>Ga0255054_10000791_pt1 | contig 18714 bp, 16 predicted proteins | sample JV7_2_23_MG_FD_188634 | JGI IMG/M metagenome (GOLD analysis project Ga0255054, IMG submission 188634) | Seawater microbial communities from Jervis Inlet, British Columbia, Canada - JV7_2_23 | ecosystem: Environmental > Aquatic > Marine > Inlet | place: Canada: British Columbia | collected...
CAGACAGACTACCTGAGAGCCGAGGCGTCGCTGCGGCGCGCCCAGGCGGCCGTGGTCCTGGCCTACCACGCAGAGATCGCCGCTCGCGTGGAGCTAGCCCGCACCGTTGGCGACCTGACACCTCCCTGGCTGAGCACGATGCTGGAGACCACCCGATGAAGAAGAAGCAGCTCATTGCGATTGCCGCCGTCCTGCTCGTGGCGGTGGCGCTGATCGTGATCGTCACCATGTGGAGCCGCGCCGGCGCGGACGACTTCATCGAAGCGTCCGGCACCGTCGAGACGACTGAGGCTGACCTGGGCTTCCAGGCGCCTGGTAGAATCGACAGCATCGGGCCCCGCGAAGGCGACCGGGTCGCCGCGGGAGATGCCCTGGCATGGCTCGATCAGACGGAGTTGCTGGCCCGCAGGCACCAGATGCGGGCCCAGGTGGCGACGGCCCAGGCCCGGCTGACCGAGCTCGAGCGAGGATTCCGCAGCGAGGAGATAGCGCAGGGGCGCGCCGCCGCGCGCGCGGCCGAGCAGAGGCTGGCAGACGCGCGGCGCGACCTGGAGCGCACGCGGCAGCTGTTCGACGGCGGTGCGGTCAGCCGGCAGCAGCTCGACAATGCCCAGACGGCCGCCACGGTGACCGAGTCGGAGTGGGAGCGCGCCCGCGAGCAGCTCGACATCCTCGAGCGCGGCCCCCGCCAGGAGCAGATCGCGGCGCAGCGCGCCGTGCTGGCACAGGCCCACGCGGCGGTGGCGCAGCTCGACGCCACGATCGCGAACACGATTGTGCGCTCACCGATGGACGGCATCGTGACCGTGCGGCACCGCGAGCCCGGCGAGATAGTCGGCGCCGGCGCTCCCGTGCTCACCGTGATGAACCCCGATGACCGGTGGATCCGCATCTACGTGCGCGGAGATCGAGTGGGACGGCTGGGACTCGGGCTGCCAGCGGCCATCACGGCTGACGCGTTCCCCGACCGGGTCTACGAAGGGGAGGTCACGTTCATCGCCAGCGAGGCCGAGTTCACCCCGCGCAACGTGCAGACCACCGAGGAGCGGGTGAAGCTGGTCTACCGCGTGAAGGTGCACGTGACCAGCGATCCTTCGTTCGATCTGAAGCCAGGCCTGCCGGCCGACGTGCGACTCGACACCTCGCAGCGCTGAGACCGGTCGTGGACGCGGCAGTATCGATCTCCGGCCTCACCCGGGACTTCCGGGACGTCCGCGCCGTCGACGGTCTCACCTTCGACGTGCGGCCGGGTGAGCTCTTCGGCATCGTGGGGCCGGACGGCGCGGGCAAGACCACCACACTCCGGATGCTGGCCGGGGTGCTCGCGCCCACCGCCGGGGACGCGCTGGTCCGCGGCATCAGCGTGGCACGCGACCCGGAGGGTGTGAAGCGGCACGTTGCCTACATGTCGCAGCGCTTCGGGCTCTACACCGACCTCACGGTCCGCGAGAACATCGACTTCTACGCGGACCTGTTTCTGGTCCCGCAGGCGACGCGACCGCAGCGCCTGGAGCGGCTGTACCGCTTCTCCGGCCTCGGCCCGTTCGAGGATCGGCTCGCGGGCCAGTTGTCCGGCGGGATGAAGCAGAAGCTCGGGTTGTCCTGTGCACTGGTGCACGAGCCCGACATCATGCTGCTCGACGAACCCACCTTCGGGGTCGATCCGATATCGCGCCGTGATCTGTGGCTCATAGTGCACGAGATGGTGGCGCGCGGCGTGACCGTCATCGTGACCACCGCGTACCTCGATGAGGCGGAGCGCTGCGATCGCGTGGCTCTGCTGCACGAGGGACGACTCATCGCACTCGATACGCCGCAGGCACTGCAGCAGCCCCTCACCGGTCACATCCAGCGCGTGCGGACCGATGACGCGCGCCGTGCCCGCGACGTGCTACGGCGACAGTCTGCCGTGCAGCACGCGGTGCTGTTCGGCGACGCCGTCCACGTCACCCTGCAGGACCCGGCGCGTGACTGGCCGCGGGCGGTCGCCGCGCTGGAGGCGGCCGGGATCCGGATCTTGGAGGAGGGATCGGCCGAGCCCTCACTCGAGGACGCGTTCATCCAACTCGTGGGCGGGCACCGTGCCTGAGGCGGTGCGGGTCCGCGACCTCACGCGCCGGTTTGGCGACTTCACCGCCGTCGACCGGGTCAGCTTCGACGTGGCGGGTGGCGAGATCTTCGGCTTCCTCGGACCGAACGGAGCCGGCAAGACCACCGTGATCAAGATGCTCACCGGGCTGCTCCGTCCCACCGCGGGAGAGGCGCAGGTAGCCGGCTTCGACGTGACGCGCGAGACGGCGCAGGTGAAGCGCAACATCGGCTACATGTCGCAGCAGTTCTCGTTGTACGCCGATCTGTCGGTGAACGAAAACATAGAGCTGTTCGGCGGCCTGTACGGGGTGACGGGAGAGCGCCTCGCGACACGCGGCGAGTGGGTGCGGGAGATGGCGGGACTGACGGAGGCCGGGAATCGTTCCACCGGCGAGCTCCCGCTGGGATGGAAGCAGCGGCTGGCTCTCGGCTGCGCCGTGCTGCACGAGCCCCAGATCCTGTTCCTGGACGAGCCGACCTCGGGAGTCGACCCCGTCTCGCGGCGCAGCTTCTGGGACCTCATCTACGAGCTTGCCGAAGGCGGCACCACGGTGTTCGTGAGCACCCACTACATGGAGGAGGCGGAGTACTGTTACCGCCTCGCGCTGATGAACCGCGGCCAGCTCATCGCGCTGGACCGCCCCGCCGAGCTCAGGCGCACGCTGCACCAGCCGCTGCTCGAGCTGCGCACCGACGACGCTCCCCGGGCAGTCGAGGCGCTGCAGGTGGCGCCGGGAGTGGTGACGGCGGCGCTGTTCGGCCGAGCTGTCCACCTGATGGTGGAGAACGAAGCAGCGGCGATCGCTGCCGTTCCCGACGTGCTGGCCGGGCACGGCCTCACTTGCGAGTCGCTCGAGGCAGTGCCGCCCTCACTCGAGGACGTCTTCGTCACGCTGGTGCTCCGTGAGGGAGGAGTAGCAGACGGATGAGCCGGACCAGGCTGTGGGCAATCGCGCGCAAGGAGCTGTTGCAGCTGAAGCGGGATCCCCGCAGCCTGTACCTCGCATTCGTCCTGCCGCTCGTGCTGCTGCTGCTGTTCGGTTACGCCATCTCCTTCGACATCCGCAACATCGAGATAGCGGTGCTCGACGAGAGTCTCACGCAGGAGAGCCGCCGACTGGTGGAGGCCTTCGAATCCTCCGGTTACTTCAATGTCGCCGAGTACCTGGAGCGCCGGGCGGACGCCGACGTCGCTCTCAGTCTGGGTCGCGCGCAACTCGTGCTCGTGATTCCTCCATCCTACGCCCGCGACCTGGCGTCCGGGCGCCGCGCACCGGTACAGCTCCTGTTGGATGGCAGTGACGCCAACACGGCTACGATCGCGCAGAACTACGCCGACGCGATCGTCATGGGGTACTCCGCCAACGTCGTGGCGCAGGGCCGCCGGGTGGTGCTGCCGGTGACGATGGAGAGCCGCGTCTGGTACAACGAGACGCTCGAGAGCCGCAACATGATCGTGCCCGGACTGGTAGCGGTCATCATGTCGATCATCGCATCGATGCTGACGGCGCTCACCATCGCCCGAGAGTGGGAACGCGGCACCATGGAGCAGCTCGCGGCGACGCCGGTTCACCGTCTCGAAGTGGTGATCGGGAAGCTGCTTCCGTATGTGGCGATCGGGATGTTCGACGTGGCGCTCGCGTGCGCCGTCGGGGTCGCAGTGTTCGACGTACCGTTGCGTGGCAACCTCCTGTTGCTCGGCGTGCTCACGCTGCTCTTCCTGGTCGGCGCGTTCGGGTTGGGGATCTTCATCTCGGCAGCACTGCGATCACAGGTGCTCGCGACGCAGGTGGCCATGGTGGCCACCTTCCTTCCCGTGCTGCTGCTCTCGGGCTTCATCTTCCCGATCGCCACTATGCCCCTCGCGCTGCGAGCGGTCAGCTACGCCGTCCCGGCACGGTACTACGTGACCGTGACCAAGGGGATCTTCCTCAAGGGAGTGGGCCTGGAAGTGCTTTGGGTGGATGCGCTCGCCATGGTCGTGTTCGCGAGCGTCGGGCTGGCGCTCGCGATCGGCGTCTTCAAGAAGGAGATCGCGTGAGCCGCGTTTCGCTGCCGCGCCTGCACGCGATGATCAAGAAGGAGTTCAGGCAGCTCTTGCGTGACCCGCGCACCCGCGGCGTGATCTTCGTGGCGCCGGTGATCCAGCTCGTGATGTTCGGTTACGCCATGAACACCGACATTCGCGACACGGCGACGTACGTGGTGGACTACGACCAGACCAGCGAGTCGCGGCGCCTCGTCGACGCGTTCCGCGCGACCGGTTACTTCGAGATCGTCGGGCAGTCACGGCGCTCCCAGGACATCGTCCGCGCTCTGGACCACGGTGACGCGCTGGTCGCGCTGGAGATCCCGCGCGGTTTCGCCCGGGACCTCTCCTCCGGCAGCGGCGCCACCGTGCAGGTCATCGTGGACGGAACCGAGTCCAACAGCGCAACCGTGGCACAGGGGTATGCTCAGCGCATCGTGCAGCAGTTCGCCCTGGACCGGGCCGCGTCCACCGGGACGCTGCCCGCCGGCGGCATCGAGCTCAGGGTCCGCGCGTGGTACAACCCGACTCTCGAGAGCCGCATGTACAACGTACCAGCGGTGGTGGGCGTGCTGATCATGCTGATGTGCCTCATGCTCACCGCCCTGGCGGTCGTGCGTGAGCGGGAGATCGGCACGCTGGATCAGCTCATGGTGAGTCCGCTCACGCCCGAAGAGCTGATGCTGAGCAAGACAGTGCCAGTAGCCGTCATCGCGGTGTTCGACCTCGTGCTGATCTCGGTAACCGCGATCCTCTGGTTCGACGTCCCGATGCGCGGGTCACCGCCGGCGCTGCTGGCAGCCGCCCTGCTCTACATTCTGTCGGGATTGGCGGTGGGCCTGCTGATATCGACCATATCGCGGACGCAGCAGGAAGCGTTCATGACGATGTTCCTGTTCTTCCAGCCGTCCATCATCCTATCGGGCTTTTTCTACCCGATCACCAGCATGCCCGAAGTCTTCCAATGGATCACTCTGCTCAACCCGGTGCGCCACTTCCTGGAAATCGTGCGCGGGATCTTCCTCAAGGGAGAGGGGATGGCGGCCCTGTGGCCCCAGTACCTGGCCCTCGCCGTGATGGCCGTGGGCGTGTTGCGACTCGCGGTGCTGCGCTTCCCGAAGACGGTGGGCCAGTGAGCCTCAGCCGGCGCCCTCGGGCGCCGTGCGGTCAACCGGGATCGGTGCGACCGGCGCGCCCTCGGTGAGCCGTTCCAGACCGCCCACCACCACCTGCTCGCCCGCGTCCACGCCGCTGAGGATCTCCACGAACCCCGGTGTGCGCACACCGAGCTCCACCTCGCGCCGCGTCGCCTGGCCTGCGGCGATCACCCACACGTAGTCGGCGCCCTGGAGCGGCAGGATCGCATCCTCGGGCACCACCACGGCATCGGGCCGCACTTCGGTCGTGAGCCGCACCTCGATGAACATCCCCGGCTTGAGCACGCGATTACGGTTGCGGACCCTCGCCTTCACCGTGATCGTGCGCGCCGGCAGCTCGACGATGGGATCGATGAAGTCCACGACGCCCGCGAGTTCCTGGTCGGGCACGGCGGCCACGCGGAACGTGATCTCCTGGCCCATCTCGAGCCGCTCCGCGTAGCGCTCCGGCACGCGGAACACCGCGCGCTGCGGATCGACGGTCTGCAGGGTCGTGAGGCGGTCGGAGGTGGTGACGTAGTCACCCACGCTCACATACCGCTGGCCCACGACTCCAGCAAACGGCGCCCGCACTACCGTGCGCTCCAGCCGCACCTGCTGCAGCTGGAGCCGAGCGTCGGCGCTGCGCCCGTTGGCTTCGGCCTGCTCCAGATCTGCCTCGGACGACGCGTTCTGCTGCATGAGATCTCGGGTGCGGGCGAGCGCCTGCTGCGCCAGGTCCCGCTCCGCCTCGAGCCGCGCCACCTCGGCCTTGAGTTCGGCGTCGTCGACCTTGAAGAGCGGGGTGCCGCGCGCCACCTCGGTTCCCTCGCGCGCCAGTATGCCTACCAGGCGGCCCGTGATCTCGGGCTGCACCTCGATGGACTGCACGGCCTCGATCTCACCCGTGGCACGAATCGCGTCCAGGACCGTATCGGTGAATGCGACAGCGACCTCGACCGGCGTAGGGGGACGTCCGCCCCCCTGCCCTTCGCCGCCGCCCGGATCTTCGTTGCCGCAACCGGCCAGCGCTATGACCGTCAGCGCAGCCGCGAGCTTCAGTCTGATGTTCATGGCTCTCATTTCGGGTAAATCCGCCGCCCGAGTAGGGCTTCCAATCCGGCCAGCGCCAGGCGCTCGGCCTGGAGCGCCTGCACCAACGTCGCCTCTGACTCCACCAAGGACACCTGAGCCGTGAGCAGATCGAGGGTGGTGGTGGCCCCGACCCTGTACCGTTCCTGATTGACCCGCATGTTCTCCAGTGCGACCACCACCGCGACCTCCGCCAGGTCCGCGCTGGCGCGCGCCGTCTCGAACACCTCGTACGCCGCGACCACGTCGCGCCGCACTTCGCGCCCAATGTCGTCGCGCAGCGCCCGAGCCACCTCGCGATTGGACTTGGCCTGGGAGAGCTGGATCTCCCGCTGCGCATTGTTCCAGATCGGGAAGTTGATCGAGAACCCATAGATCCACCGGCGCGAGTCATCCGGCAGGAAGAACTCGTCCCCGAATGCCTGATACGTGGCGAACAGGTCCACGCGAGGGAGGTACTGGCCCATCACCGCGCTATACGCCCGCGCGGCGGCCTGCGCCCCCGCTTGCGCGGCCCGGTAGCGCGGCCCCTCCTGCAGCGCCTCCCGCACCGCCTGCTGCTCCGTGATGGGGAGCGGCCCCGACGGCAGCGTGTCCAGCGGTGCAGCGTCCACCGGTCCGGGAACTCCGATACGGCGGCCCAACTCAATGCGTGCCACCCTCAACGTGGCCCGCTGCCGCAGGAGATCCACCCGGGCGCGAGTGAGCTCCAGCAGCAGTTGCAGCGAGTCCGTCTGGACGGCGGCGCCGCCCAGCACACGCGCACGCGCTATGGCGAACTGCTCCTCCGCCCTCCGCACCCGCTCCTCGGCCACCCGCTGGAGCTCCCTCTGAGCCAGCACGTCGTAGTAGTCTGACTCGGTGAGCAGCGCCGTCTGGAATCGGGCTTGCAGCTCGTTCGCGTCGGCCGCTGCAACCGTGGCGCCGGCCCGGCCGGCCTCGAAGAACTTGCTCAGCCCGCTGAACAGGTTGAGCCGCATGTCGATCTGTGCCTGGGTCAGACGATTGGCAAAATCCCCGGTTCCGAAGTTGAACACCTGCTCGTTCGATCGGGTCTGGTTGACCGAGAGCGAGGTAGCCGGAATGATGAACGCCGCGTAGGCCGCTCGCTGCTGCCACTTGGCATCGACGATGTTGCGCAGCGCTGCCACGTAGTCGGGGTTCACGTTGGCCGCCCGCCGCAGAGCGTCCGCGAGAGTCACGACCATGATCGAGTCGGATCCCTGAGGAACGCTCGCCGTGGATACAGCCGTCGGAACCGCCAGCTGGAACACCGTCAGTAGCGTCGCTATCATCGCGCCTCCACCGGCTCGAGCTTGGGAGCTCGCCTCCCGACCCTGAGTTGGAGGCCGTCCAGCAGCACGTATACGACCGGCACCAGGAAGATCGTGAGCATGGTCGAGAACAGCAGCCCGCCCACGATGGCGTAACCGAGCGGGCGCCGGCTGGCCGCGCCCTCGCCAAGTCCCACCGCGATGGGCATCGTCGCCATGATGGTGGCCATGGACGTCATCACGATGGGGCGCAGCCGGATCCTGCCGGCCTCGAGCATCGCCTCAGTGGCGCTCATGCCTCTCGCTTTCAGCTGGTTGCCGTACTCCACCAACAGGATCGAGTTCTTGGTCACGATTCCTACGAGCAGGATCATCCCGATCTGGCTGAACAGATTGAGCGTCGAGCCGGCGAGCAGCAGGGTCACCAGCGCACCGGTCACCGCCAGGGGCACGGCGAGCAACACCGTGAACGGGTGTACCAGGGACTCGAACTGCGCCGCCAGCACCATGTACACGGCGACCAGAGCGAGCAGGAACGCGAAGTACAGCGCGGTACCGCTCTCATCGAGCTCGCGCGATTCTCCGGCCAGCGCGACACTGCTGCCGCTCGGGAGCACCCCCCGCGCGGCGGCTCCGAGCGAGTCCAGCGCCTCCCCCAGTGTGAAGCCCGGGGCCAGGCTGCCCGACAGCGTGAACGAGCGCACGCGGTTGAAGTGGTTTAGCTGGCGCGGTCCCACACCCTCCTCCACGGTGGCAACCTGGTCCAGCTGTACCAACGCCCTGTCCCGACCCCGCACGTAGAGACCGGTCATGTCGCTGGGGGTGGCGCGCTCCTCGGGTGCGAGCTGCACGATCACGTCGTACAGCTTGTTCGCCCGCGTGAACGTGCTGATCCGCTGCCCGCCCAACATGGCCTGGAGGGTGGACGAGACGTCGCGGATGGGCACGCCCAGGTCCTCGGCCCGGTCGCGGTCGTAGCGAACCACGAGTTCCGGCTTGTTCACGCGCAGGTCGGTATCCACGTTCACCAACCCGTTGATCTCCCGGGTCCGCGACACCAGCCGGGCCATCCCCGCCGTGAGAGAGTCGAAGTTGGGGTGGCGCACGACGAACTGAACCGGGCTCCCGAAGCCGAACGCCGGCGGCTGATTCGCAAAGGCGAACACGCCGGGAAGGCCGAACAGCTGCATCTGAACCTCGCCCACGATCTCCTGCACGGAGCGGTCGCGGGCGTCCCACTCGGCGAGACGCACAAACCCGATCCCGCTGTTCACCCGGCCGCCCCAGCCCACGATGCTGAAGTAGGCGTCGATGCCCTCCGTGCGGCCCAGGATCGCCTCGACCTGGCGCTGGTACCCGTCCGTGTACCCCAGCGAAGCGCCCTCCGGCGCGACCGTGATCGTCATGAAGAACCCGCGGTCCTCAGGCGGCACGAACTCCTGCTTGAGGGACCGGAATACCCCCACCGCCACGACCACGGTTGCCACGGCGCCGCCAATCACGAGCCAGCGGTGCCGCAGCGCGGTCCGCAGTGCGACCTGGTACGTCTCCGTGACCCACAGGAAAGTCCGCTCGAACACCTGGAAGACGCGGCCGTGTGTCTTGGGCACCTCCAGCACCTTGGCGCACAGCATCGGCGTCAGCGTGAGCGCCACCCAACTCGAGATGACGACGGCGACGGCGAGAGTGATGCCGAACTCGTTGAACAGCCGCCCCGTGGTTCCCTGCAGAAAGGCCAGCGGTGAGAATACGGCCACCAGCGCCACGGTCGTCGCGATCACAGCGAACGCGATCTCGCTGGTGCCCTTCCGTGCGGCGTCGAGCGGCGTCTCGCCCAGCTCCTCCTGATGCCGGTACGCGTTCTCCATCACGATGATCGCGTCGTCCACCACGATACCGATGGCGAGGATGAGCGCCAGCAGAGTGAAGTTGTTGATCGAGAAGCCGAGGAAGTACATCACCCCGAACGCCGCCACGATGGACACCGGGATGGCGAGGCCAGGAATGATCGTCGCCCGAGGGTTGCGCAGGAAGACGAAGATGATGATGACGACCAGGATGCCGGCGAGGATGAGTGTGTCCTCCGCCTCCCGGATGGAGCGCCGCACGAACCGGGCACCATCGAATCCGACGTCGATGCGTATCCCCGGCGGCAGCGCCTCCTGGATGCTGGGAAGCTCCGCCCGGATCGCGTCGGACACCTGGATCAGATTGGCCTTCGACTGGCGCACGACTCCGATGGCCACCGCCGAGTTGCCCCGGAAGCGCAGCACGGTGCGGTCGTTCTCCGGTCCCAACTCGACCCGGGCCACGTCCCTGAGCTTCACCAGCTGCCCGTTCTGGTTGGCCACGGTCAGGTTGCCGAACTCGTCGGGTGTCTTGAGCTCACCCAGGGAGCGCACCGTGAACTCGCGCCGCTCGGACTCGATCCGCCCCGCCGGGATCTCCACGTTGCGGCTCCGCACCGCGGCCTGGATGTCCTGCACCGTGAGGCCCTGGGCCGCCAGCCGGCTGGGCGAGAGCCAGATGCGCATCGAGTAGCGGCGCTCGCCGAACACCTGCGCGCGCCCCACACCCGTCAGCGTCTGCAATCGCATCTTGACCTCACGGTCGGCGATGTCCGACAGCTGGAGCAGGTCGTAGTTGTCTCCGGACAGCGCCAGCCAGAAGAACGGCTGTGCGTCGGCATCCTGCTTGGTGACGACGGGCTCCTCGATGTCCTGGGGCAACCGTCCGCGCACGCGCGACACTTTGTCACGCACGTCCTGTGCCGCGTCCTCCAGGTCCCGGTCCAGCGTGAACTCCAGAGTCACGTTGCTGAACTGCTCGACGCTCGAGCTGGTGAGGGTCCTCAGGCCCTGAATCGTGCTCAGCTCCTCCTCGAGGATGTCGGTCACCGCGGACTCGATCACGCGCGGATTGGCGCCGCGCAGGAAGGTCGAAACCGAAACGACCGGGGAGTCCACGTCGGGGTACTCGCGGACCGGGAGCCGCAGGAACCCAATCGTGCCGAAGAGGACCAACGCAGCGCTCACCATGCTGGTGAGCACCGGTCGGCGAATGGCGGTGTCGGACAGCTTCAAGGAGGTGCCTCCGCGCTGGTAGGTAAGCTCTCAATATACCCGGGGCTCGGCCGTACGGTTGCAGCAGCCTCTCGACTCGCGCCCGCCGCCGCCCCGGCTACCACGGCGAGATCGCAGCCACAGGTTGCGATCCTGTGTTCCTGGGAACCGAACCTGCTATCTTGTTACCCGAACCTCCATTGGGGCCGTATGAGCGACTCGCCGCTCTACACGCTGCGCCAGATAGCCAGCCAGCTTGACCTCCCGGAGTCGACCGTCCGCTACTACCGGGATGCCTTCGCCACGCACATCGCCACCGTGGGGATGGGGCGGCGGCGGCGCTACCCCGAGGAGGCCGTGACCACCCTGAGGCTGATCGCCGACGCGTACGCCCGGGGCCGCACGCGGGACGAGATCGACGCGCAGCTGTTCGGCGGCGCGCAGGCCATGCGGGCGCAGCCGCACACCGCTCACTCCGATCCCGAGCCGGCGTTCACCCACACCCCCGACGAGGAGCCGGAGCGCCCGGAGTTGATGTGGCAGGTCGTGCGGGAGCTGGCTCGGTTGGGTGATGCGGTCGAGCGGACCCAGCTGATGGTGGGCGAGCTAGCGGAGCAGCTCATGCAGCAGGCCGATCGGACCCTGCCCCCGCCGCGCCCCGAGTCCACGTCCGACGCAGTGCCCCAAGCGGCCGCACCTGCGCCGCCGCCCGCCGACACATCCCAGATCGAGCGCGAGCTGGAAGAGCTGCGCAACGAGATCACCGGCGAGCGGGAGTTGGTCGAACGCCTCCGCAAGTCCAAGCTGGACATCGAGCGCCGCGCGGCCGAGGCGGAGGCGCAGCTGAACGACGGACCCGCGTCCCGTTCGGGCTTCGGGCGGTTCCGGTCCCGCTCCCCGGACGAAAAGGAGGGCGGCGAGTAGCCGTCGCCCCGCCTCCGTGGGACGCGTAGAGGATCCCCGGATACGCCAGATGGTGCGCCGCCAGCTCGCGGCGCGTGACATCAAGGACCGACGCGTGCTCGCCGCCATGGCGTCCGTTCCGCGCGAGTGCTTCGCGCCGCCCCACCTGCGCGATCAGGCCTATGCCGACTCCCCGCTCCCGGTGGGCCACGATCAGACGATCTCCCAACCCTACATCGTAGCCTTGATGACCCAGGAGGCGCGTCTCGATCGGCATGCCAGGGTGCTGGACGTGGGCACCGGGACCGGCTACCAGGCCGCGATACTGGCCAAGATCGCCCACCACGTCTGGACCATCGAGCGGATCGTCGAGCTGGCGCGTGAGGCGGAGGCGCGGCTGGCCAATCTCGGCGTCCGCAACGTCACGTCCCTCGTCGGCGACGGGGCGATGGGACACCCGGAAGCCGCCCCCTACGATGCCATCGTCGTGGCCGCGGCCGCCCCCGAGCCGCCCACCGCTCTGCTCGAGCAGCTCGCCGTCCAGGGCCGGCTGGTCATCCCCCTGGGCGATCGCGCACTCCAGGAGCTCACCGTGGTCGAGCGCACTGCGACTGGCTTCCAGCACCACATGGCCGGCGCGTGCCGCTTCGTCCCGCTGGTCTCGAGCGAGGCCTTCTCCTGAGCAAACCGCTCCTGCTCGGCGCCCACGTCTCCACCGCCGGCGGCGTGGCGAGCGCACCGGCCCGCGGCGCCGAGATCGGCGCGACTGCCATCCAGGTCTTCACCAAGACGCCGAACCAGTGGCGCGAACCCAGGTTGGGAGCGGAGGAAGTCGCCGAGTTCGGAAGGGAGCTCGAGCGGTGCGGCATCCAGGCCGTGGTCTCGCACGACTCCTATCTCATAAACCTCGCCTCTCCGGTTCCGGCGCTCCGGGCCCGCTCCATAATCAGCTTCAAGGGAGAGATCGCGCGCTGCGACGAGCTCGGTGTGCCCTACGTCGTGACACACCCGGGGAACTACATGGACGACCGAGCGGCCGGCATCAGGCGCAACGCCGCGGCGTACGAGGAGTGCCTCACGGCGGTCTCGGGCCCGCGCATCCTCATCGAGACGACCGCGGGGTCGGGAACGGCTCTGGGCGCCACCTTCGAAGAGCTGGCCGAGCTACGCGAGCGAGTGCGGCCTGAGCTGCGCGAGCGGATCGGGTTCTGCGCCGACACCTGCCATCTGTATGCCGCGGGGTACGACCTGGTGCAGGACTGGGACGGCGTGTGGCGCGCGTGGGACGAGACCATCGGCCTGAAGCACCTCGCGTGCCTCCATCTCAACGACTCGAAGACGCCACTCGGCTCGCGGCGCGATCGTCATGAGCTGATCGGAGAGGGAACGCTGGGCCCAGAGCCGTTTCGCCGCGCGATGCGGGACCCGCGGTTCGACGACGTCATCAAGATCATCGAGACGCCGAAGGGAGACGACGGCGCAAAGACGGACCGCCGCATGCTGCGCCGCCTGAAGGGGTACAGGCGCTCGCCCCGCGGGGGCTAGCGCTCAGCCACCATCATCCTGCGGGGCATCCATCTCCAGCAACGGCTTCAGGGTGTCCAGGGCCCGCATATCGGTCTGGTCGATCTTGAACGGCGTGATGACGATGTAGCCGCGGTTGAAGCCGTACAGATCGGTGCCCTCGACATCATCGAACGCCACCTGCCAGCTGTCCCAGAAATAGAGACGTCCGCGGGGCGACGTGCGCGGCTCATAGCTCGACGTGTTGGGAGCGACGCTCTGCCGCACGACGCGCACTCCCATGAACGGCCGTGAGCTGGCGGCCGGCACGTTCACGTTGAGGAACATTCCGGGCACTATGGCGCCCCCCTCCCTGAGCTGTTGCACCAGGGTCTTCATGAAGCCCGCTGCGGCTTCGTAGTCCACGTACGTTCCCGCACCCATCGAGACGGCGATCGCCGGCACCCCATGGAACGCCGCCTCTCTTGCGGCGGCCACCGTGCCGGACAGCCACGACGTGAGACCCACGTTGTCTCCGGTGTTGATCCCGGAGACGACGAGGTCCGGCAGCGTGTCGACTAGAGCGTCGAGCGCCAGGCGCATCACGGTGGCGGGCCTGGCATCGATCGCGTACCACTCGATGCCGTGCTTGTTGGCGAAATCGTCGACCGTGATCGGGTTGCTCAGCCGGATTCCGTGCGACACACCGCTCTGCTGGCCCTCCGGCGCGGCCACGACGACCGCGGCAATCGAGACCAGTGAGTCCACCAACGCCCGAATGCCGGGCGCGTTATAGCCGTCGTCGTTGGTGACCAGGATCGTGAAGGGCCGCTGCGGCGCCTCCTGTGCGGCGGCATCACGGTGCCAGGGGAACACCAGCGCCAAGAGTATGAGACTCACGAGGATTCGTCGCATTGTCAGCCTTCCCGGATTATGCTTCTGCTGCGGGCGGAACATCCTGGAGCAGCACCAACTACGAGAAGATGCCCATTTGCCGTCCCGAGGCAACCGCGTGAGCTGGGGGACCCGGGGCGGAGGCCTTTGGCGCGGTCATCAGCAACGCCCGGGTGAGCGAACTCCTGCTGCAGGCGGTGCGGCGCTGAACCGGAACCGAAACTCGTTCCTATGCAAAGGACCTGGATGCGGATAGCGGCAGCACTGCTCGTGATCCTCTGTGTCGGCGGGGCGGCTACGCCCGCTGTGGCGCAGCAACCAGAGCGGGCGGACTCCCTCGAGCAGGAAATCCGCCGGCTCAAGGCCCGCCTGGACTCGTTGGAGGCCTTGCTCCGACAGCTCATTCGGCAGGGTCAGGACACCTCCAGGGTCTCCGACGAGTTGGCGGCGCTGCGCGCCGCGGCCCAGGCCGCCGGCGAACCAGCGCAGGACACCACGGCGCAGCAGGAGAGCAAGACCCGCGGCCTCAGCATCCTGAACCCGGAGATCAGCATCACGGGCGACGTCGTAGGCTACTACCTGGCGCCGGACGGCGAGGACAACCGGGTCAGCGCCGTACCGCGGGAGTTCGAATTCTCGTTCCAGGCGGCGATCGACCCCTACACCCGGACGAAGGTCTTCGTGGGGTACGAGGAGGGGCTCCGCATCGCGGGCTTCCCCGAGGAAGAGGGAGAAGAGGAACACGGAGGTTTCAAGTTGGAGGAGGGGTACCTCTACTGGGTGGGGCTGCCGGGCAGCCTCGGACTCAAGATCGGCAAGTTCCGCCAGGAGATCGGCAATTACAATCGCTGGCACACCCACGCCCTGTATGAGACGGACCGCTCTATGCCGTCTATCGTCTTCTTGGGGGATGACGGCCTCATACAGACGGGGATCAGTCTCGTGTCGCCCGCCCTCGCTCTGGGGCCTTCCACCAACACGGCGACCTTCGAGCTCACGGCCGGCACGAACGACGCCCTGTTCGGGGACGGCACCGAGCCGAGCTACCTCGGACGGCTGCAGAGCTTCTGGGACCTGGGCCCGAGCACGTACCTGCAGCTGGGCGGCAACGGCCTCTGGGGACAGAGCAGCGGGGACTCGCTCGAGACCACACTGTGGAGCCTCGACTTCGCCTTCAGTTGGGCTCCGCCGGCCCGGGCCCTGTACCAGTCGCTCCACTTCAAGGGCGAATGGTACTGGGTGAAGCGAGAGATCACCGGAGCAGGCCCGTGGCAGAAGGGCGGCTACCTCCAGGCCAACTACAAGGCGGGACGCCGCTGGGTTTTCGGAACGCGGGCCGACTACCTTGCCGCAGTGGGGACCGACCCGGCCTACCTGCAGGTAGTACCCAGCATCACGTGGTGGCAGAGCGAGTGGGTGTACCTGCGCGCACAGTACAACTACCTGAAACCCGAAAACGGCGGCGGCAACCACACGCTGTTCCTGCAGGTTGTGTGGGCAATAGGCCCGCACCGGCACGAGAACTACTGAGAACCGGCGAGAATATGACACAGAAGAGCTCATGGAGCGCTGCGCGCCGCCTGGGTGCGCTCGTCGGCCTCCTGCTGAGCGCCTGGCCACTGCACGCACAGGAGCTGAGCGTTGTGACGACGCTTCCCACCTACGCGGCCATCGCCAGAGAGGTGACCGGCGACCTGGCCGACGTGCGGGCGATCGCGCGGGGCGATCAGGATCCTCATTTCGTGAATCCACGCCCGAGCTTCGCGGCCGCCGTGCAGAAAGCTGACCTCTTCGTGGTCACGGGACTCGACCTGGAGCTGTGGGTTCCGGCCATCCTGGATCGCGCCAACAACCCGAACGTGCTCGAAGGTGCACCCGGCAACGTGGTGACCTACTCCGGAGTCAGGCTGCTCCAGGTCCCCGCCAACGTCTCCCGCTCCGGGGGCGACGTCCACGTCTTCGGAAACCCGCACATCCACACCGACCCGATCAACGGTATTTTCATCGCGCGCAACATCGCCGCGGGGCTCAAGCGTGTGGATCCGGAGCACGCCGCCGAGTACGATGCCAACCTCGCGGACTTCGAAGCTCGCCTGCTGCAGCGGCTGTTCGGAGAGGAGATCATCGCACTGCTGGGCGCCGAAACGCTCTTCAACCTCGCCCGGGGAGAGCAGTTCTGGGAGTTCCTCTCCAGCCAGACCTTCCAGGCAAAGCCGCTCGTCGATTACCTCGGCGGCTGGCTGGCCGAAGCGGCTCCGTTCCGGGGACGCCGCATGGTGTGCTACCACAAGAACTGGGCCTACTTCAGCGACCGGTTCCAGATTGAGTGCGCCATGTACGTGGAGCCAAAGCCAGGCATCCCGGCAGGACCCGGCCACGTCGAGGAGGTTATGGAGTTCATCGACCGGGAGAACATTCGGGTGCTGTTTGCGGCAAACTACTTCAGCCAGCGCCAGGTGGAGCGGGTCGCCTCCCGTACCGGCGCGGCGGCGCTGATGGTGCCCGAGCACGTCGAGGGGGAGGAGGGAGTGGACGACTACTTCAGCCTGATCGACACGTGGGTGCGACGGCTCGCACAGGCGTTCACCGAGCGGCGTGCCCACCCGTGAGAACGAGACCGTGATTCAACGGTAGATTCGGCGAGACGATGCTCGACTTGATGCTACCGGCCCTCGTGGCCGCACTGATCCTGGTAGGCCTCCACGCGTATCTGGGCATCCACATCATCGCCCGGGGCGTGATCTTCGTGGACTTGGCGCTCGCGCAGGTCGCCGCGCTCGGCTGGGCCGCAGCAGGGCTGGGGCTGGGACACGAGCTCGGGCAACTGCTGGGCATCTCGGACGCCACCGCCGGCTACTTGGTCGGCCTCGCCGCCACATTGGTCGCCGCCGCCCTGTTCAGCATCAGCCGGATGAAGCACGCCTACGTGCCGCAGGAAGCGATCATCGGGATCGTGTACGTGGCAGCCACCGCCGGAACGATCCTGCTGGCCGCGCAGGCGCCGCGGGGCTCGGAGCACGTGGAGCAGTTGCTCACCGGCAGCTTGCTGTGGGTCACCTGGCCGGAAATATGGAAGACGGCGATCGCGTACGCCTTCATCGGGACAGCCCATTGGCTCCTCCGTGAGCGGTTCCTCACGATCTCCCTCAGGCCGCAGGAGGCCGCGGCCCGTGGGTGGAGGATCCGGTGGTGGGACTTCGTGTTCTACGCGCTGTTCGGCGTTATGGTTACGTTGTCGGTGGCCATCGCGGGTGTGTTGGTTGTCTTCAGCTTCTTGGTGATTCCCGCCGTGATAGCGTTCCTGTTCACGTCCCGGACGAGCTACCTGCTGGCGATCGCCTGGGCTTCCGGCATCGCGGCCACGGTGGTCGGGCTCTACGCCTCGTACGTCACCGACATGCCCACCGGCCCCGTGATCGTCTGCGCCTTCGCCCTTGCGCTCGTGCTGGCCTTCGCATTGAGGCGGGTGCTCCGCGGCAAGCTGCACGACGACCGCGGGGGCGGAACCTGGGATCAACTGCCAGCGGCAGAGGGAGAAGTGCGCACCGATGGCTGATCGGACGACCCGGCTCGCGGTCGCGCTGTGCGTGGCTCTCACCGCCGTGCCGGTGACGGCCGCCCACGCACAGATCTTTGCGGAGTTCGGGGTCGGGGCCACGTGGAGCTCCATACTAGTGCGCGACACGATCGTGGACGGGTTCACAGCGCAGCCGGCAATCGCCCCCACGTTGGGTATCGCCGTCGGCACGCCGCTCGGGCCGAAGTACGAGGTCGCGGTCGGGCTCGCGTGGGCCCGCAGCGACCTCCAGCAGAAGCAAACCGAAGGGTCCAGGGACATCATCCCACTCACCGTGTGGACCGGAACGCTGGACCTACGCTGGCGGTTCCGGTCCTGGGCCTCGGCGCAGGCCTCCATCGGCGCCGTGAAGTACTCCGCTGCCGATGAGGGACGGCAAGCCACCATGTTCCGCAGCGACCAGCCGCTCGCGCCCACGGTGGGGCTCGGAGTCCGAGTGGATCATCCGTTGGGCCGACACTTTCTGGTGGCGCTGGACCTCGAGTGGGGGCTCCACCGCTTCCAGACACAAGCGCTGAGTGAGGTCGGCTTCGGGAGCCGCGTGGTGAATCGTGTATTCCTCGGCGCCACATTGAGGTGGAGCAATGCGGAAACTACGCGCTAGGGCGCTCGGAGTCGCCGTCCTGGTGGGACTCGCCGGCTGCCAGTCGGTCGAGTCTCCCAATCGGCCCGCGCCGTACGAATTCCGCGCCTCGCCGACGGACCCGATATTCCATTTCCCCAGCTCACAGCTGCCCGTGCGGTTCTGGGCGGAACCCACCGGTGCGCTCCAGGAGCACGTGGAGCTCGGCATGGACATGTGGGCCGCGCAGTTCCTCTACGGTGAGTTCTGGGGCGTGCTCGTCGCGGACTCGCTCCAGGCCGACATCATCGTGCGGATGCCGGGCACGCCGCCACCCGATGCCCCGCTCACCGACGACCCGCCGGTGCAGACCTGCGACGGCGTCACGCACGTCCCCGAGTTCGGGGACGACGGCTCGGGTCAGCTGCGGTTCGACGCGCGCATCGATATCGAGATGCGGTGGTTTTCGGGACAGCCGTCCGACATCGCAAACTGCCTCGCCCGCGTGACGGCACACGAGATCGGCCATGCGATGGGGATCTTCAACCACAGCTCCGTCCCGAACGACCTGATGGCGATCCCCCTTCCGGC
>Ga0255054_10000794_pt1 | contig 18688 bp, 18 predicted proteins | sample JV7_2_23_MG_FD_188634 | JGI IMG/M metagenome (GOLD analysis project Ga0255054, IMG submission 188634) | Seawater microbial communities from Jervis Inlet, British Columbia, Canada - JV7_2_23 | ecosystem: Environmental > Aquatic > Marine > Inlet | place: Canada: British Columbia | collected...
AAATTTCCTACATCTCTACGGGCGGCGGAGCATTCCTGGAGTTTGTCGAAGGCAAAACCCTGCCGGCCGTAGCAATGCTCGAGAAACGCGCCGCCGAATCCTCGTAGCACCCAGCCCGAACAGGCCCGCTACCGGGTATCCCCATTCGGGGACAATGTGTGCTCTCGCTAAACTTCGACGCACAGGCCAGCGAACGCGGAATGTACGCAGGCCCGCTACCGGGTATGTGCTCTCGCTAAACTTCGCTCGCCGTCCCTGGCTCGCTCAGATCGTTCTCCGCTTGCTTTGGCGTCCTGCGTCGCAGCGCTGCGCACGACGCTCGAGCACACACACCGCTAGCGAGCCTCTGCAGAGATCGGAGGGCCTGCGGGCGGGATGTTTTGTCGAGCGAAGTAAAGCGCAGCGAAGCGAGCCATGAGCGAGACAATCATCGCGTTCGCTGGCCGTGTGGCAGCGATCGAGGTTCGCGGGCCGTGCGATGAGATCGTCCGCCGGGCCCGATGGTACGGAGTCTTGCTCAGCTAGGAAACGGGCCGGTAATAGCCAGCGTCATTCCCGGATACTGGATGTTGACGAACAAGGTCTTGCCGTCCGGCGAGAAACACACGCCTGCGAGTTCGGAGGTCGTGTACGCGTTGTTGGCCAGCTGGTACTGGCTGCCGTCCGGCCGAATACCGACCAGCCCACATTGGCTTGCGGTATCTTCGCAAACAACCAGATCGCCCCACGGGGCCATCGTCAGATTGTCCGCGTTCCTCAGTAGTGAATCACTTGTTGCTTCGGCCAGAAGTGTCAGGCTGCCCGGCATGTCCAGCTCGCCCGGCGTCGCCTCAAACTGACTGGGTCGGTAGGAAAAAATCTGCCCCAGTCTGGCAGGACCACCTATCGTACAAGTGAATGCGAATTCGTCGCCGGCAACGCAAAGGCCTTCACCGCGTGCAAATGTTGCGGCGCCGTTCGCCGCTCCGCGCAGACGCAAATCGTCTCTGTTGGCATCGACATCGTCGAGATCGATCCAGCGTGTCGGCATCGCTACTTCGGGCCGGACTGTCGGTGCACCGGACCAATTGTGTGTGCGGGTAGAAGGCTGACCGTCTATGGCGAGCGCCTGTAATCGACCGCCTTCAAGTAACTTGCCAGGTACATCGGGTAAATATCGGTAGAAAAGTGAGTCGTGCTTGTCCTCTGTCATATAGATGACGCCTGATGCCGCGTGCACGGCTGCGGCTTCATGTTCGAATCTACCCATTGCTTTGATCGGCCGCGGCTCAACCAGTCCTTCCTCGTACGCCGACACCTCGAAAACGTAGCCGTGTCGTCTATTCCGATACAGCATCTTGCCAGCACCCAAGCTCTTGCCCGGCGACTTAAAACACTCTTCACAGGATAGCCACGACCCCCATGGGGTCGGGCCGCCGGCACAATTTAGTTCGGTGCCCGCGAGACTCCGGTGCTGCCGCTCTGTAACTCCTGTGCTCGGGTTGTAGACGGTCGTTGTGGTGCCGCCGGTGCCAGGTGTTTTCCACTCACCTGCGTCGTAGAACTTATTCTTCACTGCTCGCGGCAGCGCATCGAACGGAGCGCTGAATCCGCTGCGCCTGGATTCGACCGGTTCGAGTTCGTGATTGCAGACGAGAATGATGCGACCGTCGTCGCCCGGGAACGCAGCCATCCCGTCGTGCGCGAACGGAACCCGCAGGCCATCAGACATCGGATCGCCGGCTGTAGATACGATCTTGTAGCAAAAGCCATCTGGCAGATCGAGCAGCTTGTCAGGGTCAGCATGGAGCGGCCCAAGCGGCGAATCGTCTGCGCGAACGGATACTGATAAGGCAGGGCTCGCAACGGCGATTGCAAGACTCTGCAGGAAACGGCGTCTATCCATAAATCTGAGGTTTAGTTCCGAAACGGGCCAATTCAGCTTAACGTTAATTCATGTCAGGGTGAAGCCGTGATTTGCTAACACGACTACTTTCCGCCTGTGCAATAATCGCCGCCATGCAAAGAAGAACAAAGATTGTCGCGACACTGGGTCCGGCGTCTGACGACGCAGGCAAGTTGCGCAAAATGATTGAGGCCGGCATGGATGTCGCACGAATCAACTTCTCCCACGGCGATGAAGCAGCGCACCGGCGAAGGGCGGACGGGTTACGTACTGCCGCAGAAGCCTGCGGGCGCGATGTTGGCCTGATGGGTGACCTCCAGGGCCCGAAGATCCGTATCAAGCGATTCGAGAATGGCAGCGTCGTCCTGTCAGATGGTGATGCGTTCTTCCTCGACTTTACTCTTGGCCTGTCTGACGGCAATCAGGATGGTGTTGGTGTGGCACTCGATACGCTGCACGAAGACCTGTCTGGTGGCGATATCCTGTTGCTGAACGATGGCATGATCACGCTAATCGTGGATCGCGTGGAAGGAACTCGAATCCATACTACTGTCGTCAATGGCGGCATACTTTCGGATCACAAAGGTATTAATCGTAAAGGCGGTGGTTTGTCTGCGGACGCACTCACCGAAATTGATCGTGAGAACATCAAGCTTGCTGCTGAACTCGAGATGGACTTCCTCGCGGTCTCATTTGTTCGCAGTGGTGATGATGTAATCGAAGCGCGCAAGCTGTTTCGTGATGCGGGCGGAAAAGGCCTCATCGTTGCCAAGGTCGAGCGTGCCGAGGCAATCGATGACATCGAGTCAATCATTGACGCGGCCGATGTGGTCATGGTGGCCCGCGGCGATCTAGGCGTTGAAATCGGTTATGCCGAGCTGACGGGCATCCAGAAGAAGCTGATTCAGATGACGCGGGCCCGAAACAAGATCGTGATAACCGCAACGCAGATGATGGAGTCAATGATTCAAAACCCGATTCCGACGCGGGCTGAAGTCTCCGATGTTGCGAATGCCGTTATCGATGGCACTGATGCCGTCATGCTGTCCGGCGAGACGGCTGTTGGTGCCTATCCTGTTGAAGCGATCCAGGCAATGGGCAACGTCTGCATCGGCGCTGAGAAGTTTCCGCATCCTTCGGGACGCATGGGACACCGCACAGGCGACCAGTTCGAACTCGTAGACGAAGCGATTGCGATGGCGGTCATGTACACGGCAAACCACATGGAAGTCAGAGCCATAATCGCGCTAACCGAATCGGGTTCGACGGCGCAATGGATGTCGCGTGTGCGCTCGGATATCCCCATCTACGCATTTACTCCGTACGCCGCGACGAGTCGGCGTGTGGCCCTGTATCGCGGCGTCTACCCGGTACAGTTCGAAGTAGAGGACCAGGAGCGGGATCGTCTGTACGCCAACATATTCGAGACCTTGTTGTCGAACGAGCTTGTCGAAGTTGACGATCTTGTGATCTTCACGAAGGGCGATCTGGAAGGCGTGACGGGCAGCACCAACGCGATGAAGATCCTGGAAGTAAAAGCCTCGGAGTAGCACTGCATGAAGCGATGGATTCTGCGCCTTGTTGGCGGCATTACTCTTGCGGTCGCGATCGTGTTCGTGCTCGCGTGGCTAACACTACGAGCCAGCCTGCCAGATCTCGACGGTGAGTTCGTTGTCGAAGGACTTACCGCGCGTGCGACGATAGAGAGAGATGCCGAAGGGATCCCGACAATTTCGGCTGGTACGCGCGCTGACCTGGCGTTTGCAACAGGCTATGCACACGGTCAGGATCGATTCTTTCAGATGGATCTGATTCGCAGGCAGGGAGCCGGTGAGCTATCAGAACTTTTCGGTAGTCTCACTATCGATGCGGACAAACGCTATCGCTTCCATCGATTTCGCGGTCGCGCCGAGGCAGCCGTCGCCATTTTGTCATCAGCTGAGCTGGAACTGCTCGAAAACTACACGGCTGGTGTCAACGCAGGACTTGCGAGTCTTGCCGCGAAACCATTCGAGTATTTCCTGTTAGGCGTCGATCCACAACCATGGCTGGCAGAGGATTCGGTACTGGTCGTTTACACGATGTTCATGATGCTGAATGACTCGCGTGCTACCAGGGATGTGCAGCGCGGGCTTGCATATCTGGTGCTACCGAATGAGGTGTATGCGTGGATGTACCCGCAAGGGACGTCGTGGGATGCACCACTGATGGGAGAAGCGCGTGCGGCGGCACCGGTACCGTCGGTCGAGATCATGTCAATACGCGAAGTCGCCGACGACGCAGTTCCATCTCACGAGCGTGGCAGGCCCCCCCTTGATGGCAGCAATAATTGGGCTGTCAGCGGCGACCTGACACCGACGGGGCGAGCCATCGTTTCAAATGACATGCACCTCGGACTGTCAACGCCAAATATTTACTACCAGGCAAGGCTCGTAGTCGATGATGGCAAGGAGCGAGATGTCACTGGTGTAACGTTGCCCGGTGCGCCATTTGTCGTCGCAGGCAGTAATACGAAGATCGCCTGGGGATTCACGAACAGTTATGGCGACTGGTCAGACGCCGTGATTCTGCGGCCCGGAGCCACGCCGGGCACGTACAGGACAGCGAAGGGCGACTTGTCGTTCACCGAACATGCAGAGCGGATCAACGTCAAGGGATCCGACCCGGTCGATATCAGCGTTCGCGAAACGATCTGGGGACCGGTGGACGAAAGTGCTGGCTATCCCGACGGCGAGATCGCAGTCAGCTGGATTGCGCACCACACTGATGCGATCAATCTGCGCATGATCGATCTGGAGCAAGCTGATTCCATTTTCGCCGCATTAGACATAGCAAACACCATGGGCATGCCGCCACAGAACTTCGTAGGCGGTGACTCGGACGGCAACATCGCATGGACGATAGCCGGAAAGATCCCGGCCAGGTCAGGTTTTGATCCGTTGCTGCCGGCCGATTGGAGCGAAACTCCGGGCTGGACAGGATGGGTCGATAGCGATCGCTATCCGCGAATTATTAATCCAGAGAGCGGCAGAATTTGGACCGCGAACGCACGGGTAACGGATGGTGAGGCACTTCGTATTGTGGGCGATAGCGGCTATGACCTTGGTGCCCGGGCCAGGCAAATACGTGACGGCTTGTACGCGAAAGACAGTTTCGAGCCGGCTGATATGTTGGCTATTCAGACGGACGACCGGGCGGTCTTTCTGTCCCGATGGCGCGATCTGTTGCTCGAGGTGCTCGACGCGGAAACGACTGCCGCCGACATGAATCTGGCGGAGTATCGTCGCCTTGTCGAAGACTGGATTCCGCGTGCCACGCCGGAGTCGGTCGGTTATCGCCTCGTCAGAGCCTTTCGACTCGAGGTACGGGCGCGGGTATTTCATGCGCTCACGGGTTCCGTCCGAGAACTCTACGGTGACGATGTCAGCTTGCGCATCAGCAACCAGTTCGAAGCACCCCTTTGGTCACTCGTAATCCAGCAGCCCGAGCACCTGTTGCCGGCCGACTACGATAATTGGCAAGAGCTCATGGTGGAGGCGGTGCGGGAGAATGTGCGCTACTTCGAAGAGGATTTCGATGGCCCTCTCGCCAATCGAACCTGGGGAGAGCGAAACATGGCACGAATCCAGCACCCGTTTAGCCAAGGCATGCCGATGCTGTCCGGGTTTCTGGACATGCCCAGCGAACCGCTTAGCGGCGATGCTGACTTGCCAAGAGCGCAGAGCCCGACATTTGGTGCGTCCGAACGATTTTCGGTCGCGCCAGGCGACGAGGCTAACGGCCTGATGCACATGCCTACTGGTCAGAGCGGTCACCCGCTATCTGATTTCTATCGCAATGGACATGACGATTGGGTGCGTGGGCGTCCGAGTCCGTTTCTCCCGGGCGAGACTCGACATAAGCTGACATTGCTGCCCACTATTGAGTAGACGCTGCCCCGTAAGCGCGGATTTTTTCGGTAAGATGGTGCTCGCGTACGAATCAGCGGACAAGAGCATGGCCGATAGAAAATTCAGAGGGACCAGCACCTACGTTGCGACCGACGATCTGATGATGGCGGTTAACGCAGCAGTCACTCTCGAGCGCCCCATCCTGATCAAGGGTGAGCCTGGTACAGGCAAAACTCAGCTTGCGATCGAGGTTGCGAACTCGCTCGGCAGACCTTTGTATGAATGGCATATCAAGTCGACGACCAAGGCACAGCAAGGGCTGTATGAATACGATGCGGTCGCACGCCTGCGCGATTCGCAACTTGGGGACGATCGGGTACATGACATCTCAAACTACATTGTGCGCGGCAAAGTCTGGGAGGCGTTTGAGGCCGCGGAACAGCCTGTTCTGCTTATCGATGAGGTGGACAAGGCTGACATCGAGTTTCCGAACGATCTGCTGCGGGAACTCGATCGTATGGAGTTCTACGTTTACGAAACCAAGCAGCTGATCGAAGCCATACACAGACCGATTATCATCATTACAAGCAACAACGAAAAGGAACTTCCGGACGCGTTCCTGCGCCGCTGTTTCTTCCATTACATCAAGTTCCCCGACAAGGAAACAATGGAGCGGATCGTTGACGTCCATTTTCCGAAACTCAAAAAGGAGCTCCTGAGCGAGGCGCTGAATGCGTTTTACGAAGTTCGCGATGTTCCGGGTTTGAAAAAGAAACCGTCGACGTCGGAGCTTCTGGACTGGATCAAGTTATTGCTGGCCGAGGACATCCCACCTGAGGCGTTACGGGCAAAAGATTCTCGAACAGCTATTCCACCACTGTATGGTGCGCTGTTGAAAAACGAGCAAGACGTTCACCTGTTCGAGCAGCTCGTGTTTCTCGATCGCCGAACAGGGTCTGGCCAGCAGTAAGAGCCATGTTGATTCCGTTTTTCTATCTCCTGCGTGACGGCGGAATGAAGACGTCGATTACTGAGTTGCTGACGCTGCTCGAAGGGATGAGAAAGGGAATCGCCGGACAAGATGTTGATGATTTCTACTATCTGGCGCGCGCCTGCCTTGTAAAGGACGAGTCACAACTCGATCGATTTGACCGTATCTTCGCATCGTATTTCAACGGTATTGAGGATGACTTTGCAGACCTCATGCAGGACATACCCGACGAATGGTTACGGCGTCAGGCGGAACTTTTTCTGTCCGAGGAGGAGCGTGCGCAGATTGAGTCGCTCGGTGGTTTTGAGGAACTCATGAGGGCTCTGCAGGAACGCCTCGATGAACAGGACGAACGTCATGAGGGTGGCAGCAAGTGGATAGGAACAGCCGGCACATCGCCATTTGGCGCGTATGGCTATAACCCCGAAGGCGTACGCATAGGCCAGCAGGGGTCGCGTAATCGCCGCGCCACCAAAGTCTGGGATCGACGCGAGTATCGAAACCTCGACGACTCCATCGAACTCGGGACGCGCAACATAAAGGTGGCGCTGCGGCGATTGCGAAAATTTGCTCGCGAAGGCGCTGCAGACCAACTGGATCTCGAGGATACGATTGACAAGACGGCGAGAAATGCCGGGTTACTGGATATTCGCATGGTTCCGGAGCGGCATAATGCCGTGAAAGTCTTGCTCTGCCTCGATATTGGTGGCTCGATGGACGATCATATTCGTGTTTGCGAGGAGTTGTTTTCCGCATCGCGCAGCGAGTTCAAACATCTCGAATATTTCTATTTCCACAATTTTGTCTACGAAAGCCTGTGGAAGGACAATCGTCGCCGCCATGCGGAGCGCATTCCAACGGTTGATATCACGCACAAGTACGGTGCCGATTACAAACTGATCTTTGTCGGCGACGCGACGATGAGTCCCTATGAAATCGTGTATGCGGGCGGTAGCGTGGAACACTGGAATGAAGAGCCGGGAGCCGTGTGGATCAAACGGCTGTTGAATACGTATCCCAAAGCGATATGGCTGAATCCGGAACCGCAAGGCCGCTGGGATTACACGCCATCTGTGAAGCTGACGCGTGAAATAATGGACAATCGGATGTTCCCGTTAACGATCTCGGGTCTGGATGACGGAATCAGGGCTTTGCACTAGATCTCCAGGGCGGGATCCTACGGTTTTTCTGCCGCTCCTAGTTCTTTGAGGTCTGCCAGTACTTGCGTCGAGTGCGAATCCACATCGACCTTTTCGTAGTGCTTGGCGAGTGTGCCATCCGGGCCGATCAAAAACGTTTGTCGTTTGGCAAGCGTCATGCCAAATCTTTTTGTTCTTACGCCGTACGCTTCTGCGGCTTTGCCTTCAATATCGGCAAGTAGCGGAAACGGGAGTCCGTGGTTTTCGGCGAATTTTTTATGTGATTCGACATCATCCAGGCTAACACCGAGAATCTGGGCATTGATCTTCTTGAACGCGAAGATATTGTCGCGAAACTCGCAAGCTTCGGTTGTGCAGCCGGGAGTCTCGTCTTTTGGGTAGAAGTAGAGGACGACCCATTGATCACGATAATCTTCAAGCGAGTGCAGCTCGCCGTTCTGATCAGACAGTTCAAATTCGGGAGCGGGCTGCCCGACCGAAAATTGCTCGGACGCTATAGCCGACAAAGCCAGGGCGAGCAGGGGAATCAGTGTGCTTAGCGAGCGGGTCATCAGGCGTATCCGTTCAGACATTTTGACATTCAAACGCAGTCGTGCACTGCGGCGGACGAATACTATAATACGATTTACTGAAATTCGGGTGGAATTTGACAGATCCAGGCGATATGAGACGTATTGAGCCCCAAGAACAAAAGACCGCACTCGTTCTGCCGGGAGGAGGAGCACGCGGCGCATTTCAGGTCGGCGTGCTCAAAGCGCTGGCGGAATTGATGCCGAAAGGTGTGCCCAATCCATTTGCAGTAATCAGCGGGACATCGGCTGGCGCAATCAATTCGGTCGTTCTGGCCAGCAAGGCGCGCCGATTTCGGGTCGCCGTGGCCGAACTCGACAGGGTTTGGAGCAACTTTCGCTGTGAGCAGGTGTTCCGAACGGACAATCTGACGATGCTCCGGGGCAGCCTGCATTGGTTTGCCGCGATCGTGCTCGGTGGGTTCCTGGTCGGAACGCCAAAATCCCTGCTCGACAATTCTCCGTTACGCGCACTCCTGAGCCGAAATGTTCGATTTCCCCGTATAGACGATGCAATCGATTGCGAATTTCTCGACGCCGTTGCAGTCACTGCAGCAAGTTATGCATCAGCCCGATCGACCTCATTTTTTCAGGCTGCACAGGGTCGCGGCGGTTGGTCGAGGACACGTCGCGTCGGTGTGCGCGGCGACCTCCATCTCGATCATCTGATGGCGAGCATTGCTGTGCCAATGATCTTTCCCCCAGTCAGCCTCGATGGAGAGTACTTCGGCGACGGTGCAATGCGGCAAGCGACTCCGTTAAGCCCCGCCATCCATTTGGGAGCGGACCGTATTCTCGTTGTTGGAGTGCGCGATGAAACGGCGGACAAGTCCCCGGACCCGGGCAAACCACAGACGCATCCGAGTTTTGCGCAAATTGCCGGATACATGCTGGATACATTGTTCATGGACGGGCTCTATTCCGATATTGAACGCATGACGCGCATCAATCAGTTGATTGACTCGGTAAATCCAGAACATCGGGCGGGGCCGCTCAAGCGCATGCGGCCGATCGACACGATGCTGATTGTGCCGAGCAAGGACTTACGCGTTATCGCGCACAAACATCGGCGCGAGTTGCCATTCGCTGTACGCGGACTATTACACGGCATCGGTGGCCGTGGGTCGGGAGAGAATCGCTTGTTGAGTTTCTTGATGTTTGAGCAAGCATATACGTGTGAATTGATTGAGCTCGGCTACAAGGACGCAATGAAAGTCAAAGACGAGTTACTTGATTTCGTTACCGGTGCCGACGTTCCACGTTTGTTTGCGCCAAGCTGGATCAAGAAGGATTTGAGCGCGTTCCACACTGACTAGTGTGAACCTACAGCAGCAGCGCTGCTCCGAGGCCCAGAAATGCCATATAGCCGATCACGTCGGTAACTGTCGTTAACACGACGCCGCCGGCCAGTGCGGGATCGATCTGCATGCGCTTGAGAGCAAGTGGTATTACAAATCCGGCCAGTGCTGCGACGAAAAGATTGATGATCATTGCGGCGCCAATGACGCCGCCTATGCGCCAATCGCCAAACCAAAGGAATGTAAATGCCGCAACAACGACCGCCCAGCCAATGCCATTCAGCAGGCCGACCAGCAATTCCTTGCGCATAATTCGTTTTGCATTCGTGCGATCAATCTGACCCAGCGCGATCGCACGGGTGATAATCGTTAGTGATTGGCTACCCGCGACGCCGCCCATACTTGGCACTACTGGCATGAGCACGGCCAGCAAGACTATTTTGTCGACCGTTGTCTGAAAATTATTGACCACGGCGGCCGCCAGAAAAGCAGTACACAGGTTTACGCCGAGCCACAGCGCACGCCGTGCTGCGCTTTTGAATACCGGCGCAAACATATCGTCTTCTTCGTCGAGACCGGCTGCGCTCATCAGAGAGTGCTCCGCCTCATCCCGAATGACGTCGACGACATCGTCGACTGTGATGCGGCCAACGACTCGATGGTCATCGTCCACAACAGGCGCGGACAAAAGGTCCCGATGCTCGAATTCCCAAACGACTTCGGCCGATGGAGTGTGCGCAGGTATAGGAAGAACGTCTGTGTTCATGACCGCTGAAACGACAGTTTCATCATCGTGTGTTAGCAGCCTTGACAGATATAGTGAGCCAAGATATTCGTCGTCACGCGTAACGACAAAGATGGAGTCTGTGCCGTCGGGCATTTCGCCACGTGCGCGCAAATAACGACATACGACTTCCAGCGTGACGTCCGGACGAACAGTCACGATATCGACGTTCATCAGACCGCCGGCGCTGTCCTCGTCGTAGGCCAGTACCTGGCGCAGCCGTTCTTCATCCTGATCATCGAGTGACTGCAGTACTTTTTGCGTGACAGTTTCCGGCAGGTCGATCAGCAGGTCGGCAAGATCGTCCAACTCCATGCCTTCCGTCGCAGCAATGAGCTCCTCAGGCTGCATGCCTTTAATCAGGCCATCACGAACCTCGTCGGATACCTCGACAAGAACGTCGCCCTCGTCGTCGGAATCGACCATTTCCCATAGCAGTGAACGCTCACGAAGCGGCAATGATTCAAGCAGCCGGGCGACCTCGGCCGGATGGAGGCTGTGAATCATCAAGCGAGCGGAACGCATGCCACCGCTGTCGAGCTGTTCGCGCAACAGTTGCAGGCTGGCCTGAGTGTGCTCTCTCGTTTCCATGGTTCCGCCTCGGAAAGGTAGCCGGAGTTTACCGATCTTCAGGCGAATGCGCACGGAGGGGCGCGCAGCTTGGGCGGGCTCCTACTGTTTGCTCAGAGGATGGGAGCCCAGCTCGTTATGGCGCGTCAGGACGGGGTCATGCGATTCGCGCAGGGCGTTTGCGAGCTTTTCCGTCATGTATACCGAGCGATGCTGGCCGCCTGTGCAGCCGATCGCGACAGTCAGATAGCCTCGGTGCACGTCGTTGTATTCTGGTATCCAGCGCTGCAGAAATGCGAGGACGTCCTCGTACATAGCGATAAAGCCGGCCTGGGCATCCAGAAAATCGGTGACTTCCTGGTCGCGCCCGGTCAAACCACGAAGTTCAAGCGTCCAGTAAGGATTGGGCAAACAGCGTAAATCAAACACAAAATCCGCGTCGGACGGAATGCCATTCTTGAACCCGAATGACTCAATTAGTACCGACAGCTGACCCGTATGGCGCCGATCAATTCTCTCTCGAATAACATCACCCAGTTCGTAGATGCTGGTTCGCGACGTATCGATGATCAGATCAGCTGCATTGAGGACGATCGAAAGTACTTTGCGTTCATTCTCGATCGCGCCGCGTAATGCAGTTCCAGGCTCTGCAAGCGGGTGTCGTCGGCGAGTTTCGCTGTAGCGCTTGAGTAACACATCGTCACTGGACTGGAGAAAAAGCAACTCTGTCTCAATTCCCTGCTGGCGAAGTTCCTGTATCAGTTGCGGGAGCGCTTCCAGATTTTCGTGCTGATTGCGCGCGTCAACGCCAACGGCAAGCAGTCGCGTCGACTCGTCTACTCCCGAAGTGACTTCGTCGACAACCGACTTCAATAGAGCCGCCGGCATATTGTCAACGCAGTAGTAGCCCAGGTCTTCAAGCACGTGAAGAGCAATGGACTTTCCAGAGCCGGACAGACCGCTGACGATTATCAGGCGCATAACGTTTTATACAGCTCGATACTTGTTGTGGCCTCACGCAATTGCACACGTAATTCTTTATCACCAAGAAACTCAGCGATGTCGCAGATATTTGCCTGATCTTCGTCCTTAACCTCAGCAGGCACCATGAGGCCCAGGATCAGGTCAACGGCCTCGCCATCGGGTGAATCGAACTCGACTGCTTCGCTGAGTTTGATTAACGCACCGACACCAGTGTCGAGTCCTTCGACTCGACAATGTGGAAATGCGACACCTTGATCGAGGCTCGTGCATCCAAGGCGTTCGCGCTCAATCAGGCCTGCAAATATATCTTCGCTGGCAATCTCGGGTCGGGAACGGACGAGCAGTTCACTCAGTATTTCAAGGCAATGCTTCTTGCTGCGCGCATGGGCATTGCACAAGACACTGTCGGGCTTGATGATTTCTTCGAGCAACATTTTGATTGAACGATATGCGAGGGCAGAAGACCCGTGCGGCCGTTAAGCCGCACGGGTCGAAAGTGGGATCAGTATCTGATTTTGTGTGCTTCTCTGGCGTGGTGGTCGACCAGCTTTTCTTTGTATTTTCTTACCCGTCGTTCCAGCTTGTCTATAAGGCCATCGATAGCGGCGTACATGTCTTCTTCGGTATTGTCTGCATAGATAGTTCCACCATTCACATTAACAGTGGCCTCAGCTTTGTGCCGGAGTTTTTCGACAGTGAGGATACAACTTACATCAGACACTAGATCAAAATGACGCTCGATCTTTTCAATTTTTGACTCGACGTAACCTCTGAGGGAATCGGTTACCTCGATGTGATGGCCTGAAACATTCAATTGCATACTTTTCTCCCATGCTTATCGTGTTGTATGCGCTCGGTCTTACCGTCCCCCGCGAAGATAAAAACAGGGCGGATACATTTATGACGGGTTCAGATTACTAGTAGCGCCGACCTCCTTCTGTAGGGTGAGATACGTATGTTCGTTTCTCTCATTTCGACATGACACATCTACGTCGGGCGTTTCCTGCGCTCGCTCGACGATGCGATGTTCATGGACTCACGGTACTTTGCAACGGTCCGTCTCGCAACTGAAATACCGTCTTCGGCCAGCATATTTGCGATTTTGCTGTCGCTCAACGGCTTTGCCGGGTTCTCGGCACCAATCAATTTGCGAATCTTGGCGCGTACCGATGTGGATGACTGATCCTCCCCACCCACTGACGATAGGTGAGAAGAGAAGAAGTACTTGAATTCGAATACTCCACGAGGTGTGTGCATGTACTTGTTCGTCGTGACACGGGAGATCGTGGACTCATGCATGCCGATCTCTTCGGCCACGTCTCTGAGCACCATGGGCTTCATCGATTCGTCGCCATGCTCCAAAAACTCTGTTTGCCGGGAGACGATGCAGGTTGCCACTTTCATTAGCGTCTCATTTCGAATTTCGAGACTGCGAATTAACCATCGTGCTTCCTGCAATTGTGAGCGAAGAACGGAGTGATCACCGCTGCCGCGCAGCAGCCTTGCGTATTGCTGATTGACAGAAAGTCGGGGAATGCCGGTCGGGCTGATTTCGACCTGCCATCGGTTGTCGACCTTGCGCACAAACACATCCGGAATCACATATTCGGCGGCAGATGGGCTGACGGCGAGGCCGGGTTTGGGATTGCAGCTCTTGACGAGGGCCAGCGCGTCATGCAAACCCTCTTCGGAGGTACGCAAGCTGCGCCGCAATTCGCCGTAGTCGCGACTCGCAACCAAATCAAGATGGTCGTTGGCAAGATCGATGGCCAGGGAAAGTCCGGGCGTCGAACTATCGAGTTGCCTGAGTTGCAGAATGATGCATTCGGATATAGAGCGGGCGGCAATGCCGATGGGATCGAGACGCTGCACTTTTTCGAGCGTCTCGACGACTTCGTCGAAGGTGAAATCAGATGCCGTGTCGAGGCCTGCTGCTATTTCAGCGAGATCGTCGCCCAGGTAGCCGTCATCATTGATCGAATCGATGATGGCCTCGCCAATGACGGCCTGGCGAGGCGTGAAATGTTCCATTTCCAGCTGCCATAGCAAATGTTCTCGCAGAGTCTGTCCTGATTCATCAGCGAACTCGGTGATTGGTCGGCCTTCGCCGTTCCAGCCCCCGTCCTGAATACGTTCAGCTGAGCGTTCTTGCCAGGTATCTTCAGCCTGAATGGTCTCGACTTCCGCTGTCGTCTCGGCGTTGGTTTGAGGAACGTCCGGTAAGTCCTCCATCTCGAGCATGATGTTTTCTTCGAGGGCTTCTTGAATCTGCGCGTTCAAATCCAGAACAGGTAGCTGCAACAGTCGGATCGCCTGCTGCAACTGCGGCGTCATCGTCAGCGTTTGTCCGAGTTTTAACTGCAGTGACGGTTTTAGCATTGCCTCGATTGTGCGACGGCGTTGTGCGCCGGCCCGTTAGTATGTTTGTAAGCAGTTTGCCTCAGAGTTTGAACTCCTGTCCGAGATACACTTCTCGAACGTGGTGATTCTCCAAAATCTCTTTTGGCGAGCCCGAAGCGATCAAACTGCCATCACTCAGTATATAGGCTCTACCGCAAATTCCGAGGGTTTCTCGCACATTATGATCTGTTATCAGGACGCCAATGTCGCGTTCGCATAAGTGCTTGATTATGCGCTGAATATCAAGCACAGAAATTGGGTCGACGCCGGCGAATGGCTCGTCCAATAATACAAAAAACGGATTTGCGGCCAGAGCCCGGGCGATCTCGACACGCCGGCGTTCACCACCTGAGAGGCTGATGCCAAGGCTGGATCGGACATGCCCGACATGCAACTCGTCAAGCAGAGTCTCGAGTTCCTCTTCGCGACCGGCCTGGTCCAGGTCATCACGGATTTCCAGAATGGCGAGAATATTTTGCTCGACAGTTAGCTTGCGAAAAATTGACGCCTCTTGCGGCAGGTATCCGAGACCAAGTCTCGCGCGTCGATGCATGGGTTGTGCGGTCAGGTCCTGACCGTCAAGCAGTATCGTGCCACTGTCTGCTGAGATCAGGCCGACAATCATGTAAAACGCTGTTGTTTTGCCAGCACCGTTCGGACCGAGCAAGCCGACGACTTCGCCGCTCTTGATTTCCAAAGACAGGTTCTTGACTACTTTGCGAAGTTTGAAGCTCTTGGAGATCTCCTGAGCACTGAGAATGCTCATGGTGTCTCGGTTTCCGCGGCGGCGCTTTCGTCAAGCACGGCATCCGCATCATCCGTCGTCGCAGCAGCCTCGGGGATGACCGTGATCTTTACTCTATCCTCACCATCAGCAGAAGACTGCGCGTTGATACGCTGTTCCTTGATGTTGTATACGAGGAAACTCGACGAGATCTGATTGCCTTGTTCGGTGATTATCGCCTCGTCCGAGAATTCAACGACACCGGCGACCAGGTCGTACCGCAAATTGCCGGCTTGTGCGTGGGTAATTTCGTCACTCTCGGGCCGTCGTAAATCGAACGTTGCGGGAGATCCTTTGATCGTCGCAATTCGTAGCTGTGTATCGGTGAAACTCAGCTCCGCGGACTCGCATTCGATGTGTCCTGCGTCAACATCGATGATGACATTGCCGTTGAAATGCCAAACGCTGTCTTTGAAATCGAGCTTGCTTGCGCGGCCGATATCGGCCTCAATGTTCGTGGTTCCTTGCGACAGTCGTAATCCACGAAACAACAACATCGAGCTCTTGCCGTCATAGTCCGTCGAGTCGGCATCCAGTGAAATTGGCAGCCTGAGATCATCGCCCTGTGCGAGCGCAAGGGCCGGTAGCAATAACAGCACGGCGAGACTACGCGCAATCATCGAATTTACTACCGCCGTCACGGGGCGAACTTTCCGCTGACATTCGATTTTAATTTCACCTGGTTTTCCTTGAGCGATGCTAGCATGCCCGTGGCAGTCAGGCTGCGTGGACCGATCCGAATCTGTACCCGTTCATCGGTTTCGGCCACATAATTTTCCGGATCGATTTCAAGGTATTGGGTGCGTATCTCCGTGTCATTACCGGAAAATCCCTCACGACTGACTGCCCGAACATGGCCACGCAAGAGTACACGCTGATCATTCTCGTGGATCGTTGCTGAGTCGGCATTGACAGTCCAGGGCACTCCGCTTTGTGGTGAGTAATTCAGGTGCACATCACTAAACGAGACACGACCATCTTGTTGCTCGGCGCTTTCTGCCTGTATCTCATACAACAGCGCGCCGTCAGATCCGGTGCCTAAAATTCGCGCCGACCGGAGATAGTAACCGCGGTGAGTTGCGTCGACCTGAGATGCATTTGTATCGTTGCTTTGATCCTGTCTCGTTAGATACCAACTCGCCATGGCTCCGGCAGTAAGTACGGCCAATGCAATGATATTGCGCGGGCTGATCATTAGCCCGACCCGTTCTGAGCAGCCAGAATCAGTTCGCAGATCTCCCGTACAGCACCAAAGCCGCCTTTGGCCTGGGTCGTATGCTCACATTGGTCGCGAACGGCGGTCACCGCATTGGCGACAGCAATGGGAAAACCGACCTTGCCAAGGAGCGGCAGGTCCGGAACATCGTCACCGACATACGCACACTCTGCCGCGACAATGCCGAGTCTTGCAGTCAATTCATCGAACGCCGCGACCTTGTCCTTGCAGCCCTGAATTACATTTGAGACGCCGAGATCGGCCATGCGCCGGTCAACTGCGTGAGACTGCCGGCCGCTGATCACGGCGACTTCGATCCCGGCGTCGAGCAATTGGCGGATGCCGCAACCATCCTGCGTATGGAACGCCTTGGACTCGATCCCGTCATCCGACAAATAGAAGCGACCGTCGGTAAATACGCCATCAACGTCGAACGCGATCAGGCGTAGCCTGGACAGCGCTCTTGTCTCGGGTTTGGCGCTCACATGATTCCCGCGCGAAATAGATCATGAACGTTCAAAGCACCAAGCAGGTGATTCTCGTCGTCCGCGACGAGCAGTGATGTGATCTTGTTTTCTTCCATAAGATGCACAGTCTCGGCGGCGAGTACATCGCTCGATGTTGTCTTGCACCTCTCGTGCATGATTTCGCTCATCTTCGTCTTCTGGACGTCTACTTCGGCATCGAGCGCCCGGCGCAAGTCACCGTCGGTAAAAATGCCGAGAATCCGATTTTGTTCGTCGACGATTGCCGTCATACCGAGACCCTTTTGAGTCATCTCCATCAGGCCATCTTTCAGGAGAACATCGGCGGTGACTCGCGGGATAGCGTCATCAGTGCGCATAACATCTGCGACTCGCAACAGAAGTCGCTTACCAAGGCTGCCGCTCGGGTGAGACATCGCAAAGTCTTCCGCCGTGAATCCGCGAATCTTCAGGAGTGCGACGGCCAACGCATCGCCCATCGCAAGCGTAGCAGTCGTGCTGGCTGTTGGCGCGAGGTTCAACGGACATGCTTCTTCGCTCACGCTAACATCAAGATGTACATCCGCTGCTCTGGCCAGCGTTGATTTCGGATTGCCGGTCAGTGACAAGAGCTTCGCACCCATGCGTTTGACCAACGGCAGGATGGTTACGATTTCGTCTGTTTCTCCGGAATAGGATACGGCGAGCAATACGTCCTGCCCCGTGATCATCCCGAGGTCTCCGTGACTGGCTTCGCCCGGATGCACAAAAAAGGCCGGGCTGCCGGTGCTCGCCAGCGTCGCTGCAATCTTGCTGCTGATGTGGCCGGATTTCCCCATCCCGGTGACGACAATACGACCTGGCGTGTCCAGACACAGCTGGCAGGCGGCCACAAAATTTTCGTCAAGTCTCGCGCGCAGGGACTCCACCGCGCGGGACTCGATTTCGAGTACCTCCGCGGCCAGGGAGACTAATTGGTCAGATGTCAGCTCGAGCGACATTTACGGCCCCGGTCCTGGATCATTAGTACATTCTAACGTTTTGCAGGACTACGTAGGTATCGTAAGCAATAAAAGCGATCAACAGGGCGGCGCCCTCGATTCTCGATAACTCGCTCTTGCCATCGTAATCGTACGTCATGGCAAACAGAACAAGAGTGAAGGCGACCATTACAAATATGTGCAGGGACAGTACCGATGGCGCCAAGGCCGACGGCGCAATCGTCGCCGCAACGCCAATGACCGCGAGTAGATTGAAGATATTTGAGCCGACAATATTGCCGATCGCGAGTCCATACTCTCCTTTCAGCGCGCTGACCATGGAAACCGCGAGTTCAGGCAGGCTAGTGCCGAAAGCGACCAGCAGAATGCCAATGACAACTTCGCTGACGCCAAGGTATCGGGCGATCCAAATCGAGGCGTCAACCAGCAGATACGCACCAACAAGCAGGGTAACAAGGCCGATCAGCAGCCAGATGATGGCCATTCGTGTGGTGACGTCCCGAGGAATTTCGGCCTCATATTCCGCCTTTATGGGATCGCTCGGTGCGGATCGCATACCCAGGCGCGCGAGCCAGATCATGACGATTACCAGCCCCGTTAACATAACGATCCCGTCGATGCGGCTCAGATAGGAATCGAGAAACAGAGACACCGTCAGAAGGGAAACGGCGAGCAGCGCGGGCATTTCACGC
>Ga0255054_10000797_pt1 | contig 18650 bp, 13 predicted proteins | sample JV7_2_23_MG_FD_188634 | JGI IMG/M metagenome (GOLD analysis project Ga0255054, IMG submission 188634) | Seawater microbial communities from Jervis Inlet, British Columbia, Canada - JV7_2_23 | ecosystem: Environmental > Aquatic > Marine > Inlet | place: Canada: British Columbia | collected...
GAGGGTAACGTAGCCGAGGATCCGTTCGCTGATCAGCACGATCTCTCCCACCCAGTGGGTAGGGGTGATTCCGCCCGAGCCGAGACGGGTGTAGGTGACGACCGAAAAATAGTAGGGCGTCAACGGGCTGTCGGCCGAGTTGGGCAAATCGAAGAACTGCCACCCAAAGATCGAATCGATGTGGAAGATGAACCCGAAGATCATCGTCACGACGAACGCGCCCAGAGCCAATTTGCCCAGGCTCCGGCCGTAGTCGATCAGGCTCCATGCGTTGAACCAGAAGCGCTTCCACCGTCGCCAGGCAGGCGACGGCGTTTCGTCAATCGCGACCTCGAGGGTATCCAGATAATCCTGGTCCTTGGCGTCGCGGACGAAGAGCGGATCACCAAAGCACGAATCGAGGCCCCTGATCCCGTAGTAGCGGCCCCTCTTCTCGCGAAATCCTCCATCCTTCATCCCGGTGAGGTTGGTGGCCGCGAGATTGGCGTTGCAAAGATTGGCGCCCGTGATGTCGGCTCGGGTGAGGTTGGCACCTGTGAGGTCGGCCTCGTTCAGGTTGGCGCCCGAAAGGTCGGTCCCGTCAAAATCGGCCCCGCGAAGCTTGGTGCCACGAAGATCGGCACCCCTGAGATCGGCGGCACCAAGGCTGGCTCCAGTGAGATCCACCTCGATCAAACATGCGCCGCTGAGATCCGCCTTGTAGAGCGCCGCACCTTTGAGATCCGCGCCTGCCAGATCCGCCCTCGTGAGCGCAGCCATCTTGAGGTTTGCTTCACTCAGGTCGGCCTGAAATAGCTCGGCGCCGGTGAGATCGGCCTCTCCGAGGTTGACACCCGTCAGGTCCATCTCACTGAGGTCTTCGCCCGCGAGGTTCGGCTTCTCGCCCGGGTTCTTGCGGCGCCACTCATTCCACGCCTCGATCCCCTCGTACAGTATGTCGATGTGCGTCGCATCCGCCATGGGTCACCGTCCTTGGACCCGATACTTTACTACTTCAAGGCCGACCTGTCCTTTCGAGACACAGTCGGCGAAGGCGGTGCTCCCAAATAATGGTCAGGGCGTGCCGGCCGGGGTGACTCGCAGACCTCCACGGCGGATGATGATGCTACGGCTCTCGATAGCAGCCTTGATGAGGTCGCCGTCCGCTTGAGAGATCCCCGCCGAGGGAATGTTGATGGTCGCATCGTCACCCCCCATCGGCGGCAGGCCATTCGGCTCGTTGTTGACGACGATAACCGCGACAGCGCCGGCATTCTGAGCGTTTTTGACTTTTTCGGTGAAAAAGCACTCGCCACGATCGACAACGGCGATCTTGGCCGCAATTTCAAAAGCATTGACAAGGGAGTTGCAGCCCAGAGTCGGATCGTCCGACCCGTCATCCAACACGGCCAGATCCCCACTGACTCCGGTCAGGTCTATCGGCGGCCCGAACTCGGCGGGTTGCGCGGCGTAGGTGCCCTCGATGCTGCTCGGCGAGTTGATGGTGAGAGTCGGCGCGTTGTCGAGAAAGGCGGGCGCAGCGTTGGTGGTCTGGGGGCCATCCCACACCACCCGGTTGGTGTTGACCGCCGATGCGCGGCGTTGGGTGTTGGTCATGACCGACCAATGGAGCTGCTCATCATTGTCAAAGGTGAAGACCGAGTAGATGTCCGGCATCGGTGGAAGCCCTGGAAAATCCGGCGGTGAGCCGGTCGCGTCGTTGACGAAGTTTGAAAAACCCATGCCGTGGCTTATTTCGTGCAGCGAGACCGAAGCAAAGGAGGCCTGCCCAGGCGGGGTGTTCCCGTCCAGCCCGTAATAATAGCGAAATCCCGGCGCCAGACATTCTTCGTCAATCTGGCTGTTGAAAAAGATGATCAGCTCACCAGCCTCAGGAGGGAATCCGTCCTCGGTTGTGCTGAGATCCTCGTCGGCAATGGCTTCGGCAAGAGCGCCGTGGTACCAGGTTCCCTGCCTCGGTGCGTTGGGAAAATCGAAGAACAGGAACTGGGCGCCCGCCGCGGCCAGAACCGCGCCGTCTTCCGGGTCGGGGCCGCAATCGAGCTCGTCAAAAGAGGCCTCTATATTGATCTCGACGCCGCTGCCGAGTTGGGCAGCCCAAACACCCGCAACCCACTGCAAGGCGGCCAGACGCTGGCCACCAAGGGTCGTTCCACCGGGGTTATTTGGAGCTTCGGCAACGACCGTCGGATCGTTGAAGCCCTCGTCCTCAGGGTCGGTGACCCGGAGGGTAATGACTGAGGAACCCTGCGGCCAGCCAATGTCCCTGAAGTGCGGCAGGGTCAGGTCGACCTCACCCAGCGGAACAGTTGGGGAAGCGAAAGGCTCCATCAGCAAGTCCGGGGTGGCCGAGATGTCCCAGTGGGAGATCGAGGAGCCCGGCTCCAGGGGATTCGGGGTGTAGAGCAGGACTCGACCGAACTCGTCGGCGCCGGCGATCCGGGCGGGATCGACTGCGAGGGTGCCGTTAACTTCAGCCGCTCCGGCGGGGAGGACCGAAACCATGGCCAGAGCCGGAAGCAGGCAAACGAGGCGCGTAGCGATCCGCATCGACATCGCCCTACTTGTCCCGGGGCGCTGGCTTCACCCTTGCCGTCTTGCCATCTAAGAAAACCTCGGCCTCGTGCGGGTGATTCGTGCAAACGGTTTCCAGTGACCCGTCCGGCTTCACCCGAACCATGAGCGCATGCAGGAATCGACCGTCCAGATGGACGCCCTTGCCACCGTTTTCAAGCTCGAAGACCCGCAGGCCTTCTGCCGATCGGTTCAAGGCCTTGGCGAGAGGAGCCGACAGGACCTCGGTCTCCCGAAACGGTACTGAAATGATCTCGCCGGTTTCGGGGTCGACAATGACCCTTATCGCATTGGGCGGGACGCTCTCGACACTTGCCTCTTCAGGCACTTGCCGCTTGGGTTCTCCCTTTTCGTCTGGAGAGGTAGCTGCCACCGGCGCTGCGAATGCCGCCATCATGCTGGCGGTCAACACGGCCTGGAATATCCGGCGGAAGATCATCGTCTGGTCGGATCTTTGTTTCATCTGTTTCTCCGTGTGGGTCTCTCTGAAAGCCGGTCGGTCGTCATGGCTTCGAACCGATAACCGAACCGGCAATATGACATTTGCCGGTCTGGGTCCTCAGATTACCTCGTTATGAGGAGGTACGCCCCAAACCTCACGTTAAACAACGGTCAAAACGCCGCCAGCGGCCCATAGTCCCTTCCTGAAAAGAGATTTATAATCTTCAGTGGCGAATAGTCAACAGCCTCCGGAGGAAAGGTCAGGACCGAGATGTCGCACTACATACCCGCCGATGCGGCTCGTTGGACCGGCAGGGTTGACGATCTCGAAGATCGGGACTCCTTTCGCTGGCACCAGGTTGTCGAGCGTCTGGATCTTTCAGCGCCGGCTGATCAACTCGCTATGCAGACTCCTCGAGGGTTTTGCCTCCTTGGCTACTGCTGCGACCAGGGGGTGGAGCTCAACCTCGGAAGGGTCGGAGCCGCGCTGGGGCCGCAAGCGATCCGGAGTCAGCTCGCCAACCTGCCGGTCAACTTCCCCATGGCCATTGGCCTCTACGACGGCGGGGACGTGCATTGCCAGGATGGTGATGTGGAAGGCACCCAAAAAGCGCTGGCGGAGGCGGTCAAAAAAGTGCTCTCGGCTGGCCTCTTCCCAGTGGTGCTGGGTGGCGGCCACGACGTCGCTTTTGGCCACTACCTCGGGATCATCGAACATCTCCCACGTTCGACGAGTCTCGGCATCCTCAACTTCGACGCCCATCTCGATCTGAGGCCGTTGCGGCCGGCCGCAACCTCGGGCACGATGTTCACCCAGATCGCCGCTGAGAGCCGGGAACGAGGCAAGGACTTCTCCTACTTCTGTGTCGGGACCCAGAAGTCCGCCAATACAGTCAGCCTGTTCGGGATTGCCGAGGAGCTCGGGGTCGAGTGCGTGCTCGCCAAGGACATGGAAAACGGCGGCACGGAGCCGGTCAAACAGAAGCTCGATGCCTTCCTTGCTAACAGCGATTCCATCTACGTGACGATCTGCGCCGACGTCTTCTCCTCGGCATTCGCGCCGGGCGTCAGTGCGCCTCAGCCCTTCGGGCTCCACCCTGACGCGGTCTTGCGCCTATTCAAGCATGTCCTGGCGTCGGGCAAGGTCGTCAGCTTCGACTTCGCCGAGGTCTCACCGCGGTTCGACAACGACGACAACACCGCCAAGCTCGCCGCCATCTTCGTCTACGCGTTGGTCAACACGCTGGCGCAATCAAGGAGTCAAGATCAGTCGAACGCCTGATGGGCATGGTTCTGGTTGCACTTGCGGCCCAGCTGTTCCTGGATGGCGTTTCGAAGTATCTCACCTAGAGCATCCAACCTCTCAGGTGGGGCTACCGTCACCTCAGCAACGGCTGCGGTCGGCGGCCATGCCCTATGTCGCCGGGGTCGCGTCGTCAGCCGGATACCTGATGTACATATTTCTGATCGCGGGACGCTCCCTGCTCGGGCGCCCCAAACCACCGCTGCCGCCGCAGCTCTGAGGTCCTGAAAGCGCGACTCGGTTACTCGGCGCACGGGTTGGCGGTGCACCGCATGGGTTGGTCTTGAGGCGAATGGACGGGTTATTTTGGCGTTTCAACGCGCGCTACTCGTTTTTGGGGTCTACCGCGGACCGCGAGTAAGGCACCTCTTCCGCCACATGATGGCCACCCTGATGCATAGGGGCGGCGCAGACACAGCGTTCGGTCACAGCACACGCCACCACGGCACGGCCAACACCTTTGGAGCAATCCATTGCAGCGTTTTCCCAGTGTGCAGCACGAGTCCCGCGCGGGCCTTCCGGCCGTACTCGGCACGGAAGGTCAGCAGATGCCTGGCTTCGAATGCCGGAGGTGGGCGTCGATCCCGGCGAGAAGCAGCGGCTCATGGCTCTGGCCGCGGGGCGGATGGATTGAGGCGGGCTAGAGCCATCCGCTGGTTCCGCCGAGACGCGACGCCCGAAGGGCGTCAGCAACCCTCACGGGATTTCTCCCAGTGGATTTTAAGTCATCTATCCACACTATTTACGACATCTAGCGACAACAGCTGACAACACTAGACAACACCGAAAACCTGGCGTACAGGAGACTTCTGCCTGAAAGATTTGTTGGGGCGTGTGGACGCCAGTTGTCGACGGTTGTGCGCTATGTCCCAAGAATGTCCCACGGACAAAAAATCTCCTGCGATTAAGGCAGAACCTCCACGGTGCCGGATCGATGCCCTGGTTCCAAATTCAGCCAACAACTCCGGCCCCGCTGAATCCCATCTTCGGCCAACCCCCCTTTCAACCGAGTCAACATCCCAACTTCTTGGAAACCGGAGCCGATGCTGAATCCGCCTATGACAACGGAGGCCGGGTGGGAGGTGACCTTGACACAGAAGATCTCCTATTCAATAATTCTATTGAATACTTGAGGAGTAATGAAACATGGCCAGCCCGAACCGACAGTTCAAGGATGCCATCTACGAGCAGTTCGCTCGCATCGGCAAGGCGGTGGCGAGCCCGAAAAGGTTGGAGCTTTTGGACTTGATATGCCAGGGCCCGCGGACCGTGGAGAGGCTCGCGACGGAAGCGGGTATGTCCATTGCCAGCACCTCGCAGCACCTGCAGGTTCTTCGCGCCGCACGTTTTGTGGATGCAGACAAGGAAGGGCTCTATGTGACATACCGCCTGGCGGACGACGAGGTCTGCCGGTTCTTCCTCTCCATGCGGGTACTCGCCGAGAGCCGGCTCGCCGAGGTGGATCTGATCACGCGGAGGTATCTGGAGGGGCGAGAAAATCTGGAGCCCGTCGATCGCGACGTGCTGCGTGAGCGTGTTCGCGATGGGCGGGTGACGGTCATTGACGTTCGCCCAGCCGAGGAGTATCAAGCCGGGCACATTCCAGGAGCCATCTCGGTTCCGTTGAAGGAACTGGAGGCTCGTCTGTCAGAACTCCCAAAGGACCAGGAGATTGTTGCGTATTGCCGCGGCCCATACTGCGTGCTTGCCGTAGAGGCCGTGGAGAAGCTCCACTCCAAGGGATATCGAGCGGTGCGCCTGGAGGACGGCGTCCAGGATTGGCGTGCCCAAGGGTTTTCGATCGAAACGACCGTGGGGGGTTGAGATGCGTGTCGTAATAATCGGAGGATCGTTTGGCGGACTCACAACGGCTTACGAACTTAGAAAACACCTCAGCCACCGGGACTGCGAAATCACCCTCCTGTCCAAGGATCGGCGCTTCGTCTTCATTCCGTCGCTTCCCTGGGTAACCCTCGGCTCGAGGACCCTGGACCAGGTTTCCTTCGATCTCGAAAAGCCCCTGGCGCGAAAGAGGGTCGGTTTTGTCCCCGCAGCTGTGCAGCGGATAGATCCACAAGCGCAGAAGGTGATCACTGACCACGACGAGTACTCCTACGATTTCCTCGTCATCGCTACGGGGCACCGCAGCGCAAACGAAGCCGTACCCGGTCTCGGGCCCTTCGATGGTCCGGGCCACTCTTTGATGTCTCCCCCGGAAGCGGAAGAGGCGCGGCAGGCGCTTGGGGTGTTTCTCGAACAGCCATCACACATGGTGGTGGGTTGCGCTCCAGGCGCCAGTTGCATTGGACCGGCCTACGAGTTCGCGTTCGAGCTCGACCATCTGCTCCGCAAAAGAAAGATGCGCCACAAGGTCCCCATGACTCTGGTGACTCCCGAACCGTATCTCGGCCACTTTGGTGTCGGTGGCATCGGCAGGGCCCGGCAGTACCTCGAGGGCGAACTCGAGGCGCGTGACATCAATTACTGCACCTCGGCGGCCGTCTCGAGCATCAGTGAATCATTGGTCGAGTTGGCGGACGGGACATCTTTGGAGTCGGCGTTCTCCCTCATCATTCCGCCGCTTGCCGGCGTCAAGGCCGTTGCCGAGTCACCTGGTCTTTCGAACCCCAAGGGCTTCGTCCCGGTCGACGAGCGGTACCGCCACAACGAGTTTCCCAACATCTATGCGGTTGGTGTGGCCGTGGCGTTCCCACCGGTCGACGAAACGCCCGTTCCGGTGAACTTCCCCAAAACCGCCCATATGACCGAGCAGATGGCGGCGATCGCTGCTCACAACATCGCCGCAGACATAAAGGGAGGAGAAAAGGAATCTCACGATCTTTTTGCCGAGTGCATCTTGGATATGGGTGACACCGCGGCGCATATGAAGGCCGATCCGATGCGGCCGCCGCGCAATATCGCCAAGGTGACCGAGGGAAGACGGTGGCTCTGGACCAAGCGACTTTTCGAACGCTATTACCTGTGGATGAGCAGACGCGGGAAGACGGTCCCCACTGGCTGGGGATGGTGAGTGAACGAAAGAGGAGGAGTTCCAATGAAAATCCTGATCATTCTCAACGACCCGCCATACGGCACCGAGCGCAGTTACAACGGGCTGCGGCTGGCGAATAGCCTGCTGAAGACAGAGGAGAAACCGGACCTGACGGTTTTCCTGATGGGTGACGCGGTGAGCTGCGCGAAGCAAGGCCAGAAGACGCCGGATGGCTACTACAACCTCGAGCGGATGCTCAAGCCGCTGGTCCGCAAAGGAGAGGTGCTCCTCTGCGGCACCTGCCTGGACGCCCGCGGACTAGCCGAAGAAGAGATGGTGGATGGATCGAAGAGGAGCACCCTCGATGAGCTGACCAGTCTCACGATTGAAGCCGACAGCACCCTGGTCTTTTGAGCTGACGAGGAGAACGGAGGAAGACCGTGCTGGAGCGCCTGACGAGATTCTCTCTGGACCATCCCAGGATCGTCATCGGAACCGTTTTCATACTGACTGTGCTCTTTGCGCTGCAGTTTCCCAAGATCACGATCGACACCGATCCGGAGAACATGCTCGAGGCGGACCAGGCCGATCGCGTGTTCTACAACCGGGTCAAACAGGAGTTCGGCATCCACGACCTGATCGTGGTGGGGATCGTGGACGACCACGGCGTTTTCCGTCCCGAGTCCCTTGACCGGGTGGCACGGGCAATAGATGAGATTGTCAAGATCGATGGCGTGATCATCGAAGACGTGGTGAGCCTCACCACAACCGACAACGTGAAGTCCGAGGCTGGCCTGCTCGATATTCACCCTGTGATGCGGGGAATTCCCACGAACCAACAGGGCATAGACCGCCTTCGACAAGACATCGCCGCCAACCCGTTCCTGAACGAGAAGATCGCCTCAGAGGACGGTACGGCAGTCGCCCTCTATGTGCCGATCGAACAGAAGAAGATGAGCTATCGGATCGCCGGGGAGATCAGCACAATCCTGGAGCGGGAACTCCTCCCCGGCCAGGCCTTTCATCTGGCGGGCCTTCCGGTAGCGGAGGACACCTTCGGAAACGAGATGTTCATCCAGATGGCCGTGGTGGCGCCCATCGCCTTTATGGTGATCCTCTTGCTCGTGTTTCTCCTTTTCCGCCGGCCGGTGTTTCTCCTGCCGGTGGGAATGGACGCGATGTTCGCGGTGCTCTGGACGATGGGATTACTTATCGGCACTGGACACACCGTGCACATCATGAGCTCGATGATACCGGTCTTCCTGATGCCGATCGCGATTCTCGATGACGTCCATGTTCTCAGTGAGTTCTTCGACCGCTTCCGTGTGTTGGGTGACAAACGCCGGGCGCTGCTCGAGGGCATGAAGCCGCTCTACAAGCCGATGCTTTACACGTCAGTGACATCGGCTGTTGGCTTCGCCTCTTTGTCGCTGGCGGACATCCCACCGGTGCGCGTGTTTGGGCTCTTCGTGGCCTTCGGCATCATGGTGGCGTGGCTGTTCTCCATGACCGTCGTTCCAGCGATTATTAGCCTGACCAGCGACAAAGCGCTGGCCAAGGGTCTGGTGAAGGGGGATGGCGGGCGGCCTTCGGTCCTGGATCGGTTCCTCATACCCATCGGACGGTTAGCCTACAGCCGGTCCCGTACGGTGTTGTTGATCGGCATGGTGGTCCTCATAGTCGGGGTCGCTGGTATCCGGCAAATCCAGATCAATGACAACCCGGTCAGGTGGTTCAAGACCGGCCACCCGATGCGCGTGGCAGACACCGTGATGAACCGTCTGTTCGGCGGGACCTACATGGCGTATCTGGTGGTCGAGGGCTCCGAACCCGAGACCATCAAGAGGCCCGAGGTCGTGTCGTACATCGACCTGCTGCAGACAGAGCTGGAGTCCAGTCCCATCGTGGGCAAGACGTCGTCAGTGGCCGACATCGTGCACCGCATCAATTTGGTTTTGCACGACAACGACCCCGCATTCGATACGGTGCCAGACTCGAGAGAAGCCGTCGGCCAGTTCCTCTTCCTGTATCAGTCGTCCGGCGACCCGAATGATCTCGACAACTTCATCGACAGGGGCGCGCAAAACGCCAACATCTGGGTTCAGATGAAGGGCGGCGACAACCGTCAGATGGAGGCGGTGGAGGAGAGTCTTGCGGACTTCATGCGCGCCAACCCCCCACCGCCCGGGGTAACCATACGTTGGACGGGTCTGACGTATATCAACAAGATCTGGCAGGACCTCATGGTCTTCGGAATGCTCAAGGCGATTCTGGGCAGCTTCGTGGTGGTGTTGATCCTGATGCTTATTGAGTTTCGGTCGCTGATCTTGGGGGTCCTTTCCATGGTGCCCCTGTCGGCGTCAATCATCCTGTCCTACGGCCTAATCGGATGGGTGGGGAAGGACTACAATATGCCGGTGGCGGTCTGCTCCTCCCTGGCGCTCGGCCTCGGAATCGACTTCGCAATTCACTTCCTCCAGCGCTTCAAAGCGCACTACGCACGTTCCGGCAACATCGAGGAGACAAACCGTTACATGTTCAGAGAACCCGGTCGCGCCATCACCCGCAACGCGATCGTGATCACCTTCGGGTTCCTCCCCCTCGCCGCGTCAACCCTGGCCCCGTACGTCACGGTGGGAATGTTCTTTGCCCTGCTGATGGCATTCAGCACGCTGGCCACGTTGCTCGTGCTGCCGGCATCCCTGCGGATCGTCGGACGGCGTGCACTGAGAGGACCCGAATCATGACCAATCGTCACGATGCCGTGCCGATCAGCACGGTGCGACGGATTCTGGACGCAGCGCGAGCCTCAACCCGCACTTCTCACCACCTCGCTACTGCGGCTCGCGATATGCAGCAATCTGCGGTGTTTTCTCGCCTCGGGGTGCTCGACGTACCGCAAGTACGCGCTCCGCGCCCCTCGGGTCGAAAACCCCACATCTCACAACATCTCGCGGGCCTCGCGACGCGAGGTGGTGAGAAGTGCGGGTTAATGTTCTGTTTCTGCTTGCTGGTCGCCATGGCCGGCTTTGCTGAACAGCGTCCGCAACAGGGTTCCACGGAGGGTGCGGAGCCGACCGCAACGCAGATCATGAAAAACGCTCAGCAAGCGTTCTACTACCTGGGCGAGGACATGAAAGTCAGAGTGACAATGGAGCTCATCGCCCGCAACGGCGGCAAGCGTACCCGCGTGATGACCATGCTCAGGCGAGATCGGGAGGAAGCCGGGGATCAAAAATACTTCGTCTACTTCCACGAGCCTGGCGATGTCCGCGGTATGACGTTCATGACCTGGAAGTACCCGGACCGTGATGACGACCGCTGGATTTTTGTTCCTGCAGTGGACCTGGTGCGGCGGATAGCCGCCGACGATAAACACTCGAGCTTTGTCGGGTCAGACTTCAGTTACGAAGACGTCTCCGGGCGCGACGTCGACGACGACGACCACACCCTGGTTGGGCAGGAGCAACTCGACGGTCGACCCTGCAACGTGGTGCAGAGCATACCCAGGGGACCGGGAGCATGGACCAAACGCATATCGTGGATTGACCTGGAGAGCTTCCTCCCGCTCAAGGAGGAGTACTACGACGCCCAGGACGAGCTGTACCGGGTGTTCACAGCAGACGAAATCGAAGTCGTCGTTGCGGGAGAAGGCGGGGGGAGCAGAAGTTATCCCACCGTGACACGACGCACGATGGAGAATGTCAAGACAGGGCACCGCACGACCGTCACGTACGACTCGGTCAGCTATGACCTCGGACTGGCTGACGAGGATTTCAGCGAGCGTCGGATGAGGCGGCCTCCGAGGTCGTGGTTTCGGTAACCGCGAGACATGCGGAAGGCGGCCGTTCTTTTTTTCCTCACGGCTGCGTGTCTCGTGACGGACTCGCGACGCGGCCATTCGGAGGAGAACGTCGAGGTCCACGGCTTCATCTTGGGCCACTTCGCACATCTCGTGCCAGCGCTGGAACCGTGCCACGCCACATCGAGCGATTTCTTGGTATCGGAAGGGCGCATTCGACTGGATGTCATCGCTTGGTGGGATTCAATCGAGGCGGAAGTGCAAATCAGAGGCGATCTCGTTGCAGACTTCGTCACCAACAGTTTCGATGTCGATCTCCGGGAAGCATACTTCGATTACGCTGCCGGCGACTTCGACTTCCGCATCGGCCGACAGGTCGCGACTTGGGGTGTGGGAGATGTTCTGTTCATCAACGACGTCTTTCCGAAGGACTGGGTGTCGTTCTTTACGGGCAGGCCGATGGAGTACCTAAAGCTCGGCGTAGACGGACTCCGAACCCGCTACTCGTCGAGACCTGTGAACGCGGAGCTGATCGTCCTCACCAATTTCACACCGGACGACATTCCGACCGCACCGCGCTTCTGCGTGTACGATCCCTTCGCTGAGGTAGCGCGGCGCGATGGGCAACTGCCTGCAAGCACATTTGAGAACGCCGAGCTCGCACTGAGGTTGTATCGCAGAGTTGGCAACTTCGATGTGTCGGCGTATTTCTACAGGGGATTCTGGCGAACTCCGAGCTTCAGCCCTGACTCTCTCCCCTCAACCGCGTCGCTGACAACCTTCTATCCGCGGCTCTCGGTCTATGGAGTCAGCGCTCAGGGAAGCGCGCTGAGCGGAGTATTGAGCCTCGAAACTGGTTATTACGATTCGCGCGATGATCACAACGGGAACGATCCGAGCATTGCGAACTCCCAATGGTGCTTTCTGGTCGGTTACCAGAAGCAACTGTGGAAAGACGCAAACGTTGGCATCCAGTACTACGGTGAGGTCATGGAGGACTACTCCAACTACCGCACCACCCTTCCGCGACCGTTGCCGCGACAAGCTGAGTACCGAAACGTCGTGACATTGCGCTTGGAACAGCTGCTCCACCACCAACAGTGGCGACTGTCGATCTTCGCCTTCATAGGCCTGACGGACGAGGACTACCTGATCCGACCGCTCGTAACTCACAGGCTGTCGGACAACCTGTTGCTTGCCCTCGGCGCCAATCTCTTCGGTGGGGAAAATGACTCGACGTTTCTGGGTCAGCTCGACAGGAATGACAACGTGTATTTGTCAGTTCGCTTCGATTTCTGACAAAGCACAAGGCGCCCGAAAAGGTGTTCGACACCGCTCTGCAGAATTACCGTTCTCGATGGATGGGCACAGTGTGGCACCAACGCGCTAGAATATTTCTCCGCTCCACAGGCGTCGCACGAAATCGCCATAAGGCATGATCTCGATCCCGTCAGACGTTCGCCGCGGTCTGTCCTCGAGGCAGAGGACGATGCGGCGATCGACGTTTGGATGATCGATTGCGAGCTGTCTGAGGCCCTTGAGATGATGGGAGGAAATGGTGCGCGACGACTTGGCCTCGATGGCGACCGCCATGTCATTGATCACGAAATCCACCTCGATACCGCTCGCCAGGCGCCAGTAGCTGATGGTCGCGAATCGTTCCGCATAACCGTTGTAGGCGGTGATCTCGTGGCAGCACCAGTTCTCGAACGCGTTGCCAAACAGCTCCGAGCCCGGCTCTAGCCGTCCACGGCGGGCGAGAAATCCCACCACCCCGACATCGGCGAAATAGAGCTTCGGAGAGTGGATAACTCGCCGCTTGGGGCGCTTGCGATAGGATGGGAGCCACCGCGCCATCAGCGTGTCCTCGAGGATCTCGAAGTACCCCCGGACGGTCTGGCTGGACACACCGCACTCTCGGGCGATGTTCGAGTAGTTCACCGGGTGGGCATCCGAAAGAGAGGCGATGTTGAGGAACTCGCTGAACACGGGCAGGTTGCGTACCAGGCCTTCGGACGCCACCTCCTCCTTGAGGTAGTCGGCGACATATGAGTTGAGCAGCCGCTTGGGCCGGGCCGATTCGTAAACTCGGGGCAGGAACCCGTGGTTGAGAATCCGCTCGAGGTCGAACGCCGGGCCGAGCTCTGCAGTCGTGAGGCCCCTGAGCTCGTAGCGGACGGCCCGACCTCCCAGCGGGTTGGCCGCACCGCGCTTGACCTTTCGCGCGCTCGAACCGCACAGCGCGAATTGCATACCGTAGGCCTCGTGGAGCCAGTGCACCTCGTCGAGGATCTTCGGCACCTTTTGCACCTCGTCTATCACCACGAAAGGCCTGGATTCCAGTGCCTCGATCTCTTCTCTCATCCGCTCGGGACGTGTGAGGTATCGCCGATAGTGGTCTGCCTTCAACAGGTCGATCCAGAAGGCGTTCGGATATTTCTGCCTCAGCAGGGTGGTCTTACCCGTCTGCCGCGGGCCCCAGAGGAAAAACGTCTCCGTCTTTTCTTTTGGAAGGACCAGTTTCCGTGTGAACATAACTTGAAAATATCATGATAATTTCAAGTTATCAAGCAGATTCACAAGGATCGAAACCCGCCAATCGATGCTCTCAGGTCCGTCGTGCGGCGAAAAGCGACCCCCATGGCAACGGCCACATATGGCTGCTGAGGGTGAGTTCGACCTCGGCGAGAAGCAGCGGTCTATGGCTCTGGCCGCCGGGCGGATGGGGGGAGGCGGCCTAGAGCCATCCGCTGGTTCCGACGAGACACGGCGGCCGAAGGCCGTCAGTAACTCTCACGGGTTTACACCCAGCGGATTTAAGTCCTTTTATTTCAATAATATAAACAACAACGCTCAACACTCGACAACACGCTGCAACAACTCAACGACCGTGATGACAGGGCCTCGGGAAGCCCTCAGTTGTTGGTACTTATTGTCGGGATTTGCCCGGTGTTGGACGCAAGTTTCCCATGAGTGTCCCATGGACGGAGGACCGCCTACGACCCCACACTCGGGGTTTCGCTTCGCGGGCGTCTCAGTTCCCCAGACGAGCCGCTATCAGCTAGTTCTCCGGGTACTCGAACTCCCGGCCCACGATCTGGCTCGCCTCCTCGTAAATCGGCCGCAGGACATCATCGACGTCCCAGGTTCCATTGGCGATGAACTCCGAATACCCGACCTCCCACCCCAGCCGTTCGCTGAGCGCATCGCGGTCGGACATGTCGGGCGGATTCGCCGGCGTCGCGAGGGGCGGCGCCCAGGTGTGCTCTTCGACGACCGCCATACGGACGCGGATCTCGTCCTTGGTGATGTTCCAGACCATGAAGTCCTCGGCCAGGCTCAGGGGCCCGTCGTAGGTCCTCCGAATGCGCTCGTAGATATCCGGAGTCGTGTCGAAGTCCTTGAAGAAATGGTAGGCGACCGCCATGCGCGGCTCGATCGAGGTCATCACCTTGCCGAAGGCCTCGGGCGCCGTGTGAATCTGCGTCCCCACTTGCAGCGCGCTCTCCGGCGTGAATCCCATCTTCTTCACCAGGGCGGGCACCGCGATGAAGCACTCATGGATCGCAATGTCGGCGTCCCGTGCGTACTTGTCAAACCACTTGTTCGGGTAGGTGTCGCTGGAAAAGACGAACTTCAGGCCGTTCCACTCGAGGCTGAAGCTCACGGGGCCGTCGATCGCATGAATCGCGGGCCAGGACCGGATCGTGACGCCGTTTGCCTCGTAGACGACCCGATTCACGGCGGTGTAATCGAACTCCGTGACCTCGACCTGGAAGCCGCGAAAGTCAATCATCCCTGCGCGGCCGGCCAGATCCCAGGCGTACATCTCCTCCATCGCCTCGACGGCACGCTTGGTGCCCAATTCCGGCACCGCACCGCTGGGCCCCCAGATTCGCAGCGGGACGTGGCGTCCCATGAGGGCCCCGCCGATGAACAGCTCCCCGAGGGCGCCGAAATGATCACCGTGCAGATGGCCGATGAAGACCTTGTCGAGATAGTCGTACGGGATCTGTAGCGACGAGATGCGCTCAGCCGAGCCCGAACCGATATCGAACAGGAACTTGTCGCCGTTGCCCAGCTCCACGAGGAAGCACGCCGCGGCCTGCGAGGCCCGCGTCGTCGGCATACCGGTGCCGCAGGCGATGACGCGCATCTCGTTGGGGGCGAGGTCCTCGCTGTTCGGCACGTAGACGTCCCGCTCACGCGCCTTGACCGGCGAGATATCCTCGGTCGAGCCGGCCGCCTCCGCGTCCATCTCCGTTGAGATGCCCAACACGTAGCCGACCGCCACGGCCAGCACAGTGACGCTGAGAAGGACCATCATTGAGGTTTTCGATTTCATCGGACTCCCCTTTTCTGCAATCGGATCAGACTTTCAATTCGGCACGCCCAGTTGTATCGGTTGCTTCAACCGAACCGCGCACCCACGCTGGGTATTCCTTCAGATCGGAATTGGAGGAGATTATAGCGGACCAGTCCGTAACGATCGCGTCTGTCCCGCGGTCAGTCACTGGCCTTGAGGCGGCTTGTAGGGGTCCGGCGTACCCGGTTGGATCGGTGGTTCCTTCGCCAGCGACGCGACGTGGTCCACGATGGATGGGTGCCACGTTCACCATTGCACCATTCCAGGGTGCCACGTTTTGCATTGATGCATTGAAGGGGCGGTCCGGCTTCATGCTTCGCACTACGCCGTGATGGAGCTTCGCTTTCAGCTACGCCCGTACGCGCAGTCTTCGTTCAGAACTGCGTTGGCAGAAGGTGGCTTGCCCGGGCGTAGTTCAGAATGCAGTTCTGAACGAAGCTTGGTTGTCCGCCTGGGACTCGAAACCGGGACCACCGGATTAAAAGTCCACGCCCTACCACATCGAAGTCATTGAGAACCATAAAGTTACAACACGGGTATCTCCTTCGCTCAGGTGGTGAGTCCCTGAGGAGCGAGGAGGGAGGGGGTAAACCCCTCCCCTACATAGGACTTCGCACGTCGCGTGACGCACCCGTTCACCAGCGTTCCAACCACACTGGTGAACACTGTGGGAGTCGCCGGAACCACCGTAGGGGCGGGGTTTACCCCCGCCCGTTCTGGCGCCCGGGGATCCACACAGCCGGCCTACCTGAGCGAAGGAGATACCCGTGAAGTTACAATGTGCTAGATTCCTGCCCTAGCCCGATCCTAGCCCGCCTGAGGAGGGCCGAATCGAGGCCGCCCCGGGCCGGCCGACGCCTACCAACAGCTCGGACCCCCTGAACCCCATCTCTGGGAGTCCGCGATACGGTTATGCCGCGATGCGATATGTGGACCCCATCCGAATCTGAACGATCCGGTCTCACAATCTCTCTTACTCAGTGGCGCAACCGGATAGGCGGATCAGAACTTGACCATGTACTCCTTGGCCTCGAGGCACACACTGAACGCCTTTTTGAAATTCTCGATCTGCTCGGCGGTCGCCTGCTGCGCCTGCTGGCTCTGTTTCTCGACCTGCTGCGAGGCCTCCGCCTTGGCGCGCCTGGTGCGGCGTCGTGCCACGACCGCGCCGGCGGCAGCACCGTAGGCGGCTCCCTTGCCGGCATCATCGCTGACGATCTCGCCGATCAGGGCCCCGGCGGCTGCGCCACCAACCGCTCCCTTGGCTCCGGCTCCCTGGCCGGCCTGGGCGATCTGCTCCTGCTGCTGCTGGGCCTGCTGCTGCTGTTGCTCGGCTTTCTTGGCCAGGTCGAACGGATCGACACCCGTATTCTTGACGGCCCACTGGTAGCACTCGGCCTCATCCGTGGACTGTTGGGCGGCGTCCTGGCCTGTGGTGGGGAAGACGTACACGTCCATCGTGGCCGATAGGCTCTTCTGGGCCGTCTCGTCCTGGGCCGCACCCGTGACGGCCACGGCAGCCACAATGAGGAACACTCCAAAAGTCATGCGTCGCATTTCAAACCTCCTGAATTTCCTTCAGTCGTTTTCGGCAGGCAATGGCGTGCATACGCCGAACGCGCCGGAGAACCCGCCGGGCCTCGCCGCGGACGCGGCCAACACGCCCGTTGCTTCTTCGATGTTGAAGCTGAAGGCGCGCCCCATCTCCAGCCCCTGGAGGACGATCAGCCCATCCTCCCGGCTGACATGGAGGATCGGCGTCTGCCGATTCTCTTGGCTGGCTTCGGTGGTCTTGAGCAGCCCGGCCTCGAGATCAAACACGATGAAGTCGGGAATGTTGAATCGCGACGGAGAGGCGGTCTCACACTCCCAATCCACGTTGCACATGATCACGTCGCCGATCGAGCACAGGAATCGATCGTGCCCAGTGAGGTCGTCGGCGACCACCGGCGGCGACGCCAGCACTAAGGTCAGGGCCAATAACAGGATTGCCACTCGTCTGTCCATGCTCATACCTCCTGACAATCGTTCAGGTCGCATTAACGAAACCGCTTGTCGCTAACTCTGATTCCATCACTCGCCCACCTACTTCACCTTCTCGGCCAGGTCGAGAGAGATGTCCAGCACGGTGTTGTCCGCCTTGTACTGCTCCCACATCGCGGCCATGGCCTCGACCCTGTCAGGATGCTCGGAGCTGAGATCGTTCATCTCCCCAGGATCGTGCTGTAGGTTAAAGAGCTCCCACTCGCCCTTTCCGAAGGGCGGCGGCATCCAGAGTATCTTCCACTCACCGTCGAAAAAGGCCTTGAGGCCGAACAGTTCGTACCCAACCTGGGCGGCCTCGGCATAGGGCGAGTTGGCCTTGCCGGAGAAGAGGTCGAGCACTGACCTGCCCTGGAGTGGCTGAACCTGGCGGCCCTCGAAGTCCTGGGTGTGCTCGATACCTGCCAGGTCGAGAATCGTTGGCATGATGTCGCGCACGTGGACAAAGGAGTGGCTGATCTCGCCGGCGTTTGCCGCTGCTCCCGGTACCTTGACCAGAAGAGGCGACCTTATTCCGCCCTCGGAGGTGAACCCCTTGAACATCCGGCTCGGGGACATGCTGGCCTGGGCCCAGCCCGGGCCCGTTTCGATAAAGGAGTTGGGCAGGCCGCGGTTGTCCAGGCTGTTGTCGAAAGAGCTCAGGTGCTCCTCAGTCTGACCGGGGTACGCCGTCGGCATCGCACCGTTGGCACCGTTGTCCGAGAAGAAGAGGACCAAGGTGTTTTCGTACTCGCCGATCTCCTTGAGGTAGTCGAAGACACGTTGTATTTGCTCGTCCATGTAGTCGATCATCGCCGCATAGACTTCCATGTCACGGGCCGCCGCCTGTCGCTCCTCGACAGACATCTCGTCCCAGGGCTCGACCGAGGGAAGACGCGGGAAGGGCTCCGCGTCCGGGTTGACGATCCCGAGCTCTTTCAGCGCTTCCAGCCGCTCCTCGCGCAGCACGTCCCACCCGTCGTCATACTTCCCCTCGTACTTGTCGATGTACTCCCTGGGGGCATGCAACGGGTCGTGGGGTGCGGTGTACGACAGGTACGCGAAGAAGGGCCTGGCGTCGCCATGGTCCCTGCTGATCCACTCGAGCAGGGTATCGGTGTAGAACCGTGTCGAGTAGAAGTCTTCGGGC
>Ga0255054_10000798_pt1 | contig 18640 bp, 13 predicted proteins | sample JV7_2_23_MG_FD_188634 | JGI IMG/M metagenome (GOLD analysis project Ga0255054, IMG submission 188634) | Seawater microbial communities from Jervis Inlet, British Columbia, Canada - JV7_2_23 | ecosystem: Environmental > Aquatic > Marine > Inlet | place: Canada: British Columbia | collected...
GCCAGCCCTCGGTGAAGCTCACGCGCCAGCGCTCGACTCCGTCCTTATCGATGTTGACCAGCCCCCGGTCGAAGGTGCCGGACGAGCTCGAGCCGTCCATCATTCCAGACATGTCCATGTTGGTGACCAGCAGGCTGCTGTCGTCGGCGACGATCATCATGCCCGCGCCGGACATCATGCCGCCGCCCATGCCGCCTCCGTGGGCGAAGGCAAAGGTCGCCGCGGTCATACTCAGCGCTAGAATCATCAGGATCCTTCTCATCTTGCACCTCCAAGGGGTTGATTTCGTTCCACGTTAATAAGCCTCAGTCTCACAGCCGACCCGAACGGTCGGCGCGAGGCCGGGCAGTCTTTCCTATTTGCTCACTTTGTCACTTGTCTCCGGCGGGAGTCACAGTTACCCGGACAACACGGATGACTCCTTGGCCGTCAACAAGGTCAATAACTCAACATGCTCATCTCTCCTTTGAGTTTTTCTTCAATCAGATCTCGACCCGCCGCAGGCGTAGCGCATTGCCGACCACCGACACCGAGCTGAAGCTCATGGCGGCGGCGGCGATCATCGGTGAGAGCAGCAGGCCGAAGAACGGGTAGAGCACGCCCGCCGCGATCGGCACGCCGATCGAGTTGTAGGCAAAGGCGAAGAACAGGTTCTGCTTGATGTTGGCCATGGTGGCCCGGGAAAGGCGACGCGCGCGCACAATGCCCCGCAGGTCTCCCTTGACCAGGGTGACGCCGGCGCTCTCCATCGCCACATCCGTCCCGGTGCCCATCGCGATGCCCACCTGGGCCTGGGCCAGGGCCGGCGCGTCGTTGATGCCGTCACCCGCCATTGCCACGATGCGGCCCTCTGCCTGGAGCTTTTGGACCGTCTCGGCCTTCTGATCCGGCAGCACTTCGGGAATCACGTCGTCAATTCCGAGGCGGCGAGCGACTGCCTCAGCGGTGGTGCGGCTGTCGCCCGTAAGCATCACCACCCGGAGGCCCTCGCCGTGAAGAGCTTCAATGGCTTCTGGGGACGAGGCCTTCACCGGGTCTGCTACCGAGACGAGGCCTGCGGGGGCGCCGTCAACGGCAACCAACATTGCGGTCTGGCCCTCACCGCGCAAGGCTTCGGCCGGCGCGACAAGCGAGCTCGCGTCGATGCCCAACTCTTCAAGCAGGGCCCGGTTCCCGATCGCCACTACTTGGCCGGCCACGCGACCCACCGCACCCTTGCCGGTGACCGATTCGAACTCCGTCGCCTTCTCGAGTTCGAGCCCTCTCTCGATGGCGCCCTCGACAATCGCTTCCGCGAGCGGGTGCTCGCTCGCACGCTCGAGGCTCGCCACCAGACGCAGCAGCTCGTCCTGGACAATGTTGCCGGTGGCCTTCACCTCCTGCAACGTCGGCCGGCCTTCAGTGAGGGTGCCGGTCTTGTCGACGACCAGCGTGTCCACCTTGCGCATCACCTCGATCGCCTCGGCGTTCTTGAACAGAACGCCGACCGTTGCCCCCTTGCCGGTGGCCACCATGATGGACATCGGGGTCGCGAGCCCGAGCGCGCAGGGGCAGGCGATGATGAGCACCGCCACTGCATTGATCAGTGCGTGGGCCATTTTTGGGTCGGGCCCCCACAGGGCCCAAACGGTGAAAGTCAGAACCGCGATCGCCATGACCGCCGGCACGAAATACCCTGCGACCACGTCGGCCAGCTTCTGGATCGGCGCGCGGCTTCGTTGCGCCTCGGCGACCATCTGTACGATCTGTGACAACAGGGTGTCGGCGCCGACCTTGTCGGCACGGATGACCACCGAGCCGGTGCGGTTGATGGTGGCGCCGATAACGGTGTCGCCCGCCTTCTTTGCAGCCGGCAGCGGTTCACCGGTGATCATGGCCTCGTCGACCGAGGTCGTTCCCTCGAGGACCACGCCGTCGACTGGCACCTTCTCGCCAGGGCGCACCCGCAGGCTGTCACCGACCTGGACTTCATCCAGGGGAACATCCACCTCGCTGCCGTCGGCATCGACCCTGCGTGCGGTCTTCGGCGCCAGGCCGAGGAGGGCTTTAATAGCGGCCCCGGTCTGGCTGCGCGCCCTCAGCTCGAGGACTTGGCCGAGCAGCACCAGGGTGACGATGACCGCCGCGGCCTCGAAGTAGACGGCAACGTTGCCCGCCTGGTCGCGGAATGAGTCCGGGAAGATCCCCGGCAGCAGGGCCGCAACCATGCTGTAGGCGTACGCGACGAAGACACCGAGACCGATCAGGGTGAACATGTTGAGCGAGCGGTTGACCAGCGACTGCCAGCCGCGGACGAAGAACGGCCACCCTCCCCACAGCACCACCGGCGTCGCGAGGATGATCTGAATGACGATGAGACCTCGCTTGGAGATCCCCCCGACTCCCTCGAGGCCGGGAATGACCTCCGCCATGGCGATGAGAAAGACCGGCGCCGTGAGCACGAGGCTCACCCAGAACCTGCGGCGCATGTCGACGAGCTCGGCGTTCTCCTCCTCCCCGACAGTGATCGTGCGGGGCTCCAGCGCCATCCCGCAGATCGGGCAGCTCCCGGGCTCGTCGCGCACGATCTCCGGGTGCATCGGGCAGGTGTAGCCGACGTTACCGGTTGCCTGTTGCCCTTTGCCATTCACTTCGTGATGGCTGCCATGATGGCAACAATGATCGTGGTTGCTCTGCTCGGTCTCTGAATGGTTCATGATTCACATCCTCCACCCGACCTGGACCGCCCGGGCAAGCCGGACGGTCCCTGAAAGCGATTACTTCGAGACGATGCTCCCGCAACGCAGCATCTTCGAGCCGTAGTACGGGTTGGCGATCTCTTCGGAATCCTGCAGCCAGGGCTTCTTGGCCATGGGACAGTAGGCCACCTTCGGCCGTTCGCCGGTTGCCATCTCCCGCCAGCGGACCATGGGCCGGGAGAGCTCGCCGAAAGCCTCGCGCGCCGCTCCCAGGTCCTTTGCCGCAGCGAGCTTCGCTGCCGCCCGGGCCACCTCGGGGAGGAGGCTGCGACAGGCGTCGGCCTCGGCCGTCGCAACGCCGGCTTTTTGAGCGCTGAAATCCTTGGCAGCCGTCTCCGCAGCGGTCTGAATTGCCAGGGCGTTTTCGGCGACGCCATCGAAAGTGTCCGACGCCAATGCTCTGTGGATCGCCTCGTAGCGGACCACAATGACGTCAAAAGCGGCCTCGCCGGATCCGGCATGATCGAGGGCCGTCGCGGGGGCAGCAACGATGGCTGCCAAGACTGTTGTGAGAATGGACACTGTAACTCTAGTCATGAATGACCTCCTGTTGGTTGTTCCGGGGTCGATCCCGGTGTTGTCGATCGGGGTGTAAGAGCAATTGATCAGACGAGTTGTTTTGGTTGCCTCCTTCACACTGCCTCGGGTTCGGTTTCGGGTTGGCCGGCCTCACCCTCGCCGGGGAAGAGCGCGCTCTTCTTCAGCTTCAGCGAGCGCCAGATGAAGTAGATCGAGGGGTAGACGATGAGCTCGCCGACGAAAGAGGTCACCACCCCGCCGACCATCGGCGCGGCGATGCGACGCATGACGTCAGCGCCGGTGCCGGTCGCCCACAAGATCGGAAGGAGCGCGAAGAACGTCGTGGCGACGGTCATCATCTTGGGACGGATGCGCTTGACCGCGCCGTGGTCCACCGCTTCGGCGAGCTCTGCCCAGGTGGCCATCCTTCCCTTGCTCTTCCAATTCTCGTACGCGATGTCGAGGTAGAGCAGCATCACCACCCCGGTCTCGGCGTCGAGACCAGCGAGGGCGATCAGACCCACCCACACCGCGATCGACCAGTTGTAGCCCAGGAAGTATATGAGCCAGATGGCGCCCACCGCCGAGAACGGCACCGCCAGGAGCACGATCGAGGTCTTGATCAGCGACTTGGTGTTGATGTAGAGGATTAGGAAGACCAGGAAGAGGGTGATCGGCACGATCAGCATCAGCCGGGCCTTGGCACGCTGCATGTACTCGTACTGGCCCGACCAGAAGATGGTGTACCCCGCCGGCAGGTCGACCTCGTCGGCAACCACCTTTTTCGCCCGCTTGACCCAGGTGCCGACGTCGATCCCGCGCAGGTCCACGTAGACCCAGGCGTTGGGACGAGCGTTCTCGGACTTGATCGCCGGTGGCCCCTGGTGGATGCGGATGGTGGCGAGCTGGGCCAGCGGGATCTGAGCGCCGGTCGGCGTCGTGACCAGGGTGTCGGCCAGCGCTTGGACGTTGTCCCGTAGCTCGCGCGGGTAGCGGATGTTGATCGGGTAACGCTCGAGACCCTCCACCGTCCAGCTCACATTCATCCCGCCGATAGCGGACATGATGACGTCCTGAACGTCGCCCACCGTCAGCCCGAAACGCGCCGCAGCTTCGCGATCGATGTCGAAGTCGAGGTAGTTCCCGCCCATCGCCCGTTCGGCGTAGGCCGACAGCGTGCCCTCGAGCGGTTTGACCACCGCCTCGACCTTTTTTCCGATGCGTTCGAGTTCCGCAAGATCCGGCCCCGCGACCTTGATCCCGACCGGGGTTTTGATGCCGGTCGAGAGCATGTCGATGCGGGTCTTGATCGGCATCGTCCAGGCGTTGGTCAGGCCCGGGAACTGGATCGCCCGGTCGAGCTCCTCGATGAGCTTGTCCTTGGTCATCCCCGGCCGCCACTCGGAGGGGTCCTTGAGGACGATGGTGGTCTCGATCATCGACAGCGGCGCCGGGTCGGTGGCGGTCTCGGCGCGTCCAATCTTCCCCAGCACCGACTCTACCTCCGGGAACTGGCGGATGATCTTGTCGGTCTGTTGCAGCAGCTCGCGTGCCTTGGTGATCGAGATCCCGGGGAAGGTCGTCGGCATGTAGAGCAGGTCCCCCTCCCACAGCGGCGGCATGAACTCCGAGCCGATATGCTGCATCGGAATCCACACCGAGGCGACGGCGGCGATCGCCAGCACCACCACCAGCCAGCGCCACTTGAGGGTGGCCTTCAGTATCGGGGTGTAGAGAAAGTGGAGGATGCGTGAGATGGGGTTCTTGTGCTCCGGCCGGATGTTGCCGCGAACAAACCAGAACATCAGCACCGGAATGACGGTTACGGCGACGATCGAGGCCATCGCGATCGAGTAGGTCTTGGTGAAGGCCAGCGGCGTGAAGAGCCGCCCCTCCTGCGCCTGCAGGGTGAAGACCGGCATGAAGGAGACCGTGATCACGAGCAAGCTGAAAAAAAGCGTCGGCCCCACCTCCTGCGCCGAGCGCAGGATGATGTCGAAGTGGGAGCGCTCGCCCTTCCACTCCTCGTAGTGTTTGTGGGCGTTCTCGACCATGATGATGGCCGCGTCCACCAGCACCCCGATCGAGATGGCGATGCCCGACAGCGACATGATGTTCGCCCCCAGCCCCTGTATCCGCATGACGATGAAGGCCAGCAGAATCGACACCGGGATCGAGACAATCGCCACGAAGGCCGAGCGGAAATGGAAGAGGAAGAAGATGCACACCAGGGCAACGATGATCGCCTCCTCGATCAGGGTGTGGGTCAGGGTCTCGACGGCGTTGTGGATCAGCTCGGTGCGGTCATAGGCGACCGAGATCTCGACGTCATCGGGCAGCCCCTGCTTGAGCTCGGCCAGCCGCTCCTTGACTCGGGCGATGGTCGACAGCGTGTCGGCGCCGTAGCGCACGACAACGACGCCGGCGACCGTCTCGCCCTCACCGTTCCAGTCTGCGAGCCCGCGCCGGATCTCCGGCCCGATTGTGATGTTGGCGACGTTCTTGAGGAGGACCGGCGTGCCGCCGGGACCGACCCCGAGCGGGACCTGCTCGAGATCCTTGATCTCCTTGACGTAGCCCAGCCCGCGAACCATGTACTCGCGCTCGCCCATCTCGACGAGACGCCCGCCGACGTCGTTGTTCGAGCGCTTGATGGCGGTCTTGATCTTGGCCAGCGGGATGTCGTAGGCGCGCATCCGAACCGGGTCGACCTCGACCTGGTACTGGCGGACGAAGCCGCCGAGCGAGGCCACCTCGGAAACGCCCTCCACCGACATGAGACCGTACTTGAGGTACCAGTCCTGGTAGGAACGCAGATCGGCGAGTGACCGCTGCGGGGAGTTGAGGACATACATGAAGGCCCAGCCGACCCCGGTGGCGTCGGGGCCGAGCTGCGGCGCCACGCCCTCGGGCAGCTGGCCGGCCATGCCGTTGAGGTACTCCAGCACCCGCGAGCGGGCCCAGTAGATGTCGGTGCCGTCCTCGAAGATCACGTAGACGAAGCTGAAGCCGAAGAACGAGTAGCCGCGCACCACCTTGGCGAAGGGCACCGACAGCATCTTCGAAGACACCGGGTAGGTGATCTGGTCCTCGACGACCTGCGGCGCCTGGCCCCCGTACTCGGTGTAGATAATGACCTGGACGTCGGAAAGATCGGGGATGGCGTCGAGGCGCATGGTCTTCATGGCCCACACGCCGCCGAGAACGGCGAAGACGACCGCGATCACGACCATGAACTGGTTGCGAAGCGACCACTCGATGATCTTGTTCAGCATGGCCGGCTCCTGGATGCTAGACTTGCGGTATGAACGCCGATGTCGTATTCGAGGTGACCCAGGATGAGGATGGCGGCTATGTTGCCGAATGCCTCACCCAGCCCATCGTCACCCAGGGAGATACCTGGGAGGAGTTGCGCCGCAATGTCCAGGAGGCAGTCAGCGCGTACTTCTTCGACAGGGAGGTCCCGAAAACCGTTCGGATTCGTCTCATCCGCGACGAGCTGCTCGCCGTTGGATGAAGCTGCCACGGGATCTCGACGGAAATCGCCTCGCTCGACACCTGTGCCGCCGATGGGGTTATGTGGTCGTCCACCAGGTCGGCAGTCACATCGTTCTGGAGACCGGCGACCCAGCCCATCAACGGGTGGTCGTACCCGCTCACCGAGCGTTGCGGATCGGGACGCTGTCCGCGATCCTGCGCCTGGTGGCGCAGCACAAAGGCGTTTCTCGAGAGGACCTGTTGCAAGGCTTGTAGACCACCTGGCGGTCATTCCCCACCTCCCGCGCGCTTGGCGGCGATCATCTTCTGGATCGCCTCCCTGAGGTTCGACTCTGAGTCGATGAGGAACTGGGCGGAGGTGACGATTTCGTCGCCGTCCGACAGGCCCTCGAGGACCTGTACGAAACCTTTGCCCTGCGGTCCCAGGCGCACCTCGCGGGGCGCGAAGCGACCCTCACCGAGGGCAACGATGACCACGTTGCGTTGGCCGGTTCGCAGCACCGCCTCCGACGGCACGGCGATGGCGTCCTTCGCGGCCACCGGCTCGAAGACCACGGTGGCGTACATGCCGACCCGCAGCCGGCCGCCGCGGTTGGGAACCTCGAGGGTGAGTTGGATGGTACGGGTCTTCTCCGAGACCTCAGGCTCGATGTAGCGCACGCGCCCGCGAAAGGTCTCGCCCGGGAAATAGGTCAGACTGATCGTCGAGGTGCTGCCGACATCGAGCCACGGCAGCTGGTCCTCGAAGATCTCCACCGTCAGCCAGAGATCGGAAAGATCGGCAATGTGGAGGAGCTCCATGCCGGGGCGCACGGCCATACCCTCGAGACCGGGCATCCGCTTCATGACCAACCCGCTCGACGGCGCCACCACCTGCAGGGTGCGGAAGACCTCCCCGGTCTCCTCGAGCCGCCGAACCTGCTCGTCGCTGATGTCCCAGTAGGCGAGTCGCTGTCGGGCGGCCTCGAGCAATGCCTCGGCCCTCGCCTTCGCCTCGGCCGGCGCCTCGGCGAGGCTCTGTACATAACGCACCGCCGACAGCAGCTCCTGCTCGGTCTGCACCAGCTCGGGGGCGTAGATCTCGAACAAAGGCTTGCCCTTCGTCACCGGCTGACCGATGTAGTTCACGTAGGTCTTCTCGATGAAACCCGGGTACTTGGTGGTCACCGAGACCATCTTTTCCTGGTCATAGTCGAGGTAGCCGACGGTGCGGATACGGTGGCTGATGTCGCGCCGCGTGACGCGCTCGGTGACCACATTCATGTTCTGCTGCACCGCGGGGTTGATGGTGACCACCGCACCGTCGGCGGCCGCGGACTGGGCCTCGTCAGCGTAGACCGGAACGTAGTCCATCCCCATGTCGTCCTTGCGAGGCACCGGCGAGGTGATCGTCGGGTCCATGGGATTGCGGTAAAAGAGGATCTCGCGCTCAGCCGAGGGCTTCGCAGCGGCTGCCCCGCCACTCCCCTCGTCGCGGAGCGGCACCAGGTTCATCCCACAGATCGGACATTGTCCGGGCGCCTCTTCAATCACCTGCGGATGCATCCCGCAGGTCCAAAGACCCTGCTCGTCGCCGTGATCGTGGGCAGCAGGCGCTTCCTCGGCACCGCGCAACGGCACCAGGTCCATACCGCAAATCGGACACTGGCCGGCCGCCTCCTCGATCACTTGCGGATGCATCCCGCACGTCCATAACCCGTCTCCGTGCCCGTCTCCGTCTCCGTGCCCGATGTCGGCGGGTCGTTCAATCCCCAACCACCCATCCACCGGGCTCACGCCCAGCGGATCCACCACCAGAAACAGCATCACCAAAGCCCCAACCAGCACCCAGGCCACCGCTCGCAACACCGCATTGCCCCTCTGCCCCTCTGCCCCTCTGCTCCTCTTCAATTCGCGATCGGTATCAATTTCCTGTTTCATCGGTCCACCTCCCCGTGGACGGTTGCCAGCGGCCCAGCAATCACCCCTTCGAGCCGTGCGTAGGCGACATCGAGATCAGAGCGGACCCGTCCTGCAGCGATTCGAACCTGGAACAGAACCCGCTCGGCATCGAGCAGATCCAGAGCACCGGCAGTGCCAGCCGCGTAGGCTGACTCGGCCGAATGCAGAGACTGGCTTGCCTGGACGATCAAGACATCGTCGTAGAGTTGCGTTTGCTCTATCAGCAAGGGAAGCCGATGGACGAGGTCGCCGAGCTCGCCGTCGATGGCAGCGGTGGCCTCGCGGCGACCCTCCTCGGCGGCAAGACGGCTCTGTACCCCCTCCTCGACCCCGGCCTCGAGACTCGTTCGCCACAGCGGCACGCTGAATCCGCCCGTCAGACCGAGGATGTCCTGGCCGTTGTCCTCGGGTGGGTTCAAACGGCCCGCCGCGTCATGCCGGCGGCTCACGTAGCCGTAGTTCAGACCCACCACGACGTTCGGGCTATAGGCCTTTTTCGAGCTTTCCACCCGCGAACCGGCGGCTTCGACCATGGCATTCGCCGTCGCGATCTCCGGACGGGTGTCGAGAGCTCGAATCCGGAACTCCTCGAAATCGAGCGCCACCGGTTGCCGGCGGCCGGACTCGGCAACCAGAACCGGAGTGGCTTGCGGCCGGTCACGCAATGCGTTGAGCCGGGCCACCACAGCCGCTCGCCGCGCGGAGAGGCTCAGCAGCCGGGCCTCGGTGCGGGTGATCTCGGCCTGAATCTTGATCACTGGCTGATTGAGCCCGACTCCCGACGCATAGCGGGCGAGGGCGAGCTCCGAATAGTGCTCGAGGGTCCCCCGGTCTTCTCCCACCAGACGGCCCTCGACATCGAGGAACTGGAGCTCATGATAGTCGGCCCGGGCTTCGGTGACGACACTGATCCTCGCGGCCTCGAGAGCTGCTCGGCTCGCGACGGCGTCCCACAGTGCGGCCTGCTCGTCGTGTTTTAAGGTCCCGAACCACGGCAACTGTTGCGTCAGGTTGACTGCCGCCCGTTGCGGTCCGACCCGCGTCTCCGGTGACAACACGAACCACGTAAACGTCGCCGTCGGATTGGGCAGGGCCTTGACCTGGGGCCCACGCTGCTCGACGGCCGCGGCCTCCGCTTCCAGCCGAGCCAGCCGCGGGTTGCGCTGGAGCACCTCTTCGAGCAGCAATCGCTGCTTGATGTCGGCTATCGACGCCACAATGTCGTCGGCCGCCGTGAACCCGACGGTTTCTTTTGTTTCAGCGGCCGTGAGGCCTGCGACTGACACGATGCCAGTTATTACCAGTACCGTGCAAACTTTCGAAATAACATCTGTTCGTTTCATTCCCAACCCCTTCAACTGCGGGGAGAAGACACACTTTCCCCTCAATAGCAATTCGCGAAGCGAATCGCCCTAGGTCAGGAATGCGCAGTCGATGAGGTAGGCGGGTGGAGCCGGCGGTGGGGCCGGCGCGCTGGTGGGGTGCCCAGTCGCCGCACGTGTTGGCGAGACCGGAGCAACCAACTTGGCACGTGGCACGTCCGCGGTGCCGGTTTTAACCGTGGGTGCCGGGTCGGCAACCACCGCCGGCGGCGTCTCGCGGTCACAATCGCAGTGCGAGGAGCCGAGGGATCGCTCCGGTGGGGCTTCCGATGTCGTATCACAGCACGATTGGGTCTCGGGTGCAGGCTGCGCAGATTGCTGCATGTGGCAGTCGTCCCCGTCGCCGCACAGGGCGCAGGCGCCCGCAATCGGCGCGGCCAGCGCCAGCCCCGGTAGGAGCAGGGCGACGATTACGGCGGTACGGAAGCAATATCTCCGTTTCATACTCACAATTGAACAATATTGCACCTCTTCTCATTTCGTCAAGAGCGAGCCCCCGATTTGACCTGTTCTTGACAACCGAGTTCCACATGCTCAGGATGCGGCCACACCGCATGGTGGGAGGCGCTGTGACAGAGACCGACGGCATCGTCATCGAGGGGTATGAACCGGGGCCCGTTGAGGTCTACGGGCGGCGGTTGAAAATGGAGTACGTCGGCATGGCGTCGGTCTTTGTCGTCATCGCCGTACTGATCTACGGCGGCTCACCCTGGCTCCGAACCCTCGAGGCGACGACCGGCTCGTTCTTCCTCTTCCTCGGTCTGAAGAAGAAAAACCGCGATCACCTTATGTGCTCGATGCACCTTTTTGGCGCCGCCCTGCTCGCACGTGCGGCTGTGTTTCACGCGGACTGGGCGTTGCCGCTGCTGCTCTTCGGCGCGACTGTCTTTTCAGCTGAGCGTTACCTCGAAAAAAAGCCACAGCAGGTGACATTCCTGCCTATGATTCTCGGCGCATGGGCGTGGCTTGACGGACTCTGGCTCCTCGGGCTCGCCTATACGGTGGCCTACATTCTGTGCCCGCGTCCCGACCGCCCGGGTGCCACGAAGATCCTCGTCCGCTCGGTGATCGGTGGCGCAGCAGCCGGCCTGATCGTCACCGCCGTTCGGCTGTTGGGCGGAGGCGCGCCGGCCGGTTACTGGTTGGCGCCTCGCGTCGCGCCGGGACAGACGCAGCTGATTGTGGTTGTAGGAGCCATCGTCACCGTCCTCGTCGTCACCGGTCTCTATTGGCGGCGGCTGATCTTCCCCCACCGGATCAACCCCCTGCTCTTCGCCGCCCTTGCGCCGTGGGACATCCGGCTGACGGCGATGTTCGCGATGGTTGCCGCGGTCCTCTTTTCCGCGTCCATTTTCAAGCTGAGCATCGACTCGGATCGCATACGCCCGTATATCTGGCACGCCGAGTGGCATTATTTCTACCTCGTCCTCGTCGTTGCTCTTTGGGCGGCGTTCCGAGGCTGAGGTAGACTGGCCGGCGTTCCACAGTATGGGAGGAGGAGGCAGGCAATGTTCAGGAAGCCCTGGTTCTGGGCGGTTTTCACCCTGGTTTCAGCTCTCTGTACGGTCTGGGCGGCACGGCACTTTGCCGAGGCCTTTCCCATCGTTACCCTCGATGTGACGATGGATCGCGCGGCCGCCCTCGAGGCGGCGGAAGATCTCGCCGGCGATCGCGGTTGGGGTCCCGACGGCGCGCGTCAGGCCGTCCAGTTCTCCCTCGACAGCGAAGTCCAGAGCTTTGTCGAGCTCGAGGCCGGCGGCAAGCCCGCCTACACCGAGATGCTGGCCGGCGATCTCTACTCACCCTACACCTGGGTGGTGCGGCGCTTCGCCGAGGGAGAGGTCAACGAGACCACCATCCGCTTCCGGCCCGACGGCCGGCCGTACGGCTTTCGCGAGAAGATGCCGGAGGACGAGCCCGGGGCGAGTCTCGACGCCGATACTGCGCGGGCACTCGCGGAGGCTGCAGTCTCCGATGGATGGGACGTAAACCTCGGAGAGTATGAGCTGGTCGAGTCCTCACACGAGGTCCGGCCCGGCGGACGCACCGACCACTCCCTGGTCTACGAACGACCCGACGAGCGGATCGGCGAGGGCCGTTACCGCCTGCGACTCACCGTCGCCGGCGACCGATTTACCCAGTTCACCCATTTCATCAAGATTCCAGAGGCGTTCTCCCGTCGGTACGAAGAGATGCGTTCGGCAAACAACGGCATCGCGGCAGGGGCGGGTTTCGCAGTCGTGATCCTCTACCTCGCTGGTGGCTGCGTCTTCGGGCTTTTTTACCTGATGCGAAAGCGATGGGTGATCTGGAGGCCAGCCGTCAAATGGGCGCTATTCATCGCCGGTCTGCAATCGCTGGTGGTTCTCAACCAATGGCCGCTCCTGTGGATGGGCTACGACACCGCCCTCTCTCAGACCACCTTCGCCTTGCAACAGATCGCCGCGGCCATCGGCCAGCTGGTCGGCATGGGCGCGATCCTCGCCCTCTCCTTTATGGCCGCAGAGAGCCTCGGCCGCCGCGCCTTCCCGCACCACATCCAACTGTGGCGGACGTGGTCGCGCGAGGTCGCACCGACCAGGGTCCTCCTCGGCCAGACCATCGGCGGCTACCTCCTGATCGGAATCTTATTCGCCTACGAGGTCTGGCTCTATTTCTTCGCGAGCAACACGCTCGGCTGGTGGACACCATCGAGCGCTCTCACCGACCCCAACGTGCTCGCCAACTACTTCCCGTGGCTGACCTCGATCGCCATCTCACTGCAGGCTGGATTTTGGGAAGAGTGCCTTTTTCGGGCGGTGCCCATCGCCGGCGCGGCGCTGCTCGGCCGTCGCTTTGGCAAGACCTGGCTGTGGATCGCCGCGGCGATGGTGCTGCAGGCGGTGATCTTTGGTGCCGGCCACGCCAACTATCCTTCCCAGCCGGCATACGCCCGGTTGGTGGAGCTGATTATCCCGGCCCTCGGTTTCGGCGGCATCTACCTGCTCTTTGGTCTGATACCCGCGATCGTCTTCCACTTTGCGTTCGACGTCGTCTGGTTTGCGATGCCGCTCTTCGCCGCCGACACCCCCGGAATTTGGGTCGATCGCGGCCTCGTTATCGTCCTCACCCTCGTCCCGCTGTGGGTCGTGATGCGCGCCCGGTGGCGCGCCGGCTCGTTCGGCGTGGTTCCCGATACGGACTTCAACAGCGCCTGGGAAGCGCCGCCCGCCCCTGAACACGTGGCCGTGGAGCCGATCGCTGCAGCCACCGGCCTGCTCCCGAAAGTGCGCACCGCGCTCGCGGTCCTGGGCATCGTTGGCCTGGTCGCCTGGGGTCTGGCGACCAGCTTCCAGACCGATGCCCCTGGTCTCGACCACGGCGACCGGGAAGCACGATCGGCCGCCCAGGCGATGCTTGCCGAGCGGGGAATTGATCTCGAACCAGAATATCGCGAGCTCAGCATGGCTGACGCACCCGTTGGATTGCAGGATCGGTTTGTTTGGCAGGAGGGTGGGCCCGAGGCCTACCGCGATCTCCTCGGGCGATACCTTCCGATCCCACGCCGGGTCGTCCGCTATGCCCGTTTCGAGGGCGACGTGGCCGAGCGCGCGGAGGAGTATCGGGTCTTTGTCGGACCCGACGGCGAGGCGCAGCGGATGACCCATCAGCTACCGGAAGACCAACCGGGCGCCGAACTGGAAGAGGACGAGGCGCGCGCGATCGCGCAGGAAACGGTGTTGCAGGAGTATGGTCTGGCCCCGGCCATCCTCGAGGAGGTCGCCGCGGACCCGTCGCAGCTTCCGGAGCGCCGCGACTGGTCATTTGTTTTCAAACACCCTGAAGGCTACCCGATGGACACCGGTGAAGCCCGGATCGCGGTCGACATCGCCGGCGACGAGGTCGTCGGCTCCGGGCGTTTCATCCACATCCCCGAGGAGTGGGAGCGCGCCTACCGCAACCGAAGAGGCGTTACCAGGGTGCTGCAGATTGGGTCCGTTATTCTGCTCGTCCTCCTCTATCTCGCGGGCGGAGTGCTTGCGGTGGTGCGGTGGAGCCGCCATCGTTTCGCCACGGCGACCTTCGCCATATTCTTTAGCGCACTGGCTGCGAGCGGCGCGATCCAGCTCTTCAACAGTTTCCGCACAGCGACCGCCCAGTTCCAAACCGCGCAGCCCTTCAAGCTGCAGGCTGGGATCCTGGTCATCGGCGGGCTCATTGCCGTGACCGCAATCGGCGCAGTCTCGGCACTGCTGATCGGGCTAGCCCACCGCATGTTGCCCAAGCAACCATCCGGTTCTCCTCAAGGCAGCATCGCCGCCGGTTTCGGGGTCGGCGCCGTCCTCGCTGCGATCGGCGCAATCGGTCTGCGATTGGCGCCTTCACCAATGCCAACCTGGCCGAATCTGGGCTCAGCCGGCGATTTTCTCCCGTCGGTGGCGGCAGCGCTTGGCCCCGTCAGCTCGTGGGTCACCGGCACCGCCCTTTTTCTGCTCGCAGTCGCGGCCCTGTGCGCGTTCACCGACAGCTGGCGCAGACGCCAACCCCTGGCGACGTTGTTCTTGATCCTTTTTGGCCTGGTTGTGACCGGCAGCGAGGGGGTCGAAAGCGTTCCGCTGTGGCTGGTGGAGGGGACCCTCACCGGGCTCGTGCTACTTGCGGTCTGGGTGCTCGTTCTCCGCCACCACCCGGCCCTGGTTCCGATCATCACAGCCACCGGAGCAGCGCTTGGCGCATTGCGAGAGGCCGTGATCGGCGCCTATCCCGGCGCCACCGTCGGCTCGGTTATCGGCGCGGCGGCAGTGGTCGCAGTGTCAGTGTGGTGGTTCAAACGCCTGACCTCTGACTCGGCGTATCAGAAGGGTGATAATGCTCCGGCTGAGACAAACGGCGATGCGCTGGAGATGGAGGGGACGTCATGAACAGGGCTGTGGTCTTTCTCGTAGTCGGGGTGTTGTTGTTCCTCGTCAGCTTGACCGCCGATGCCGTCGGAATCGGCGAGGGGACCGGAATCGGATGGAAGCAGATCCTCGGCGCAGTCGTTGGCGTCGTCGTCGCGGCGAGTGGGATGGTTCAGTTGCGGCGAAAGACCTGAGCAGTCAGCCATTGAGCCTGATGCCGACGTTCTCCCCGTGGAGGAACGCCAGGGTCGTCGTGTTCCATTCTTCGGCCATCTCGACGCAGGCGCAGTGGCTGGCGAAATCACCGCGAAAGAGATGGAACCTGGCGCCGGGTATGGCGCGCGCCACCTCTTCGCCGTAACGCGGCGGTACCAGACAGTCCATCTCGCCGGCCGTCACCAGGGTGCGAACCCCGACCCTGCCCAGATCTGCGAGCGTGTCGTGGAGCTTGTCGGCGTTGGTGTGGCCGAGGATGCCCTCCGGTGACGGTGGGTAGGGGTTGTCGTCGATATAGGTCTTCACGATCTGTTCGACGTCGGCGGGGCACTCGGCCAGAAAACGCGGCGACAGCACCCACATCAGACCGAAGTAGAGGTACTTGTGAACATCGCCCTGCTCGGCAGGATAGGCGAGGGTGTCGATGGCGCGGACGAACCACTCATCGGACCGGCCCCAAGTGCCGTGCAGCGACAGGCTGAGCAACCGCTCCGGGGCGGCAAGCGCCATCTCCTGCGCCACGGCCGAACCGAGGCTGAGCCCGCCGACGTGGGCCCGTTCGACGCCGAGATGATCGAGGACCCCGAAGGCGTCCGATGCCATCGCCTTCGGTGTGCAGCTTCGCCAGTCTTCAGGCCGGGTGCTCTGCCCGGTCCCGCGTGAATCGACGATGATCAACCGAAACTCCTTTGAATAGTGCTCGATCTGCGGACCCCAAAAACTGTGGTCCGCGCCGGTGCCCATCAGCAGCAGCACCGGCTCCCCGCTGCCGTGCTCTTCGTAGTAGATGCGAATCCCGTTGGGCGCGTCTGCAAACGGCATGGTGACTCCTTTTTGTTCGCTCGTCGTGCTCGTACTCAGTCCCGAAGGGACGGTGCTCGTAATCGTAATCGAATGTCCTTGCGTCTGCGTGCTGGAGGATCCAATTCGAATACGAGCACGATTACGAGCGCGAGCACGATCTCGGGCACGGAAAGGGAGACTGAATCGGCGCGATCCAAATAAGTGGGTGGGTGGGGCCAACTTCATAGATCCCTCGGCTCGCTTCGCTCGCTCGGGATGACACGGGAAATGTCCGCCCGCGCGGCGACTTGTCCGGGCGAAGCCCGAAGGGCGAAGCCCGAAGGGCGAAGCCTGAAGGGCGAAGCCTGAAGGCGCGCAGCGGACGAGGGACAACGGATCGACGAGAGCCTGCTCTCGGAGAGCCGGAGGACCGAGGACACGCAGACGCGATCACAGATCGCGGCGGGCGGGCATCCGGGCGCAGAGACGGAGACAGAAACGGGCACGGATCATTGCGGCGATGAAACCGTTCCGGGTCGATCCGCATAGGAGGGGGTGAATTTACGAACGGAGGCAAACATGAATTTCAGAGAATCGCTTCATCGCGTCAACGGCCTGGTCGAAAACATCACCGGCAAGTTGGCGTCCATCGCCCCACTGGCGACGCGCATCGTCATCGGGCTGGCGTTCTTCCAGGCCGGCACCGGCAAGTTCCGCCACTTCGAGAACGTCGTCGGTTTCTTTCAGGGATTGGGGATACCGTTTCCAACCTTCCACGCTGGCCTGGTGGCCTCGATGGAAACGGTCGGCGGAATCATGCTGATCCTCGGCCTCTTCACGAGGTTCTTCGCCAGCGGTCTGTCGATCACGATGGTGGTCGCTTTGCTGACTGCGGACACGGCGGATTTCCTCGCCTCGTGGGGCAGCGCTGCGGAAACATCCCCGACCGACGTCACCGCTTTCGTCTTTCTCCTGTTCCTGCTGTGGCTGGTCTTCTTCGGCGCCGGCAAGCTCAGCCTCGACACCCTGCTGCGCAGAATTCTGGGCTCGGAGCAGGCGGCCGCGGGCTCTTTGAGTCCCGACTCTCCCTGAGTTTTTCGACCCGCCTGTAACCTTTGGTGACCCACACAGCAAGTTGATTCTGGAAACACACAGAGACGCAGACTCAAATACTTTAAGTTCAGATCCATCAACCAGAATTCGAACCGATCGAAGGGAGACAGTATGAACTCGAAAATGAAGAAGCTCCTGGTCAACGCAGCGATGGCAGGAATGATCGCGGGTGCGGGCGTGATGGCGCCCACCTCCGGATCGGCTGCCACGACCACCCCCAACGAGGTGAGCCAGAACAGCTGCGGCGGCAAGGACGGCTGCGGTGGAAAAAAGGGCGACGAGGCCAAAAACGCCTCCGAGCGCCACGCCTGCAAGGGCATGAACGCGTGCAAGGGCCAGGGCAGCTGTAAGTCCGGCGACAACGGCTGCGCCGGCAAGAACTCGTGTAAGGGCAAGGGCGGCTGTGCGTCCGAGGACGCCAAGCACGGCTGCAAGGGCCAGAACGACTGCAAGGGCCTCGGCGGCTGCAAGTCCGGTGACAACGGTTGTGCTGCCAAGAATTCCTGCAAGGGCAAGGGCGGCTGCGCCGTTCCCGTCAAGGGAGAAAAAGCCTGAGGAACACCGGTCGCGGGCCCCGGTGACCCCGGGGCCCGCCGCCTTATCACCGTTTCTTGAGGAGCCACCCTTCGCATTGATGCATTACGTCAGCATTCAGCATTCGCGGCGCGCCCAGCCGGTAATGCATCAATGCGAAAAGTGGCACCTGGACAAGGGGGATTGAAATGCAAAACAACCGTTGGGGATTGCCGGACCTCGGGCTCGGGGTCGGTCTTCGCACCACCCACTACGCACACATCCTGTCGGAAAGGCCGGAGATCGGCTTCTTCGAGATCCTGACCGAGAACTACCTCGACACCGGCGGCCGGCCGCTCTACATGCTCGACCAGATCGCCGAGCGCTATCCAACGGTGATGCACGGGGTCTCGATGTCGATCGGCTCCACCGACCCCATCAACTTCGACTACCTGGACAAGGTCAAGGCGCTCGCCGAACGCACCGGCTCGCTCTGGGTGTCGGATCACATCTGCTGGACCGGGGTCCTCGGCCGCAACACCCACGACCTCCTGCCCCTCCCCTACACCGAGGAGAGCCTCGCTCACTCGGTCGAGCGCATCAAAACGATTCAGGATTACCTCGAGCGGCCGCTGGTGCTCGAGAACCCCTCCACCTACCTCGAGTTCGCGGACTCCGACATGACCGAGTGGGAGTGGGTGGCCCGGATGGCGGAAGAGGCCGACTGCGGTTTGCTCTTCGACGTCAACAACGTCTATGTCTCGGCCTACAACCATGGCTACGACCCGGTGACCTACATCGACGCCATACCGGCGGACCGCGTCTGCCAGTACCACCTGGCCGGCCACACCAACAAGGGCACTCACATCATCGACACCCACTCGGACCACGTCGTGGATCCGGTGTGGGAGCTCTTCGGCCACACCATTCGCCATGTCGGCCTGCGCGCCACCCTGCTCGAGTGGGACGCCGACATCCCGCCCTTCGAGGTCGTCCACCAGGAGGTGCTGAAGGCCGGCGACTGGCGCCGGCAGGAGGTGGCCGATGTTGCTTGAAC
>Ga0255054_10000799_pt1 | contig 18635 bp, 14 predicted proteins | sample JV7_2_23_MG_FD_188634 | JGI IMG/M metagenome (GOLD analysis project Ga0255054, IMG submission 188634) | Seawater microbial communities from Jervis Inlet, British Columbia, Canada - JV7_2_23 | ecosystem: Environmental > Aquatic > Marine > Inlet | place: Canada: British Columbia | collected...
AAGCAGGGGGACGTTGTTGACTAATTGGACTTTTTATGAAGGCTAAATATTGAAGGGAAAAATGAACATTTTTTTAGCGTATTTAATATAATTACAATTATATTGCTTGGTCCGACCCGGCTTTTTGACCCGTTTTTTACTTGATATCACAACTGTTTCCAGGTGAGTATTTTATATCTTGAGTGTAAATCAAAAATGTCCTTTACAATCTCACAGTCGTATTTGAAATCTACTGTGCCATTAATTACTGCATCGCCATTAATCAGAGTAGCACCATAAACTTGCTTTGAACCACCGCCATTGTATACGCTGTCTCCGCCTACAAAAACTAGTCCTTTCCAAGTAATATTGCCTGAAGTTACCAAGTCTCCATCAACGGCAAGGATTCCGTAACCAATTATGTTATTTCCCGTGAAATCTCCATCACGAAAATAAATTCCGCTTGAATCGGATTCGCTTCCAAAAACCTGATTATTTCCTGATTCAATGAATTGGGTTTTATTTTTCCGCAAGTATTCCAAAATCATGGCAATGGGATAGGGTGTGCCGTCATCTATTAAGTTAGCTTCAAAACCCGTATCACCTGTATAATCCTCCGCTGTCTGATCGAAATCCGCTAAAGCAGTTGTGATTATATCCGCCACCGCATCGCAGGCAGAATTATACTCTCCTTCGGCACTTCCTGAAACTCCGCTGTTCTGTAAACTTCCTCCAACGAACAATGCTGCCTCGGGTTGAAAGAAAAGCGGTGAGCGGCGCATCACTGCTTCAACAATTGATACGCCACCGAGATATTTCCCTCTACTACGAACGATCTCAATCGGCACTCCAATGGAAGTATTTATCTCGTAAAGGTAATCTCCATCATTATCTCCCCACAGTAGTGTGTTACCCTCCCCATCAAGCCGATGCTTAATGGCGATGTCATATAATACAGAATCCTGGTTTCTTGGTAGGAGACTGTGATTTGAAATCTCCGGGTTAAACCCTAAGGTTTCACATATATTCTGGTCTCCTATGAAGGTCCTCCACTCTGCATTTGAATCGATTGCAATATCTTTGAGCCTCACTGAAGCGACGGAAATGCCGCTATCCGCAAAGTAAAAAGCCTGCGTTGCAATTGAATGGTTTCTGATGATTTGTGACTCGAAAATGCTGGTTTTTAAACTCGAAATTCCAAATATCGTTAAAAGGAATAGAACCAATATCACGGCCAGTATAATTGTCCCTTTCTCATCTATCCCATCGAGAGTTTTAGCACTCATTCTTTTCCCTCCGCTTTTTATACCGATAACATGCTCAAAGTAGATCGCTTGAATCTCAGCTCTGAATCGAAGGCGAAAATGAATCGCGACTCGTACCCGAGACACTCATAAAAGCGATTCGGCGTCTAACCTTGGTAAAGCATAAAAATATAGGGTGTTAAGGTAAAATGTCGGCGGGTTTGATTGTGTGTAAATAAGAGACGGTTTAATTGAATTCCTTAGGCGGTAATTGGGTCTTATAAAAGATAGCTAATTTATTATTAGCCTCCCAAATTTGTATAATGCAAAGATCATGCTAAATCTCTGCACGAGTAAAAATAAAAATATATTAATATAATTTCAGATACTTATTTTAATCTATTAAAAAAATTAATTGAATACTGTAAAAAATTAATCAGGAATTGTGTAATTTACTTCACAATTAAACGATTTAAAAATTGCGCAGACTGTCCACACGCTGGCCGTGCTCACAGATAGCCTGCAAATGCTCGCCAAACGCGATAAATGTAACATCCTCGCCGGCCCGTGCAAGCCGTCCGTCAAAGATAATTCTTGACTCTTTCGTCTTTTTGGGAAAATTAAACTCATGTCCTCTTTAGACTTTAACGATATCCTCCAGGCCCGCCAGCGCCTGCACGGAATTGTTCGCGAAACCCCATTTGAAAAATCCGCCGTTCTCAGCGACCGGACAAATATGGCAGTCTATCTCAAGGCCGAGTGCCTGCAGCGCACCGGTTCGTTTAAACTGCGGGGTGCGTATCACAAGATTGCCTCCCTCAGCTCTGAGGAAAAAACCAGAGGTATCGTCACCAGCTCAGCCGGAAACCATGCCCAGGGAGTCGGATTTGCCGCGACGCGTTTCAACATCCCCAGCCGCATTTATGTACCGGAAATCATACCCCAAAACAAACTGGAAGCCATTCAAAGATACAAGGTGGAAGTGGTTATCGAAGGTAAGCTTTACGATGAGGCGCATGCCGCCGCCCTGGCGGATGCAAAAAAATCCGGCCGGGTTTTTATCGCGGCTTTTGACGATTTGCTGATCATGGCCGGCCACGGGACCCTGGGGCTGGAAATGCTGGAGGAGATTTCCGATCTTGATGCGGTGATCGTGCCGGTAGGGGGCGGTGGTATGATTGCCGGGGTGGCCACCGCCGCAAAAACGATCAATCCGGACATCCGGATAATCGGCTGTCAGTCTATTGCCTCCTGTGCCATGGCGCGTTCACTCGAGGAAAACCGTCCGTATTTAACCTTCCCGTCCCAAGAGACCATCGCCGAGGGGCTGGAAGGCGGCATCAGTGAAGTCACGTTCAAACTGGGACATCGCCTGATTGACCGCATGGTGCTGGTCGAGGAAAATGAAATCCGTTCCGCCATCCGGTTTTTGCTGGAGCATCACCGGCTGGTTGTGGAAGGATCCGGGGCCGTGGGGGTCGCAGCCCTTTTACACAACCGCTGGTCGGATCCGGGACGCAAAGTGGGCATTGTTTTAAGCGGCGGCAATCTGGATTACCAGTTGTTGAGACAGATCGTCGCCGATAGCTCATGAAAAAAGTGACGAATGGCTTCGGTTTTTTATGTTTTTTAGGTGCGAACAATAAAAGAACTTAAATGAATTGCATAAAAAAATGGATCTCAAATTTCTTCTCGGAGCAGGCGGAAAACCGGGCGGCAGGACTGGATTGTCAAAAAAATAATATAGCGGTTGTCATGTTTGTAATAATTTAAAGCTGTTACATATTACATTTTCCCTTGTTAGCGAATCTGGCAAACGGAACATATTTATGACAACCGCTATAAAGTCAACTTAGTCAACGGGGCACAAATGAGTGGAAAAAACCGGTCGAATATTAAAGCGGGAACACGGGTTCAGGTTGTCCAGAAACAGGATCAGCGCACCGGCAATCTGACGGAAGGGGTCGTTAAGGATATTCTCACAAAGTCTTCCACACATCCTCACGGCATTAAAGTTCGCCTGACAAGTGGCGTCGTCGGTCGGGTGAAAAAAGTCCTCTCTGAGGAAAGTGCGCGTTGATTTTATTAGGCATTGATAGACGCTTTTTTCTTTTTCCCCCAGTGCATGCGCGTATGACGCAAGGGTTGATCCGGCTGATGGGCGAAGACATGGGCCAAAAGGGTAAAACATTAATGAACCACAAGAAGCGGCTGTCAAATATCCGGGGCGATATCTCCGGGGCGATATCTGCTGCCATCATTTCCATACCGCTTTCCATCGGATACGGCATTATCGTTTATGGCCCTCTGGGTGCCGAATTTCTCCCGTTTGCGGCCCTGTTGGGAATTTTCGGCTGTCTTCTGGGAGGCATTTGCGCTTCACTGCTTGGCGGGACGGAGATACAGATTACGGCCCCCAAGGCACCGCTGTCGCTCCTGCTAGCCGCTTTCGTCGCCCCTCTGGTTTTGAGTCTGCAGATCCCGGATGTTGCTTCCCGCAATATTCTGATTGTCGGTCTGGCATCCTTATGTGTTTTAATCGCAGGCATCGTCCAGTTTCTTTTCGGGACACTACGGTTGGGGAATCTGATCAAATATGTCCCCTATCCGGTTGTTTCGGGATTCATGAACGGAATTGCTTTTATTCTTATTTATGAACAGATTGCGCCGCTGGTTGGCGCCGGCGGTCATATTTCCCTGTTCGAAGTTTTCTACAACCCTACCGTTGTGCAACCCTTCACGTTGGTTGTAGGGCTGACAACCATCATCGTGATTTTTTCCGCCAGACGCTTTATTAAAGCGGTGCCGGCCTCGCTCATCGGGCTTGTGGCCGGAACCGCTTTATTCTATGCCTTAAAAAATATCGCCGGCGTTTCTGCCCTGGGCCCTGTCATCGGAAATTTTTCTTTTCAATGGCCAAAACCCGATATTTTACCCAAAGCTTTCAGATTACTGTGGAATACCGATCTCGCCGATCTTTTTCCCCGCATCTTGATTACCGGATTTGTTCTGGGCTCTATTGGGTCGCTTGAATCTTTGCTGAGCTCCGTAGCCGCAGATAATATCGCCGGTACGCGCCACAAAAGTAACAAAGAACTCATCGGCCAGGGCATCGGAAATATGATGAATGCCCTCTTCTCCGCCCTACCCTCCGCGGGATCAGAACTGCATAACATGGCAAATTACAGGGCCGGCGGAAGGACCCGCCTGTCAAGTCTGATTTGCGGGCTTTTAATCCTTTTAATTGTGATGGCCCTGGGATCGGTCATCGGAAAGATTCCTTTGACCGTCATTGCCGGAATAATCGTATCTGTTGGTTTTGGATTGTTTGATAAATGGACGTTAGACCTGTTTCGAAATCTGAGGCAAGCTCGCGAACAGCAGAAAAGGATCATTGCGAATCTGGCTGTGACAATTGTGGTGGCGGTTATCACGGTGTGCGTTAATCTGATTGTTGCCGTTTTGATCGGTATCGCAATCGCCGCCGGGTTATTCGTTGCCAGAATGGGCAAATCCATCATTAAAAGAAAATATTTTGGCGATCAGATACGTTCTAAAAAGGTTCGAAGCATTAAAAACAATACGCTGCTGGAGGAGCGAGGCAAAGGGATCATCGTTTATGAACTCCGGGGGCCGTTATTTTTCGGCTCGGCCGATAATCTTGCCAGGGAAATCGAGGGCGCGATCAATCATTACACCTATTGCATTCTTGACATGAAGCGCGTCAATGAGATCGACAGCACCGGCGCTAAAATTTTGGGGCAGATCAGTAAAAAAGTAACTGCGTCCGGGAAATATCTTCTGATCAGTTACCTGAGGGATAACCCTTCGTTATCGGATTTCCTCAAAGCGATGGGCGTATATAAAATCCTGGATGAAAACTGTTTTTTCCCCGATACCGATGCCGCTCTTGAATGGGCCGAGGATAACGTGCTTACCCAATCACTTGAACTTGCAGGCGCTTCTGGCGAAATTCAACTTGAACAAATGGATATTCTCAGGGATTTCACCCCGCAAGAAATTCACGCTTTAGAGCAGAAGTTGACGCGTAAAACATTCAATAAAGGTGAAATTATTGTAAAAGAAGGCGATACCGATCGGAATTTGTTCTTGCTGGCCAAAGGATTGGTGAGTGTCAGGATTCACCTTCCGGAAAGCGATCGCTACAAACGACTGATCACTTATAGCGCAGGGGTAACCTTTGGGGAGATGGCTTTTTTAGACGGGAGCCCGCGCTCTGCGGATGTCTGGTCGGACGAAGACTCCGAAACATACGTGCTGTCTCCCACTGAATTTAGTGTTTTGCAGAACGAAAGCCCGCAAATAGCGATCAAACTGATTCGCAACTTTGCATTGGAAATGAGCGAACGCCTGCGCATCAGAACAAACGAAGTCAGAGTATTGGAAGAGGGTTAGATGGGTCGGGCGACCCGCGACAAAATCGATACCAAATTTTTGAAAAACCGCTACCTTGCCGGATGATACGTAATCCTTGAAATTCTCAATTACCCGCTGTTTGAACGCAGATGATTTATTCTTTTGACTAAAATTCATATAGTGCGCATCCAGTGCCATTTTGTGCAAACGGGTTAGCAACCCCATCTGCGAAAAGTCTGATTTTGGGTTTGTGATGATAAAGTATTGCAAAAGTTAATTTGCGTGTCAATGATGCCGCTGCTGCTCAACTACCCGATCAGTTCCATTACGCAGATGTTGCACGGGCATGCCCCAATGTCAACAGGCCCACAATCAAAAGCGTATTGGGCAAGCTGCATGACGAAGGAAAAATCGCTTGACTTTTAACCGCCTCTTTTTTATTAATATTGTCATCAGGCCTGAGCCGGATTCCCTTCATTTATAACCGCAATTTCACACCGAATATTGATCCGCTAAAAACGCTTTCCATCTGCTGAAGCTACTTCTGCCCAGTTAAACGCCTTTCTAAAAACAGGCCTACGCTAAAAATTTTTTCCATATACCACAAACAATTTTTAGAAAGGAGGGTATTATGGCTGTAAAAATTTTAATCAAACGCAAATTTAAAGACAGCAATATGCAAGCGGCATCAAGATTTCTGATCAACAACCGCAGTGGGGCAATGAAACAACCCGGCTATATTTCTTCGGAAACCCTGCGAAACCTTGATGACCACGATCAAGTCGTGGTGGTGTCGATGTGGGAAAATATCGAAGCCTGGAATGCCTGGAAAAACAGCGAGGCTCGAATGGCCAATGTCGCTGAATTTAAAGATTACTTCGTCGGAGAAACGGAGTACGAACACTATTCATTGGGCCTGCCGTTTGAATAGCTGCGGTTCGGTTTTTGTCGATACGTATTCGTACCAGTTACCACTATCTTTCCGATAATTTTCAGGAAGGAGGGTGAACATGGCTATTAAGGTTTTTATAAAACGGAAGTTTCCAAAAGACAAAAACAGTGAAAAAGAACTGTTTCGTTGTATTAAGGAAATCCGACGCCGCGTCCCGCAACAGCCCGGCTATATCTCGGGTGAATACTTAAAATCAATTGACGCGAAAGATGAAATTACCACGATAAGCACCTGGTTCTCTCTGGAGGACTGGCAGGCCTGGTTTGAAACCGAGGACAGAAAGGAAATTCAATCCAGTATTGATGCGATTCCGGGAGTCACGACAGAATACTCCATTTACAGATACATAAAGACCATCTAACAGTAATTGCATTAGCTTTAGCGACGTTGGGCTTGCCGCGGCGTAATTCCCCAGAGCGAAGACGGGCCTGCCGCGGCGTAGCTCGCCAGAGCGAAGACGGGCCTGCGGATAGCTTTGAGCTGATTCGCCAACGGCGAATCCTATTCTTGACCCCTTAGGCGAGCTTCTCGAGTTCCGCCCAGGCGGATTACCCCATCAAACTGCTGTCCCTAAAATGAAACACCATACTGCCAGATACTTTCGCCTGGAGGCAAGGGATAGGAGTACCCCATATTAACAAGGGTGGTCTGTGGTATCAGGCCGGCTCCGGTCATGATTCCATCACCCCCATATTTAACAATCCCATCACCGACAGCAATCACTAAAAAATTTGTGTTTTGTAGCTCACATTCATGCTTTTGGTGGTATCTCGTCAAATGCCCTATTGGATCGAGCTGTACATCGTAAATACCCTGCTCCTGATCCCAGGAAAAGGCTTCAATCGGATAAACAAGATTATCAAAACCGCCGCCTTCGAAGCGCATCTCAAAAATGACTTTTAATTCGTCCAACTTGCCTCCTGCGACTTCAACCTTGTATTGCGCGGTGAAGTGCTGGTTATTGTTACCTATTTCAACTCCGCGCCAGGGAACCTTAAGATACGTCTCTGTGTCAATGATCAGTCCCCCTGTCATGGCATAACGATGTCTTTCCAAACTTTCTCCGCTCAGCCACTCCCCGATTATGCGACCCAACTCCAGCAAGCCAACAATCACAGCCCAGGCACCGACAAAAGCACCTGCAGCCCCTGCGCTTTCTCCTTCAGTTAACGCTTGTTGAGATGTGCCATATTGGCGATCATCGCCTTCAGGTATTTGGTAAGCCATCTTCAGCTGTTCACGCTCGATTGCCCTGATGAGCTCAATTGGCAGCGATGATTTCCATTTTGAAAGCGACTGTGTAGTTGAAGTAACAAACCCGGCAGGATCCCCGCTGACAAGCGCTTTTTCAAATTCGTATTCCGAGAAGAATTCAATCTCTGTCTCCAAGCGCTTATTTACGGTCTCATTGATAATCGCTGCAATGGCGTCGACATTTTTCTTTTCATGCTCGTCTAACACACCTTTTCTGGCATCATACTTTGATAGCTCAGCCAGTCTATCGCAAAGTTCATTTCCGAAGACTTTCTCAATTTTGGCGGACTGTGACAGCCTCTTAAGCGGAATCGATATGCCGGTCCTCAAATGTTCATGCTTTTTGCTTTTGCTCTCCAACACCTCGGCGGCAAGTTCCGGACTTTCGGTATCTGACTTTCTTTCCTGCATGTTGTCCCCCTTTCGTTAAGTGATAAATGGAGATAGGCTTATGTAGAAGATAGGCCACTTGCCTGACAGAAAAGGCGGCATCCCGTCAGGCAGGGGATAGACACATTTTGAGCGGTTTCTCCATTTTAATCTTTTTCTAATGACTAGGTTAGACTCTCAGGGAAACCTGTATCTATTTCAGGGGGGATAGACAGTTAGAAGTTGCGGAATGCTGAAGCAGGCTAGAATTCACAAAAAACAGAATGGATATCGAAGGTTAACATCAGCTGTGAGATTTAGCTGTAAACTAGACAGATCTTCGATTCTATTAGTACAAATAGAACCTGTATGTCAATTAAAATTAATAGGTTTGATTACTTTTTTGTCACTCATATAGAGTCCGGTTTCCAAGAATTCCCAATTCTTGGTTTCCGAATTATCAACCCACTTAGCCTGCCCTGCTTTACACCGTTTTTAATATGTCAGGATTACACAAGCGTCCTCTATTTTTTAATCTGCGCCTGCCCTGTTAAATATATCGAAGATATGGAGCGAAGCGAATTTAACCGGGGTAATCTGTGGACCCCTTTGAGCTATGAGCTATCAGCTAAGAGCTGGCGCCCCAGCGCCCTCCCCTCCTAAGAGTCAAACGAAGAATAGACCCCTCTACTTTTGTCTTTTATTCAAACTGAAATTCGATTACAATGGTTATTCGAGTGATCGGACAAGGACAGGTATTGCGGTTTGGTCCTGAATCTTTCGGGATAATCAAACCTTTATTAATATCCGTCAGTCATAGGATGCTGGGAATGGACTGTCGATTATCAAGAAGAGAGATGCTGCGGTTTCTGACCGTTGTCCTGCCGACGGTCCTTTTCGGGTACAAAATAGTCGATTATTTTGATGAAGAACTCGTCTGTGTCCATGTCTATGGGCTTTCACAGAACCTGCCGGATCCGCTTTTGGATCGCAATGAAAAATCTGAAAAACGCATTGAAGGTGGGTCCTATTTTCAAATTGGCTTACCGGAATTGATCCTGTGCCGGACCGAAATTAGGCTCCTGGATATTTTTGCGTATTTTTGGCCGATTACGCGACCGGAAATTCAACGTTTTCAGAATTCGTCAAAGGTTCTATTCAGCCTGCCTCTTATTGAGCATGTCGATGATCTTGCTGGACTCGAAACTGCTTTAAACCAGACCAGCGAAAGACAAAAGACTAAAAAAGGGTCTCTGACTGTGGTTTTGACCTTGAACAAGTACACCCGAAATGCATGCCACCGATTGGTTAATATCTGCCTCGGTAGGGGGGTCGATGAAATGGTCATTTTCAAAGATCCTTCCAAACCACCCTATCTATGCAATTATCCGTCACGGCAAAAAGGATTTAAGAAAAAGCCGCCGATCGGCGGTGGTTATAATATGAGAGCACTTGCATAGCCCTTGTTGGTCGGGTCTGCTTGCCCTGTTAAATTCTTGCCCAGTGAAATATTTACCCCGTTGAATGTGTAACTTATTCAGCTGGGGTGGAATCCATTTCACCGGGGAACCTTTATTTTATCACCACCCCCCTTTATTTTTTTTATCAATCTGTGTAATCTGCGCCTGCCCAGTTGAATGCCGCTCTGCGGCCCCCTTTTGGGGGATTCAACCGGGGTAATCTGCGGACCCCTTTGAGCTTTCAGCTTTGAGCTTTGAGCTGACCCCAAAGGCGCCCCCCTCACAAAAGTCTAAAGAAGGCTTGACTCCTCTACATAAATATTTGAAAACAATTAAATAAGATAGAAAGGAACTGTCCATAATGCAGGTTCAAGAAGCGATTCAAAAACGGCTGAGTATTCGACGCTATGCAGATGCCTCGATTCCCGCTGAACATATGGATATCCTCTTTAAAGCTTTGCAACTCGCTGCTTCGGGTAATAACTACCAAAACTGGGAATTTGTTTTTGTCAAGAATCCAGATGTAAAACAAAGGCTCGTACCTGCATGTAGTAATCAGATATTTATCAAGGACTGTGCCTACTTCATCGCGGGAGTGGCTGATCCCAAACTCAAGTGGCACATGGTGGATATCACGATCGCGCTTACCCAATTCGCTCTCCAGGCCGTTGAGTTGGGTTATGGGACCTGCTGGATCGGCGCTTTCGATGAAGCCCAGGTCAAACGCGTCTTAAAAGTACCGGAGGATAAAAAAGTTGTGATCTGTATGACCTTGGGCCTGCCGACCGGAAAGCATGTTGCAAGGGGCAGAAAGGCCGTCGAAGAGTTTATTTACTCGAATCAATTCGGCAGTCGCTTCAAATCGAATGAAGAATAAATTTCCTGATAAATAGGGTCGGATATGAAAATATGCAATAAAACACTGCCTTGAGGGTCGCCCATTAAAGGGCTTTTAAGAATTAAAGATCGTTTGACAGAATTTTCTTAAACGTGTGTTTTTGGGGTTAAAAATGCCTGTTTAAGGCCAAAATATGGGGTTGTTCTTAGCTATTTTTTCTTGATTTCAAATGGTTAGCGCGGCCCGACCCCCAAAATAATCAGATTACGACATCTGGATTTTTACGATTTTTAACATATTCTCAATTAATCACGGATTCAATGATATTTGGCTTTCTGGCAAGATATATGAAATATTGCCTTCTGGGGCTTGATACAACATGTAGTGTCTTGACTTCACTTCAGTCCCGCCTTGATCAAGCACTCTTTGAGACCATCAAGTGTCTTTTGATCCTTATATGGAAAGTGTTTCAGAAAACGCGCTACAGAGAAATCCGGACTCTGTTTGAGAACCTCGACAGCTTCGATACGAGCAGCTTCTTCTTCTCCTGACGTAACATAAGTAGCGATGAGGTTCAGACGAGAATTTAAATAATCTGGGCTCCGATTGAGGACCCTTTTAAGCACTGCTATCGCTTCTTCGTACCTCCCCATAAGGCGGTAGCAGGTACCAAATTCGTGCAAGTACCAGTTTGGAGGCATCGGATTCAGACGCATGGCTTTTTCAAGCATTGAAAGCGCCTCTTCGATCCTACCGACAGTCTTATATGTTACCGCCAACATCACAACACTATCGGCGCTGTTAGGACTTAGGGAGACTGCGATTTCACTCTCTTCGATTGCTTTGTCCCACTGTCTCAACACAAGGTGGATAAGGCCTAATGCCGCATGAGCGTAAGAAAGCGATTCATCTAAAGCAACGCATTTTTGTGCATATTGCATGGCCAACGCCCCAGACTGCTCAGGAGTCTCGCTCCAGCCATGCCATACTTCTTTCAGATACGTCCCAGCAAGGCCCGCATAAGCTGGCGCGTATTCTGGTTCCAAAGCAATGGATTCCTGATACTTTTGCTTGGCTAAAACATTTCCTTCTTTGCTAAACTTTACGAGGTATTCGCCTGCCTGCAAATACTTGACATAGGCTTCCAGGTTGTTAGTGTATTTTGCCTGTAAACGGGCCTGCTCTCCCTCTGTGAGCTTGACCTGGAGAGCTATCATAATGTTCATTGTGATCTCGTCCTGTATGGCAAATATATCCTTTAGCTCTCTGTCATAGCGATCGGCCCAAAGATGTTGCCCAGTGGTTCCATCGACCAGCTGCGCTGTTATCCGCACTCGCTCCCCAGCACTTCGCACACTTCCTTCAAGGACATACTTTGCCCCCATTTCTCGGCTAACTTGCTGAACCTTAACCGCTTTCCCCTTGTAGGTGAATGTTGAGTTGCGGGCAATCACAAAAAGATGGGGCAGCTTTGAAAGCCCCGTTATTATTTCCTCTGTCAGTCCATCACTAAAATACTCCTGTTCAGGATCGCCACTCATATTTTCAAAAGGCAGCACCGCTATAGAAGGCTCATCCGGTAATTTGACCGCTTCCGCTACCATTAAAGATTCTTCGCGTTCCACATAGATTCGATAAACCTGTACCGGCCTTTTTATGTTTTTAACAGTTTGCTCTCCAAGGTAATCATAACTCAGAGGTATTTTACCCTCAATCTGGTCGAAGACACTTCTCGACACACAAATTCCGCCACCCTTTGCTAAACTTTCGATACGGGCTGCGATGTTCACGCCATCTCCGTAAATCCTATCCTCATCCTCAATCACATCACCAAGATTGATACCAATGCGAAACTCCATCTTGCGATCATCAGGCAACTCAGCGTTTCTATTCTTTAGCTCTTGCTGAATCTTCACCGCGCATTCAGTTGCATCTACGACACTAAAAAACTCTGACAATATGTTATCGCCTGGAGAATCAACAACTCGACCACGATACTGTTGAATGAGATCAGTCATCAAAGCGCGGTATTCTTTGAGTCTGTCGACAGTGCCAGCTTCATCCTGACCCATAAGGCGACTGTAACCTTTGACATCTGCGCACAAAACAGCGCTAAGTTTCCGTTTGGCGCGTTCTTCGGTCATGGGTGCCCCCTACTCTTTTTGGCGACTAATACAAAGGAAAGTTTCGATTGACACATGAAACTTATAATTTTATGGGCGTCCCCGTATCCACCTGTTAAAATTTACGGCTTAATCCGGCGCGCTTTCAACAATCACCACACCAGCGCTGGTGCCGATTCGGTCGGCACCTGCTTTGATCATCGCCACAGCTGCCAACCAATCCTTGATTCCGCCACTGGCTTTTACTCCCATTTCATGTCCGACAATCCGCCGCATTAATGCGACGTCTTCAACTGTGGCGCCGCCGCTTGAAAAGCCTGTGCTGGTTTTGACAAAATCCGCGCCGGCGTGTTTAGTGATTTCGCAGGCCCGAATTTTTTCTTCGTCTGTCAGCAGGCAGGTTTCGATGATGACTTTCAGTACAGTCGGGCCTGCGGCTGCCTGGCGCACGGCCCGGATATCCGCTTCAACGGTTTTCAGATCACCGTCTTTCAGGGCGCCGATATTCAGCACCATATCCAGTTCGGTGGCTCCGTCTTCGATCGCTTTTTCGGCCTCAAACGCTTTTGCCGCATGGTGGGTTGCTCCCAGCGGGAACCCAACCACGGCGCACACCGCAACCTCGCTGCCGCGAACCTTTTGGGCGGCATAGTCCACCCAGGCCGAATTCACGCATACAGCTTTAAACCCATATTGGACGGCTTCACTGCAGAAGCTGTCAAACGACGAGCGGGGAGCTTCAGGCTTGAGCAGCGTATGATCAATTCGCTTCGACATTTCGGAAGCTGACATCTTGGGTTTGTCCATAAAATGCCTCCTTGGATTGGTGTTATTCTCAAATTGGCGGACGGATCACCGGATCTCGTAATACTCTAAACGGATGTCCGGTGCTAATGAATCGAGAAGCAGTTCGCTGACACCCCGCTGGCTGATTGTTGTTGGCTTTTCCACCAGAATCGCCCGGGTGATGTTGCCGTCCGTCGCCAGACCGTCCATATTCATGCGGATGATTGCTGTGTGCAGTGGCGAAAGGCTCGGGTTAAACGCAGCGGATTCCACATAGGATCCGGTATAGATCTTTTGGTCGCTTACTTGAATCGTACAGCCGGCGGAATTATGCGTGTAAGGCGCATAAGTTCGCTCGGCGGCCGACAGCGCCCTGTGCACCAGCGGATCATCAAAAAACGTCTTCAAGTTCAGCTTCGGCAAATTCCCTTGGGACGATATCAAACCGGCTTTTACGGCTAGATCTTGCGGACCAAAGGCCTGCGGCAGGAGATCAGATAATTGTTCAGTTGTATAACCGTCCCCATCCGGTTTTTGTACAATAACAGTCAGCGCGCGGCGTGTTTCGAGTTCGTAAAGAAATTGCCGACAAGGCCCACAGGGAACGGCGGATACAGCAATGGCGTCTATCCGCATCGCCCCCTGCAGCCATGCATTTACAACCGCCGCCTGCTCGGCATGGATGGTCTGCGTCAGTGCCTGCCCCGTAAATTCGGTATTGGCCCCTATAAAAAGGGCGAATTCATCGGAGCTGTCTGATAAGCGAGCCTTTGCGACAGCACCCACCTGGAAGTGCGAAATCGGTACTTGGGCATACAGCTTGGCAACCGGCAACAACTTGACCATGAGACTTTCCGGCGACATGCCCGGTGTTTCCGTGATAGCCGTGCAGTGATGGGTGTCAAGCTTACCGCTGTTTTGCGGTATGGATTGCAGACAGCCCCTGAGCGGGTTAGGAAATGTCTCCAAAAGCTGGTAAAATTGGGTTTGGCGGTCACTCATCTTTTACAGTTCTTCAACTCCGGCGCTCGTAATCCGGGCATGTAAAAATTTAGGCAGTTCGCTCCTATCCGGACGGATCGTGTAAGCCTCCAAAAATTTAGCTTTTGCCGGTTTAATCTTTTCATTATCTCCGTCAGAGTGGAATACGGCTAAAGGCTCACCGGTTTTGACTTTGTCCCCGATTTTCTTATTAAGATAAATGCCGATTGAAAAATCGATAGCCCCATCCTTTGTGTTCCGTCCGGCTCCCAGCATCTTTGATGCCAGACCGACCTCAAAAGCGTCGATGGCGGACACATACCCGGATGTTTCTGAAGCGATCTCAAGCTTCATCCTGGGCTGCGGCAGCAGGTTCGGATTATCGATGACCGCCCGGTCGCCTCCCTGAGCAGCGATCAATTCCGCCAGTTTGTCCAGACCTTTTCGGGTTGCCAGATTTTTGACGATGACAGATTTGGCCTCTTCTCTGGTAGAAGCAATGCCGGAAATAAGCAGCATTTCCCCGCCCAGTTCGGTAACGAGCTCAACCAAATCAGGAGGACCATTTCCGCCAAGCGTATCAATGGCTTCCCTGACTTCGATGGCATTTCCGATGGCATAGCCCAGCGGTTGCTGCATACCGGTGATCAGCGCCACCATCCGCCTGCCGGCGCTCTCCCCGATGTTCACCATGGTTTTGGCAAGCTCCAGGGCGTCCTCATATTTCTGCATAAATGCTCCCTGGCCGGTTTTAACATCTAACACGATACCGTCGGAGCCGGCCGCCAGTTTCTTACTCATGATCGAAGCTACAATGAGCGGAATGGAATCCACTGTGGCCGTCACGTTTCGCAGCGCATATAGTTGTTTGTCGGCCGGTGCCAGGCTGGCAGTCTGGGTGATCAGACTCACGTGAATATTGTTCACAACATCGATAAATTTATCCTTCGAAAGCTCCACCTGCATCCCCGGGATGGATTCCAGTTTGTCTACCGTGCCGCCGGTGTGGCCAAGCTCGCGGCCGGTCATTTTAGCGACGATACCCCCGCTGGCGGCAACCAGCGGGGCCAGCACCAGTGTGGTGGTATCCCCAACGCCACCGGTGGAGTGTTTGTCAACTTTAAAGCCCTTGATGGCGGACAAATCGACCTGCTCGCCGGATTGCGTCATCGCCATCGTGAGATCGAAACATTCGCGGGCGCTCATTCCGTTGAAGTAAACGGCCATTAGAAATGCTGTCATCTGGTAATCCGGGATGTTGCCTCTTATAATTCCATCGATGAGGTATCCGATTTCATTTTTAGACAGCTGCAACCCATCCCTTTTCTTCTTGATGAGCTCATATACGTTCAATGAAGAAGATCCTCCATTTTATGATTTTTATTCCTTGAGGTATTTATCCACCAGCAACGCAAGCTTTGTCCGGGTTTCAGGAGGTATGGCGACGGGATCCGTCATGATGGCATTCTTAAGTGCAGTCGAGCAAATACACGCTCGCTTTATCGAAATTTTCGGCACGACAGTCTGTATAATCTTTTTGGCAGTGGATATGTTTTTTTCCAGGTTTTGGACCACCGCTTCCACGGTCACCTCTGATTCTTCTTCCTGCCAGCTGTCAAAGTCGGTAACCATGGCCATGGCCGCATAACAGATTTCAGCCTCACGGGCCAGCTTGGCCTCTTGAAGGCTGGTCATGCCGACGATATCCATTCCCCATTGACGGTACACATTTGATTCCGCTCTGGTGGAAAAGGCCGGGCCTTCGATGCAGATCAAGGTGGCCCCCTTGTGAACCGCTGCGCCGGCTTCAAGCGCACTTTGATAAACCAAACCGGAAAGGACCGGACATACCGGATCGGCAAGTGCAATATGGGCCACCAGCCCATTGCCAAAAAATGTGCTGTCGCGCTGTTTGGTGCCGTCGTAAAATTGATCGGGAACAACGATATCCGAAGGGCGAATGTGCGCCTTTAGGCTTCCAACAGCAGTCACGGAGATAATATGCTCAACGCCCAGTTTTTTGAACCCATATATATTCGCCCGGAAATTGAGCTCCGACGGGCTTATTTGATGACCGTGACCGTGCCTGGGCAAAAACCCAACCCGGATGCCTTCCAGCATACCAACACGATACGGGCCCGATGGGGCACCAAAGGGCGTGTCCAGTGAGACATGTGTAACGTTGGTCAATGCCTCCATCTCGTAGAGTCCACTGCCGCCGAAAATGCCAATTCTGATATCCTTGTTCATCATTAATCCCAATAATTTGACGGGTGTACTTTTAGCGTGACGACCGAGCGCTTGGCTATTTTTCTAAAAAACCCATCATATACCCGTTTATCTGTAAAGAAATCAGCTTTAAGCAACAACTACCAACTTTCTTTACTGATATCAATTGAATATTCAGTAACGATTATTCTCCAGACAATAGAGATTATTCTGCGACCTTGACATACACGTCACTTTTTGACATACGTTCATTTGATACGAATACCATGCTTACCTGTTACCATCCGCATTTCAATTTGATTGGTTGTTCAGTCAATTATTGCCAATTTGCTTCTGTGCAGGCATTATGACGTTGGCCGAAGGCCTGTCCTGATATCCTTACCAGCCGACTCGCTGTTGATATAAAATTATGAGAAGTGGATTCAAAACCTCAGATTGAGTTTGAGGGCCCCGCTGAACCAAAGCGGGATTTCACGTCTTAATTTTAATGTATTCTGTGTTCAACAAGCGCAAGCCGAGTCAAAAGCGCAGCATACACAATATGGCTTAGTATGTGAGCATTTTTAGTCGGCTTGCAACGCAGCCATCGGACACTAGATGGGGTTTTGAAACCATTTCTAATCCGAACAGAAAACAAGCGTTCATACACCCTTAACTTACAAAAAAATGAAAGGAGGTTTCGTCTGTAAATCCTCGATTATCAATCCAATTCGTGAAAGGAGGACTAAAAATGAAACACAGTCCAAAGTTGATAGTTACCATCTTTACAGCAGCGGTGCTGATGGTCGGAGTGGTGATGACACCGGGAATGGCCCAGGCCGCGCTCAAAGGTAAGGTGGCCATAGTCAGTGATGTCGGTGGAAGGGGTGATCTTTCCTTCAATGATATGGGTTTCAAGGGTACCGATAAGGCCGCTGCAGATTTTGGTCTGGAGATGGTGGGAATTCAAAGTGCCACCGCTGCTGATTACCTTCCCAATGTTCGCAACGCGGCCAGATCGCGTTCGTTTGATCTCATTATTGCTGTCGGATTTTTGTTGACCGATGCGGTCGCCACAGCAGCCAAAGAGTTTCCTGAGCAAAAATTTCTGATTATCGATTCTGTTGTTGAGGCCCCCAATGTGATGTCGATTGTCTTCAAGGAAAATGAAGGATCGGCTCTTGTAGGGGCACTTGCTGCCATGGTCGCGGCGCACTACGACTATCCCTATGTGGGTGCGGTCCTTGGCATCGAGATTCCTGTTTTGTTCCATTTCGAAGCGGGATACCGCTTTGGTATCGACTGGGGGAACAAAATGGTTGCCCAGAAAACAGGCAAGGATCCGCATATTGGATTGCTGTATACCTATACCGGGACTTTCAGTGACATCGCCAAGGGTAAGGAAGCGACTCGGGCGATGCTCGCTCAGCGGGCAGGCTTGATTTATAATGTCGCCGGACCTTTAGGAATTGGAGATCTCCAGGCCATCACCGAAGCAATTAAGGCAAAAGGCAAGCAAGCCGGACCCCCTTTCATGATAGGGGTGGACGCCAATCAAGATTGGATGGGTGATGGGCATCGCGTCTTTGTCAGTATGCTCAAACGGGTAGACAATGCCTGTTATAACACCGTGGAAGCAGTGGTAAAGGGCAGCTTTAAGGGAGGTCTTGTTGTGATGGGACTTGATGTCCAGGGAGTTGCGATGAGCAGACAGCCTGAGCTTCTGACCTTCATGGAATTTGGCATCGGTGCCGGAAAAATTAGTGCAGCAGATAAGGCGAAAATCGTTGCAAATTGGGAAAAAATGCGCGCCCAGATTCCCTCCTGGATCTGGGACGCCGTAATGGATTTGGAAAAACAGATTATCTCAGGTAAAATCTCTGTCCCGAATGCCAACACCCTTGATGAAATGAAAGCGGTTCGGTCAACATACCCTCTGACAAAGTAGCGTCACGGCATAAGGAGGGGAATTGCATGGATACTGCCTTCCCCTCTATTTTTTTTCATCAGCTAACTATGGAGCCTTGTCCTTTAGACAAAAAGCTTAAATTGAAACGACTGGCG
>Ga0255054_10000800_pt1 | contig 18611 bp, 22 predicted proteins | sample JV7_2_23_MG_FD_188634 | JGI IMG/M metagenome (GOLD analysis project Ga0255054, IMG submission 188634) | Seawater microbial communities from Jervis Inlet, British Columbia, Canada - JV7_2_23 | ecosystem: Environmental > Aquatic > Marine > Inlet | place: Canada: British Columbia | collected...
TTCGGCCTCGAGGGGCTTTTTATTCAGAACATTGTGTTCAAGCTTGCCGCCTACCTCATATCAGCGGTGCCGATCCTCGGCATCGCCTGGATGACGAGCCGGAAGGTGTAGGCGGCCCGATGGCAAAATCCCCACCGCCACCGCCCCCTCCACCTCCAAATGAGGTTGCGCGGACTGTCGAAGCGGCGGTCAAACCACGAAAGAAGAAGAGAGTCCTCACAGGTCTCAAGTGCGCTTCGTGCGGTGGGTCGGTGGATGTCCATGAGGGCTTGACCAACGTCACCTGCCGCTACTGTGGGACTCCGCAAGCGGTCGTGGGAAGCCGGGGCATCGTCAGGCTGATGGTCCTCAATAAGCTCGAGCGGAAGGACGCCAGCGATGTCGTGCGGCGTTGGTTCCGTCGTGGCATTCGCAAGGACCCGGCCCTCAAGAAGGAGGCCCGCTATCAGGAGGCCTTTCTCGCCTGGTTCCCGTTTGTCCGGGCTCGCCTCGACGCCGTCGGTTGGGTGCTCGGCGTTAGAGAGAAGAAGCGCAGGCGCGGCAATCGCTGGGAGACGGTCAAAGAACCGGTCGAGCGCCAGGTCGAGCGCGCGGTCGACCTCACCATGCCGGCCGCCGATATGGCCGAGTTTGGGGTCCACCGGGTGGATCTCACGGGTGACGAGATCCAACCCCTCGACGACGATCTCCTGCGGGGCCGGGGCATGGTCTTTCGTCCCAGTCGATCGCTCGAGGAGACCGCGGCGGAGTTGAGCGAAAGGGCGATCGCCGAGATCCAAAAGGCCAACCGCCTCGACCAGGTGACATTTTCCTGGATCGCTTCGGTACGTCGCCGGGTGGCGCTGGTCTACTACCCGTTGTGGGTGGTGCGTTACGACTTTCGCGGCCGCACCTACCAGGTGCTGGTCGACGCGGAAGCCGGCGGCCTCGCCTACGGCAAGGCGCCTGGCAACCACTTCTACCGCGCCTTCAGCCTGGTCGGGGCGTGTGCCGGCGCCTGTTTCGTGGGAACGACAATTCTCCAGAACGCGGGGCAGTTCCTCCGCTCCGAGAACGGGCTGATGGGCCTGGGAATGATCGGTCTCGTTCTGGCGGGTCTGGTCTATTGGGGTTACTCGCAGTTTCGGCACGGGGGAGTGGTGGAGGAAGGCTCGGGTCTGGCGCGCAACCGCGAGCATCAAAACCTGGTCGCGACCGTCAAGGATATGGTGGACAAATTCAAATGACGCTGCGACTGGTTTCTCTCGACTGCCCATCCTGTGGGTCGGCCCTCCGCGGCGAAGGGCTCGATACAATCTTCTTCTGTGACCACTGCGGCGATGCGGCGACCCTCGGCGAAGATGGTCTGGAGATGGTGGAGAGCGCGGCGCTGGTCCCGGCGGCCGGCCGTTCGGCACGCACCTGGCGTCCGGCTTGGCTGATCGAAGCGGAGGTCACGGTCGGCGAGAGAGTTCGTCACAAGGGGCGGCGAAGCGATGGCTGGCAGGAGCGGCGGACCTATGTGATTCCAGCTTATGAGATGCCCCTCGGCGATCTCACCCGGATCGCGCGGGCGTTGTCCGAGGTCGCGGGCGATACCGGAGAGGTTCCCCGTGAACCAATCCACGGCGGAACGCTCGCCCTCGATGATGCGGTGACGCTCATCCGTCACATCGTGATCGGCGACGAGGTCCGCAAGTCCGACATGCTGGCGTCAGTCATGGTCGATATCGACGTCGTATCGAGCCGTTTGGTGGCGATCCCGTTCGAGCCCACCGACCACGGCCTCCAGTGCTCGATTACCGGTGTCACTGTGCGCGTTCAGGATTGAGTGGGGACTGCGGAGCAGGATTCTCGATACTCGATTCTCGATCCGCCCACCCGCCCGGATGCAGGATCCAGGGTTCAGGATACAGGGTTCAGGATACAGGGTTCAGGATACAGGGCCGCCGATCCGGCTTCGCCTTCGGCTACGCCGGGAGTAGCTCACCCTTCGAAAGACGAGAAGGAGGGTCCACGCTCTTGATGCATCCTGCATCCTGCACCTTGCACCCTGATCCCGTATCGGAAGCAATCCCAGTGCCGTGCGTATGTCTACGTATGAGTCGTTGCTAAACTGCTGTTGCTTTCAAACCCGGAGGTGAAGTTATGGGTACCTCGTTTTTCATCGGTTTCCTGATCGTGGTCCCGGTCCTGCTTTTCTTCATGTACCTGCTGATACGTCTGCGCTACAAAAAAGCCGGGCCGGACGAAGCTTTGATCGTCTTCGGCCGCCGGAAGCTCCTGGGCAAGAAGGTCCGTAGCGAGAAGGGCGAGATCGAAGGCTTCCGCATCATCCGCGGCGGCGGCACCTTCGTGTGGCCGGCGTGGGAGCAGTACGAAGTGCTCTCGCTCCGCATGATGACGCTCGAGATCGATCTGCCGCACGTTTACACGATCCAGGGCATTCCCATCAACGTCAAGGCCGTGGCGCAGGTCAAAGTCCAGGGCGACATCGATCACATCCGGCGGGCGGCCGAGGGTTTCCTGGGGCTGCCGGTGGACGAGGTCCAGGCGACCATCAAGGAAACCGTGGCCGGCCACCTGCGCGGCATCGTTGGTACCCTCACCGTCGAGGAGCTTTACCGCGAGCAGAGGAGCTTCCAGGACAAGGTGCGCGACGAAGCGCACTCGGATCTCGAGGGCATGGGATTCGAGTTCCGCTCCTTCGTCTTCCAGGCGATCCAGGACGACGAGGGCTACCTTGACGCCCTCGGTCAACCCAAGATCCAGGAAGCGTTGAAGAACGCCCGCATCGCCACCGCCACCACCGACCGCGACGCGGCGATCGAGGAGGAGCACGCGCGGCAGAAGAAAGAGCAAAAGAGGATCGGCGTCGACACCGAGATCGCCGATTCCGACAAGGCGCTGAGCCTGAAGAAGGCGTCCATCCGCAAGGAGGTCGACGTCGCCGACGCGGAGGCGGTCAAGGCGGGCGAGATGGAGCTCAAGGTGCAGGACATCCGCATTGCCGACCAGGAGGTCGAGCGCCAGAAGCTCGAACTCAATGCGCAGATCCGCGAGCAGGCCGACGCCAAGAAGTACGAGGCCGAGCGGCTCGCCGATGCCAAGAAGTACACCGTCGAGCAAGAGGCCACCGCCGAACGGCTGCGCCGAGAGCAGGCTGCGAAGGCGCTTCAGGCCGAGGGTGTCGCCAAGGCGGAGGCGGAGTCGGTACAGCGCCGGCAGATCGGTCTCGCCGAGGCCGAGGCCATTCTGGCCAAGGGCGCGGCCGAAGCCGAAGCGCGGCGCAAGCTGGCCGAGGCTCTCAAGCTCTACAACGAGGCCGGCCTATCGATCGAGGCCCTCAAGGTGCTGCCGGAGATCGCGGCGGCGGTTTCGGAACCTCTCTCGCGCGCCGGTGAGACCACCATCATTTCCAGCGGCGGCAAGCCCGGTGACGGCACCGGCGCCGCCCGCCTGACCGACGACGTCATCCAGGTGCTGTCCCAGCTCGGACCGGTAATGAAGCAGCTTTCGGGTGTCGACCTCGACAATCTCCTGCAGAACATCTCGCGGCTCCCGGGAGCGGTTGCCGACAACCTCGATTCGAAGGTTTCCAAAGGTGCCAAGGGTTCCAAACGTGATTCCGGAAAGGTATTCGAGACCGAGTAGATTGATGAGTACCCAACGCCAGCTCACGGCGCTGTTGCACGAGCTGCAGCACGCGCGTTCGCCACTCGCCCAGGCCCGAGTGCTGGCGCGGGCCTGGCGCACGGTGCGCGAACTGAGCCCGACCGACCGCCTTCTGCTCGCCCGCCATGCCGGATTCGATGGTGCCGAGGACATCCTCGAGGGTCTCAGCCAACGCAAGGGTGGGTTGGCGCCAGCAATGCTGATGCGGGTGTTGGCCAACGCTCGCGGCACCGACGGTTCCACGGTTTCGGAGCTGCTGGCTGCTCTTCGCGATCCTCAGCGCCGCGACGAAGCCATCGCCCTCGGCGCCGAGCTGGCTAACGATCTCCTGGCGGAACCGGTCGCCGGGGAAGTCCCCGAGGAGATCAGTGAGGCGATCGAGGAGCTGCAGGCGGTCGAGGAGTCAATCATCGAAACGCCTGAAGAAGCTCTGGCGGCTCTCAACGCTCTCGAATCAGAAGAAGAGGCCAACCTGGATGAGCCCCCCGCGTCCGAGTCCGCGTCCGTGTCCGCGCCCGAAACAAATGACTCTCGGGAGGCTGAAACCGAAACCGTGCCTCCACAACGATCCGAACCCCAACCAGAACCCAAATCGCCCCCACCTCCACCAAAACCGCCTGTCGTCGACTGGAGTCGTTGGCACGACGCAACTGCGAGCCGTCGGCCGGCGCCGGTTCCCCGGCAAGAGGTTCGACCTTCGGTATCGGAGGTCGGCTCGAGGCGATTTGAAGCCCGAGCTGTTATGGGGGCGATGGGGGCCGAGCAATCCGTTTTCTCTCAGCTTCGGGTGCTGCGGCGCGAGCTGTCGGGTTTTGCGGGATCGAGCGTCAACACTTTGCGTGAGCTGATCGAAGCCTTCCCGGACGGTTGGGCGCGCCGGCGGGCCCTCTGTGCCTTGCTCGAATCCGGAATTCCTGCGGAGACGCAGGACGCCCTGGAATTGGTTTCGGGTCTCGGCCGCGAATCAGACCGCCGCTGGTGCCTCGGGCTCCTGGCCCGTAAGGGAGATCTCCGGGGTGCGCTACTGAGTCAAGCCCTCGATCTGGTGGACTCAGAATATTCGAAAAGGCGGTTGACGGCGATCGCCGGCTGAATGTCGATCAGCAGGACTATTCGGCGCCGCTATGCATCCTCAACAATTCGTGGAAGCGCGGATCGTCGCGGATCGGATCCCAGTCCGGATCGAGCTCGAGCATGGCCGCCGAAATCCAACCCGGGGTGGTCATTGCCGTATGGATCGTCTTGACCGCAAGATAAGGCTCGTCGACCCACGCGTAGATCTTGGCCAACATCACGAGATAGCTGTGACCGGAAATGGCATCGACCGTGATCGGCGACAGCTCAACAGCGCGTCGCCCAGCTTCGATCGCATTTTCCTTTTCTCCCGTGAGGGCGTAGGCCCACCCGAGGGCGGCGTGGACCGCGGGATCGCCCGGTTCGATCTCTCCAGCCCTTTCCAGGTACTCGAGAGCGCTGACACACGCGTCCGATGATACCTCGGAGCGTTCGCCGAGAATTCCGCACTGGCACTCGGCGAGAGATTTCGTGAAACGGACATCGCCGATCGGGTCAGAGATGACACCGTCCACCGCGGCGAGGGCGTTCATGGCGCCGTCGAAGTCCCGTTCCAATAATGCCTGCTCATATCGGTAAATTCCCTGTTGGATGGGATCCTTGTCGGGCATTGAATCGAGGATGTCGCGTGCTCCCTGGATGGAGCCGTCCCGCAGGATGAGGGTCCGAGCGAGGAAGACATACGGATAGATTTTGTCGGGGCCGAGCTCGATCGCCTTTCGGCAGGTTTCGACCGCTTCGCCGTATCGGCGCACGCGGGAGAGGGTTGAGGCGAGATCGAGGAGAGTGTCGTGATCTTCGGGTTCCATCGAGGCAGCCCGTTGCAGGGCGTCGATGGCCTCCTGCCACCGACCCTGACGGCGGAGAACGAGCCCGATGCTGGTGATTATCTGGGGATCATTCGGGCGTCCGTGAGCCGCGAGGCTGAACTCGCTCAGAGCGAGCTCGAAATTCCGCTGTCCCCAGTAGTAGTAGTAGCCGCGAGCCCGGTGCACCTCGGGCAGGCTTGCGTCGATATCGTGGGCGCGTTGGGCGGCGGCATTGGCGCTCGCGAGACGTTGCGGAGAGCGGTCATACGGAAAGTGGAACATCAGGCTGTGATTCTCGCTCAGCGCCGCGTGAGCGACCGCGAAGTTCGGATCGAGGCTGACGGCTCGACTGAAATGCTCCTCTGCGAGCTCGAGCTCTTTGAGCTCAAAGCTCGAACCGTAGGCTAGACCTCGGAGATACGCCCGGTACGCCTCCAGGTTGTCCGTTGGCCGCGAATCAAGCGCGTTTCTCTCGCGCGAGTCAATAGACACTCGAAGGTGGTCGACGACAGCGTGAGATATGGCTGATTGAATCGAGAAAATATCAGACAGCGGTCGAAGGGCGCGCTCATTCCACAGGACACTCCCATCCGATACCCGTGTCAGCCGCGTCTCCACCGTGAGTTGTTGACTGACGTCCGCTTGCTGATCCCAGAGCACGGATCCATCGAGAACATAATCGACGCCGAGCTCTCTTCCGATTTCATCGGCCGTTTGTGGAGCGGCTTCGTCTCCTCGAGAACCAACCCGCGAAACAAAACCGAGTCCTCTGACAGCAGCCAGTCGGCTGGTGGTTTCTTTCGTCAGGCCTGCAGCGAAGAAGGCATCGTCGGGCGTTCCCAGGTTCTCGAAGGGAATGACCAGGATTCGTGGGACATCGGGATCCTGAACCGGGAATACCGGTTCCTCATCTTGGGTCCGACCGCAAGCGGAAGCGGCAATCACCAGCGTGGTGATGACCAACGCTAAGACCGTTCTCGAGCGCAGATAACCGGAGTTTGACTTCACAGATCGTCCTTCGCACTGGAAATCATAACCCAGCCCCAATAATCGCATGGGATCAATTCCTGTTACACGGGGCTTGGCGGAGGAATCTCAGCCAGAAGAATTGACCACCGCTCGCAGCCGATCCGCGAGCTGGGTGAAGCGTTTTCGTACCGTCGCGTTGTGGACGGCACGGCCCAGTGCGCGCCGCGAGCCGACTATGACTACCAGGCGACGACCACGGCTGATCGCGGTATAGAGGAGGTTGCGCTGGAGCATGACGTGGTGCTGGTGGTGGAGGACGATCACCACCGCCGGATACTCGCTGCCCTGAGATTTGTGGATCGTGCAGGCGTAGGCGGGAACGATGTCCTCGACCACATCCGAGGGAATCAGAGTTTGCCGGCCGTCGAAGCTGACGGTCAGCTCCCGTTCCTCGAAGTCGATCTCGGTGACCCGACCCAGGTCCCCGTTGAAGATGTCGAGCTCATAGTTGTTGCGCACCTGCATCACCTTGTCGCCGACCCGGAACCGGCGCCAACCGACAACCAGTTCCCGACCCTCGGGGGTGAGTACAGCTTGCAGGCGTTCGTTGAGGCGGGTGACGCCGAGCTCGCCTCGGTGCATCGGCGACAGGACCTGGATGTCATCGATTGGATCCAGCTTGAAACGCTCGGGAATGCGGCGAGTGGCGAAGTCGATTGCCAGCTCTGCGGCCGCGGTCGGATCGTCACGGGCGACGAAAAAGAAATCGCTCGACTCAGGATCGTCGTCCACATTTGGCATATCGCCCGAATTGATGCGATGGGCGTTTTCCACGATCAGGCTGCGGTCGGTCTGGCGGAAGATCTGGTCGAGCCGGACCACCGGCACGCTTTCTGAGATGATGAGATCGGCGAGAACGTTACCGGGCCCTACGGACGGCAGCTGGTCGGCGTCGCCGACGAGGACAACCCGGGTCGCCGGCGGGATCGCCTCGAGCAGCATCGCCGCCAGCTCGACATCGAGCATCGAGACCTCATCGATGACCACGCAATCGGCCTCGAGTGGATGCTCTCGATGGCGGTTGAAGGCGCCGGTGATGGGGTTGAACTCGAGCAGCCGGTGGATGGTCTTGGCGCCCAACCCGGTAGCTTCCGTGAGGCGCTTGGCCGCCCGACCGGTGGGTGCGGCGAGCACCACCTTCTGCTCTTTGTGACCGAGGATCTCGACAATGCCGCGGATGAGGGTGGTCTTGCCGGTGCCGGGTCCTCCTGTGATTACCACCATCTTTTCGGTCAGGGCCGCCCCAAGTGCTTCGCGCTGGCGCTCGGCGAGACGAATGTCGAGGCGGCCCTGGTACCAGGCGATCGACGTGTTGAGGATGATGGGCTTGGTTTCGAGCTTGGTTTCGAGGGTCTCGGCGAGATTGAGGGCGACCGTTGCTTCGGCCTTCTCCAGACGCGGCAGATAAATCGCGGGTGATTCGTCCTTCCGCGGCAGGACCGAAACCTGCTGTCGAGCAATGAGGCCTGCTAGCGCCGGGGGCAGAGCTTCGGCGTCGGTTTCGAGGAGGTTGGCTGCGGTCGCGAGGAGTGCGTCGTCGGGAACAAAGCAGTGGCCCTGGCCGACGGCCTCAACCAGCGTGTGGAGGACACCGGCTTCGTGCCGTTCCGGGGCGTCGTCCGGGATACCGAGCTGGCGTGCGATGCGGTCTGCGGTGAGAAAACCGACTCCGAAGACCTCCTCGGCCAGGCGGTAGGGGTTCGAACGCACGACGTCGACGGCGCCGGCACCATATTTTTTGAACGCCTTGACCGCGATGCCCGGTGCCACTCCGTGGCCGGTCAGGAAGATCATGATCTGCTGGATGCCGCGGTGCTTTTCCCAGGATTCGCGGACCCGTTCGACGGTCGAAGGACCGATGCCGCGGATTTCGAGAAGTCGCTCTGGTTCCTGGTCGAGGACATCGAGAGTGTCGAGACCGAACTCTTCTACCACCTGCGCGGCCCGCGCTGGACCGAGGCCGCGGATCTTGCCCGACCCCAGAAATCGCCGTAACCCTTCGAGGGTAGACGGAGCGAGATAGACGTACGATTCAACCTCGAACTGTTCGCCGTACTTGGCATGTTTGACCCAGCGACCTGTGATCCGCAGCTCGTCGCCCTGGCGGACTCCGAGCAAGGGCCCGATGGCGGTCACCGAGGCGGCGTCCTCCGGCTGCAGGCGCACCGCACTCCAGCCATTCTCCTCGTTGCTGAACAATACGCGGCCGACGGCGCCCTCGATCGTTTCGCGTTCGCCGCGGATTTCTTCATCGGGCATGGAATGGATTGTACGGCAGATCGCCGTTTCGATCACTAGTGGAATGCGATCGCGAAGAAACCGAGCGGGATGTAAAAGCCGAGCTCGGCCGCCAACACCAGCCCGAGACCGACGGAGGCGGCCCGCCGCACCGCAGATGCGAAGAGAGTCCGTCGATGGCGAGTCGAGATCCATACCGCCGCCCAGACGGCGAGGGGGCCGGCAAGCCCCGCCACCAAACAGGACAGCACGGCGAGCTGTGCGGGAACAAGGTCCAGGAGGGTGGCGGCGAAGATGTGCCAGGCGGCGGCGGTGGCCAACGCACCGACGGCCCCGAAGAGGGGAGCCATCGCAAGGAACCTGAATTCGTCATTCATGGCAATCTCCAGTCGGGGGTCCAGCCCTCACCTGACAATGTAATCGCTGGAACGCCATTTGGCATCCCTGGAGATTCGAGATGATCTCGAGTTCTGAACTTGAGGCGCTGTTTACAGGAGAGGAGTTCGGTCTACTCCTGGACGTATCGGGGGTAGGTCGTTTTCGCACGATCTGCCTCCGCCAGATCCACATCAACAGTCAAGAAAGGCTCAGCCGAGGACGTCTGTCCGAGAATCTCTCCCTCTTCGGGCTCGACGATCCAGCCGACGCCGGCGAAGTCCCCTCCGTCTGTGGTTGTCCCGGCAAGGTTTGAGGAGAGACAGAAGGCCCCGGAGATCACCGCTGCGGCCTGACCGCCGGCGAGCCACTTCGGGGCAGTTGATGTTGGCGTGGCGCGGGGACAGACGATGAGATGGGCGCCCTGCCTTCCGTACTCACGCGCGTGCTGGGAGAACCAGAGCTCAGTGCAGATGAGAAATCCGATTTTCGCCCGTGAGGTATCGGCGATCGAGAAATCACCTTCTCCCCGCTGATACCAGGAGGCCTCCCAGAAGCCAGGTTCGTCGGGAAGGTAGTGTTTCGCGTGGATGTCCGCAGCCCCTGTCCCTGACTCCCAGAAGAATCCGACGTTTCGCGGTGTGCCGCCCTCGACCACCGGTCTGCTGGAGACCACCGTAGCCGGGGCTAGCTGGTCGAGTTTGCCGATCCACTCATCGTGAGCGCGCACCGCCCGTCGCCACTCGGCTGGGTCGACCTCATTTGTTTGCGACAGCCAGCGATAAAAGGGCATCTCCGGTAGGAGCACGAGGTCACTCTGGCGTGCGCCGACATGCTCGACCAGGCGCTCCCAGGCGCGGGCCAGATCGTCGGGCTCGTTCGGTAACTCGCAGACCGTCAACTTCATCTCGAGCCAACCCCTTCGCTGATTCCGTTCTGGCCCCTGGGCTCAATTCGCCATTTTGATCATCGCCAACTTGACGACGTTTTCGAGGTCTCCCGTGGTTCGAATCTCGAGGCGCACAGCCCTTCCCTCCGCGTACTTCTGAGAGCCCTCGATGACATCCAGGAGGTTCTGCGGCAGGTCGCTTTCGTGGGCGGCGGCGACTGCCTTTTCACCGAGCGCGAACCCGGCGTAGAAGAAACCGGAGGAAGGCGTCATGTAGAGCACCGCCCGCTTCTTGTGTTTCAGGCGCAGGGACCATCCCCACTTCTTTCCCGCGAAACCCCAATCGAAAGCCAACGGATCGTATCGGGACGCCAACTGATCCTTGAGATCGTTCCAAAGATCGGCTGCGCCAAGGAGCACGTCTGCAACCGCAGAGTTATCCGGTTCCCGAGCCTTGTCGTCGAAGGCGCTGAGCGCCATCAGTACGACCCTTGAGATGGCGAAGCGGTTTTCACGAATCACCGCCGTCCGGGACCAGATGTTCAGGCATCTGGACCGCGACCACTCTGCCGCGTGCACACACCGCGCCCTCGGCCGAAACCGTGACGTGGATGATGACCTTGCGTCCGGAAACCTCTTCTACCGACCCGCGAACCTCGAGCGGCCCCCCCAGGGGCGTCGGTCGCAGATAGTCCACGTGCAACGATGCCGTCACGAAACGAAACGGGGGGTCCGTGCCCATCTCGCGGTCTGCCTCGCGATAGGCCGCTGCCGCCGCAGTTCCCGTGCCGTGACAGTCGACGAGAGAGGCGATCAGACCGCCGTAGACGTAGCCGGGGATCGCGATGTGGTACGGCTCTGGTGCGAAGTGGGCGACCGTTTCGTCGCCGTCCCAGTAGCTCTTGAGCTGGTGCCCGTGTTCGTTGAGCCGGCCGCAACCGTAGCAATGAGCCAGCTCGTCCGGATAGTGGTCCTGGAAAGCGTCATTTTTCATGGGGTGATCCTACCTCGTATTCACGTCGCGTGCCGGCGTGCAGTGGTCTCGATCTACCACGGTTGGAACCCAAGCTGGAACATTAGCTTGTGGACCTCCGCGGCATATCCAAACAGGCCGAACAAGGAGAGCACGCCGATGGCGGCGGCCGTCCAGATGTTCCGTCTCACCACTTTGGCGAAGATGATGAAAACCGCCGAAGCGAGAGCGGCTACGGACGGCACGATGACAAGAAGCCAGAGGCTCCACTGCGGCCAGGGCCACACGTCCTCACCGAACAGAAACCTCCACAGCGAGTAGAAAACGAGGTGATAAATGAGGCAGTATGTGCCAAGAGCGGAGACAACGGCGGCCAACGCCCGGGTCCAGGTCGGTACTTTCTGCGGCTTAGCAGATCTGCGGGCGGTACTCATCTTTCGAACCTGTCATTCGCAGCGGTTTCCCTGCCTCTGACCTCGTCGATCCAGAAGCAGCGAACCTCGGTCCGATCGTCGAAATCGCGGACGTATGGCTTGATGTCCAGCACCGGCGTGCCGTCGAGAAAGTCGACGCCTTTGATCCGCAAGATTCGACCGTCGATGCCCAACAGCCGCACGACCGAGAGCCCGATCGGGTTCGGGCGTGACGGAGCACGGGTCGCGAAGAGGCCCCGGAGCTCGGTGTCCAGGTATGGCACCACCTTGAGCTTGAACGCCGAAGCCTTGTGCAGATGACAGATCACGATGATGTGCGAAAAGCCGTCGAGGTCCGACGGCGCCTCGACATACTCGTCCTCGAGCTCGATCGTGCCCTCTACGCCCTTTGCCCGGGACGGTTGGATCGGCGTTCCGCTCGCCGTCTGATGCGGGCTGCGTACGATCCCGATCGGTTGATACTCGATATTCATTTTTCTCCGTCGGTGCGCCCGACGATTCGGATGTTCCGCGGACCGACCCCCCCGCATCGTGTGAGGTGTCCGCTCGAGGGAGGTGTCAGACATCCGGTTCTGCGTCGAGCGCCATGAAAAATGCGCGGTCGGAAATGAAGTGCAAGCCGCGCGACGACGGGTCTTGGAGGAATTCCCCCTCCGCGTCAGCGGCTGCTTCGGTCCACGTGTCGACCTGTAGCTGGACCAACCACCCTGAGATCTCCGGTTCTTCCGTGACGATGGTCGCGAGGGCGTCTTCAACAAAGGCGACCGCTTCTGCGTAGCTCGACGCGGTCACGCCAAACAGCTGATAGTACCCGTTGGCCGAATCCAGGGAGTCCTCGTTTTCGTCGTCCAGCTCGAGCGGCTCCTCGAGCGCCATTTCGATCTCCACTCGAAAAAATCCTAGATCTTCGGCGACCACGTTGTCTCCAATCTACGAGTCTCGTTGTTATGAAGGTTTGGGAGCCAAAAAAAAGAAGGCTCAATGATGGCCAAGGCAGCAGGTGCCCACGTCGACGACCGATGATGAATCAGAGAGCACAGTCTGACAACAGAGACGGTGCCTCGTGTTCCTTCAGAAGATCAACCAGATCGCGACCATCGATCACGACCCTGACCTCGTCAAAGCGCCAATTCTCTGAACGCTTCTTGAATCGAAACTCGATGGAGTTCACCGGTCATTACCTCTCGCTGCCCGAGTCTACAATACCGGCCCGTGCGCTGCGCTCATTGGGTTCGCTGGAGTGAGGTGTCAGGCAATCGTATCCTCATCGGTACTCCTGACCTGGCAAATTCTGGGTCACTCCGGGAGGATTGGCATCGTCGCGCGGAGAACGACCGCCAACACCACCAATAGAGCCACCAGCCCATAGGTCGACACGCGAGCTCCACTGTGAGCCTTGTCGAATACGAACACCTTGACGTAGGCAAGAACGACACCGAGGCCAAAGATCGCGAAGACTTCCACGATGTTGGAAAGGCTTTGGGCACCATATCCTGAGGCCGTCACCGCAACCCAGACCGCGACCGCCGGAACGGGTGCAACGACGAGCAAACGCGATTCCGCGCCTTGCCGGCGGGATGCTAGATAAGCTGGGTATATTGCCGCACACGAAAGAGCAACGAACACCAGAAACGCGATCGTCATTTTTCTGTTCCCATTTGTCGGACTGCCTAACGGTCCGAGTTCAGCGGCCCAGACCCGGCACGGGTGAGGGTCCGCTGCAACGAGGTGTTAGGCGATCCATTGGGGGTGCCACCGACGTTTGCAGGCGGAACACCGTGTATGTTCGAAATGCTTCACGGTTGGATAGAACAGTATTAGCCAAAGCCAGAAAAACGAAGCCGCTTTCAAAGCGAGGGACCACTTGGGCCTTACTACGTCGCTTGACCCGCATTGCGGGCAGATTTCAAAAGGGCTAGGCGAAAGAGCCATCTCAGGTAGATCGTCAAGGCTACGCCCGTTATCGGTATCGAGGAGTTCGATTGCCCGGTCAGGCGTAGTAGTGATGACGACCAACTTTATGCCCCAGATAGCCTGCGAGCAAAACCAGTTCATGCCGACCATGTGCTCATCCAGCAACTCGGCATAAAGGCCGAAAGCTACCAGAAGAGCCTTGGCAAGGTGAGCGCTTGGAAGATCGCGAAAGGAAGCGACGTAGACGAAATCACCTGCCTCTGGCATTTCTGGTTCTATCCAACGCGGGTCCACGATCTCGTGTTCAGGTGTCGGTTCAGGTTCGGGTGGCGGGGGTTTCTCTTCAAGCTCCACACCGCACTTCGCGCAGTGCGAAACGTCCTGCTCGTATTCACCCCGAACCCCAAAGAGTGCGATATCCGGGCAATCGAGGTTGGGACAGGTTTTCATGTCGTCAACATTTCCAATGAAACACTACGCGATGAACTGTGACGAATTCCGGTGACCTGTCTAACGGTCCGAATTCAGCGGACCGAGGCCGCGCGACGCGCGGACTTGGGTCCGCTGGAACGAGGTGCATTTTGCCCCTACCCACTTTCGTTCAAGACAGGAGTGTGTTGAGTTTCCCGAGGACTTCATCGATCACCGATTTCGGAGCTCTACAAGCGATTTCCGCCCTGCGAGCTCTCCAGTCGAGACTCTTGATCTGATCGGCGAGGATGACACCAGTAACATTGAGGTCCGTAGGAAGCCCAACCTCAAAGGGATAACCCTTGGCGCGGCTGGTGACTGGGCACATCAGCGCCAATCCAACTCTGCTGTTGTATTCAACAGGTGATAGGACAAGTGCGGGGCGCCGGCCCGCCTGTTCGTGGCCAGCCTGAGGATTGAGAGAAACCCATATCAGATCACCGCGGTTCGGCGCCAGCAATTGATCTACCATTCTTCATTCCCGACCGCTCGGCCGTAATCCTCTTCAGTGTGCAGATTGTTCTCGGTTACCCGGTCGAGCAGTTCGCTGAGTTGGTATCGCGGAGCTGGCGATGGACGAACGACGAGATTGCCATCTTCCAGAGCGAGCTCAACTGAGGAATCCTGGGCCAAACCGAGATTGGCCGCGAACGCCTTTGGGATTCTCACTGCAAGACTGTTTCCCCATTTCTGGATTTGTGTTTTCATGACAGCTCCGTATCTACAATGAAGATACATTCGTAAGCCATAACTGTCAACCGGTTTTTTGCCTAACGGTCCGAGTTCAGCGGACCGAACCCGGCACGGGTGAGGGTCCGCTGGAGTGAGGTGTTAGGTGTCGTCACCACTATTCTCCGGTTTGGTTTCCGACCACACCAAAACTAGCCCGCTCAGGGCCATCGTACTGCCGACCGCGAGGATTACTGCCTGTGGCAGCCCTGGGGTGGCTGTGAACCCAGCTGCAAGCCACCCTATGAACAGCAAATTCGCCAGGCCGGTTAGATTCCGGGACAACGACGGTGCTGCTCTTTGCGAGAGACCGATATTGAGGAACGCGACGAAGATCCCACCCAATCCAGCGCCGGCGAACCAGATTGCCGCTTCGCTCAAACCGCCGTAGAAGAAGAACGTGCCGAGGGTATGGACCACCCCCACAGCGAGCACGATCCAAGTGGCGATCCTATGAATGGTTCTGATGAGCTTCATCGGGCCTCCACCAACCTAACGGTCCGAGTTCAGCGGACCGAACCCGCCGCGGGTGAGAGTCCGCTGGAACGAGGTGTTAGGCACGTCGGTCAGTTCCTTTTAACGCCAAATAACTTGCGCATTTCCTTGTCAGGGAAGCTGTTGAACGAACCCAAGTGTGGCATACGCGAAACGTCCAACTCAGCGTCTGACAAACTCAGCTGGCCAGTGCCTTCATGGTGGTCAGCAATCGCCTGATACTGATACACGATTGACTGTAGATGGCCAAGTTGCCTTCGATCGCGCGCACGGGCGTATTGAATCGGGGGTATTCTCCGCATCTCCGCGTCTATAGTAGGAAACGGGATGCCGAGCATCCCCAACAGATTCCCCACGCGAACCGCGAATAGGATCTCAATCTGGTTTCTTTCGGACTCGGGAATCGCAACAGAGACGAAGGTTCTCTCATTCGAGAATACAAAGAGGTTGCCGGTTGTGGTCCCGACGTGATTCGCGTACCAGTCACCTATCCTCGAAGTTGACGGTCTGGCGCACTCGACTGGTTTGACCCCAAGGATTTTCAGGAACCGGCGAGTACAGTGCCAGGTGATCATGATCAGCCTTCGGTTTGCCTAACGGTTCGAGTTCAGCGGACCAAAACCGCGCAAGGCGAGGACTTGGGTCCGCTGGAAAGAGGTGTTAGGCACACTTGTCACCGAATTTCCTCACCGATTGTCTCGGCAATCCGCCTTTGCATATAAATGAGCATTGCACCTTGTGGTCCGAAAAGGAGAGTCTCCAATAAGACGTCCACCGGATCACAACGACCCACATCGAACAGCTCTGTGGAGGGCGCTGGGACGACCGCTAGCAGTTGGAGATTTTGCACTGTGATGAAGACGCCGTTGCACGAACCACAGGCTTTGAAGGGGACAGTTTTGAGGGAGCCAGAACGAAGAGATGGAGCAGCGCATCTCGGACATGGCCGGCCCGCGGCCGGGCTATACAACTTGAAGTGAACGTCCGTCGGTATCTCCTCAATTCGATCGGCGTACGTTTGTCGAAATACCGCTTCCACCTCTCCTGGATCAAACCAAAGTGTGTCGCAGTTGGAGCAAACATCGACAGAGACCCCCGAGATTTCGTGTTCGCTCATGGGGCTTTCACAGCCGAGACAATTCATGGTCTTCACCATTGTTCGAATTCGAGGATTGCCTAACGTCCCTGAGCTCAGCGGACCGGCACGCGCGCAGCGCTTATCGGGGCCGCTAGAGCGAGGTGTTCGGCACCATTTTCCTTTTTTGTATGCTCTTCTGCCTCTTCGAGGACCGGCGGTCTCTCCACAAAGGTGCACCTTCTCAGGTCGGTTTCGGCCTTGATCTTTGTCATGTTCTCGATCCGGGGTCGAAACCCCGCCGGGCTCAGAACCCACGTTTGCTTAATGAAATACTCACCCCCCAACTTCAAATTCACGGTGACAAATGCGTGAAAGGTCCCGGCGGTTTCGAATCGTGTTATTCCTGGCTCAATGAATAGGTGTGTGTACTGGGCAGCGTCAAGCGCTCCGATCAGCTCACTGTCGAGATTTATGTTGCAGACACCGACAGTTCCGAGCGGTGACGGTGGCCTGTAGACGTAGACCACGGCCTTGCCACGAGGGACATCGTCACTCGACAGAAAACAAAACTCTCCCGCAGGCTCTGGGACGCATGAAACCTGAGCAGCGAGGAATACGATGGCGGAGAGGAAGATCTGAAGCTTAACCGTCATAGCAGCATCGAGCGGTGCCTAACGGTCCGAGTTCAGCGGACCGAACAGCGCAGCTGTTTGGGTCCGCTGGAACGAGGTGTTAGGCACGTTATCTCCCGAGTAGTTCTTCGAGTTCGCTTCGGGTCAGTTTCGTGTCTCTGAGAACCTTTGACAAAAGGCCTGGTCCGATGGTTTCGCCAGCATGGACAGGAACCGTTGTCACCCCGGCCATCGGAATGGCGTAAGAAATGATGGCTACCTCGGGTTCGGGTCACTGCGAATCCAGCGCGTTCCAGCGCTGCAATGAGATCTTTGCCCTTGACCCGAAGGCGTGGGGTCATGAGGCGATGCGAACCCGTTGCACGCCGATGAACTCGAGGGTCTCAGTCGGCCGGCCCTGCTCCTCGAGGCAGAGGGCGATCACCTCGCGAACTCGTTCCATGAGTTCGTCGAGCGACTGCGCTTGGGTATGGCAACCTTGGAGGGCGGGGACCGAGGCTACGTAGTTGCCATCCGCATCGCGTTCGACGACGACATCAAAGTCGGTGGTCATGCCGCAATCTTATCCCAAACGGCGTCATGTTGCCTAACGATTGAGCTAAGCGGCTCATAGCGCGGTTCCCGGGGGTGCATGAGGCTGGGCGGCGCGGACCGTTGCATGTCTACTCGTTCGTACGGACCTTGGTCTTGATGGTCGCCTTGCCGTCAGAATCGATGGCAACCGACCAGCCAAGATCGCCGCGAGGTAGCCAGACCCGTCCTCCGCGAGAGAGGAGCGCAATCACCCTGTCAAGGTCGGAGTCAGGGAGCTTCGCTTCGATGAGGTCTTTGCGCAGTTGCAGATCGTCGAATGAGAAGTTGGCCCCTTTGGGATAATCCGCTTCGAGCATCTCGAGCGTAGTGTCCCAACCGCATGCCAGCACCACGACGACCTGGCGGGCAGACGGATGCTTGGTGACCTCGTAGATCGCTGCTCCGGTTAGACCGTCCTTGAAGCTCGCGGCAACCTTAGGGCCCAGGGGTTCGAACGAAACGAAAGCCCTGGCATCCTGGCTGGGGTCGATCGTACCAATCCGGTAGTTTTCGTCAAAGAGCATGATCGGTCCGATGGCGAGGAGGTAGTTGCCTGGCGTAAGCGAAAGGCTTAAAGGGGTTACTCCCTTTAGGTTGGATTCATCAATCGCCTCATGTTTCTCTACTAGAGGCGTACCATCTTCGGGATCACGTCGTGCGGTCTTGCCGGCGTCGGCGTCCGGAGATAGGTACACCTTGAGACCGGCGGGTACGGTGGCGACAAACAACTCATCCTGAACGGTTGCTGCTGCCGGCGGCTCTTGGAGTGCGCCGCTCAGCAAGAAAGTGAGGGAAACGCAAACGACGAGTACCGGGTTTGTGGTCCGTCCTACCATGGTGAAACCTCCTTGATTGTGGCGAATCGAGTATTCAAATGACTGCGTAACTGTTGAAGGGGCCCTTAGTTCGTTGCTCCTTGTGAAAGTAGGTGTCTGCGCCTGCTCGTTTGGTGGTTCCGGGCTGAAGGTACTTCGAATGGTCTGGTTGCATCTGGATGACGCCTAACGGTCCGAGTTCAGCGGACCGAACCCGGCACGGGTGAGGGTCCGCTGGAATGAGGTGTTAGGTGTCGTCACCACTATTCTCCGGTTTGGTTTCCGACCACACCAAAACTAGTCCGCTCAGGGCCATCGTACTGCCGACCGCGAGGATTACTGCCTGTGGCAGCCCTGGGGTGGCTGTGAACCCAGCTGCAAGCCACCCTATGAACAGCAAATTCGCCAGGCCGGTTAGATTCCGGGACA
>Ga0255054_10000803_pt1 | contig 18572 bp, 16 predicted proteins | sample JV7_2_23_MG_FD_188634 | JGI IMG/M metagenome (GOLD analysis project Ga0255054, IMG submission 188634) | Seawater microbial communities from Jervis Inlet, British Columbia, Canada - JV7_2_23 | ecosystem: Environmental > Aquatic > Marine > Inlet | place: Canada: British Columbia | collected...
TGGATGTTAATGCCATGAGGGACATGCTCGGGCTTTCGCGTAAAGTTTCCGTTTCCGCTTATAGCTTCCAGCTTTGTTCCTCGGACAAGTCCATTTACATCGATCAGGAATATGGAATTAGCATTCATAGGTACTTGACACACATTCAAGCTGTGTTATTAGTATAACATAAAATTATAAACATCTAATGGAGGCGCCAATGGATATTGAATGCATTATAAGATCATACCGGACAATAGCGGTGGTCGGACTATCTTCCGGGCCGGAAAATCCCGGTTATGGGATTGCAAACTTCCTCAAAACGGTTGGCTTTAATATAGTTCCGGTCAGTCCTCACACCGATGAGATCTTGGGGGAGAGAACCTACCCGGCCTTAAAAGACATCCCCTTCCCTGTGGATATCGTACAGGTGTTCCAACCATCGGACGCCATCGGGCAAACCGCAAGTGAAGCCATCGACATCGGGGCGAAAGTCCTGTGGCTTCAGGAGGGTATTGTGAACAGCGAGGCCGAAGAGATTTGCAACGATGCCGGCATGGATGTGGTCATAGACCGCTGTCTCTTGAAGGAATACAGGAGGCTTCTGGGACGGTTGATGGCCGGAGGCGCAGGCTGAATGACCTGTTGACCCCCGTTGGGGGTTCCAGAACAACGGTTCAAGCATTCCCCATAGGGCTCAATAAAAAACACCCGGCACAAAGTCGGGTGTTTTTTATTGGGGGGCTTCCGAGCTAGCCTGTCCGCCATCTTGTCCGTCGTAGCCTGGAAGGCGAAGTCGGAAGCTGATCGGTGGGCGTTAGCGGTGGCGGATGAGATTTGAGATTGAAAAGCCCGGCCTGAAAGCCGGGCTTCGATTTTTGCCTCCCCGTTACACAAAGCTGTGGACACTTTCAGCGAACCTTTGTTGTCAGAGTATGAATATCAGCATAACTGTGATGTGTGGACGGAAATGCTAGAATTCATTCACAGGCACACGCGACACTGTTTGACCGTTCTGCATTTTTTTCCACCGAGCGTGAACCGATTTCCGGCATCTGTGCACTATATATACGAATAGCCCTTAGAAGCCGTGTGGAGGAAGGGCCGCAAACATGACACAAAGTACGAAACGGACAGTCGATAAGTACCTGGTCACCTTCTCTCGGTTGGGCGACAGAGGCGCACAGGAACAACTCGTCATCCGGTATCAGAAAAAGTTCCTGGGCCACGCCTACAGGCTCCTTGGGGATACCGAGCAGGCAAGAGATGCTGTACAGGACGGATGGATAGATATCCTGCGTGGATTGCCAAAGCTCCAGGACGACGGTGCATTTCCAGCCTGGGCCTTTCGTATCATTACCCGCAAATGCGCAAGGCACATTACCGGATCGCAAAAACACCGCGTGGTCCTCCAAACCATGTCGGACGAACCAGGGCCGGACCACATGGGCGAGGATGAAATTGAACGGGCAGCCGACCGCAAACCGCTCCACGAAGCGTTGGCGAAACTCCCCGCCGAACACCGTGGTGCTGTCGCCCTTTTTTACCTGGAAGACATGAGCGTCGCCGAGGTGGCGGTGGCTCTGGATATACCGGCGGGAACCGTAAAGTCCCGCCTTATGAACGCGCGTAAAAAACTGCGTGCTGCGCTTGAAGGAGAAGACCATGGATAAACTCGACAGAATAATCAGTGAAACACTCGACGATGAAGAGCGTGAGATCCTGGAAAAGATCGGTCACGATCAAGGCTTTTGGGAGCAGGTTTTTGGTCTGTTCAGGGGAGGGATGCAAGGTTGGATGAACAGGGGCATTTTTCTTTTGCATGTCGTATGCGCGGTCAGTGGTATCTATGCGGCCTGGAAATTTTTCAACATAAGCGATGTGCTTGAGGCCATTCGCTGGGGTCTACCCGCAGCCGTGCTGTTATTGGCTGCACTTATCCTCCGGTTGACCCTTTTACGGACGATGCAGACAAATAACGTTCTGCATGCTGTAAAACAGCTGGAAATGAAGGTCGCCCTACTTGTTACCAAGCGCTGAGCACTCTCAATGTTTCATCCAGGTGGCCCTTGCTTCCCTTCCGCAGGGGGGTGGGGCCGCTGTGGGATTAAAATTGGGGTAGAATCATGACGATAAAAACCAGATGGATTGAAATTTTGTATAATGTTGCGACTGGCAGTAGAAAAATTCGAAACTTTTTTACACCTGTCGGGGCTCTCTTCTACGGCCTGTTGATATTTTCTTTTATCGTAGTAGCCCTGCAAGTGGACAGGTTGATAGGCCTTATCAATATATTCCCCCGACAGCTTTCTATCATTTTATCTTTACCTGTTTTTTCGCTGGCTTTGTTTTTAATCGGATGGTCGGTTCTAAACTTTCTTAGAGCAAAGGGTACTCCAGTTCCAATCAATCCTCCACCCCAATTAGTCACGACCGGGCCTTACGCCTATGTGCGGAATCCAATGCTTACTGGCGTATTTGCCCTGCTCTTTGGCTTTGGTGTCTTATTTGGATCTGTTTCTCTTCTTGTTGTATTCACACCGCTTTTTATCTTTATTAACGTCTGGGAGCTAAAGGCTATTGAGGAACCAGAACTCTTGAAACGGCTTGGTGAAAATTATAGTAAATATCGAAAAAGAACACCGATGTTTTTCCCGGACTTTGGCAAAATTTTTAAGAGGAGAAAATCCTAGAGTCGCCTCCAACCTTCGCTGAAGCTATGGCTGGCAAGCTTGTTTTTTAACCTTTTGCCGAGGAAGGGGCCTTCTCGTAAAGCTTCCGTCTTCGCCTTCGGCTATGACGTGATAGAACGGCGGGTAAACAGGAATTTCAATGAGTCTTATTATGACCACCGTCACCTGTGCTATTATTGGAAGAGCGTAGCAAGGAAACAGGTTAAAGGTACAAGATACAAGGGACAAGTATGCGCGATTACTATCCCCTTTCATCCTGTGCCTTGTACCTATCTTGTTACTTTCTACCTTCTACGTTCTACTATTTTTTAAGGATTCCTTGTGAGCAGTGTCGATAACGAACATCTCCCAAAACATCTAATAGTCGATTCGAAAAAATGTGAGGCTCTTTGCAACTGCGGGCATAAACACGAAGTCCCTTCGGTCAAAGTTCTTTCGGCTGAAGACGCTTACACCGTACTCGCTGAAGATTGTGCAAAAACATGTGCAAAAGAGTCCGTATTGCTCCTTGATGATGAAAACACTCACCTGGCGGCAGGGGCATCGGTTTCGGAACTTCTCGAAAAGCATTCTGCTAAATGTAAGCTGGTCACGTTACCGGGTGATACGGTCGCCACCGATGAGCTGACCCAACAGATCTATGATCTAAGTCTTGGACACAGTTTGATCATCGCTGTCGGGGCGGGAACCATAAACGACCTGGGAAAGTACGTTGCCGATAAGAGGGAGATCCCGTACTGGTCGGTTCCCACGGCGCCATCCATGAACGGCTACACATCGTCCATCGTGGCAATAAAGATCAAGGGCGTGAAAAGGACGCTCCCTTCGCTACCTCCCCGGTTTATCTATGTCGATCCCCGGGTTATTCAGAATTCTCCATTGGAACTCCGGCAGGCCGGGTTCTGTGACGTGTTGGCCAAATCGGTGTCGGATTTTGACTGGCAGATCGAGTCTTTACTGCTTAACGGCGCCTATTGCAGCTTGCCGTCAGCAATTGCCAGTGAACCGGAGAGTAAGTACATCGATCATCCGGAAAAGATCCTTCAGGGTGATCGCAAAGCCGTACTCGGGCTTTTCGAGGGATTACTGTTCTCCGGTGTCGCGATGAGCCTTGCCGGTTCAAGCGCCCCGGCGTCCGGGGGCGAGCATTTGATCTCTCATTTTTTCGATATGCGTGAAAGTCTCACCGGGATCAAGCCGAACCTGCACGGTATTCAGGTGGGTGCGGGGGTCGTCCTTTCCGCCGTGTGCTATCAGAAGCTCGCGACCCTGGATGAAAAGAAGCTCAAAAACAGCGCCGAAAAAACCTTTGAAGCTGACGTTCGCAAGATCCCCTCTGTCTGGGGCAATCTCGCATCCGAAGTTGAAAAGCAGTTCTTTAATAAACGTGATCGGCTTTTGCAGTTCGACACCGCGTTGCCAGCAAACTGGCAGAAACTAAAAACACTTTTCGGCAAGGTCAGAACGCCGGACTACCTTGTTGACCTTATCCGGAGAACGGGGCTTGAGATGACGCTGCCGTCGCTTGGTATTTCAAAAGACGAATTCTTCCTGGCCGCGACCTCAGCCCGGACCATCAGAGACAGGATCACCGTGCTCGACCTGTCAGCTCACGCGGGAATCCTCGAAGACGCTGCCAAAGAAACGATAGAAATACTGTCGTGATCAGCTATCCCGGAAAGCAAAAGCCCTAACGCAGAGTACCGCAGGATCCCGCCTTTGGCGGGACCTGTGACTGTACCGCAAAGATCCGCAGTTAAACCAATTCAAATTCAGTTTTTAAAACCGCGGTCCCCTGCCATTCGACAAGCTCATGGTCCTGAGCAAACGTAAGTGCGTCGAAGGACGATAACGCCTGGGAAACGGCGTTCCTGCGGCTCCCTGCGTTAAGGCTTTTACCGCCTGCGGAGAAATATGAGCCTCAACACAGAGGGTCTCTTCATTTCTTTCTTGACTCTGATTCCAATTCCCAATTAAATGGAACGATAGTCATAAAAGACGTTAAAATAAGGGTGTGATGACGGGGCACCACGTAGTAGATCAACGCCATACAGTTTAAGATGAAGTGCCGATAAAGCCAAACTCGCTGTGAGGCGAGGACGGAAAGCATCGAGTCTTCTCCATGCATAATAAATTCACTTCTTCTGGGGAGGAAGATTGCCGGGCTGCCGAAGCAGATAACTGCTGAGGTGCGTCCGGTTTTTTTGAGCTAAAATAGAAGAAACTACAGTAAGGAGGTGATGGCAGGGGATCACGCAGCAGATGGGAGTTAAAGGGTTTTTTGCTTATTAAATGTGGAATTACCAGGGATGGGGAGGTCAAAATGAGAAAGTATTTTTCACCCACAACGATCGTAGCGGTCCTAACAGTATTGTTGCTGTTGCCAGCCTTTGCGATGCAGGCACAGGCCGCTGATAAACTCGGCTGGGTCGGTCCAGTTTACAAGGAGTTATCCGCCAGCCTGAACAAAGGTTTCAAAGCGTACTATAAGGAGACCTACGGTAAGGATGTGGACATCACGTTCGTTCGGCCGGGCGGGTGGCCGGTCGTAGTGGATAAAGTGAGAGCATGGAAAGGTAAACCGGATGCTGACATCTTCCTGGGCGCGGGAGCCCCGGCGCATGAGCTTTTAAAGAAAGAGGGCCTGATCGTACCTTACAAGCCAAAGGGTTCGGATAAGATTCCTGCCGAATGGCAAGGTATGAAGGTTAAGGATGAGGATGACATGTGGACCTGTTTCGCTCCCTGGATCGTTACCAACATTTACAACGAAAAGGTTCTGAAAAAACTGAGATTGCCACCGCCGAAAACGTGGAACGATCTGCTCAACCCCATCTACAGGGGCAACATCGTGCATACCCTGCCATATGCCTCCGGCACAATGCATGAAGCCATTGAAATTCTCCTGCAGGGTTTTGGAGAAGAAGAAGGATGGAAATACCTCAGGTTGTTGGCGGCGAATCTGGCACGCTTTTCCACCGGCAGCACTGATACGACGCAATTAGTGGCCCGTGGCGAAGTTCCCATCGGGATGGCGCAGCCGCAGATGAACGCCATGGCCGCCCGCAAGGATGGCTTCCCGATTCGAGATCTGCTCCCGGAAAAAACGATCCTGGTTCCGGAGGCTGTGGCTTTACTGAAAGGCGCGCCCAACGAGGCGGTTGGGAAGATCTTTCTGGACTGGCTGTTCAGCATGGACGGACAGAAATCTGTACTGGAGGGTCGTTACTTCGCAGGCAGTACGGACATTAAATTTGACAAGTTAGAAAAAGAAGGCCTCGAGATGGCCACGCATGCCAAAAAGGCGCTGGGCGTTAATTCGTTCTGGGACCTGGATGTCACTTTTATAGAGTACGACCTGGAGCTGGCCACGAAGAGGTGGGACGAAGTCAACACAAAGTATGAAATGGAGATCTACCGAAAGTGGCGCGAGTTGAAAGGCAGTCTCTTTTTGATCGAGGAAGTCGAGGGAGAGATTGACGCGGCAAAAGCTGAAAAAATGGATGTGGGGAAGGCTGCTGCGAAAATAGCGGAAGCCAGAAAACTTTTCGAATATGAGGGTAAATACGCCGCGGCCCGCCTGGCTGCAGGGAAGGCTCGAGCACTGCTCGTCTCGCAATAAAGGGGATATTGATAGGGTCGCAAAAAGTTCAGGCGGGACTTTTTGCTCAATGGAAAGCAAAAAATGTCATTTTCGCTTTCCTTACAAATCAATGACTTACGATGCTGGTCATTGATTTGGGCGCCCCACCCGGGGCGCGTTGATGACTGTTTGCGAAACCATCAATACTCAACGAGCTTGAGATACAGGCCCGTCCTGTTGGATGCCGCTTTGAGACTTTCCAGGGATTCGACAGGACGGGCCACTGCTCGCTCGCACGTCAACTGGCAGACAAGATAGGATGTGATATGTCCCGAGGCAATGTCATTCTGGCAGCACTGCTGTGGTTGATCATCGCTTTCCTTATACTTTATCCGCTGTCAATTCTGTTGCAGGAAAGTTTCAACATCTCTGGAACTGACAGCTGGGGCATAAGTAATTACCTGGAGTTTTTCAAGGACACTTATTATCTCAGGATCTTTGGCAACACCTTGCTGCTGAGTACCTTTGTGCTCCTGACGACCACTGTGTTCGGGGTGCCCCTGGCGTACATTCTGGCAAGATACAGGCACCGGGGAAAGACCATTTTCACAGCTCTCATTCTTTTGCCCATCGTCTTGCCCGCCTTCGCCGGCGTATTTGCCTTCATCATCTTTTTCGGCAAGTACGGCACGATGAACCTGCTCCTTATGGACGTCTTGAAATGGACCAAGGAGCCGATCAACTTTATCTACGGGATGCACGGATTGGTATTCGTTCAATCTCTGCACATGCTTCCTTTTATCGTCCTCGGTCTTTCCGCAGGTTTCACCAACATCGACCCTTCCTTTGAAGAGGCAGCCGAAGTCGAGGGAGCCAACGGCTTTTGGAGATTCATCACAATAACGCTGCCTCTGTGCACCCCGAGTTATCTGGCGGGTGCCGTCCTCGTATTCCTGTGGCCCTTTACTGACTGGCTCACACCAATGATCCTGGGGCAGACGGATCTTCTGCCCTCGGTTGCATACATCAACATCGCCTATCACTTTACCGATATGCACCGCAAGTACATGGGGATCGTGGCAGTGGTTGTTTCGGCCGTTTTCTGTATTTCCCTCTTCTTGCTCGCCCGGTGGTGGGTCGAAAGGAAAAAGTATACCGGCCTCTCGAAAGGAACAACGGCTGAAGGCAGGGTGATCGAACCGGGCCCGCTGCTGAAAACGGGCGCTTACGTGTACCTGATTTTTATCGCCATCATTGTCCTGCTGATCCCCATCGTACTGGGGTTATCCGCTTTTTCCAGAAGATGGGTCTTTGAGCCGTTTCCCACGTACTGGACCCTCGAGAATTTCAGGCTGATCCTTCTGGAAAGTCCGATCCTGATCAAAAACTCTTTCTTATTCAGCGGGCTGGCCCTGGTCTTCGGAGTCGCCTTTGGACTTCCAGCCGCCTATCTCATCGCCCGCACCCGTGTCCCGGGCAAAGATGCCCTCGACTTTGTGATCACCTTGATGCTGGCTTTCCCGGGCATCGCTGTCGGTGTGGGTTACATGTTGGCATTCTGGGACACGATACCTCTGGCCAGGTATTGGATCATCATGCCGCTGGCCCTGTTCGCACGGCGACTCCCGTATTTTTTGAGGATGGCGCACGCCTCTTATCTGCAGTTGGATGTTTCCCTTGAGGAGGCCGCGGAAGTGGCGGGCGCGGGCAGACTCAGAACTTTTATGACCATATCTTTGCCTTTGCTGCTCAAAGGCGTACTCGTCGGCGTGATGATGTTCTTTATTATGGCGTTCCAGGAGATCTCTACCGCCATATTCCTTTACCGGGGAGGGTGGGAAACGCTGCCCATTGGAATTTATTTGAACTGGCACCGCGGCATGGAGTTTGGTATCGCCGCCGCCATGGCTTTTCTGATGATCGTGATCACCTTTATCCTTCTGCTGATCGCGTCGAGGATAGGTGGGAATATGCTCAAGGCAGCCTGGAGTACAGACGAATAAGTGCTGAAGAGATAGGTGCTGAAGAGATAAGTACTGAAGAGATAAGTGTGGCATCAGTGCTGAAGGTATAAGTGCTGAAGGGATAAGTGCTCAAGGAGATAGATTACATGGCCTTTATCGAGATCAAAAACCTGCTTAAGCGCTACAAGAAGGTGGTGGCAGTTAATCACATAGATCTTGAAGTGAAAGAGGGAGAGATGTTAACGCTTCTCGGGCCCAGCGGATGCGGCAAAACGACCACCTTGCGCTGCATCGCCGGATTGGAAACACCGGAAGACGGGGACATCGTTATTGACGGCAAACCGATGCTTTCGGAGGGGTTTATCCATTCGTCACAACGGGGGATCGGCATGGTGTTCCAGAACTATGCCGTATGGCCGCATATGAGGGTCTTCAATAATGTCGCTTACGGCTTGAAAATTAAGAAGGTATCCAAGAAGAATATCCAGGAAAGAGTTCTGAAGGTACTGGAACTGGTTGGTTTGGAGGGCCTGGGGGAAAGATACCCATCTCAGTTGAGCGGTGGACAGCAGCAACGGGTGGCACTTGCGCGGGCGCTGGTGGGAAACCCCAAAGTGCTGCTATTGGATGAACCCTTGAGCAACCTGGACGCGAAGTTAAGAGAAAAGATGAGATTTGAAATTAAGAGCCTGGTAAAACGTATGGGTATCACATCCGTCTACGTTACCCACGACCAGGCAGAGGCAATGGTCATCTCTGATAGGATCGCCGTCATGGATTCAGGAGACATCGTGCAGATCGGCACTGCCCATGAGATATATAAAAACCCTGCCAATAAATTTGTCGCCGATTTCATCGGTACCATGAACTTTATACCCGGTGAGATCGTTCAGGCACCCGGGGACACCCCATCGGTATCCGATGTCGTTTGTGTTCGCACTGAATTCAGCGAGAAGGTATTGTGTACAACGGACGGTGTCACGGAAGCGACACCAGGAAAAGAAGTATATGTATCTATTCGTCCTGAAGACGTGGAAGTATTTGCAGAACCGCCTCAAGACAGGGAGAACCTGTTCAAGGGTGTTATTGCCCACAAGGCGTACCTGGGTAATTTTCTTTATTTTTTCGTAGATGTGAACGGAACCAGGATCCAGGCGCAGGTTCCGCACCACTTGCCTCAAGACGAAGGACAGGAAGTCCACCTGTTTTTAGATCCGCAAAAATGTATGATCTTGTTTTAAATGAGCACCCCCCTCGCCCCCTCGCCGTGTCGCCCCCTCATGAAAAAGCCCAGCCATTAGGCTGGGCTTTTAGTATCTGGCTTCCGCCGTCGCTCTCCTAGCTATGGCGGACAGGCCCCGTGACGGACTTCCTTCGTTTCACTCAGGGCAGGCTTACGCCGTCGCTAAAGCTATGGCGCACAAGCACTACTGGCCTTCGGCCAAGCCTTGTCCGTCGAAACTCCAAAGGAGCGAAGTCGGATTCTCGTCCAGCTGTTCGGGTTTTTCTCCCCCTCGCCCACTCTCCCTCTCGCCCCCTCATGAAAAAGCCCAGCCATTAGGCTGGGCTTTTAGTATCTGGCTCCCACCGTCGCTAAAGCTATGGTGGACAGGCCCCGTGACGGGCTGTTGTGGGAACTACATCTCAAGGGTGGAACTTTTAATTGGACCTGAAGATCAGCTTACTCAATTGGAATGGCAGTAAAATTAAGTTCAAGTTGGTCGCCCCCAAGACCTTCTGAAAAATCATAATCCAAAGGAGAAAAAATAAAGGCAGAGTGAGAGGGGGTTATTATTATCCTGTCCCTTGTAAACCAACCATCATACTTGTGGCTATACCAACCTGCTTCATCCGTAAAAACAGTAAAACGCATATCGCTATATCCAACCCAGTTCAAATATACCTCCACTCCCTCCACGGGAGAATCATTTTCCAACAATATTTGTCCCCCGATTGTATAATTTTCAGGTAAATCGCATCCGGTTAAGAAAAACAGTAGAGTTATTGCAGTCACTAGAAGCAATGGACATTGCTTCATAGTATTTCCCCTTCCCCTATTCAACAAGGCTGACCTACTCCCAATTAAAATGCTACTTTTAGTGTTAGTGGAATGTGGTCTCCGAATCCTATGTTTTCACAGTCCATTATACCTAGGTTATACGGGAATTGCTGACACTGGTTTCCACAGCCGTACGATCTCGGTGTGAATAACTGAATTAAAAAGCCCTGCGAATACAGGGCTTTAGGTTGTTGGCTTCCACCTTCGCGCGAGGCTACGGTGGACAAGCCCCAAGCTGGACTTCCGCCTTCGCTAACGCCTTTCGCCCAGCTTCACCCGTCGCTGAAGCTATGGGTGACAAGTCGGCGGACAGGCTAACCAGCTTCGTCTTTGTCACTGGTTCTCGAAACTCGAAACCCGAAACTCGAAACGGCCAATAAAAACACCCGGCACAAGGCCGGGTGTTTTTATTGGCTGGCTCCCCGAGCGTGACGCTCAGCAAAACTTTTTCTCACACACCTTCGGGTTTAGGAAGGTGCCGGTGAGGAGGGATCATCCGAGGGGAATCATGCTTTTGAGAGATCAGGACGGGGGGAGGTGGCGATGATCTGCGTCAGCGTCGACAATTGGACGGACACAATTCGACAATCGGACGGATAAAATCTTGCAATCAGACGAACGTGGACACCTCTTGGGGCCTCACGTTCTCAGGGTGGTATCAAAAAAACAGGATAATTAGATCAAAAAACAAACCCAGGACCAGAAGCTAACCGGAATGTTGCTGCTCAGGTTGCTTGATGAGGCACTCTGCCGGGATGCTGAGAGATCTGTGGAGATTCCAGATCATCTTCAGAGAAAGAGGCCGCCTGTAGTTGAGGATCTCATACACACGGTTGGAACGACCGATCATGGGTTCAAGATCTTTGACCGTCAGTCCTTTTTGCTCCATGACGTATTTGATAGCCTCGACAGGATCTGGGTAATCAAGTGGAAAATGCCTGTTTTCATAAGCCTCCACTAGTGTGACCAGGATATCCAGTCGATCACCTTCAGGGGTGTTTGGCCGCGCGTCCATGAGCGTTTCTATCTCTTTCAGGGTCGCCCGGTAATCACGATCAGTTTTTATGGGTCGGATTTCCATGTTATTTCCTCCGTCAAACTGTTTGAGCGTCGATCCGATCGTACTGTGCATGAGTCCCGATGAACCGGATATAGACCACTCGATAATGATAGTTGATCCAGACCACCAGGCGATATTTATTTCCCGCCAGGTTGAACACGGCCCTGCCGTTTTTCAGAACGCTGACTGTTGAAAAATCACTCTTCAATTCTGCCGGAGTTGCCCAATCAGCCTTCAGTGTATGTCGATACCAGGCTAGCGCGGGTTCCATGACGTCCTTATATTCGGGATGTACTTCCCAGTAAGCTTTCAGGGTCGAAAGGGCAATTACCCGCATGACCAAACTATAGTCCCAATTTGGGACTGTGGCAAGGATTTTTTGGGCCAGTCTCAATGCGGCGGGGTAAAAGGTATGGCTTCCGTCTTGGCTCTGCCAAGCTACATCGGACAAGCTCCAAGCTGGACTTCCGCCTTCGCTAACGCCTTTCGGTCAGCTTCCACCGACGCTCGTTTGGAACTCCTAGATTAGGGGGTATAACGAGCTATGGTGGACAAGTCGGCGGACAGGCTAACCAGCTTCGTCTTTGTCGCTGGCTCTCGAAACCCGAAACTCGAAACGGCCAATAAAAACACCCGGCACAAGGCCGGGTGTTTTTATTGGCTGGCTCCCCGAGCGAAACGCTCAGCAAAACTTTTTCAGGTACAGTTTCAGGTTCTGGAAGATTCCGCTAAAGAAGAATCATCCGAGTGGGGAGTATGTTTTTCATTGCCACAACAGAAGACGTCAGATGTATCAGTAAGATAGAAACCTGAGAATCTGAGCTCCGACCCCTAGAAAGATCCGTGAAATTTTCTGCTTTATCGCTAGCTATTGTTATTTATTGAAACTATTTACCGTCGCGGTATATCCCCCTTTGATCATGTCGATCTCTTCAACACACTGGGCATTGTCACCACACAGATGTCCAGCATCTTCCAGGATCTCGTTTACAGCGGTGTTTAATGGGGCCCATCCATACCAGTGGGAATAATCGTTGCTGGAGTGGAAGGCACCCTGGAAAGCACGCTGTCTATGCTCAAGGAAGATCAGATAAAGCTCTTGTTCTACTTTCGTACGTGCATAGTAATACTGAAGAATGTCTGGTCCACCCATGTCCCAGTTCGATGGAGCTTCAAGTTTTCCATGACGGTAAAGAGTGAAGACTGCATCAAAAGCTTTAGCATAAACTGCATCGGAAGCTTTGATTATCGAATCCGAGGCGTCCATGACGTCCTGCACGTAATCTTTTGCGTGACACTCGTTGCAATTCTCCTTCATCTGGATGCGCAGCTTGTTAAATTCCTCCGGACCCCTGGCAATCCTTCCCTGGACAACAGCTGCAACAAAACGGCCTGTGGGCTGCAAGTCTTTTGGGCTCAGGACACCAGCCGCGACCAGGTACTTGGCACGATGGAGAACCCATACGGGATCATCATCCACACCGTCGAACTTGCCGGAGGGTAACTTTGCGGCCAGATCCTGGAGATTTTTGACCAACTCGTCCACGCTCATGTGGCTGAAAGCCAACAGCTCATAGGGTGCATTTTCTTTGACCCAACCATAGGCATCAATGATCGCCAATACATTCTCTTTGGTGGGAACTCTCAGCCCCAGGAACCCCCAAGGTGTGGCAACTTCATGAGACCCTTCGGCCAAATGGCATTTCTGGCAGGTAGGCATTCTTGCGTCATGACTGTTGTTGTTATCGTCTGTCGCCCAGCCAACCCCATGTTTTGAAGAGATATACATCTCATACTGAGGGTGGTCAAAGCCCATATGGCAGTTTGAACAGCTTCGGGGATCCTGGGCTTCAGCTTTGTCAAATTTGTGTCTGGTGTGGCACGCATCGCACTGTGCATTTCCGTAACGGTATTCACTTTCTTCCTTGCCGTCATCGTATGTCAGCTCGCCCATATTGCCACTCATTGCGCCGACCAGGCCTTTCTGTCCAATCTTATGACAACCAGAACAACCTCTGTATCCTTCCTTCCCCAAAGAGGGTGGTATTTTATGCCAAGCCGCTTGGGTTTTCATAACAAACCAGGCCAGGTCATGCTTTCCTTTTTTAAAAGAATTCAGTTGTTCATCGTGACAATCCGCACAGGTCTTCGGTGTGGGCATCGAGGCTAATTTATAGTCCTCACTACTTTTATGGTCCTCTCCATGGCAGGTTGTACAGTCAGGTCCATCTTCATTCTGACTATGTTTACTGCTTTCATGATCCTTAACGACTCCAGGAGTCACCTTACTGTGACAATCGAGACATGCCTTGTTGCTATCCGCTGCAAATGCAGGCACTGAACAAAAGAAGAATAGGAGGAGGAAGAAACAACTCATAATCCAGATAGATTTTTTTATATACATCGACTTTCTCCTTTCATGTGTTCAATGGAAGAAAAGCGGACAAAGCGTGGGGTCGTGTCCAGTTTACGCTCTGCGAGCTTCACCTTGGCAAGCCCACCCTGTTACCTTTTGTGTGAAATCCCCCATAATTGAGTTGGCCCTGTTCTTCCCCTTTATCTGGAGCTTCAATGAAAGGAGAAGCAGCATGGCCAGAGCATTGCGAATCGAGCTTCCAATGGAGTGTTATCATATCATAAGTCGAGGGGCAATCATATCCCAGCCATACCAATTTACAGCGTAAATGACGCTGGGTGGGGGTCAGGCCCAGAATCTGGCAATACCCCTCCTTCCAGTAAGCTAATCTTACCCTCCATATCAACATTGGCAAAGGATTTGCTCAGTCTCCTGTAAAAGAAAGGAGACTGTCATGCCAAGAAAGCCACGGCTCGAATTCCCGGGAGCCATTTATCACATCCACCATAGAGGTAATCACCAGGAGTACATTTGCCAGGATGATGACGATCGAAAACTGTTCCTGAAGTTGCTTGAATCAACCATCCAGAGGATGAACTGGATATGCCATGCCTACTGTCTCATGGGCAATCACTACCACCTGCTCATTGAGATCCCTGACAGCCATCCTGCGCTCATCTCACGGGACGTTTTCCAGTCCGTCCAGACCCTCCTGCACCAACGCCGCCCCCAGACGACACCGTCAGGACGTTCCACCAGTCCCTACCTCCTGTCCGGACTCATCCGCTGTCCCCGGTGCGACTCCCGGATGAACATCCGTTCAGCCAAGTCGGGAAGGTACCATTACTATGAGTGCCAACTGTGGGCCAAGTCCGGCTCAGAGACTTGTCTGGGGACACGCATCCCCAAACAGACCATGGATGACCTCATCCTGAACACTGCTCTCCCTGAACTCCTCTCAGAAACTCACATCCGGTCCCTGACGGAGCACCTGACCAAGTCCCGCCAGAAGGAACAAGGGAGGCTCCAGACACGTCTCAGGACGGTTGACAGGGAACTGGAACGGTCCGGCCGCAGACTGGAGAACCTGTATGATGCTGTAGAACGGGGGAAGATGAAGATGGAGGACCTACAGCCACGCATAGAGGGCCTCAGGAGCCGCATCCAAGAACTGGAGAATGAGAAGGGTAACATCTCAGAACGCCTGACCAGCGAAGGACAGCACGTCCATGAAGGCAGTGAGGCCGTTAAAGCCGCACAGGAGCTCATGGTGCGACTTCCGGAAGGCACGGACAGGGAGCGCAGACGGCTCCTCCAATCGTTCATAGAGCGTATTGATGTTAACCGCCCTGAAGTGGAAATTTCCTACAAGCTCCCGTATCAGAACAAAAAAAGTGAGAACCATCTACCTGACGGTTCTCACTCTGGTCTAGCATGGCTCCCCGAGCGTGACGCTCAGCAAAACTTTTTAAAGCACAGTTTCAGGTTCTGGAAGGTTCCGTTGAGGAAGGGTCATCCGAGGGGGGAGTGTATATTCTATACCCTCATTCAAAACCCTCAGGATTCAGAGGGAGTAATTCGTATTCAGTAGATCGGCTGTTCAAGTCCGATTCCCGGCTCCAACAAAAATAATGGGTTGCACGATTCAGTGCAGCCCCTATTTACATCTTAGCAACCAATTAGCAACCGGATAAAAATAATTACTGGTTGAGGCGGCGGGAGTCGAACCCGTCGCATACCGCATGGATAAAGGGCTTACAGGGTGCTGGTACCACCTTGGCACCACCTTCAAGTGACCTTACCCCGCGACCAGCAGGGACAGCGTTAGAAGACAGACTGCGAGTTTGATTGATTTCATTGTTCTCTCCTTATTTTTTGCCATTCTCTTATCATATTGATTATTTCGCCTTTTCAGCTGAGAGCTTAAGTAAAGCACGGTTTTTCTTGTTAGGATTAAAGGCCTGCCCCTTTGTTATTCCAATGGTTCTCAACAGTCCCATTGCCACAAGATCCTGTTCAGCAACAGGTTCTTCTTGGAGGTTGTTCAGTTGTCCGTTCGGGAAATAGTGTATAAAGCTCAATGGACCATGCTTTCCCTAATGTTCACTTCTTGTTATCGCACTCTTTTTGGACGTTTGGTGAGCCACGATTTCCCAAGGCGCTCCCAATCCGGACCGTAGAATCGAAAGCCTACCCAGAAGTCGTTTTCGGTGGTAGGTATCCAATTCTCCTCCAGGCCTTTCGGCATATCCGGGCCAAAATAAATATCAAAGGAGCCATCCGCATTCATCTTCAGGTTCTTATTCAGGGAACTGATAGCGTATTTCGCTTGTTCATTTTCGATCATGGTGAATCGTTCCGCATCGTAAAGTATGACGGACCAGAAATCCTTGGCGGGCACTTCTGGGGGGAGATGTATGACGTAGTTGACGCCAGACAGCAATGGCTTCCCATTCGCATCAGTGAAAGTATGCGCATAGAATGTCGAACCGCCCATGTGCTTGGGGGGCCAAATTCCGAGCGTGAAATAGGCAGCTCGTCTATCTATCAAGATGGCGTCGTCGCTGGTGTAATCTGGGAGCCAAGTTTCGGGCCTCCCGATAGCAAACCAGCCGCCAAACGCTGGCTCCCAATGGATGGTTGTCCCTTTCTTTGCCGTCATCCAGGCCAAGGCTGCAGCCTTTTTATAAAGTTTGGTGTGCTCAGAGTCAGAGGGGAAAGGCTTGGCTTTCTCAATACCGAGGGACTTGAGCATGCCGACCATATACTTGTCCTTGTCATAAATGGGTTCACTATTGATGTATTCGTGCATGCGTTTAAACGCGCCGAGGCCCGTATCGATCTCCGCCTCGATTGGCCTATCTGCGAGGTTGCGATAGGTCTGCTTCTTATCAGGCTGGGACAGCGGATATACTTTGATCTGCTTCGCACGTGCAATTGCGTCGTTCACCGTCGCCTTCCCAAGCATCACGGAACGCAATCCTAAAGTCACCGCGTAAGATGGGGATTGGATCGGAAAGTATCCGTCAGGTGTTTTTCCTGAATAACCTGGAGGCAAAATGAGATACTTCCCCCCTTTGCCTTGGTCTGGCGCCACTACTGGCACTCCGACGTCTGCCAGAGAGACCTGCCAGACATCGATGATGGAGCCAAACATATACCCCTTTTTGTCCATGGCTGGCTGTTCATAGACGACGGGGCCCGCCTTCAGATCCAGATTGATGACGACGTAAATCGTTTCGTTGTTCAGAGTTGACAGCCCTACTTGGTGATCACTGAAATTCCCGATGTAGTTGATGTCCATCAATTCTCCGCCTGATGCGGCAAGTAACCCGTCCCTTCCGGCGTAGCTCTGGTTGATCGGAAGCGCCCAGAGAAAAAGCTCGATAGCTCGGTTCAGATTAAGAGCCTTATGAAGTTTTTCCCCATCTTCTGGAAGTGGGTAGCCCGGTTTGATCGTGATCCCATCCACCATATGCGTCTGCGCCTGTGTCTCCATACCACCGTGAGACTGGCCCTCCCTCGTCGTAGCACACCCCGCGACCAGCAGGGACAGCGTTAGAAGACAGACTGCGAGTTTGATTGATTTCATTGTTCTCTCCTTTGTTGATGTTTCTTTTTGGATGCTCACTTCACTTTTTCGATGTTATCCGGCCTCCAGGTTTGGTCGAAAAAGGCCTGGGTGGGTGAGTACAATCTCATGCCAATAAAATAGCCCTTGCCCGGGTATTTTGAGTTGAGAAGTCGGCTGCCAGGACGACAGCCTTCGGAATGCGGATGCCCATAGCTTACCCCCTATCCAAACTATGAATGTTTTAAAAACCCACCCGGAAGATCACAGAAAACAAACATACTGGTTTCAAATATATTTAATCAAGCATTAGATTCAGTGTAACAAAAACACCTACGTACTGCAGGGAAAACCGCCTTGAAGGGTAAATGGGGGGTAGAACCTGGTGATCGGTGATCGGCTACCAGTAATCGGTGATCGGTAAACCCGAACCCGCCGACCTACTTATTACTAATTAGTCGGTTCTTTGAGCTAGGTTTACGGTCGACGGGGTTGCCCCCTCAAGCAGCCTTCTGCTCCTTAATGATTCGATATACAGAAGCAATCCCAATACCGAGTTGATCGGCAATGGCCTGTTTGGTCATTCCCTTTTCGAGAAGTTCTGTGACCTGGGGAGCTTTTTCACGGGCAGTGGGTTTACGGCCCTTATATTTCCCTTTCTGTTTCGCGATAGCTATCCCTTCAGCCTGTCGCTCAAGCATCAATTTCCTGTCCTCAGCAGTAGAACCACCCTGGCACCACCTCAAAACCACAAAAACAGCCATCAGCGAGCCGCTAAGTGGCTGTTTTTAAAGGGTTTTTAGTGGTGGAGGCGGCGGGAGTCGAACCCGCGTCCTCTATACACACCTTCAAATAACTAATCAGTAAATCGTCGATTAAAGTTCTAATGTTCCCACAACCGTATGGTTCTGAAGGCTCCCTTCAAAGAAAAAGCCCTGCGAATGCAGGACTTTAGATATATTGGCTCCCCGTGACAGGCAGCTGTGGGCACTACCATTCGAAGATTCTTTTCGGCATCCGGGAAAAGGTTAAACGGGAATCTGTTCATTCGTGATCGGCCAATGGGGGATTCTAACTGAGATTCAAATGATTGGCCCCTTAAAGCAGATGATCTTTGAGTAAAAGTGACCTGCTCCAACTATTTGCATATTCTGGTTAAAACTGCCACCCATTCCAGTCTGAATTCGGCTACCTATTCTGGTTTAACTCCAGTCACGGTAGATTTGCCAAAGCCGAACTATTTTCTCCAATATGCTCTGGCTTCACACATGGGCCAATGAAACGAACGACTGAATAATCAGTCATGA
>Ga0255054_10000805_pt1 | contig 18534 bp, 16 predicted proteins | sample JV7_2_23_MG_FD_188634 | JGI IMG/M metagenome (GOLD analysis project Ga0255054, IMG submission 188634) | Seawater microbial communities from Jervis Inlet, British Columbia, Canada - JV7_2_23 | ecosystem: Environmental > Aquatic > Marine > Inlet | place: Canada: British Columbia | collected...
CCACATCATACGAATCCTTGCCTCCCATGACCTTGCTCGTATTCCTGTGCCACTCTTCGTTGTTATTTACGTCGTTAATCATCTTCTGGTTGGCGTCCCTCCATACTTTAAACTGGATATGTATCTTCAAATGAATTGCGCTGATAAGTTGGCGAAATTCATCTATCGTGATCATTCGCCAGCATTCGTTCTCATAGACAAATAGAACGTTGAGTTTCTGTTCGAACGCTCTGATCGGCAGCGAGTGCTCGTTCCCTAATGAGAGATTCCTTTGCAATATATACGTCATTCCAGTGATGAAGCCATGCTTGAAAATAAGCTCCAAATCGCTATCACTAATGGTCAAGGCTCGTTTCCAGCCAATATAGTCAACTGTGAGCTTACAGTTATCGTTCAACCAGTCGATGACGCTGAGTTTCTTTTTTTGTCTCTTCACCCATCCCCGCATCTCGCCTATTTTCGCCTCAAGCTCGGCATTCTTAATCGCAAGTGCCTGACAAATTAGCCATATTTCCCCGCGACTAGGAAGGTCGTTCTGCTCTTCTTCTTCGCAGGCAACGACATGCTTGCTCTCGTGCAGCAATTCACAGCAGGCGCGGTGTCTTCTCAAATAGCCCAAACGTTTAAAAGTTTTCCCACAAGAACCGCATGACATTACTTTAGTTTAACACCGAATTACTAGAGATGGACTTCAATTTTTATTATATGTGCGTATTATAAATGCCACTCGAAGATCCGTGTAGTTATGGCGCATTTTGCGTAAAACCTTGCTTTAGGTGTCCGACGAGCGACTGCGAAGTGCGAAGTATACGATTAGAGAATCGCAAGAGAATCTGGCGACAGGCGCGTATGTCAGCCTCGCAGTCTCTCGCACTCAGGAAGCGCGGCGTCGTCAGTAAAATCGTTGGGCAAAGTGCCTGCCCTACGCGTCTGTTGCAGGCTGGTGGACCAGGTGATCTCACGCGTTCTGTGCAAGCGAGCTGCCGGAACGTGGCCGGACAGCCGTCAAATTGCAGCGGCTTGCGCTATAGTATGCGCAACCTTGCCGTGAGGACGGCCAATAAAAGCGACAGCGGTGTGGACTTGAAGCATGGGTCATACGCCAGGTATCTTGCTCGTAAGACTGGTGGAGTGTTGCGACAAGAGCAGATGCCCCACATACGCAACAGGACAGCCAGGATTGGGCAACCGCGGAACAGAACCGGCACCAGCGCCTGCACCAATCCCTGTGGAGGAGTAGAGACAACTCCGCAGTGCGGAGACCACCCTCTACTACAAGTCGCCAATTTTAACTGGATAGACGACAATGGCAACATGGCTACGATGATAGGATACTCAACGGGCACAGGATGCGTGGTTACGAGTCCAGGTGGGTCCTGCCTGCGGTCGTGCCCGCCACGATTGTGCGGTGCCCCCCTGGTCGGGATTATGGCCAGCCTCAGCCCTAGTTTTCCCAACTCCGTTATCGTGCTCGCGCTCGGAAACTTACCAGAAGACTGCTGGGATACGATTGAGCTCACGCTGCAGAGCACGGGGCAAACGGCAATACTCCATCAGTCGATGATCCCAACATATGCGTTTTTCCCGACGTGTAATCTGACCAGGTGGAGGCTGGACGCACCCAGTCCGTTTCACGCGTTCCTGTCCTCCCTTAACGCCGGTGAAATAGTCGCATTAAACATTGATAACGGCGGAGGAATCGGTAGTTGCTGCTCAACCAAGTGCTGCGACAATCGAATCCCTAATATCGACGATATAACTGTACCAGACGACGATCCTGGGCTAAATCTGACTATTTTCCCGTTCCCCGGAATAATCATTGGGCCGAACACGGAAATAGCCATCATTAACCACGGATTGGTGGTCAACGCCTTCTTCTCGAGCACTGCCGCGACCATGCACGCGCAGTCGCTGGACGCAGGAAGGACGTGGGGGACCCCGACCCAGTTCGTCGCCGCCCTATCGCCCCCGTTCGGGCAATACCTCTCGGCGGCCAGCGCGGGCGGCAAGATGTATCTCACCTATAGCGCTGGGGCAGGTCTAGATTTGTACTTCGTCGCGCAAGACATCTACGGGCAGTGGGGGACCCCGGCGTCCCTGGGCGGCTTTGGGCAGAGCAACAGCTTGGCTGCGGTACTTCTCACTGGAGGAACTGCGCTGGTGAGCGCTCGCATCATCAGCGGTCGGCTTGACGTCGCGTATTCGTCAGACGAAGGGAAAAATTGGATGTCTGTACCGGGCGGACCCACAACCCCCTTCGACACCGTGGCCATGGACGCACAGACGTCTGCCGCCGGAGGCGTGACTGCGTATTTGGCGCTGTGGACACAGGCAGCGTCGAAGAGTCCAAACTACGCTGCTTTAGAGATATGGCGGGTCGACATCGGTCCGACCGGCGCAGGTTGGACGCCCCGCCGTGATGTCACGTTTGACGCTCCCTCGACGGCAATTGTCTCGCGCCCGTCTGTCCTCGTACAAGGGCAGAATGTCTACGTATGCTGCTATGGTCCCATCCCCGCCACGCAAGTCGCTGACGCAGGGAACTTGGAATTCCTGTCGTCAAGCGACGAAGGGAAGACATGGAATCAGACCACCATAGAAAGCGGACTCGACGCCACTGGAATGGCCACTTACGCGATGGGAATCCGTAGCTCCATCGTGTTTCACAACGGCACGATATATGCTGGTTATTCGGCAGCCGTGCCTACGGCACCGACGATCCAGCAGCAAAAGATAGCGGGATCCACCGACGGCGGCTTGACGTGGAACAGGGTGGTCATCCCCAACAGCACTGCCGCGTCCTCGGCGCGAGCATCGATTATAGCGAGTAGTAACGCCATATTTGCCCTCAGTAGCGGCATCGAGCTCGCCTTCGCCAATGCACTTCGCGGGCTAGGCTTATCGATCGCCACGCAGAAAAATCTCTGCAACGCTACTGGAATATTAGGCAACAACACGCAGGGGGTCAGTACGCGGTGCAGAAAACGCTGCTGCGCAGCAGCAGGCCTCTGTGTTCCCCCAAATTGCGACGATGCCCCAACTGGCTCGATTTGGCTGGAGCAGGAAAGCATCGACGCAGCCGGCCAGATAACGTGGTGTGTCTTCTACAAGACCGACGTGAACATCGGCGGTTTCCAGTTTAATTTCGTTCCGAGTGGCGCAGCCCCGACGTTGGCGCCAGGCAACGCGGATTGTGCCGCCGCCATGGCTGGCTTCCCGGTGAACATCGGCATTATACCGCCCTTTTCGGTCCTATCTTTCAACTTTACTGGGGCCTCCATTCCAGCGGGCTGTGGGTGCCTCGTCAAGTTCGTGCAAGCCGCCAACACGACCCCCTGGGGCGAGCTCGACAATATCGTTTTCAGTGACGTGAATGGAAACACGATCCCAATGCAATTCCTCCCCAACTGCTGCTTCCCTGCGGATTGTAACAACGCGCCCGAGAATTCGATTACCCTCATGCAAGTCTCCCAGACTGGAACTACTATCACCTATTGCGTGATGTACAATACGACCCACACAAACATTTCTACATTTGAATTTACGGGTGCCACCGACCCCCCTCTGGTGGCGGCGGCGGTGCTCGCTATGAATGTGGTTGTTAATCCCGACATGATATTCGGGCCAGACCCCACGTGCAACAACGACTGGGCTGTCACAACTAGCAGCGGTTCCTTCCTACGGCTCACCCAAACGCTGGATTCTCCGACCTGCCCCCTTCCGACTGGCTGCCACAAATTCCTGATTATCGCCCTGGACGTGGGACCAGGTCAAGCATCATGGACATACCTGACGTCGGTTGCGTTTTTTGGCCTAGACGGGAACCTACTTCCTATGAGCTATGCAGCACCGTGCGTGCCCAACACCCTCGTCACCAATCCTGGCGGCGGCATCATTGTTGGACCTGGATTCCCAGGCGCCATTGTGAATCCCGATATTGGTTTGGACGCTGGCGCCATCGCCAACGAAATTTTCGGTGGATTCTTTGCGCTGGCTGGCTCAGACAGCCCGACAGCTGACGAACCAGCTGAAAATGCCATCGAGCTCATCATCGAAGAGCCGTCGTTCCCGCCTGGCGTCGTCGAGGAAGAAGTAGGCGACGACCCAACGATCGTGATATTGGATCCGGAGACAGCAGCAGCATAAAAGGCGTCCATCGCATGATACTTTAATATATATCTATTATAAGTATAATGTCGAATTGTCAAACTAATGATACATGCGCAGTAAATTGCACAAGATGTCCCACCGCATGCGAGGTCACAAGTCTCCGTGCCGACAACGAGAAAAGAATAAGAAAAGAAGTACAGAAGTCAGCCTCCGAAGTGACTATCGCCAAGCGCCGGGCAGTAGTCAGTAAAATGGTAGGAGAGTCGGCCTGTCCGGACAATCTGAGTCAAGCAGGCGGCCCGGGGGATCTGGCGCGATCTGTGCAGGCGAGTTGTCGCGGCATTGGCGGAGAACCAGTGGATTGCGCCGCAGTGTCCTATAATTTAGGACGCATCAGAAACAGAACGCAATATAAAAACCACGAAGGCGTCGACAAGAAGCACAACTCTTACGAGCGATACACAGCACGTAAGACTGGGTGTGTGCTGATGAAGGAACAAACGCCCTTAGTTCGGTCGCGGACCGCAAGAATCGGGCAGCCCAGAAACCGCACTGGAACTGGCGTCTGCGCGAACCCCTGCGGCGGCATTGAAACATCATCCAAGGAGTGTTTGTCTGGCTGCTTCTACAAGCTTCCATACACTGGCGGCGACATTAGTGCAGCTATCAATGCGATCATCATTGGAACGAGTACTGTTGAGGTCGGCGGCATAGCATCGTTTCTGGTCGTAATACTGGGGGTAGAGCCGACGAGCGGTGATCCCGCCGCAGGTTTTTTCTATATCTCCTGCGACGATGGGGTGCGATTTGACGCGGTGCTCCAGGCGGCCGTCAACTGCGAGGATTCCGGAAATATTGGTCCTCCTGGCCCCCCTCTAACCACTCTCACGCTGCTGTGCGGAGAGTTCATTACGCTCAACCCCGCGTGTTGCCGAAAGCGTATCCCGAGCTGCGCTGATTCCACATTCTACATCTCCGTTCGCTCCACCGACGGAACCATGCCCATCCTTTACACTCGGCTGCCTGGGGACGAGGCGGGAGATATGCTCAGCTCGACTCCCCGGATCACGGACAACGGACCCATCTTAGCGCTCGGATGGAACACCTTCAACACGTTCACGCTCGCCGTAAGAGGACGACACGAATGCCTGTCCATATCGAGTGTGGTGGTTTCGTTTGGTGCCCCGCTCATGTCGGAGACGTTCATGGCAGCTCAGGTTTTCACGGTGAGCTATAACGCGGAGGACAACTTCACGCAGTGGGAGTGGATCCGCATTTCCCCAGCGCCGGTCGTGAGCCCAGTAGGACTGACTGCGTCGGTGCGCTTCAACGGGACTTTCGACGTGAAAGGCTGCCGAGGAAACAACACCCAGTGCGTGGCGTCAAAAACTCTCCGACCAGGAGATCCTGCTCGTTGTCTTTGCACGAGCTATTGCCGTCCGAGTCCAGTATGGAACCCCACTAACCTGTAAAACTGAGTTAGATATAATGCGCTAAGCAGTGTATATATCTCACATGACCGATAGACAGAGCACGCGCATCGCGCAAATGCGGAAGGTCCATGCCGAGGCACTGGCCTCGTTCGAGAGTAAAAACCAGTGCTACGGAGACGCATTCGCAGTATTCGGACCAATCGGCGTCATTGTTCGTCTCGGAGACAAGATTCACCGCCTGTCCAGCATCACCCGCAGCGGCATAAGTCTAGTGAGCAGTGAATCCGTTAGAGACACCCTGGTTGATTTGCACAACTACGCAGCCATGGCCATTATGTTACTGGACGAATCCCCTGAGAAGTTGCTTGAGCACCCTCGTGTGAAAGAACTCAAGAAAGTCGAGATAGCCGACCCTGAGGAGCTCGTGCCCTTGATCGACCGTAACGCAGGCTGCAGCTCGTGCGAGTCGGAGAGCAGCGAGGCCGAAAACAGCAGCGGCAGCGACGGTATCTAGAGCCTGTTTATCCAGAAAACGTACCCCGAACCCTTCGCCGTGCAAATGCAGGCGCGCGCGTTCTTTAGTCTCTTAGAAATAGTTGACGCGTCCACGCATATCGCTTCCTCAATTTCTCTCAGTGACCGGAAGAAATGGTAAGTTCTGTCCGGGAAAACTACAAGGTAATTAAGCGTCGCAACATGCTCATTCATTTCCGTTTCACTAGTGATGTCCATCGCTAGCGAAATATCTGGCGACGTTTTTAAATCCTTGCCGTAAGCAATGTGCTAAAAAAAAGAACTAACAAAAAGGCACTAAAAATAAAGCACTATATAGATATATAATCTTCCCTAACTCTAATGGATCAGATGCGCGAACTGAGTAAACGGATTACCAACAAGAAACAGACTGGTGAAATACTCAAGCCGCGTCGGACCGCCTGCGCAGGCCCTGAATGTTTGACCTCAATGAATAGCGCCGTCGACTCGGAGAAAATAGCTTCCGTTTGTGGGCAATATTACTATTTTTGTAGTGAAGAGTGCTATCTGAGTTGGTTGCAGAAGGGAATTCTTTTCGGCTCCGCAAGACAAATGGTCGAAAATTGATTTTGAGATATCTGGGTATATATCACCAGAGAAGAGATGAGCAACGATATCGCGGTATATACGGATGGCGCATGCAGTAATAATGGTGCAGCGTCGGCTAAAGCCGGCATAGGGGTGTTTTTCGGAGCGAATGATCCGAGGAACGTGAGCAGGAGAATAAGCGGGAAACAGACCAATAATAGGGCAGAACTTACAGCTATCATTACGGTTGCCGATGTGTTAAAGGAACATATCCAGTGTGGGGGGAAGGTTACTATTTACTCCGATTCGCAATATGCAATACGATGCTGCACAAGCTACGGTGAAAAACTGTGCAAGGCTGGGTGGGCTAAGAAAGTCCCCAACGCTGAGCTTGTAAAGCTAGCGTACCTCCTTTACGAGGGTGAAAGCAATGTGGACTTCGTATATGTTAGGGCACATACTGGGCTGCACGACCCCCATTCTGTCGGAAACGATGGAGCAGACAAGTTGGCCAACGCAGCGATCGGCGAGCAATCATGTCCCTACAGTAGCGAGAGAAGGACTGTGACCCCCTCGCGGCAATATCTGAACGTTCCTTACTCGGAGAAGGAGGATGCGAAGGAGTATGGCGCGAGATGGGACCCCGCGAAGAAAAAGTGGTACGTAGGCCGCGATTCGAGGCATCTATCGGCTGTCTTGACGAGATGGGGCTGAAGCGCTAGCGCTTCCACGGCACGTAAGTATTTAAGAACAATCAGATTTAAATATTCTAACGCTAGAATATATAAATGAGCGAGTTTTTCAAGTTGAATGTAGGAGAATATACAAACGACGAGATGAAAGGCCTTCTGAATTTGAAAGAACCTTTCACAATGAAGGACATCGTCGATAGCGAGGAGCTCCTGCGGGAAAAGCTGTTGAAAGACAATAAGGTTACGTCCGAGAAGAAACAGGAAATACTGTCGTTTCTCGCGCAGGTCAGAGGGATCCTCATCGCAGAGGCAAAAAGAGACTATTCTCTGCTACAGCCTACTGATCTGTTGGAGAGAGGCCCACACATGGTACAAAGGCGTCCTGAAAGGGACGACGAAGTGGCCACGAGAATAAACTCATTGCAGAAGCCGAAGCACACTATCCAGCAGCTGCTCTGCATCGACTCTAAATTTCGGGACAATTATTACACTAGTATGAGCACTGACTTCCTCGTGACCCTCCCCACTGTTATCAAGAATTGCATATCGATGGAATTAGTTGCGCTGGAATTCCCGACGACATACTACCAAATATCTAAAGAGCTGGGAAATAATTTCTTTTGGTTTGGGTGGACGGGAGCCGCTGCACCTGTTCTCGTGTTTTATTTTATATCCATTCCTGATGGGAACTACCAACGCCACGAAATGCAAACGGTTATCAACGAAATGATTCAACTGGCGACCGGAACGGCTATGCCGGACCAGGCTCCCCAGTGCGTGATTGACGCAAACACGCTCCGCACGGTTATTAGTCTCGGACCGGGCGATCCGAATCGCCCACCATCTGCTGGTGGGACCGGGGGGGCAAGCCTTTACCTGTTTTTCAACCGTAGCCGCGGGGGAAGGACCTCGACGGCCCCTGGCTCAGCAACCTCGACACTTCCCGATATCGACATTCCCTCCGAAGGCGGGATAGCCTCCAACATGGGGTGGGTGCTCGGGTACCGCATGGGCGAGTACCGTAGAAGCGAGGCCTATGTGTCCGAAGGCGTCTATGATGCATGGGGAACGAAATATATCTATATAATAGTAGATGACTTCAACAAAAACATCAACAGTTCTGTTATCCCTGCATACAATCGATCCTTAGGGAGCGACAATATTTTAGCACGCCTATCCACGCTTGTATCCGACGATTTCAGCAAGGGCTTATCGCTCACTAACAACACGATCACTAATGATAACTCGATCAAGAAGCGTACTTATTTCGGACCCGTCGATGTGCAGAAAATGCGCATTCGCGTCACGGACGAGTACGGAAGAACGATCGATCTCAATAATATGGATATGTCGTTCGCCTTAAATCTCGTATGCGTTTATGATTAGTTCTTCAGGATATCATTCCGAAAAACTAATGTATGTACAAACTATATATGAACTGCTTTAACAACGGAAGACCTAAGCTTTCATCAGGAGACAGGACTAGAGATCTCCGGGCGAGAACTATATATGCCTCCACTGTCTCAGAGTTCAAAGGCAAAGGGGGATGCCGGAGTTATGATGGGAAAGTCGGAATTTACAAACGGTCAGCGAAGATTCGTAATGTCGGTTCCCACAGCACCCTTTTAGCTCTGAGCCGTGGGCATGCCCTGTGCGTCGACGGTTTGAAAAGCCCAGCCGAGGAAGGAAGTGTTGAAATGGGCCTGGCGAAATGCCCGCAGCCTCCCACGACCCTTCAAGGAGTATGCAGCGGTCCACGTTCTAGACAAGTGAAGATCAGCATGGGATGGAACTACTACAATATCATGAATTTAGCAGACGCTGACGTTGCCTGCATTTCGGGGCTCCCAGTAGTCACCTCGGAGAACGCAATGGGCGCGCTGACGGTAAATATAGTTGACTCAGTAGTAAACGCTGACGGCAGCGGGGTGGTTATCGATCCCAGTGACATTTTGTTTGGGGACAACGAGGATTGCAGGAATCCCCTCGACGTCAATAAGTACCTGCGGTATGCTTCTGTTCGACAGGTGGTAAAGATAGTCGGCGTTCCAGATGACGGCGATACGCCCCCCGTAGTGATAATGTGTGGCGACGCTCGGCTAACTGGACTGGTCGGCGGAATAGTAACGAGCGGCACCTCCCTCTCGTTGTTCTCCGGCTTTGGGGTCATTACCAGAGTATGCTGCTCTGGCGGCGTTCTGACCCTGTACGCAAGCATCCTGCAAGGGTCTTTTCTGAACCACGGCGTATTAATCGCGCCGCCCGCGGGGTCGGTCACCGTACGTATACTCGCACCGACTGAGGTTACAACAACACAGGGGGATCCCTGCGCGCAAGCCAACCTATCGTGGGGAAACGAGACACAACAGAATTACATGGCAAGCTTTAACTACCCTGATTCGTATTTGTCTCTCGCGAGTTAACCACAGAGAGGACGTCCCCTCACTTTTGTCCTCCTTAGTGTGGTCTTTCCTTGAGCTCCTCCTTCGTAGACTCGCATATCCGCACCATGTCCTCAAGGAGCGCCACCTTCTGCTTATAATAAGGCCGTTTGTGTTCCATGTGATGCGCAATAAACTCCCGAGCCTGCGATAAATGATACTCGCAGCGCACGGGCAATTCGGTCAAAAAGTCACACGCAGATTTAGGCGGGCAGGTCACACCGCAACGACACCGACATACCGCGTGCACCAAATGGAGACGCTCGCTAGCATACTCCATAACATCCCGCACCAGTCGATAGCGCTGCAGAGGAGTGCGTGTCATGTGCGCTGCTACAACCAGCGCAGTAAGGCGGCGCTTCCATCGAGAGTAAAATACATGCTTGATCTCAGTCATGAGATCGTGTCTTACTCCCTTGAGATAGTACTTACTATTTTTTCCAATTCCCAAATAAGACCGTTTGAGCTCTAGCCACAACCCCTCAGGCAACCAGATTTCCAACGCCATTTCTAATAGAAACACGCAATTAACTTCTATATCCCTTCATGAATGAGTCCCTCAGTCATGCAGGCAGCGCCACTCCAAATAAAGAACCCTCGCACGATCCAGCGACATGTGCCGTAAGCGAGTGTAGCGGCGGGCGGTGGAAGCGCTCAGTGAAAACGTGCACAGCTCGCGAAACATAAAAAAGTGCTTCAGCTCCACCATCAACTCCTTGTTCACTCCCCTCAAGTAATATTTGCTATCCACGCCAATATCTAAGTATGTTCTCTTTATGTGACGCCACAGAGCCTGCGGAAAGTAGATGTCCTTCGAGACTTCCATTGTATTAAGCTGCTATATTCTTGAAGCAGCGATATTTAGCTAAAACAAGAGCTGGCGCCTCGCACTCGAAAGGAGTTTATCCACGGGATGCAACCTTTTGGAGGATGTGTGCGCCTGCGCAGGTGGACTTTTGACCAGTCCCATAGGTTTTCGTCATGCACGCCGTGATACGTGACGAGCTGAAAATCTCTTTTCCAGCCCGGGCCCCGCACTGCCGCGCACTTGCGTGGTGTCTCGCCCCACGCAGCGTAATAGCAGTGCCCGACTCCGCCGTGCTTGGCGGACGAGATATTCCACCAGTCAACAATCAGTCCACAGATAAGATGCTGCAGCCGCCAGTCTAAGTCGCGGTTAACCACAGCGTGCACGAGCCCTGTCGCCTTGGTCTCGCCCAGCGCCATCGCATAAAGCTCTGCGCCTTGCTTAGCAGATATGCCCAGATATCCGTGCCTCGCGAGCCCGGTGAGAATATTAGTCACCGCAGTAGAATCGTCGGCCGCCAGCACAAATCGCTTCCATGCACCTGTGGAGACAAAGAACTTCAGGTGCTTATGCGCAGGATGCGACGACGGGACCGCCCACCTTTGCGTGTACTGCGCCAGCTCCGCACGGCTGCGGCAAACGGACGGCTGAGGGAGTACCGTGTCCGCCTTTTCTGGATGGGCTTCGATAAAACACCTGCTGCACAGGCGAGAGAACGCTGGACTGTTGTAGAATCGATGGCACCGTCGGCAGCCATTAGTGCTGTAAATTCTTCCTGAGCGAGTGCAAGGCATCGTGGTCTTTGTCTACAAAAAGAACATAAATCCATCAATCAATTTTGTGTACAAGATATAATGGGCGGAGGAATACTTCCGGTAGCAATCAGAAAAGGCGTACCTTATTTCTTGTTCTCTCGAGAGACAGTTGATGGTACAGGGCGCGACCGCGGGCTGTGGAGCGACTTCGGAGGAGCCAAGGAACCGGGGGAGAGCGACTATCAAACTGCACTCAGAGAGGGACACGAAGAGTCGTCGGGCATCATAGGCAGCCCAGAGACAATTAGAAAATTGGTTCGGGATCGTTTGATCAAGAAAATAAAGACGAAATACTACACCAGCTATCTGGTGCGTATCCGCTATAACCGTCATCTTCCAAGTAGATTTTCTCGCCGATATCGAGCAGTCAGGCGAGACACGCCAGAGCTTATCGCCAAAGACGGACTGTATGAAAAGGACAAACTCAGGTGGGTGAGCATCAACAACCTGACGAAGCACCGGCAAATGTTTCGTCCGTGGTATAGATATATCGTTGACCGAATTATATTGGCTTTTGACGACGAAAAGTCGTAGGATTATCTGCTCGGAATACAATGTCCGAGGAGACAATATCTAGGAAACAAAAGAATAAAGAACTGCTGGGAGAAGTTCAAACAAGCCAGACGCTCATTGATGCGATCTTAGACCTCGTACCTCCCGCAACCTATGCGGATCCCACCCTCAAGTGGCTCGATCCATGCTGCGGGGACGGGCGCTTCGCTAAATCAGTCTTCATTAGACTCTTTGAGTCTTTGTCGGAGTCCATCCCATCACCCGCCGAGAGAAAACGTCATATATTAAGAGATATGCTTTTCATGGTAGAAATAAACCACGAACACCTCCCTGAATTACGGAGCACGTTCGGAGATGACGCCAACATAATTCATGCCGACTTTCTCTCTGCAGGGCTCCCCGCGGTGGACGTGGTCGTAGGCAATCCACCTTTCACCGTGGCGGGAAGCGTCAAGGTTCCTACGAATACAAAGGATAACAAGCGTGGCGATGGTTTCGCGGTGTGGGGAGTTTTCGTAAGAAAGTGCATATCGTATCTATCACCGAATGGATTGCTTGCGATGATAACTCCATCGATATGGATGAAACGTGATCACAACATGCACAATTCCATTCTTCAGCACGACATATCAGGGCTTCACGCGATGACCAATACCGAGACCAACAGAATATTTCGAGGGCAGGCTCAAACGCCAACTTGTTATTTTTTGCTGCAGAAGCGACCTTCGACCGGCAGCAAACGTTGCCGTAGAGTTGGTCTGTTTGATAAGAAGCTAGGCAGAGTCGTATCTTACCGTTATACCCTCGACCCTCCAGTTTCGTTGCCCGTGTTTGCCGCGTCCATTGCCTCCAAACTTCAGTCATTCGTTAAGAAAGCGGGACCAATCGCGGTTAAAAAGACAAATATGCCTCGAAAAGGGACGCATCTCTCTCAGACCCCTGATGCCATGCACAAGCATGTGAACATTCGGACCTGTATCTTGCGAGACAGGCAGCCAGTCCTCAAACTCGAGTACTCTGATAAGCTTTGTGCTTTTGCGGGACAGAAGAAGTTGATTTTAGCTCATAAGATGTACGGCTTTCCGTTTCTGGACGAAGATGGGAAATTCGGGATTTCTAACCGCGACAACTATGTCATTCTCGGGCCGCTGGATAGACTCCGTAGGCTCAGCGACCTGTTGTCTACGAAGTTCGCAATGTATTTATTCGAAAGCACGCGGTATAGAATGAAGTACCTAGAACGATACGCTTTCGAACTAATGCCTGACGTCACCGAACTTGACGAGTTTCCTAGCGAAATAACCGATAAGACGGTTGCGAATTACTTCAAATTCACGGCGGCGGAGAGAAACGCCATTCAATCCTTTCAGAAAAAAACTTATTTCAAAAGCATTTTACCTCTAATTAAAATTGATACAGATCTGTAGGTCTAGCACGAACCACATATGACTGATGGGCGTGAGAGATTCCATATCGGCACCACTCGTTTCAGTGACGAGACGTGGGCGGAGAATGTCGCTTGGCGCAAAAAGCACAACTGGACTGGCTGCGTTTACGGACTCATGAAGAGAATGCCCCGACGAGTGCCGGACATGGGACTCGTATACGTTATAGAAATGAACAACTCAACCAATAAGATTATGGGAATCGGACTGGTCAGAAACTTCATCAATTGGAATAACAATAGCCGTATCTACGAGTTGGCTCCAGACTACAACAGATACGTCTACAATAGTGCTTACCGGAGGGACCGAGATGAAATATCCAACAAGCGGATGCTAGAGGCTCTTGAGCTATTAGTGTTCAAGGGGTTCGGGCATTATAAGAGAGGGCAAGGAATCACAACAATTCCGTCCAAGCGGTTTAAAGGCGATAAGGTGAAAAATGTTATTAATAAGTTCTTTAGATCACTATTTTAGCTAGTCGCCTGCGTCGCCGGCGGTCGCAGGCAGTTGCTTGAATTTCTTAGATTCCGTATAGAAGCTTGGTTTGATTATACTAACGGTCTGCGAATACAGGATGCTCAACTTGGAGAGCTCAGCGTTGGCGTATTCGCGGACTTTGTGGCAGCGCGCGAGATTTTTCTCGATAGTGGCGATGACGCTAGGTGTCGGAACCCCGGGATTGACTTCACACCGACATGCAGCGCTGATATCGTTGATGCCTTCGACGAGAACGGTATTTACGAGCTCATATATTTGAAGAAGGGCCAACTTCTTGTTGCGCATTTTGTCGCGCCGGATGAGCTTCGTGCCGAGCTCCGCCTCAGTAATGCGCTTTAAGACGAAGCTGACGCGCAGATCGAGATTGTCGGTCTGCCGGTTGCATGCACGGCGAAGCCCCTGCACCTCCCAGTGGCGGAAGTGCGAGGCCGCCCGATGAAGGTCGCTGGCCGAAATGGAATGGTTCCAATCTCCCAGATGCCGCCGTAAATCTCTCTGAAACGCATAGAAAGCGGGCAGTCCACCGCAGACGACTGCCCCTGGAGGCTGCAACGGGGCTGCGCCCCCTTCCTTTTGCCATGCGTAAAAGTGTGGGTTATGCACGATGCCGTTCAACCGGTTGCCTGTTCGCCAGCTGAACGCGACATGGCATTGCGTACACCACATTTGATCACATCCGCTTATCTTGAAGATCGGAACGGCGCATGTCGGGCAGTTCCGCGATTCTTTTCGAATCAGAGTCGCGGACTCCACCGAGGCGGGATCACAGACATGCTCCGAGTCTTTAGCGATGCCCTTCAATTCCATGCACTTTGAGCACGTGTAGTGCTTGCAGGCACCACACTTCCAGGCGGTTGAGAGGAAACCGCGGCAGTCGTCTGCACCGCATCGCTGCACGAAGGTGCGCTTTTCGTTGGTCTCCTGAGGTCCGTTAAAGTCTGGTCGCAACCTATATATCGAGTCTGAGACGGACCACTCGCGCTGTTTGACGTTACGCAGCTTTTCCTGCAGGGCCTCGCGCTCCGCTCGGAGCTGAGAAGCAACCTCTTTCAGCTCTTCCGTCTTAACATGTGCTTCCACTGCGGGCATCGTCTCGGGAAGCCTGCTGCGCTCGTGGTCAACTAGTAGATTCTTTCGGTGTTGGTGATACTCTCCATTAACGAATGCCTTTAGGGTGGCTTGCGTTAAGAAGTCAAGCTCCCATTTATTCTTACATGACATACAATGCGCCAGGCTTGTCGTCCCAGTCAGATAGGTTCTGATACAGGCGCGACATATCGCCATGTCGCAGGCAGGGCAAGTGACAGGCGCACGGACGCTTTTAGTGAAATCTTCACAGCAAATAGGGCACTCCATGTCGGTCATCGTGTTGATTCTTTCTTGATTCCTGGATGGGTAAGGGGATCAGGTACGTTCAATTTTTTACCTGAGAGGAGAATTTATTATTTACCATATGTAAGAGTATGGCAGCAGGAGATGCATCCTTACCAACGGGAGTAGTAGCACCCCGTCCATCAGTCGCCCCCTTTCCATCAGTCGCCCTCCGCACTGGGAGTACTGGTGTAGACGAGCAAGAGTTCCCGTTCGACAACTCGCTTTCAGACACGAGCGCTAACTGGCTTTCGGAAAGACTCGGTTATGATTTCACTCTCCTCAAAGATCTCCGGGGCCACCGTCTAGGAAGGCATGCCGATCTTCCAGTCTTCCTGATTCAGTGCCACGGCGACACCAGAGTAGATATTGGACTCGATCGGCGGCAGGGAACGTCTTCGTCTGAAGGCACTGTGGGATGGAAGAAGAGTGCAAATAATTTTACCAAAGTGGCTAGATCCAGTGAAGGCCACGTCGAGTGGATCATTCAACCGACTCCTATTGGTAAAGTAGCCGTGTGCACGGGAGCGGAAGACAAGCTTGCCGAGATTGTCGGAAGAAACCTGATCCAAGCTCGAAACACCATACTGTCTGCACACCCCGAGGGACTGTTCGCCATCGCGGACTCAGACACTGGGCAAAGAGCACGCGGAAGCTCGTCCTTCATTCCTCCAACCGGCGTGTATTTCGACAAAGACCACACCGTGTACGATGAGGATGATACGTATGACTGGCCGATGCTGATACTCCCCATCTTTCAGCCGACTTCGATTCCTGAAGTGGAGAGAGTTCTGGATTTCCAATTCTTTAAGAAAGATCTCGACGAGCCGAACGCTGAATATGCCGGTGATTCTACGAATCCTAGGGAGCAAGTACGGGCCATCCAAGAGCAGATGAGGGACAGGATTAAGAATAGAAAGATATTCGAATGCGAAGGTTTCTGGAAGAGAGGTCCCGACAATCCATTCTGGCCGACTGATAACGAGGGTAAGAAAATTCCGGTGCAGGGTGAGATCCCCACAAAGGTATTCATCAATAAGCTTAGAAAGAGATACGGAGAGATCACGCGTATCTGGGAAGAAGCGCTTCCTGAAGTAGTAGGCATCAGCAGAGGTACGAATGAAGCGCTATTGGGAGAAGGAAAGGACATCAAGTTGTCGAAGATAATGGACACGCTGGGGAGTGGGATATACGTGTCCCTCACGTGTTCTCCGCTGACGAACTTGCGCTTCAAGGGGGATAGGCCCGCCGGGGTCCCCGAAAGCATCGCCCGTGAAGCCGGGCAGAGAGAGGTGAACCGTCTGAACGAGTTCGACCTCGCGCGCTGGAGGCGCATATTTTCAGAAGACAGAAGCGAACGGGGCACGTTCGCACCAGGGGTGCGCCTCAAGATAGGCCCCGATTATCACGACTCGGATCCTCGGTATAGGAGGCTGTCAAGACGGCACCGTGCACACGAAGAAGGATCGCTGAGCGAGGCAACATTAGCCGCCAGAAAACAGCTCGCGGCGACCCGGAAAACCCGGCGCCAAACCATCGTGTCACAGCGTCGGGAGGCACCTCGCAAGGGAGGCGCACGTACGCGCAGGAGGCGAAGACCACGGAAAATGACGAAGAAAAAGGCACTAAGAAAAAGGCACCATCGCCGCACCCGCCGGCACCGCAGCAAGCGCAGGAGACGCCGCAGGACCCGTCGGCGCAGGGCTGGGGGCTTAACGACCAGACGCTGCCGTGAGAAAGCTAAAAGCATAATCAACAGATTACTTCCCTCAGGGCTTCGGCTGAAAACTGAACAAGGGAAAATGGTGAAGCTAATTGCGAAAGACTTTGAATGCTCCACAGAGGAGGCCCGACGGTTACTCAAAGATCCCGCTTTCGTGAAAGATTTCGCATTGGCTGGGGGACGTCGTTAATTTAATAGAACAAATTTCCTATTAAATTAAAAACTCGTTATTTAGTATATGGATGATCAAGCGCCAGATTTTTCAATCAATTCATATGGCATCGACGATCTGCTTAATATTTTCGGCGTAACGACTCCAACAACAAAAGAGAGAATTATGGAAATAGCGTCGGAATTTATCGATAAATACAGGCAGGTCAACAGACTGGATTACGTGGAGTTCTTTTCGCAAGCAATGAACAAGCTCGTTTCTGGATACGCGACTGTGGAGGAGATTCTGGATCGCAGCAAAGAAGCTGTCGAGAAAACGGATAACCTCCTCGATGCCGCGGAGGCCGGGGTCGATATGCTCCAAACTGACGAACCCTCAGAGCCGGCCGTGAACATGCTGGAAAATCAATACTACATGAACGGCGGCATCGCTGGCAGGGCAGCAGAGCAATTGCCCAACCGGAGAGACAACGTATCAGTGATCGATGAGAACCACGCCACGCAAGCGCAAAGGCGGCTATTGATTCCTAATGCATATGCGCAGCTGCCTTTCTCGCAAGGGAATATGAATCCTGCCCTTCGAAACTTTTATTTAACATGGGTAAATGTAGACAGCCATTACCGAGAGATCCAGCAGAACTCACACAGCACGCCGTGCCCTTCACCTGACCAATCACAGCCACCGTTTATCACTCAAATGGATACGAGCACTGATTTTTCATTCGTTCTCTCTGATCCCCTCACAAACGTCATGGCCCTCACGGTCGGGAGTGTGGAAATTCCATTAGCCAGCTATTATCCTTTCTCGAAGCGGTACGGCACCACAAGCTTCGAAATACGCTACGATACCTCACATAACTGCATAACAATCCCCGAAGGAAATTATACTGCCGAGACCATCCAAGAGGTAATCAATGCCGAACTGGATGCGAAAGGATATCCCGTCAAGATCTTCATCAATCCCTCTACTCAGAAAGCATCTCTTGCCCTCAAGCACGAGGAGAGCGGTGACCTCGCGGTCACCTGGTACGGAGCAGATTGCGGGCTCGACTGTGATGTGTCGTCGTGCGACATCGAGAACACAGGCAAGAAATTGGATTCGAGTTTGGGATGGATGCTCGGGTTTCGCCAGCCATTCTACACTGATATCTCCAACTGCGAGCCTACAATAGACGCTTCCCTCAACGAGTGGGCGAAGGGAGGTGCGAGTCAAACGGGCGGTTGCTGGCGAGGAGCGCAAAGCGAGTGCGTGTTCAATCAACTGGGCACTAGGTATATGATATTAGAGATTGACGACTATAACAGGAATCGTAACAGTGGAAATATGTCGACTCTAACGAATAACCGTGATAAATTCAAGATGCCTGACTATGCTCGTAGGACCCAAGCGTCTTTTCCCATCTGCGTGGAGCAGTGCACGTCCCTGAGCCTACCAGTTATATCGGAGCAGCG
>Ga0255054_10000807_pt1 | contig 18515 bp, 36 predicted proteins | sample JV7_2_23_MG_FD_188634 | JGI IMG/M metagenome (GOLD analysis project Ga0255054, IMG submission 188634) | Seawater microbial communities from Jervis Inlet, British Columbia, Canada - JV7_2_23 | ecosystem: Environmental > Aquatic > Marine > Inlet | place: Canada: British Columbia | collected...
TGCATTGAAGCGTTTCCAGGGTCTGCTACCATAAGACTTAGTAGCTACTAGCTCTATAATACAGTCCAGGCCCCTCTTCTGCATAGGAAGCAGAGTATTCTTTAGTATGGAGAGTGACTTATCAAACCTTACCGGTAGATAAGTTGTCCTTTTTGAATTCCTCGAAGTCAGAGCACTCCTCCACATTAAAGTTTGGGAAATGTATTGCACCAAGCTCAATCTCTACGTCTCCTATTTGATCTGCGAGCCAGCCTGAGTTATCCACAGACTCAGGAAAGTATTCGAACTGTGCTCGCATCTCTTCTTCGCTCTTTACATAGAGTTGATCAGAATCAAAGCGGAACCTAGCCTGGTCAGATAGCTTCTGATTGGTCTGAATGGCGAGCAGCAGGTCATGTATCTGCTGATCTTCCTGCTCGAGGTAGTGACAGTCATTGGTTGCAATTACATTGGTACTAGTCTTTTGGGCTAGCTCTATCAGTCGAAGGTTGATGTCGTGCTGGCTCATCTCCCATTCCTCTCCAACACCGTAGGTAATACCATTCTCCTGAATCTCTAGGAAGAACGCGCCCTTAAATATGTCTTGATACTTTTGTATCTGATAGACAGCAGTATCAGTCTGTCGTGCTACCACCAGAGAGGGTATTAGTCCCTTCCTGCAGGCGCTAAGGCCAACAAGGCCTTCAGCGTGCTCTTCAAGTATGTCGTGGTCAATGCGAGGCTTATAGTAGAAGCCCTCCATGTTGGCTCTAGTGGCAATCCTTTTAAGGTTATCCCAGCCAGTCTGGTCGTTACAGAGGAGTACTATATGAAAGGTCTCTTTATTCTCAGCAGACTTCTCGGTGCAGGGAGCAAGAGTTACCTCCATCTCCAGACCTATGATAGGTTTCAAGTTGGCAGCCTTCATAGTCCGGTAGAATTCAATGACTCCAGAGAGAGTACGGTGGTCGGTGATGGCACACGCACCCATCCCAAGCTCCTTCAGTCTCTTGGTGAGCTTGTCTATGTGGATAGCACCATCAAGAGTGGAGTACTTAGTGTGCAGGTGTAGGTGAGCAAAGCTCATTATATTTGCGCCCTCACATAGTGGAATGTATCTCTTATGTTCTTGACCTTCTTAGCTTTCTCGTCTGCCTTCTGAGGTCTCATCAGTGCAGCCGGATGGTACATGATTGCGTACTCTAAGTCCCAATCAACCTCATAGTCTCTGAAGCCACTAATCTTCTCTCTACTTCCTGCCAGCTTACCCATAGTAGCATGATAAGGAAGGTTGAGCACATTTCTAGCAGCAGTCATACCTACGAGGACAATCAACTTAGGACGTATGATATTGATTTGAGCCCACAAGTATGGGAAGCAGTTGTCAGCCCACTCCTGTCGTGGAGTCTCATTGTCACGCTGTGCAAAAGGCCTCTTAGGCCGACACTTGAGTATGTTACAGATAAAGAAGTGGTCGCGTCTTAGCCCAAAGTCTTTCATGGTGTTGGTCATGTCTTTACCAGCAGCACCAACAAATGCCTCACCGGCCTCATCCTCGTCACGACCTGGGGCTTCCCCTATAAGTGCCACACTGGCAGCAAGGCTGCCAGCATAGGGTACTACGTTAAGTCTACTGAATGAGAAGGGGCAAAGATGACAGCGATTAAGCTGGTCCGTCAGATTGCTCATCCTCTGCTGTTTCGTCATCTTCATATCTCTCCGGCATGGCTGCACGTTGAAGCCGGTCGATTAGATTGTCTCTAATCTCCGTATGCTCATTGAGGAAGATCCTACAGGCCTTCTTACCTTGGCCTAGTCTTTCTCCATCAAAGCTATACCATGCTCCACTCTTATCTATTATACCATACTCTGGGCCTAAGTCAAGTAAATCTCCAACAGAATCAATACCTTCTCCAAAGATAATGTCGAACTCGCAAGTCTTAAATGGAGGAGCTACCTTGTTCTTGACTACCTTGACCTTGGTTCTGGCGCCTTCAACATCGTCTCCGGTCTTGATCTGTGCCTTACGTCTTACGTCCAGTCTGATAGTGGAGTAGAACTTAAGAGCATTGCCACCACTAGTGGTCTCGGGATTACCGAAGACAATACCTATCTTCATCCGCAGTTGATTGATAAAGTAGATAGTAGTCTGAGTCATGTTGGCTCTACCAGCTAGTATCCTCAGGCCCTGGCTCATCATCCTGGCTTGTCTACCCATGTGGTTGTCGGTGATCTCACCCTCAAGCTCCTCTATTGGAACTAGAGCAGAGACAGAGTCTACTATGATGATACCACAAGTACCAGAACGGGTGAGCTTGTCTAGGATCCTCATGCCAGAGTCACCTGACATGGGCTGGGAGAATACCAAAGCATCGGTATCAACACCTATGTCTCTAGCATAGGTCATGTCTACTGAATGCTCCATATCAATGTAGGCAGCCAGCTCACCTTGTCTTTGAGTCTCGGCTACCATGTGGAGGCCTAACGTGGTCTTGCCACTACCTTCGGGTCCATAAGCCTCAATGATTCTACCCTTAGGTATGCCCCCTACCCCTAGAGCGATGTCTAGTGATAGAGAACCAGTAGGGATGACAGGCATCCGGATTATAGGGCCAGCACCATAAAGAAAGGCGCTGCCTTTACCCTCTTCCTTATCAAGCGCGGCAAGTACAGCCTTGAGGGTCTTCTTACGTTCTTCCAGGTCCATACAACCTCCTAGTCAAGGTAACCTTCTGCTGCAATCTTGAAGCCTTCTCTTCCTTGTAACTCTGCGAAGTGTGAGGCTAAAGCAGCTTTTACTGCATCTATGGCATCTTCAACATCATGGTTGTTGTCAACCCTGTACGCTCTACGGTTAGTAGTAGCCTTCAGCATAGGCATAGAATGGTCTATGTATCCTCTTCTGAGTTGACCTATTTTGGTCATGACGTGAGCCTTCTCGAATTCATTAAGAGGCTCACCTCTATTTTCGAGTCTTTCCTCACACGTCTTAGGAATAGCATCAATGAAGAAGACTTTAGGGTTCAACCTTTTGAAGAAGTCAAAGTTCCATTGCCTAATGTGATCTCCATCATGAGGTCTATATGCGTAGTCACTCATGACACTACGGTCACTTACTACCCACTTGCCTTCTTGAAGACATGGGACTACTATCTGTCTCATATGCTCAAAGGTGTCTGCAGCAAAGAGATAGGCATAGCTTACGGGATCTATACCTTGCTCAGCTCCATGCAGAACTATCTCTCTAATCTTTAAGGCGAATTCAAGGTGTGGAGAGCCAGGCTCCTTGGTAAGTACTTTCTCTCCAGGTAGGGCACTGAAGATTGCATTAGCTATGGTAGTCTTGCCACAGCCGTCAGTACCTTCAAATACTATGTACTTACAGTTAGGGTCGATCAGGCTGTCGACAAGTAGGTTAATACGATCAATAAGGTTCACTTCCTCCTCCTACATACGAGCTGTCTGGCTGATCCAGAGAAACTCTTCGGGTTCATTGTTTTGCCAGGATAAGAGACCGTAGGCTTTCTTACATAGTATAGCTCTGTCATCAGCAGATGCAGTAGCAGCCTCATTGAGTAAGTCTCTAATAACAGTCACATTCTCAGGGGCAACGCCTATAAGCTCAAGTGCTTCTTGGAACGAGAGCTCAAGTTCTGATTCTCCCCATTGGGCAGTGGGAATGTATCCATTGATCCATCTCCTAGCAAATGAATAGTCATCCCATACAACTACCTTATTCTTGTTGGGTCCACCGTACTGTACATAATCTTTGATAGTCCGTACCAGACTGTGAAAGAACAAGTTCTCCTCAGTCATAGGTACGCCAACGAATTCCTTATAGTACTGTTGCAGGCCACGTCTCATTAGCCGCACCTATTCACAAAGCCACATTCGCAGCTGATGCAGCCAGATTCGTGCCTGATGGGAGCTAGACATTCTGGACATTTCTCCTTGGTCATCCATGGTCCTATAACCTTTTCGAGTGCTTTGATTAGTTGGGCAGGTATAGAAGAGATAGAGCCATGGGATCTGTTAGCCTTCTCAAGTTGCTCTATGACTTGAGTCACAGAGATACCACCTCTGAGGCATAGAGAGGCAAGTCTAGTAATAGCCTCAGCGTCCTGCTCAGACTCAAAAGTGGTGAAGGTCTTTAGGAAGATTTCAAGTGGAGATCCACTACCATCGAGGGAGACGATAGCATATGCATTGCCTTTTTCAGTTCTGATCTTGATCCTTCTGGCATGTAGATCGTCAGGCGAATCTTGCACGGCTGTTGTGGTCCGTGCCACCCCTTCGGGGGCTTCAGTGGAGGGCCCACAGGGTCGCTCAGGAGCGACAAGAACTTCTCTTTCACGAGAGCCTTCTCGATATACTGTGAGACCTTTACACCCCATCTCGTGCGCCAGCCTGAAAGCGCGGCTAATGTCTTTCCGCTCTGCCGTGAAGGGAAAGTTAATAGTCTTCGAAACTGCATTGTCAACCCATCCTTGGAACTGTGCTTGGACCTTGACGTGCCATTCCCAGGAGATCTCTCTAGATGTTCTGAATATATTGGCGATGTCTTCGGGTATATCATCTATACCTGAAAGGGATCCTCCGGTCTTGGAGATCTTCTCCATCAGTTCCTCTGAGTAGAGACCTGCTTCACGCAGAGTCTGCTCAAATATATGATTTGTTTCGAAAAGTTCCTCACCATCGAGCACGTTGTGTCTTTTAAACACAAGACCAAATATAGGCTCGATGCCTGAAGAACAGCCTCCAATGATAGAAATGCTCCCAGTCGGGGCAATTGTGGTGAGTGTGGCATTACGCAACAGTACCTCTTTCTTTGCTAGGTTAAGAGGTACTCCCCACTCTTCTGCAAGCTCATGGCTCATATCATAGGCTGTTTCTCTAATGGTGGACATAAAGAAATCAATCGCTTCAAGACATAGGTCCGAATCATATCGAATGCCAAGCTTGCACAAAGCGTCCGCAAAGCCCATGACACCAAGGCCAATCTTCCTGTTAGCATGAGTCATCTCCCTGATTTTTGGGGTAGGATAGTGAGCTACATCTATTACACTGTCTAAGAATCTGACTGCTCTTCTGACTGTGGTTCTGAGTCTTGAGACGTTGACTGACTGCTCAAGATCACCTTTGTACGGAGTGGCGACCATATTCGAAAGATTAATGGAACCAAGTACGCACGACTCATACGGGAGCAAAGGTTGCTCACCGCACGGATTGGTTGCTTCAATGTCTCCAAGTTCGGGTAACGGATTTGTAGCGTTGATTCTGTCAATGTATACGACTCCTGGTTCCCCGTTATTCCAACTCGCCTCCACAATAGCATCCCACACGGTATTCGCAGGGAGCCTATTGACCACTTCTCCGGTCCGCGGATTGATAATGTTATAGTCTCCGTTGTCATGTAGAGCTTCCATGAATTCATCGGTAATAGCAACGGAGATATTAAAGTTTCTAATATCTCCTTCCTGTGCTTTGCAGGTAATAAACTGAAGAACGTCTGGATGATCGACTCGAAGCATTCCCATGTTCGCTCCCCGTCTCGCACCTCCTTGCTTGACAAAGTCTGTGACTGCATCGTAACCTCTCATAAAGCTAATCGGTCCGCTAGACTGACCACCTGTAGTGCTTACGGTGTCTCCTGCAGGTCTAAGTCTAGAGAATGAGAAGCCGGTACCGCCTCCTGCTTTCTGCACCATCATCATGTCGTGGATGCCCATGCCAATAGAAGACATGTCATCCTCGATAGGTAGTACAAAGCAGGCTGCTAGGATAGGTTCCTCTACCTTGCCAGCATTCATAAGAGTAGGAGAGTTAGGCAAGAAGTCGAACCTAGTCATCATTTCAAAATACTGTTGGGATACACCCTCAGCACTTCTGGAATCAGCTTGCGCTACGAAGTCAGAGACACGTCTGAATAGCTCCTCAGGTGTCTCTATAATAGTAGTGTTATCAACAGGATCCTTCTTAAGATACCTCTTACTAAGAACGACCTTAGAACTTTGGGTCAATTGCATCATTCGGAATCCTCATCTTTAGGGAAGCCTGCACCAGAAAATATGGCTTCGGGCAGTGAGTTGATCTGTTGTTGCATACTGATAAGTACACCATTAACATTCACAAGGACGTTGCTTACGTTGTTCATGGTCTGTACAACGTGACCAAGAAGTTTAGTCTCTGGAGTGCGTGTGGCGCCAGGTTGCATGCTCTGGAGATTACCAATCTCCTGGTCTAGCAGTACGATGAGCCCACGCATGATGACCATGTTTTGGAACTCACCTTCAACATTGGTTACTACCTTACCATCCTCATCAAGAGATGCTGTTATCTTACAGAGAATCAGAGGTATTCTGGGCTCTTTACCTGTCTCCTTGATTCCTGGCTGTTCTGTCTCCGGAGGAGTACTATCTCCTATATCCGGAGTGCATGACGGACAGCCTTCACAGCCGTCTCCACATGGCATTGGGACTACCTCTTTGTCTTTACTCATACTATGTTTCCTTTCACGTTGCCTAGCATCTTGTTCTCGCTCATCTGACCTATCTGTATAGACTTGGCCATGTTACCGGTAAAGCTAAGAGATCTAAGGATCTCTTCCCACATCTTGACACACATCTCTGCCACCATAGCAGCAGACTGTGCCTCAATAATGTTTGTCTCTCTGTTAGCTCTACGCTCAGCTTCAGCTAGGGGTAGGATTTTAATCTTCTTACGACCCTTATCAACATAGTTGGTAGGGATCTGGAGCTCTCCAACCTTATCACGGAACATCCTCTCTGCTCTATGCTTGGTAGCCATGGCGGCACACTCAGCATTATGCTTATTGGTGGATGCCTTGTGATACTTGGAGGCTAGATTACGTAGTACAATATCAATCTCAGGAAGGCCGGCACCTTCCGGTATAACAACCTTGAAGTGTTGCTTCCACTCGGTCATAGGCTTGCCCTGGAACTTAACCTTTCTCTTAGCATATGTAACAAGGTATTCGAATCTATCGAAGGCATCGTCCAGTTCGTCTAAGGTCAGCGCAGCAGCAAGCTCTGGTGCTTCTACTCCGTTCTCTTCGTCCTTAGATTTCTTCGTCATACTCAGCTTCCTCCCTGTAACGTCTGACCTTCTCCTTCTGGTCTGGTAGCTGGCCTATAAGCTTCTTGACCTTAAGCTGTTTCCATTTTGGAAGACAGACATCAGAACAGTAGTACTTAGTAATATCAAAGATTTCACAAAAGATGATCTCCTCTGCAGCGTCTGCAAAGGTACAGACCTGATAGTTTCTGTGGTAGGTCTTTCTGCAGGTACGGCATTTACCAGTAGCTACGTCAGCTCCCCTGCTAGGAACTAGCATCAGGCTCCCTCCATATGATTAGCTTGGCTTTTGTAAGCTCAGTGAGTTTAAGGATAGTAAAGAACTCTTCAAGAGAAAACTCAATAGGTAGTCTACCTTCAGGTTCATCTAAGTATATGGCAACCTCTTGGTTGCCAGTCCAAAAGACAAACGGGTCCTCTGAGAACTGGCTCTCAAATAATTCATAGAGCTCGTCCTTGGTAAGGCCTTCTGTAGGGAGAGAGATACCAGAGTCACTTGGAATGAATTCCCCTTTAGTTGGTGTAGATATCTGTGAAGTGGTAGGAATAGATGGAGAGGTGGTACTAGATTCTGGGTGAGCAGGAGGTACTTGACCTTCTCGATGGAACACTGAGGTTTGTACAAATCGTAAGTACTCAGCAACATGCTTAGCTAGCCGCTTATCTTCTAAGAAGATCTCAACCTCTGGGACGGTATAGATGATAGTATTGTCTTGTTTCAGACCCAAGCGGGCAGATTTGAACGCATCTCTACCGGCTGCTACCACAACGTTTGGATCGCGTGGTCTTACAGGCCCATCTGTGGTGGTAGGGTCGCGTTTAATGTCAAAGATATCGTAGTAAAGACCGCGGTCTTCTAAGCCTCGCACAAGCGAGGCGCGTAGGTCTCCCGACAAGTCGTTGACAAATAATGAGATAGGCTGGCCTATAGGAGCCCAGCCCTCTTCTTTACCATCCATAGATTTTTACCACACCCATGTTGAGAAGCTGTTGAACTCTTACCATTTCACTCATGTCAACAGGAATGGATCTCTTCTCCTCACCAAAGGTGAGTTTCCAGAACCATTTCCCTTCGTGCTCATTGACGGCAAGAATCTTCACGGGTAGGTTTGTGTCTGCTCCGGGTACCTTACTGGGATCATGAATAAGAGATACATCTCCCTTGCCACCCTTCTTTAAGAAAGCCAGAATATCACCTACATCCTTACTGGAGAGCTTAAAGATAATCTTGTTCTCCCAGTCGTAGGTCCTACTCTTACCTTCTTTAGCATTAGCCATTTCTAGCATAATGCAGCCTTCGGCAGCGAAATCACTGCCCTCTTCCTTTGGTGCTGCGGGTAGTAACTGTAGGCGCAAGGCCGCACTACCCTTATAAACCATAAACGGGGCTGGTCTCATGCAACGTCTCCTCTCTTCTTCTTGGCCCTCTGGTAGAGGTCCTTCACAACTTTAGAACTCTTGGCCAGTACTTTCTCGGACAGGTCTGGCCATATCTTTGCGGTGTAGGCTATGCTCATTCCCAGGCAGTCATCAATGAATTCAGCTGTACGTTTTCTATGTACAATAAAGAAGTAGCCTACACCTGATATCAGTATCGCACGCAATAAAGTCATTATACCATACTTTCGGGGTATGTCAACCCCTATTCATTCAATAAATTCCAAGTTCCTGTATAATATATAACATCCTTAAATATAAGATGTATATCGTGATGTCTGAGATTAAAACCATGTCGGTCTTTACCATCACTTTTATCTCTTGCGTCTACAATGGCATCCATGGCCTTTACAAGGTGCTCTCCAAGGACATCAAAAGGATTTCCATGGTAAGTGCCAAAGTTCCTAAAGATATACTTACACCAGTCCTCTAGCGAGCCTCTGTGCTGAGGCATCTCAACGCCAACAGCTTGAGCTTTAACAGCTAGAGTGGTAAAGACCAGCTCTAGGTCGCTAAGAGTTTTTATGGGGAAGTCTGGAAGCACAACATATTCTCTAGTAATACCTGGGCGGTGTACGCCAGGTCAGTAGCATCCTGAGTACAGATAAGGATATTCGCCTGGCCGGCCCGGGTCACGCCCTTATTCCAGGCCGCCAGACTTTCTACCATCTCTTTGGCGTCTACAATTAGACCCATGGCCGATTGCAGGTAGCCTTCAAAGTCGACACTATCCTGCGTGAAGAGGCGGCAGACGTTAATCTTATACCAGGCAGTGGCAAGCCACTCACCTATGGTAACAGAGGCATAATTGCCTCCCCTAATGCGCTCAGCAACCTCCGCCAGTATCTTCCGGCAGGATGTCAGTGCTGTAATCGCTTGCATGATTTCCTTATATTCCAGTGCTATCATGGTCATACATGTCAGCCTCATTTCCACATTCTTCACGTGTGCATATTAGCGTGTTACCACGGTATATAACTGTACTATGCCAACCACACCTACAGCACACAACAAGGAACCCGTCTTTCATTGTCCCAAAACCTGGTCCATCTGTGGCAGGGTAGCCTCCAAAGATTGTCATTACAATCTCCTAAAGTACCAGGTAAGAACATAGAAATGGGGTACGTGGTACCAAATGATCGCTGCCATCATGATGATATCATGCCAGTTCAATGACTGAAACATCGTGCTTTCCTTTATGTCGTTTGATGTGCTTCTTAGTGTTCCTGTAACAAGCAGGTAACTCCATCAAGACGGTCTTGGTATTCTCTTTTACCAAGGTGCCCTGAATCCTGCTCTTCTTCCTTCGAAAGTCTGCAATCACTATGTTCGGCATCTGTTACCTCACAGTAGACACAAAGATACTCAAGGATTACGCCATCTCGTGTAGTGAGTGGCTCAAGAAATGCTGTGCCTTCACAGCGTGAACAAATCATGGTCTAAAGATCTTATCAGCTAGCGGGTCTTTTGCTAGAATCTTGCTGTCTATATCTTCATAGAGATCTATTCTATCACAGCGACTACAGCGGAGACATATCTGGCTTCCAATCCAGTATAGTACACCTCTACGCTGAAGGATCATAGCTCCCATAGGGTAGCGTGGTATCTTACATTGCTCCCACATCTCGCAGGGCGGTATAGCCTCTACATTGACACCAAGTGTCTCTCCCTGGCTCTGCATTGCATCCTTGAGACCAGCTAGGGGGTCTCCGTTGTTGCCACCTTCAGTTCCCATGATATTGCTCCCATGTCCTCGTCTAGGTAAGGACATCTAAATTGATTGTTTAGCATGTACATAACTTTAGTCCAGGTGATTTCTTCGCCCATGATGTTGGCAATCACCGGGTAGATCCCATCACACTTTTGGTAGATGACATCACCATTAGGTAGAACAGCTATACGGTGCCGCTCTAGTCTAAGACATCTCTTAGAGCAGGTCCAAAGCTCTTGCTTGTTCCTACCCATAGGAAGAAGCTTAGCTTTAAGGTCATCTTTTTTGAACTTGAATCTGTCGCTGGAGGCTACCAGCAGTTTGATCTTATTGAGGTCTTGACGGTTCTTATGCTCTTCAGTAGTACTGATGTATACACGCAGGTCGTTATGGTTGGCAAAATTGATGAAGGAATAGAAACTGGGGTGCCGTTCAGACCAGCTACCGTTAGTGATGCACCACTTGTGTCCTTTCCATTTTCGCCTGTTCATGCCTGCCTTGATGGCATAATCTACTCTGTTTATATAGTTGCCCCATAGCTTAGTGTCGATAGATATCTCTCCACCATAAAAGCCGACTGAGTTGACTGTAGTCCAGTCAATAGTTTCAAGGAAGTTGAAAAGTACTGCTTCGTCAAGCTTCTTGCCATTCTGTGGGCCTGCATCGTACATACAGAACGAACATTTTAGGTTGCACTTAAGTGAGCCTATAATACTGAAGTCTATTTGTCCATCTCCAGGAATGTAGACCATGTTGACATCCTTTCTTTCATTTGCTTATATGATTCACGTACTTGCACTGCTTCTACTTGACCCTGCCATGCTATTACCAGGGTACACAAACTACGGTGAGGTTCCTCATGTGGTAGAATTTTAAAGATTGATTGGAGCATAACTAGGAACGGTTTACCGTTCATAGCAGTTACCTCAAGAAATACAGGCTCCATCGCTATCTCCTGTCTTATCTATGATCATGCTTTGGTCAACCCATGTGTACCTATCTGAAGACTGAAGCAATTCATTTGACGCCGCGCCATGGAAGCACACGACTTCTACTCTCTTGCCAACAGCCTTAAGGTATTCCACAAGGTCAACAAAATCACCATCTCCAGTAACTAGGATGATGGTGTCAACACTGGGTGCTAGGTTCACGGCATCAATAGTGATCCCGACATCCCAGTTCCCTTTAGCTCCACCACCTGGTAGGGTGATGAGCATCTTTTCTCTGATCTCAAATCCATGAGCCTTTAGGCTCCCGTGGAACCCCTTGGGGTCTGTACCAGGGCAGGTAACACAGTAAGCAATGGATCTGATCAATGCCCTGTCTCCGACGGCTTGTATTAGAAGCTTTTGAAAGTCAAGCTTCCCACTGAATTGGTCTCGGGCTGCATAGAATACGTTTTGTACGTCGACTAGAACTCCCACACGATTCCCACTATAATTCACTCTCATTCCAAATCTCCTTAACTTTTAATAGTGCTGAGCCAGTCTGCTATTTCATCTTCATCTGTCTTGTCAGGGTATACACAGTATAAGTTAGCTTCGTTAGCCATGTCCCTGATATTGATCTTGTCCCCAGGATCTAATTGTATTGCAATAGGGGTATTGTTGGGGTCGAACGAGATCGTCCCCATTTGTTCAGTCTTCACATATACTTTCACTGTCTTCCTCCTCAAAGGTAGGATCCGTTCTTAGTATAATGTCGAGAGCTTGAGAGAAGAGGCTTCTCCATCCAAGTTCTCTCATGTGAAACATTACGAACTTGTCATAGCCCTCAGGCTTTACGATGGCATACTGATAAAAGCCACCACCGACGTCTCCCTCATTGCGGATCTGGATTTCTTCAATCTCGTCCTTATTGACAAACGTCTTAATTATCAGCATAGTTACCTCTATGTTTGGTAGGGGAGGTCGGGGTCGAACCGACAACTATCAAGTTTTAAGCCTGATGCCTCTGCCATTTATTTGGGCTACTCCCCCGCATGTGCCATAGTATCTGCATTGTCAGTACCACACCTGGAGCAGATTTGTATAACACGTATCCTGTTGTAGTGACCGTCAAAGAATATCTCATCCTTTAGGATTACTACACCGTCACATTCTGCTACCTTACATTCCATGTGGATTACTCTCCCATACGTCGTTCTAAACGGCTTCGCAGAGTGCCTAACATCTCATCTATGGTCATATCTTTAGACCATTTGCCCCAATGACCTTCATCCTTCTGGGACGGGTCTGAGTAAGCTTCTCGTCCCTTCTTGGTTGTTTTAGAGATGTTGAGGGTCTTATCATCAAAATTAGCATAGACTACGAACATTGTATCTGACATTTGTTTCCCTTTCTAGTTGGTAGGAGAGGAGGGAATCGAACCCCCACGTCCGAAGACACTAGATCCTAAATCTAGCGCGCCTGCCTAATTACGCCACTCTCCCACAGTTATCCACGTCTTACGGAGCATATCAGCTCTGTTTTCAGGTTTCGTACTTCTTTCTCTAACCTTTTTATCTCTAGGTGTTGTCCAACTATGAACCTAATTATGTTCTTAACAATTTGGTATGCTACTACCGGGAGCTTCTCTTGTCCTGGTATGTAGGACTTGTCAAGTTCTTCAAAGTTCATCTCTTTTTTCATTTCACTGGTGAGTTCCATAGTCTTACCTTTCTTGTTTTGGTCGGGGTGGTAGGATTCGAACCTACGATTACGCGGACCCAAACCGCGTGTCTTGCCAGACTAGACCACACCCCGAGTAGTATCATGGACGGACAGCAGCATGCCGATGCGGTGAGGATTCGAACCTCTGGCAGCATGTGCGGCAACACGATGCTGCTGCTCGCCATACTCCGCTACTTCCGCCCATCCATCATACCACCAGGAGTTCTCTTGGTATTACGTACAGTGATAGACATCTTGGGTTGCATAGTAAAGTAGTATTTATTACCCAAGCTATCAAGCTTCCTTATTACAGGACGAGGGTCTATGTTGTCTTCTTTATGTGCACTTTCAGGTACATGCATTGGTATCTCCTAATGTACGAAAATATAGAAGAAGGGTTTCTTATGATCTGTCTTGCCTTGTGCAATGTGCATGGTATCTAATATCACACGCTCACAGTCGCTCCTACCTACATATGAGGCATTGTCTACCATAATGGCGTCAACTGTGCCAGCGGCAAAGGTATATCTCTCGCGGAGACCCCTGGCACCAGTGATTATAAAGATACGGTTGCGATCCCCAATCAGATTCCTTATCTGATGGTTCATATGGTCTGCAGCACCATGATTGTGAGTAACAATGAGAGTAGAGCCAGCAAATCTTTCTTTTGCAAGCAGGACTAGGGCACTAGAGTGACCGCACTGTCTGGGTCCTTTCAGTCCTACAGTACATAGCTCATTGTAGAACTGGAGGGAAGTCATACTCTCGTAGACTTCGTTCTTGAATGCTTCTTGCTGTTTGATGGCACTGATGCCCACCATCTGACGTAGTGCATCAAGGGTGTATTCATAGAGTGGTCTCATACCTCACCTATAGAAAAAGACGGCAGTGTACTAGCAGTACAGCCGTCTTCAGTCCAGCCTTTATCTCCTACTTTACCAATAGTATCGAGACTCTTGGTAGCAAAGTTCCATAAGTGGATCGGAGAGCCTTCTACTTTTGACTTGCTGTACGCTAGCTTACAGTTAGCGTGTGTCCAATAGTACCACGTTGTCACAGGATTATTCTTTCTCAAAGTGTAGCTTGTTGTTATGTATGTCAGCTAATACTTTGTCTCCTGCCTGTATGTCAGTATCAGGATTGAGTAATATCTTAGCAAGAGGTAATCTAAAGTACGTCTTGATAAACCTTTTCATAGGTCTAGCACCGTACGACATATTACAGCCGTTGTCTCTAATCCAGGTGATGATATCATCAGTAGGCTGGATAAAGATAGATTTGTTTTCAGCTACTAGGACAACAGTCTTAGCAAGCTCAAGTCTAGCAACCTGCCAGTACTCATCCCACTCTAGGTCCCTAAAGAATATAACATCGTCTACCCTGTTAAGGAACTTAGCCGGGAAGAATTCTTCCACTGCTTTACGCAGGGTATCTTCCTTAGCTCTTGGAGTGATGGTAGGCATGTTGGGATCTTTAATACCTATCCTACTCTCATAGCTTTCGACGTCTTCTACACCAATATTAGAGGTCATGATTAGGGTAGATTCACCGAACTGTACTTCGTTTCCCTGACCGTCTTTAAGGTGACCCTCATCCATAATTTGGAGAAAGATCTTTCTAGTCTTCTGATGTGCTTCTTCGATTTCATCAGCAAGTATGACACAGAACGGCCAGGCTGCCACAGCATTGGTAAGGATTCCACCCTTCTCGAAGCCTCTGTAGCCTGAGGGAGCACCAATAAGCTTGGTGTACTCATGTCCCTCTGCAAATTCAGACATATCAAATCGGTGTAGGGCATTACGATTGCCAATCATTACATCATTTAGAGTGACGGCAGTGTAAGTCTTCCCGACACCAGTGTTTCCAATAAATATATAGTTTCCAATGGGTATTCTAGGTTCTTTGATCCCAGCAAATGCAGTGATAATACTATCGGACAGAGTACTTACTGCCTCTTCTTGTCCGATAATACTCTCATTCATTTTGTGATCGAGGGAGAGCATGTAGGCTTGATCAACGTGTTGTAACCTTTTCTCTTGGACTGGCTCACATGCAGCAGGACATTTTTGTTCTTCCACTTCCTTCTGCTTGTGAGGGTAGCATTGCCGTTGAAGTCTATGGCCACCCTTATCACTCGTATCCATTAGTAGCAGCGGGTTCACGTTACATACCAGCAGAAATAGTTCATGCATAATGTCTTCTGGACCGATCGGGGTGCCCTTGCTCTGCATTTGTTCGACATAAGCTTTGACAGTGGGCAAGATCGCTTCTAGATTTCTAACACAGATTGTTATAACATACTGCTCGTATGCGTCCTGGTCTTCATAGCTCTTATTGAGTGTCTCCTCAACCACCGACTGGACTAGCTCACGAATATCCACCTCGATATCCAGCAGTTCCCAATTTCGGATGGCCATTTCACAGTTGTTCTCCTTGGTTTCTTTGTGCCTCATGGTGAGTTACTTCCTAATAGTAAAGGTAGTTTCTATTTCACATGATGTCAATTATGGTGGCGCCTCTAGGATTTGAACCTAGGGCCTGCCGGTTATCGGCCGACGGCTCTACCAGACTGAGCTAAGGCGCCTCTTTTTCTTCTTGTTTTTTGTACCAGCTGTTTGGTTTCTTTACTAGCTTCTCGTACAACTCGGGGTCTATCTCTGGTATTCCTGAGAGTGCAACTATAGTATTAACATGGTTACAGTTCCTGCAGCGGTACTCTTCCTTATCGTAGACCTTACAATCAATCCACGTGGAGTATCCACAACACTGGCAGGTCCATATACCGCGGTCAGTACCAAGTATATTGGTAAACATTGCTTATCCTTTAACTAGATGCCCAACCAAAGAAGTAGAAACCCATTTCACCCTTTTCGGTAACAAATGTGACACAGCAAGCAGGTCCCCATTTGTCGTGGCATTTGTGTGCCACGCCTCCCTCCATAAGGCTATCTGCATATTTTATAGGGTCCTCACCTACTGGTACATCAATCATTATGAAGCTATCCTTCTCTGCGATTGTACCAGTGTAGCCACCATGTCCATACAGGTAGCGGGCTTCCTTAACTACAGAGTTAAAGGCTTGCTGGGCTGTCGGAAAGCCTACTACTCTTTCTTCAAAAGTGTCAGCTCCCACTAGAACTCTCCTTCCTCACGGATCTCGACACCAACAGGGAACTGGGGTGCACCATCCTCTGACAGATCTTGGTAGCGGACGGTCAACCACTTCCCAATGTGGTCCTCACGGGTCTCGTATAGCTCTGCTTTGTGCTCCATGGTACCTTCAGGTGCTACGTTGAACTCGTAGCCATCCTTGGTCTTACAGATAAAGACAGCCTTGCCTTTAAATGAGCCTTTACCTTCACGTACCCTTACGATTTGGAACTCAGCATCCTCAAAGTCTTTCAGTTTCAAGAGTGAGTTGGAACGATGGCCAACGTTGTAGCCATCGTCTCCACTCCGAATAATAGTACCTTCATACCCTTGTGAGGTAAAGAGTTCGTGAGCTTTGAACAATGCTTCTTCATTTTCGACAGTGATAGTCTTGACAAGCCTTACTTGCTTAGGAAAGGCTTTTGCACAGTCTAAAAGTGCAGCCCATCGTATCCCAAACGAGTAGAGTGGCTCGACGATATCATATACCATATATATTAGAGTTTCTGATTCTTCCTCTCGGAACTTCTTTGCAGCACGAGCAGTCACTTGAAGTAGTGGCATGTCTGGAAGAAGAAGCTCACCGTCAGTCATAAGCCCGCCTGACTTCCACATGAGATGCTCGACACATTCCCTAACGTGTTCTTTACCACCACGTGTCCATGCAGTCTTACCATCAGGCTCTTTTAACAGGCGGTAACCATTGAGCTTTGGTTGTGCATAACAGGGCCAGACGATCCTATGCTTTCTCTCGTGGTATTTGTGTGCCAGCATAGGCTTAGTGGGAATGTGGTCAGCAGAACCGTCCTCTGAGTATCCCTTATCTCTCTGTCTCTGGACAATAGAGTGGAACTCGGAGATGAGCTGTTCCTTGTCGCTAGTTTCGTTGGCTCGGCCAACGTTCTTACCTTTGACCTGAACAGGAGTAGACTCTTGTACCTTAGAGCCCTCTTGCCACCACACCTTCTTATAGAAGTGGTCTTCACCACGGCCAGTAGAGGAAGTATATCCTCGTTTAAATGCAACACACTTCCAATACTTAACCTTTCCAGTCCTAGTCAATGACTGAAGGACGGGACTCTCTTTGATAGTTTCCATTAACTTACCTTTCTTCTTTTGTCTTGTCGAAAAAGTCGACAGTTATCATATCGCCAGCTATGGCACAGTACATGCACCATACAGTATTGCCATCGTACAGGTATGGTTGGGCCCTCATCAAGAGGTCCACAATGTTCGCAGGATTCCATTATGCCTGTCCTCTTGGGATTATCTTCTCACCAGCGAGTCTATCACGCAGCTGTTCTTCTCTAGATACGAGGTATCGGTGGTACTCTACCTCTCGGAAAAGAGCAAGCACCATGTCCTTGTCTTCCTTAGTGAGGCTATTCTTCTTGAGCTCTATAAGCTCCTTCTCATTTTCCCAAAGGTTCATTTCTTGTTTATCCTACACGTCGTACCAAAACCTTTGATCCAGGATCGAGTCCAATAAAGTTACCTTTGTGGTCAACAGTGCCTATCTCGTGGTGACCACAGCACTTGCATCTATCTGCGTGGACTCTGAGTTCAAGGTCATCTACCATACGCAGGATACTTCTAGCTTCTTTAACACGGCCCTCATAGTGTGCGATGCTTCTAGTTAGGTTCTCATAGCCTGCACGTTCATCTAGGCTGAGAATTATCTGATAGCCGTACTCTTTTGTTCTTGTATCCTCAAGGTCACTCATAGTTTGGAGAAGATGTTCGAGCTGATTACTTATTGCTTTTCTTATCATCATTTATCCTTTCACATTTACAGTCGTCCCAATCTTCCTTACAATCTGGGCAAGCAGAGAACACCCTCTGCTCACACATTACTTGATAAGCTTCATATCTCTTGAGTTGCCGCTCAGCATTCTGTGCTGCACCGGCGCCCTCTTTGAGGGCTATTTCACCAAGGTTAATCATAGTGGCATACCTGTTATGTCTGCAGTGTTATCGTACTCAGTACGGTACCATTCGGTTCCCATCCAGTCACAATGTTTGCTCTGACATTCTACTTCATAGCAAAGAGAGTCATCCTTCATCTGGTAGGGACCATACTCGACCTGTTCTCCACACATAGGACAGATACCTTGTTCTGTTTTCATTACTTACCCTTCTATATTATGGGAGCCCGTCTCCCTTTCGGGTTAGTCAAGCTAACAGGGCAGGGTGTCGTAGGGCTCCCATATGTCTTATTTTTATAGACCAAAAACCTTTACAGTAAATATAAAGAGTGCAATCAGTATTATAAGAGCTAATATCCTTTCTATGATTCTCACTTACTTATCCTTTTATCTCATCAAGGCCACAGGTGCACCCATACTCTAGGGTACTCTTCTGTAATGAATGCATAGTGGTCCATAGAATAAGCAGACAGTCACTCTTATGCTTTCCATACTTTTCTAGCGCAGTCTCAAGTAAGGAGATACGGTGTCTGTCCGTCCTGCTTAGCTCTATCTCTTGAACCATAG
>Ga0255054_10000808_pt1 | contig 18506 bp, 16 predicted proteins | sample JV7_2_23_MG_FD_188634 | JGI IMG/M metagenome (GOLD analysis project Ga0255054, IMG submission 188634) | Seawater microbial communities from Jervis Inlet, British Columbia, Canada - JV7_2_23 | ecosystem: Environmental > Aquatic > Marine > Inlet | place: Canada: British Columbia | collected...
ACGTTCAGCATCACCGGCGATGTTTGCCGCACTTAGTATTGCCAGGTGTACTTCTGTGTCAAACGCCGAAACGGTGACGATCGCTGCTAGCGAGATAAGCGATACGGCGATTGCCACAGCGATTGGCGTAACGTAGATCGACCGATATTCCCAGATCTCACGCTTGAGCAATGCGATTTGAGTTCCGATCATGCCGTGGCCCCTTTGATCTTGGCGACGAACAGATCAGCCACTGAAGGCGTATGCAATTCGCCGAAATCTGCAAGGCGCTCCCGGTCCGGTTTCTCGAACAACATGATCTTTTTGCCAAAGATGTCTCGCTCGGCAATCGGTCCCATGTTTCGAGCCTCGTCGGCCAGCTCGCCCGATGTCATCAACTCAACGTAGCTTTCGGCAAGCGAATCCATCGTCCTGTCGAGAATGATGCGCCCCTCATTGATGAACATGATGTCGGTCAGGATATTCTCGATTTCCTCGACCTGATGCGTGGTAACCAGAATTGTGCGTTCCTCATCGAAGTAGTCCGACAGCAAATTCGCGTAAAACTCCTTGCGGAAAATGATGTCGAGCCCCAGGGTCGGTTCGTCAAGGACCAGGAACTTCGCGTCAATTGCGGCGATGATCGACAGGTGCAACTGCGTCACCATACCTTTCGACAATTCACGAACCCTCGAGTCCCTGCGTTTGTCGACTTTGGTCTTCTTCAGGAGCGCTTCAGCCTTATCGCGTGAAAAGTTCGGATGCACGGATTCCACGAAATCCAGAAGTTGGGACACTCGAATCCAGCGTGGCAGTACGGCAACATCAGCGATGAAACAAATGTTTCGCATGAGTTCCTTGCGCTGTTTGAAAGGGTCCAGGCCGAGAACGGACAACTCGCCCTCGCAATCTGTCAAACCAAGCAGGGCCTTCAGCAATGTCGTTTTGCCCGCCCCGTTCGGGCCGATGAGGCCCATAATTCTGCCCTTCTCGATTTCGAAACTGATGTCATCGACGGCGCGAACGCGACCGTAATGTTTCGACACTCCGCGGGCTGATACCAGGCTAGTCATCGGCGCCCCCTGTTCTCCCTGTCTTCTTCGCCTCTTCGAGTAGCTCGACAGCGTCGAGCCCCAGCCGTTCGATCGTTTCCAACACCTTCGGCCACTCCTTATCGATGAATCGTTGGCGCTCATCTTTGAGCAGTCGCCGCCGTGCGCCATCAGTAATGAACATACCGCGACCCCGTTTTTTCTCGACGAGGTCTTCATCCACAAGTTCCTGGTAACCCTTGAGTACGGTTAGCGGGTTGAGCCGGTACTCTGCCGCAACATTGCGCACCGACGGCAAGGCATCACCGTCGCCGAGTACGCCCTCAAGAATCATCGCTACCACGCGATCGCGCAGCTGACGATAAATCGGTAAATCTTCGCTCCACTTCGGATCCATCGAGACCCCGCTACTCGTTGATGCCATGGTCAACCCGACATTGAGTGACTTCGTGGCGCACAAAAAAGCACCGGCCTGCGCTTGCAGGCCGGTGCAACAACTCCGTCGCTACTTTACTCGCCTTGGTGACGGAAAATGATCCTACCGGAAAAATCACTCGATCAGTCCCCGGAGATATGCAGCACGATGCTGTAGTCAACGGGCCCGGCCTTGTCTGCAACCGCAGCATCCGCTGAATTCATCTGGCCCGCGATCAGCGCCACAACCATTAGCATCATGATCGTGATACTCACGATCTCGTTCAGATACTGGGCAATACGTGATTTCATGGTCGGGCTCCGGGGAACAACATTAGTGAACTGGTGTTATAGTTGACTATAACACTAAAAATTCATTTTGCAACCCCAATTACAGAAAAATCCTAACCCGGAGGCCCGGCATTCGGCGTTTAACTAAGTATTCACAAAATCACGCCACCAAGAAATCAATGACTTATAGCCGAGCTCTTCGACTGGCGCCATTTGCCCTTTCCCATTTCGCGAGCGTCGCCTATGCTCCGCCGATGGAGCACAGGCCCGAAGACAGCGCCCTGATGCTGCGCTACCGCGATGGCGACGTGGCGGCATTCGAGACCCTTTACCGCCGCCACAAGGATTCGTTGTATCGCTATTTGCTCAGGCTTTGCCACCAGCACGCCGCCGCTGAGGACATTTTCCAGGACGTATGGGGCAAGATCATCAAATCTCGCGCCAATTACCGCCCGACCGCCAAATTTACGACCTTTCTATTTCACGTCGCGCACAACTGCTTCATTGACTACATTCGGCGCAACAAACGGCATGCGGACACCACTGACATCGAGCCGGACACGCAGCCCGATTGCAGTGAACTACCGGAGACGCTCACCGAAAAGAGCCTTGCGCGGCGGCGGCTCGATGCCGCACTGAGGACCCTGCCCGATGAACAGCGCGACGTATTCCTGCTACATGAGGAAGCCGGGCTCAGCCTCGACGAGATCGCCTCGGTTACCGATTGCAAACGTGAGACGGCCAAGAGCCGCCTGCGATACGCCATCAGGAAACTGCGAGACGCGATCGATGAGCCCACGGAGCTGTCATGAGTGACGACCGATATCGCACCGACGACATCACTGACCCAATTGTGTCCGGGACCTACAGGGAACTTGCAGACGAGCGCACGCCGGAGCACCTCGATCATGTGGTGCTCAATGAGGCACGCGGCGCAGCGCTACAAGGTCACCGCAAGACAGTTTCCTGGTTACGACCCGCCGCATGGGCGACAACGATCGGCCTGTGTCTGGCGATCGTGCTCGAAATCGCCGATATGCCTCAGCAAGAACAAGCCGTGTTCGATACGCCGGCGAAGCACCAGGAGGAATCTATTGCCGTGACGCCAGCCTCTGACGCCGGCGACGTACCGGCAGCCACGCCCGAAGCCCTGAATACCCGGCAGGATTCGGCTGCCGCTATTGAGGTCGATTCGCTCGATGATGCCGACATGCAAATCATTCGCGAAGCCGAGAATCGTGCCCGCCTGCAGACCGGCAGTGACGAGGAAGCGGGGCGCAGTTTATTGCGGGCGGCGCCGGAGTTCGGTCTGCAAAGCGAAGTTGCTGCAGAGCGATATTGCAGTAAATCCGAAACCGGCGACCCCAATGCCTGGCTGGAGTGCATTCTGAAGCTCGAGAAGGATGGCTTTCATGAGGCCGCCCGGATCGAGCGCGAATTGTTGAAGGAAGCGTTTCCGCCGGCGGAACAACCCTAAGTAGTGGTTCTACACGATGTCGCGACAGTGCTGCGGTGCTAGAATCGCCGCCCGACTAACGCATGCATCTCGTCGCATACGGGACCCCCGGAACGATTGCGACTGTAACAACCGGTACACAGGGAATCAGAATGATGAAATCACCAGTTCGCGTCACCATCACGGGCGCCGCCGGCCAGATCGGCTATCAGCTCGCCTTCAGAATCGCCTCCGGCCAAATGTTCGGCAACGACCAGCCGGTCATTCTGCAGCTGCTCGAGATTGCCCCGGCTCTGGACGCTCTCAAGGGTGTCGTCATGGAGCTGGACGACTGTGCCTTCGATACGCTGGCGAGCATCGTCGCCACCGATGATCCGAATATCGCCTTCACGGACAGCGACTACGCGCTACTCGTCGGTGCCCGTCCACGCGGACCGGGAATGGAGCGCAAGGATCTGCTCGAAGCCAATGCCGCCATATTCTCGGTCCAGGGCAAAGCGATCAACGACCGCGCGAGCCGCAACATTCGTGTCCTCGTCGTCGGTAACCCGGCAAATACCAATGCTCTGATCGCGAGCAGTAATGCACCAGATATCGATGGCGGCAATTTCACGGCCATGACGCGACTCGACCATAATCGGGCGACCGCGCAACTGGCTGCGAAAACCGGCAATCATGTCAGTGACGTTCGCGGCATGATGATCTGGGGGAACCATTCCGCGACGCAATATCCGGATATCAACCATGCCAGCGTTTCCGGCAAGCCGGCCGCCGAGCTCGTAGACCAAGCCTGGCTTGCTGACACATTCATCCCCGTCGTTCAACAGCGCGGCGCTGCGATTATCAAAGCCCGTGGCGCTTCGTCCGCGGCGTCGGCAGCGTCAGCCGCTATCGATCATATGCACGACTGGGTGCTCGGCACGCCCGGGGATGACTGGGTGAGCATGGCAATTCCGGCCGACGGCAGCTATGGCATCGAGCCCGGCGTCATCTACTCCTACCCGGTGCGCTGTAGCGGCGGAAACTACGAGATCGTGCAAGGGCTCGAAATCGACGATTTCAGCCGTGCCCGCATGGACGCGACCGCAACCGAATTACGCGAGGAACGCGCCGCGATTGAGTCGTTGCTATGACGTGACGTGCTCGATGGCGTGTGCAGCGCCGCGGTGATAGTGTTTCTTCTTACCGCAAGCTACTGATTCAGGGGTAAAGCGCTTGTCCAGTTTCGTCATCAGTCTGTTCTGGTTGCTGCTCTTCTTGGGCGGCGGCATCTTCCTGGCGTATCAACGCATCGACCTGCGCAGCTCGACCATCGCTGCGGGCCTCGCCGTCCTCGCATACACGATCTTCGGCGACGGCTCCATCCTGTGGAAGCTACTGTTGTGGGCCGCATTCGGCGTCATGATCGTACCTAACCTGATCGAGTTCCGGCGCGAGAAAATCACCAAACCGTTACTGGACGTCTATCGCAAGATGTTGCCCTCGATGTCTGATACCGAGCGCGAAGCGCTCGAAGCAGGCAGCGTCTGGTGGGACGGTGAGTTGTTCTCCGGCATGCCGGACTGGGAAAGGCTGATGTCGTACCCGGCACCGCAACTCTCGGAAGAGGAACAGGCCTTTGTTGACGGCCCGTGCGAAGAACTGTGCAGAATGCTCGACGATTGGGAGATTTGTCACGAACTCGCGGACATGCCGAAAGGCGTGTGGGACTACATCATCGAGCACAAGTTTTTCGCGATGATTATCCCGAAGCAATACGGCGGCCTCGAATTTTCGGCCTATGCCAACGCCTGCGTCATCATGAAGCTCGCGAGCCGCAGCGCAACGGCGTCCTCGACCGTGGGCGTGCCTAATTCGCTGGGTCCCGCCGAATTGCTGTTGCACTACGGCACCGACGAGCAGAAAAATCGTTACCTCCCCGGCCTCGCCGCCGGCACGGAGATTCCCTGTTTTGCATTGACCTCGCCTCAAGCCGGTTCCGACGCGGCATCACTGATCGACAGGGGCATCGTTTGCAAGGGCAAATGGAAAGGCAAGACCATCGTTGGTATCAGGCTGAACTGGGATAAGCGCTACATTACGCTCGCACCAGTCGCCACCGTGCTCGGTCTGGCGTTCAAACTCTATGATCCCGATCATCTGATTGGCGAAAAGGACGAGTACGGCATTACGGCGGCCCTGGTCCCAACAGAAGCACCAGGCGTCACGTACGGCCGGCGCCACAATCCGCTAACTGTGGGATTCCTGAATGGCCCGACGTCCGGCAAGGACGTATTTGTACCGCTCGACTACATCATTGGCGGCAGGGAGATGGCGGGCAAGGGCTGGAAGATGCTCGTAGAACTGCTGGCAGTCGGCCGTGCGATCACGCTACCGTCGAGCGCCGCGGGCGGCGGACAAGGCGCCGCCTATGCGACAGGTGCCTACGCGACCATTCGTAAACAGTTCAACACTTCGATCGCGAATTTCGAAGGTGTCGGTGAGGCCATGACACGCATTGCCGGGCACAGTTACATCATGAATGCCGCTGTATCCGTTACGTCGGGAGCCATAGACCAGGGCGAAAAACCTGCCGTACCATCGGCGATCCTCAAATACCACTGCACGGAACTGGGCCGAAAAGTCGGAAACGACGCCATGGATGTACATGGCGGTAAAGCCGTCATGATGGGGCCTAATAATTATCTCGGTCGCGGATACATGGCTGCACCGATCGCCATTACGGTCGAGGGCGCGAACATACTAACCCGCAGCCTGATCATTTACGGGCAGGGCGCCATACGCTGCCATCCCTTCGTATTGCGCGAACTTGCTGCGGCCGGTGACGAGGATATCGATCGTGGACTGATCGAGTTCGACGACGCCCTTTTCGGCCACATGGGCTATGCGATCAGCAATCTGGCACGCTCTTTCTTCCTCGCGTTGACGCACGCCAAATTCAGCCGCGTACCACTCAACACGCCGACTCGTCGCTACTACCAAAATATCAACCGCTACAGCGCTGCTTTCGCGTTCGCCTCCGATTTCGCCATGTTGACGCTCGGCGGTGCGCTGAAAAAGCGTGAGTTGCTCTCGGCCCGACTTGGCGATGTATTGAGTTCGATCTACCTCGCGTCCTGCGTGCTGAAACATTTCGAAAACCAGGGCCGACGCGCCACGGATTTGCCACTCGTCGAGTGGTCTGTCCGCACGCTCATGTATCAGGCTCAGGAGGCGCTACACTCGTTCCTGAGGAACCTGCCAAATCGCTGGGTTGCGACCTTCCTGCGCGTCTTTATTTTCCCGCGTGGTCGCACCTATTCGGCACCCTCGGATGATCTCGGCAAGAAAGTCGTCGAACTCATGACCACCCCTGGAGAGGCGCGTGAGCGACTCAGCGAGCAGGCTTATACGACGCTCGAACCTGGCAGCGCGTTGGGCCAGCTCGAAGAGGCCCTCACGTTGAGTATCGAACTCGCGCCGCTGGAGCGGCGGTTGCGGCAGGCATACAAGGAAGGCCTGATTCGGTCGGAATACCTGGGTGAACAGATCGACGAAGCGAAACGCGCCGAAGTCATTAACAACAGGGAGGCGGCAGAATTGCACGCTTACCATGACAAGGTTTTCGCGTTACTTGCCGTCGACGATTTCGCGGCCGAGGATCTCGCTCGCAATAGCGCTACGACTACGACGGAGCCTGCGCCGAAGCCGGCCAAAAAGGCCGCAAAACGCAAGCAAAGCCCTCGGCAGAAAGTCGCTCGAAAGAAAACCGCCGGCCGCGCCGCGAAGGCACCCAGCAAGAAAAAAACCAAAGCCTGATCCCGACCGATGACCGCGCCATCCGGACCCATTTATGAAAACCGCGTTTTCGTAGACGCGGACGTGCTCGACGACTACGTCGCGTGGATCGATGACCAGACACGACGCGCTCGCGAGTTCCCGGGGGTCATTGATATCTGCCTGTTTTCGACGGCGGACGACGAGGACGGTCGACACGGCAGAACCTGCCAGTTCCTGCTCGAGGATAACGAGTCCCTCGAGAACTTCATCGACGGCTTGGCGACAGAAATAGAGGCTGATGCGCTGCAGCGATTCGGTGACAGCATTTCCTGGCACGAACGCATACTTCGCGAGGATACCTCGCACGAATTGCCCGCCGGTGAAATGCCCGAATGTCTCAATTGCGGCGCGCACATGCGCGGCCAGTATTGCGGTCAGTGCGGCCAGCGCGCGCGCAGCCGGCTGATCAGCCTGTGGGAACTGGTCAGCGAGGCATTCGGCGACCTGCTCGAACTGGACTCGCGCCTGTGGCGTACCGTTGTGCCCTTGTTGGTCAATCCCGGTCTACTGACGTTCGATTACCTGCAGGGCAGGCGCGCTCGTTATATGCCGCCATTCCGTATGTACCTCGTATTAAGCCTGTTATTTTTTCTCGTCGCATTTTTCAATCCGCGTGAAACATTCGGCATCTTCTACGATCCCCAGACCCTGGAGGAGGCCGAGGCAGAACGCGAACGAGAGGCCGAACAGCACGCCGAGGAAACGCTCGAGGAACTGGCCGCCGAAGGCATCATCATCGGTGGAGAAGAGTTACCGGAAGACCTGCAGAAAGATCCCGAAAACGCGTTCAACGTGCGATTCAATGACGATGGCACAACGGAAGCACAGTGCGAGGTCAGTGAATTCAATATCAGCGGGCCGGAGTGGCTCAAGCGGCGGCTGACACCGGAGCGACTCGTGCATGTCTGCGAGCAAATTAAGGAAGATAACGGCCGAAAATTCTTTGCCAACCTCTTCGATAACATACCGATCGCTCTGATCGTATTACTGCCGATCATGGCATTCGTCTTGAAAGCCCTGTATCCACTGTCCCGGCGCTACTACGTCGAGCACCTGCTGTTCTTCGTGCACTTTCACGCGTTTTTCTTCCTGATCCTGATCATTCAGATTCTGATCGGGCGGCTGAACGCCGTACTGCCTGTACCCGAGGTGATTGGCACTCTGATGATTGTCGCGGCGTCTTTCTACGTACCTGTGTACCTTTTTGTCGCCATGCGCCGTGTCTATGGTCAGGGCCGACTCATGACGTCATTCAAGTACGTTGTGTTGACCACCTCGTATCTCGCCGGCTTCACGCTCACGATGCTGGGCGCGGTGACCATGGCGGCATTCGCCATCTGATCGGCGCATAAGGTGTACGGCGCCGGGGAAACGCTTATTATTGGGCGCAGATCTTGAGAGGGAGATAACGATGCGCAGAAGCCACCCCGGCCCCATGCTGGCCGCGATCGCAGCAACCAGCCTGGTTGTGTCCTGCGGCAAGGAGGCCACTGAACAGCCGGTGCCTGTCAGCGAAGACAACGCCCACGCGACAACGTCCACCAGCATGCAGCGCACGGCATCGCCCGACGGCGCCGCAGTATTTTTCATAACACCCGCAGATGGCAGCATCGTCGCCAATCCGGTCGTCATTGAGTTCGGCATCAGCGGCATGGCCGTGGTGAAGGCCGGCGAGCAGCAGCAGGATTCGGGACATCATCACCTGATCATCGACGCAGACATACCAGATCTCGACGCGCCGATTCCCGCAGATGACCACTACGTTCACTTCGGAGATGCCAGCACATCGACCGAATTGACGCTCGAACCCGGCCAGCATACGCTGCAACTATTGCTTGGTGATCACCTGCACGTGCCCCACGAGCCAGCGGTCACATCCGACCCGATTACGATCACAGTCGAATAAGTGGTTGAGAGGTAGGGCCCGGACCACTAGAATTCCCGGGCTAAGCAAAATACAGACAATGAGCCAGTCCAGCAGAAAATTAATCGGAATTTCAGGCCTTGCCGCCTACGTGCCACCGTACCGTGTGTGGCTCGAGGACTGGTGCGACTGGACCGACAATCACTGGCCGAAAATCCGTGAAATCGTCGGCCGCAGTTTTCGCGTGCGCGGGCCGAACCACAGCGTTTATACAATGGCGGCGACGGCCGTCATGCGCCTGATCGAGCAGTACGATGTCGATCCCACGCGTATCAAATTCCTCGGCCTCGGCACGGAGTCGAGCACTGACAACTCGGCCGGCGCGATCATTATCAAGGGCATGATCGACACGGCGCTCGAGGCTCGCGGCAAACCACCAATTTCGCGCAGCTGTGAAGTGCCGGAGTTCAAGCACGCCTGCCTCGGTGGCGTCTACGGCATGAAAGGCGCGATCCGGCACCTGGCGCTCGACGGCGCCGGTGGCCAGGCGATCGTCGTCTGCGCCGATATCGCCGAGTACGCACGCGGTTCGAGCGGCGAGCCTACGCAGGGAGCGGGCGCCGTTGCGATGCTGCTGGAGGAAGATCCGAAGCTCGCGGTCGTGGACCTCGTCGGTTCCGGTTCGGCGTCCGACTATCGCATTATGGACTTTCGCAAGCCGATGCTGCGCTTCTGTGGCCAGGATCGTTCCGAGTCACATCATGTTCAGGACTTCCCGGTCTTCAACGGCAAGTACTCCACAACCTGCTATGTGGATGAAACACTGCATGCGCTCGCAGACATGTACGAGAAGCGACAGCTCGATCCGAGCGAGTACCTGCGTTCATTGAAGACCGTTTTCATGCATCGGCCCTACAGGCGCATGCCCGAAACAGGATGGGCTATTTCCTACCTGTTTGCGTTGAGCGAAGGTGATACCTCAGATCGCGCCGAACTCGCCTCATTCTGCTACGAGGCGGGTATAGAACCACAGGCCTTGCATGAGGAAATGCGCGCAAAGCCGCAGGTCGCGTTGCTGGCCAAACCCGAACGCCTGCAATTTGAGGCCTACCCGCTGACGATGGCCGTGTTCAGGGTTTTTCGCGCCTCACGGCATTACCGCCGCGAGATCCTGGACAAACTCGCGCTCGGTAGCGATGCGATGCTCGATCTCGGCAACTTGTACACGGCGGCGTTACCAGCGTGGATGGCCGCCGGATTCGAGCAGGCGCTTGACGAGGACAGGTTGACCGTCGGCGAAGAAGTACTGACGCTCGGCTACGGCAGCGGTGACGCCGCCGAGGTCATTCCCTTCTTCATGGCCGACGGCTGGCGTGAAGCAACAGCTGCAATCGGTTTCGGCGACGTGATGCAACATGCCGTCGACCTGAATTTCGAACAGTACGAAGCACTGCACGGGGGCCGGCGTGCGACGAATCTCGATTACCTGCCGGCGAACGAATTCGTCATCGACCGTGTCGGCCAGACTGACGACCGTCACTTCAGCGACCTCGGTATCGAGTATTACAGCTACGTTTCCTGATATCGCGAGAGCATATCCGCGTAGTCCCGGCCTAGCGCCTGCCACTCAAGCTTGAACCATGGTGTGAAGTGATCTGGCTGCTCCGCCAGTTCGGCATCGAGATTCCCGGCGCCCACGAACCGGACCGCAGCAATCTCCTCGCTATTTGCTTGCATGCCTTCCGGCACTCTGCCGAGGTACACGTGACACAGCTCATTCTCAGAGCCGAGCTCGTCGAACCGCGCCTGGTACTGAAACCTGTAAACGAACTCGAGCTCGGCCTCGACGTTCAGTTCGTCCTGCAAGCGACGCAGCGTCGCTATTTCCATCGACTCGCCTCGTCGTGGATGGCTGCAACAGCTGTTCGACCAGTATCCGGGCCACAAACGTTTCGACGACGCGCGTCGCTGCAACAGTAATTCGCCACGACTATTGAAAAGGAACAACGAGAACGCTCTGTGCAGAACACCGTCGCCATCGTGGCACGCTGCCTTCGACAGGTGCCCCGTCTCCCTGTCGTCTCCGTCGACCAGTATCAGTTCTTCTGCGTCGGACGAAACGACCCGATTTGTGATGTTCACACTGCTTCCCTGCCATTTGTCAAAGTGATCGTCCTGTAGCCCTCAGCCGCCAGTGTGGTGCTGACCTCTGCTACTGCTCCCGGACACAGTGCGACAATCGAACCGCCGCCACCGGCGCCGGTCAGTTTGGCGCCACTTGCGCCAGCATGCCGAGCCAGACCAATCATGTGCTCGAGCTGGGGCGTCGAGACCCCGATCGCATTGAGCAGACCGTTACAGATATTCATCAACTCACCGAGCTTCGCGTAATCCGCCCTGCCAAGCGCAGCGGCCCCAGCAATGCTGAGCGCGTCGATCTGATCGAAAATCGCCGTGTAATGCGCCCGGTTTTGATCGTAGCGCGCCCGCACGCCGGCCACCTGCTCATGCGTCATGCCGGACCGACCGCTGCTCGCAATAACCAGCGGAGGTGGCTCAGCGAGTTCGAGTTCCCTGAACTGCAATTTGTCCGAATTGCGAAACAACATCGGCCGGGCGTACGTCGCGAGTGTGTTGTCTACCCCGGAGGGCGTGCCATGAGCGAACTTTTCACACTCGAATGCGACCTCGTTGACGCGGGCGTCATCGAGACCGAGTTCGAGCGCGGCATCGAATGCGCGCACGATCGCGACGGCAAATGCCGCCGAGGATCCCAATCCCATCGCACGAGGTAACGCCGATCGCACATGGATCGCGAAGCCGTCGCGGTCGATGCCGAGCTCGCGCAAGATCAGCTTCACTGCGTCATCGATGCCACTATCGTTGCCGTTATCCGACTGGATGTCCCGCGATAGCCCCCACTCCGGCACGACCAGCGACAGGCCCGTACCCGTATTGCTGACCGTTGCGGTCACGGCGTACGGGATCGGCAACACCAACGCATGCTTGCCATACACGACTGCGTGCTCGCCCAGCAGGATTACCTTGCCCACTGCCGTGCCTGTCGGCGCGTCGCCTTGTTTTGCAGACTGCTCGACCACCTCGTCGAGCAGCGCGTTGGGGACGGCAGCCGTGGCCGCAACGCTGCGTGCATGCAGACGCATGTGCCCTTGCTGGATTCCCGTCGTTGCAAGGGCGCGCAACGCAGCAAAGTTCTGTGCGAGGCCGACGACTGCCATCAATTCGGCGAGTTCGGTCGCCTTGCTTACGCCGGCGATCCGGATCCCCAGCGCGGCAGCCGGGTTCGCCGCCAGGGTACCGCCGACTATGCCGACCTTCAGCGGTACACATATCTCGCCAACGAGCTCATCGTCATCACCAACCATCCAGTGCGACAACGGCCGATACTGGCCGTCGGTTGCAGCGAACGCATGAGCGCCAGCTTCGATGGCGCGCCAGTCGTTTCCGGTGGCCAGGGCGACGGCATCGATACCATTCATGACACCCTTGTTGTGGGTCGCCGCACGATGCGGATCGACGGCAGCTATGTCGCTGGTGGTGACGATAGCGTCGCGAACCGTCGCACCGTCAAGGCCGTCCGTCGCCAGCTCGTCCAGCCCATAACGAACCGTGGCTGTTACCAGAGAGCGATCAGCAAGATTCGACAGTATGCGCATCGCCGCGTTGCCACCACAGATTTCGACGATCTGCGGCGCCACCGCCTCGCAGATCGTGTTGACGAGATTCGCGCCCATCGCGTCACAGGTATCGACGAACAAATGTACGGCGAGAGCCCGCTTGCCATCCGGCAACTCGAGCGTTCGAACTTCGATCTCCCGGACCCCACCACCCCGTTCGACAAGCCGCGGGTGCACGCGATTTGCCGCCGCAATCACGTCCGCGCCGGCATTTTCGATTCGGCGGACCGCCGCCTCCGTATCGTCGATATCAGTGAGGTGAATCTGACCCGCCAGCAGAGATTCCGCACAGTTTGCGCGGAACCCGCCGTGGCGACGCGCAAGCGCGGCAGCGAAACTCAGTCCCGCGACGATCGAGGGTTCCTCGACGACCATCGGTACCAGGTGATCCGTGCCGTTGACAATAAAATTCGGCGCGATGGCGAATGGCAAACCGAATACGCCGATGACGTTTTCGATGATTTTGTCCGCGGCGGATGGCAACAGCACATGCCGGCCGTCTCGCAAAGCAGTCGCGTCGGGCGTCGACAGCCAGCCGAGGCGCTCCAGTTCGTCGATGCGTCGCCCGACATCGAGGCGGTAGAGTCCGGAAATTCGTGATTCGATCACTGTTGTTCTTCTTCAATCAGCACAGCACCTCGTGGATCCGGGCTCATGCGCAGTTGTCTGAACCCGGAGACCGTGGCGAAGTCCGCAAATGATGCCAGCGAATCCGTCGCCGCCGCCAGTGCAATGCCGATATCACCACCTCCGGCCCCGCAAGGCTTGTACACAACCCCATGCGAAGCGGCTGCACCGGCTAGCGCCGCATGACCTGCATCGAATATGCCCAGTCCGTGAGCAACGTCGAAATCGTGCAGCGCTTCATTGTAACGACCAAGCTCCTCTATGATCACGGTAACTACACCATCATGAAATGCGGCAGAGAAACGCTCGGAGGCATCACCGAGACTGCGTCGAGCAGCCGTTTCGGACTTTGTCCGCAAGCACTCGAGTTTGCTGCGCGTATCTGCCGCAACGCCGCTCCAGAACACCGCGTAGTGCAAGTCGGCGGGCCACACGACGCCGCGTCCCACGGCATCGTCGATCCGATAGTCGATGACGCCGCCGGCAAGGCTGCAGGCGACATCGACACCGCTCCCGGTCCCGCCCTGAAAGTCACGGTGTGCCCGGCGTGCGAGGTCTGCGTTATCGCACCCGCAGAGCGCCGATAGTGCCGTCGCCAGCGCGACCGTCAGCGCAGCGCTCGAACCGACGCCGATCTTCGTACCACTCTCAGCGTCGCGAAAGGCCCTTGTATCGAGCGTAGTTGCCAGCGACTCGCTTGAAGACATGCCCGCTGCGGACCAGACCTGCCGGAACAATTCGAAGTCCTCGCCGCCGGCGACCCAGGACAGCTCGCCGGAGTCGCTTGTAAACGAGCCGCGAGAATCGGAAAAGCCGGGTGCCGTCACGACATGGTGCGCGCCGTCATGCGCCGCAATCGTCACCATCGCGCGGCGGTCAACAGCCATACAGATAGCCGGAGCGCCGTCGAGAACGGCGTATTCTCCGGACAATACCAGCTTGCCGGGCGCGCTCGCGACGACCTGTCTCACTCGTTCACCACCAGTGCCGCACCTGCGCCGATACCGCTCACGAGCACCTGTTCCACTCCAGCGACCTGCGACAGCGCATCGACGACGCGGGATTCATCGCCGGACAAGCAGACAGCCTTGACCTGCGGACCCGCATCGATCGTGAAAAATACGCCAACCCCGCTCGCGTGCAGTTCACGAACAGCCTGCATGCAGGCAAGCGTGGCCGAATTCCAGTACACGACAGGCGGGCGTGATGCCCACATGACGGAGTGCATCTTCAGGCAATTGTGCTCGGCGATACTCGCGAGCTTGCCGAAGTCCCGCACCGCGATCGCATCCCTGGCGGTCGCAAGATCCATGGGCTGCTCCTCGACCCAGCGGGTATAGAATGGCGATGATTTGCGACTGATCTCCATTGCGTCGCCTGAACTGACCGGCTTCGCCTCCGTTGCCGTAACTGCCGCGACGACACGAAGCGGCCACGCGTCGCCATCAAGAATGCTGTCCACGAGAATGCCCTCGTTATCGTTTTGCAATTCGACGAAGCCACCGTAAAGAGATCTCGCGGCGGATCCGGACGCGCGCCCTGCGAGACCGGCAAGTTCCGCAGTGCTTCGTTCATGCCCGGCGGCCGCGGACGCCGCGACGACAAGCGCGGCGAACGACGATGCGGAAGACGCGAGGCCAGCCGCAATTGGAAAATTGCTGCTGCTCGTTATGCGCGCCTGACGCCGATTTTCACCAAGCACATCGTCGAGGCAGCGCGCCACCCGAGGCAATAGCGCGGGGCTGTCATCACCGTTGACAGTCAGCGTATCGTTTCCGGATTCGCTATCGAACTCGACGCACATTTCAGTGTAGAGATCGAGAAGCGTAATCGAAATCGAACCCACCGCAGGCAGGTTACGATCGCTGTCACGCTTTCCCCAATACTTGATTAGCGCGATGTTGGGCTGGGCCCGAGCAGTTATTGCCATTATTCTTGAATCCGATGCGATCGATACAGAAAAGACGCAAATTATAGCCCAGTACCGGCGGCGCCTCGCGGCCTGAAAACGTGTACGCTACAGGGCCGACACGCCCAGTGAGTACCGGTGTCAGAAGTATTCGAACAACGCATCGCCTATTACTCGGATCGCGTCGCAGCCAAACTCGATAGCGTGCTGCCGGGGCTCGACGTGGAGCCCTGCCGCTTGCATGAAGCCATGCGCTACTCCGTGTTCAACGGCGGCAAGCGCGTGCGACCACTGCTCGTCTATGCAGCCGGTGAATGTCTGCAGGTGCCAGCGTCACGACTCGACTCACCGGCCGCTGCGATCGAACTCATCCATGCGTTCTCGCTGGTTCACGATGACCTGCCATCGATGGATGACGATGATCTACGTCGCGGCTTGCCGACCGTGCACCGGCAATTCGACGAGGCAACCGCCATTCTGGCTGCGGACGCATTGCAGCCGCTGGCATTTTCAGTGCTCACGGAGATCGACGACATCTCGAGCGATACCCGCGTTCGGCTCGTGCAACTGCTCGCAAACGCCTGCGGCTCGATTGGCATGACGGGCGGGCAATCCATGGATCTGCGTGCCGAAGGCCGAACGCTCGGAGCAGAGGAACTCGAACACATGTACGCACTCAAGACCGGTGCTCTGATTCACGCATCGATCATGTCCGCATGCCTGCTGGCTGAACCGCTCGCGCCCGACTATGCCGCAGCACTGGACGGGTTCGGGCGCGCGATTGGCGTCGCGTTTCAGATTCGCGACGACATTCTGGACGTGGAAGGCCAGACCGAAGTCATCGGCAAGCCTGTAGGATCGGACGTACGTTTGAACAAAGCGACCTACCCCGGAGCACTCGGCCTCGAGGCATCGCGCAAGCGCTGCGACGAATTGCTGGCAGAAGGTCTGCAATATCTGGACGTTCTCGACTCGACCGAGTCCCTGGCGTGGCTGGCACGCTTCATCGTGGACCGAGGCAAGTGACCCGATGGCTACGCGCTCGATTTTACATGTCGACATGGACGCGTTTTACGCGTCGGTCGAGCAGCGCGACAATCCCGAGCTCCGCGGCAAACCCGTCGTCGTAGGTGGCGGAATGAACCGCGGCGTGGTTGCTGCGGCGAGTTACGAATCACGTGTCTTCGGCATTCGCTCCGCGATGCCAATGGTCGAAGCGCGGCGACGTTGCCCGAATCTTTGCCGCGTTGCGCCACGCATGTCGCATTACCAGGATGTGTCCCGGCAGATCTTCGCCGTGTTCAGGGAATTCACACCGCTGGTCGAAGGCTTGTCGCTTGACGAAGCCTTCCTCGATGTGACCTCAAGCCGCAAGTTATTCGGCTCCGCTCGCGATATCGCCCAGGCAATCAAGACGCGCATTCACGAGCAGACTGAATTGACATCATCCGTCGGTGTGGCAGAAAACAAGCTGGTCGCCAAGATCGCATCGGATCTCGACAAGCCCGATGGCCTGGTCGTCATTATGCCGGACGACGTCCACGCACGGCTCGATCCTCTACCCGTACAGGTGATACCCGGAATCGGCAAGGAAACACTGGCTCGCCTGCATCGAATCGATGTACGCACGATCGCCAACCTGCGTAACGCGTCGAACCGCAACCTCGAACCGATTTTCGGCCGATTTACGCAAAAAACACGCGACCGTGCTGCGGGTATCGACGATCGTCCCGTGGTGCCTGAACGCGCCGAAAAATCGATCAGTGCCGAGGAAACCTACGACAAGGACCTGTCGGATCGGCACGACATGGAACGGCAATTGCTCAGGCTGACCGAACGCACCTCGAGTCGTTTACGCAAAGCCGGGGTCGCCGCAGGTACAGTACAGGTAAAGATCCGGCAAGCAAATTTCCAGACTTTCACGCGCCAGAAGCGTCTGCGCCCACCCGGTAACGGCACCGACGAGATTTTCGAGCTCGCACGCGAATTACTCCGGGCCTGGCTAGCAGACAACCCGGACGCGCGCATTCGCTTGCTTGGCGTGGGCGGCAACAACCTGGCGCCCGCCGGGCAGGGCGATCTGTTCGGCGGGCAGGAATCCGCACCGGGAACAGACGTCGATCGTGCCGTCGACGAGATTCGTGACCGCTTTGGCGGTGCCTCCGTGAGCCGGGCAAGAACCTTGGATCAACCGTGAATGAGGTAGAATCGGGGGCCGAGCTCGGCAGTGCCGACGGATAATAACAATGTACGCGAGTTTCTTCGGACTCAACGACAAGCCATTTGCGATAACGCCAGATCCGCGTTATCTGTTCATGAGCGAACGTCACGGCGAGGCGCTTGCGCATCTCGTTTACGGCGTTAACGAAAGCGGCGGCTTCATGCAACTGACGGGCGAAGTCGGAACCGGCAAGACGACACTCGTGCGGACGCTGCTACAGAACAAGCTTCCGGACAACGCTGACGTTGCTGTCGTGCTCAACCCGCGTCTGTCAACGCTCGAATTCCTCGAAACGATTTGTGAAGAACTCGGCATACTGCAGCCCGAGTACAAAGGCAGCATCAAGGCGCTTGTCGATGCACTCAACCGACAATTGCTCTGGGCATATGGCGAGGGCCGTCGGGTTATCCTCGTTGTCGACGAGGCGCAGAACCTGTCGCGCGACGTGCTCGAGCAGGTTCGCCTGCTAACCAACCTCGAGACGTCGAAACAAAAACTGCTGCAGATCATCCTGATCGGTCAGCCCGAGCTCAGAGACCTGCTGTCGAGGGACGATTTGCGTCAGCTCGCGCAACGCATCACTGGACGCTATCACCTGGAACCACTAACCCGTGAAGAGACGGCTCAATACATCGAGCACCGCCTGCGCGTAGCAGGCGCTCTCGGCGAATTGTTTGACAGCGGCGCAAAGCGCGAAGTGTTTCGCCTGACGGACGGCGTACCGCGGTTGATCAACGTTATTTGTGATCGTGCCTTGCTCGGCGCCTATAGTCGTGAAGTCAGGCGCGTCAATCGCCGACTGGTGAGGCGTGCAGCTGCGGAGATCAAGGGTATCCCTTACACCGTGCCCTGGCTGCGCTGGGCGGCGCCCGCAATCGCCGCCGTCGCGACCGTCATCATCGGCGCGAGTCTCTGGTCAATGCTCGATGAGCGCCAGGCGAAAAACGCCAACCCGGTACAAGCTGTGGCCGAGGCCGAAGCAGCCAGCGTAACCGAGCCGGCCGCGGAGGAAGCACCGATCGCGATAGTGGCGGAGTCCAAGACCGAGCCTGAGCCTGAGCCTGAGCCTGAGCCGACGCTCGATGAGCAGTTGTTGCTGGCCGACGGGCTCACCCGTTCCGCTTCCGCGTTCGCCGTGCTATTCGACCTGTGGGGACTCGAGTTCTCCGGAACCGC
>Ga0255054_10000809_pt1 | contig 18486 bp, 17 predicted proteins | sample JV7_2_23_MG_FD_188634 | JGI IMG/M metagenome (GOLD analysis project Ga0255054, IMG submission 188634) | Seawater microbial communities from Jervis Inlet, British Columbia, Canada - JV7_2_23 | ecosystem: Environmental > Aquatic > Marine > Inlet | place: Canada: British Columbia | collected...
AAAGACGGGCAAACGGCCGGAAGGCATGGTGTCGGAAGTATAGATGGAAAATTTAGGGATTGTGAATTTAGGGATTTAGGAATTAAAGGGCACATGCTAATTTCATATAAAACCGTATTCCTCAATTCCTGAATCCCTCAATTCCTCAATTTGAACTATCTTTTTAGTACATGAATCGCACGCGGCACCGTGACTTTAACCTTGTCATTTTTGCTGAATTTTTCAGAACCCATGGGGTTGTAATGATCCACCACCATCTCCCTGTCTCCGAATTTCACTGTATATTTGGCAAGGTTGCCGGCATACATCTGACTTTCCACCGTCCCATGGAACGTATTGGGCCGTTCGGTTCCGAGTGACGGTGAAAGCGAAACGGTTTCCGGTCGGATGACCAGCAAGACCTCATCTCCAGTTTTTATTTCTTTTTGATCATGATCTAATTCGAGTTTACCGTACTCGGTGGTGACGTAAGAGGTATTGGTCTCCTCGTCAATGGCATCGACGGCACCCTCCAGAAAGTTAACATATCCCACAAAGCCGGCGATAAACTCGTTGGCAGGTTGCTCATAAATCTCGATGGGAGAGCCGATCTGCTGAATCACACCGTCGTGGAGCACCAGCAGCCGGTCGGAAATACTCATGGCCTCATACTGGTCATGGGTCACAAATATGGTGGTAACCCCTATCCGTTCCTGGATATTTCTGATCTCCTCCCGCATGGCCACCCGCAGGTTGGCATCCAGGTTGGAAAGCGGCTCGTCCAGAAGCAGCACTTTGGGTTCCAGCGCCAGGGCCCTGGCCAACGCCACCCGCTGCTGCTGGCCGCCGCTGATGCGATCAATGGTTCGATCACCCAGTCCTTCCATGTGGACCAGGGAGAGAAGCTCTTCAACCCGTGTATCAATCTTTTCCCTGGGCCACTTTTGCAGCTTCAGTCCAAAGCCGATATTCTTTCTTACATTCATGTGGGGGAAAAGCGCATAGCTTTGAAAAACCATTCTGGTGTCACGCATGTTGGCAGGCAACTTTCCGATGTCCTCTCCGTCGAGTATTACTTGTCCGGACGTAGCCGTGGCGAAACCACCCACAATTCTCAGCAAGGTCGTTTTGCCACACCCGCTGGGACCCACAAAGGTCAGCAATTCGCCTTTGTCGATCTTGGCAGAAATACCTTTGAGCACTTCCACATCCCCAAAGCTTTTATAGATATCTCTTAACTCCAGCATGGGGGTTCTATTTGTTTCCATTAATTTATGCTCCTTGCTTCTTGCTGACATCGAGTCCGGTCTTTTTAGCAATGATTTGAAGTATTCCCAGTGAAATGGCAACGATGACGATCACTTTCATTGTTGTTGCCGAAGCCAAACCCAATTCTCCCAGTTGGGCCGTCAAATAAATATATACAGATGCCAGATCAAAGCCCGGCGTCACCAGAAAGATCACCGAACTCAATGACATCATAGTTGTCATAAATGTGTAGATAAATCCTGCCACAAACGCAGAAAACATGATCGGCAGAACCACCTTAAAAAATATCGTTAAAAAATCTGCGCCCAGATCAGCCGAAGCCTCTTCGATTTCGACACTGATCTGGTGCAGCTTGCTGATTCCGGCTTCAACACCGACTGCCAGGAATCGAAATACACAGTTTAAAACAATGATTAAGATACCTCCGGTCAGCAGAAATGGCGGGCGGTTGAAAGCCATGATATACCCCACCCCGATAACCGTGCCCGGCAGTGCGAAACCCGACAGGGCGACCATCTCCATGATACGCTTGCCGGGAAATTTCCCCCGCATAATCACATAGGCCAGCAAAGTCCCGACGATGGCACCGGCCAGACCGGCAGCCAGAGAGACCTTGATGCTGTTCCAAATCGCAGTATTCGACTGGGTATTCAGGACGTGATCGATGACGAAGGTATTATCCACACCGACAATCTTGACAAATGATCCCAGCAGAATAACACCAAAGCTCATTAACACCAGCACGGCTGCGGATATGCTGATAATCATAAAGGGAATCCGGATAATCGGAGTTATGGGTTTGGGTTCGGCGGCCATGCCTTTGCCGGTGATCGTGGCGTAACCCTTACCCCTCAATACGTAATTATGCAAAATAAATATCAGCACACAAGGCGTAATCAGAACCACGGAAAGTACGCTGGCCATATTGAAATCGCCTTCGCCGGTGATCGCCAAATAGGTGTCCACCGCCAGAAATGGGGTCCTTCCCCCTAAGATTGCAGGATTACCGAACTCAGCGATGGTCATCACAAAGACCAACAGGGCTGCTTTTAATAGGCCGGGGGCGGCCAGAGGAACGGTAATGGAGCGAACGATCCGAACCTCAGAAGCACCCATGTCGCTGGCCGTTTCTTCCAGGCTGGGGTTCAGGGAGTTCAGGACATTTTCAATCATCATAAAAGACAGCGGAAGAAACGCCAGGCATTGGGCCGCAATAACCCCCGTCCAGCTGTAAATGTTAAAATCCAGGTTCAGTAAATTGTTAATCAATCCGTTTCTACCAAAGAGGGTGATCAAAGAAATGGAAAAGATATAGGGCGGTGCCGCCAGAGGGAGCAAGGCACAAATTTTCAACGGTTTTCTCAGCCACATGGGGCCGCGCGTAGTCAAATAGGCAAAACAGAAGCCGACGATCAGCAATATGATCATCGTGGAGACGCCCAGAATAAGGGTATTGAAAAATGACCAGTAGTAAAAATTATAACTGAAAAACTCGACATAAAAGTCGAATGTAAAACCATCATCTCCCCAGAGGCTTTTCACCAATACGCTTATAATCGGGTAAATAAGAAAGATGGCAAGAAGGGTAAAAAGAGCGCCGGCAAAAATATTGATCAGATTTGCATTTAAAAATGAACGAAATTTATACCAGATGCCTTTACCGGGCACACTGCCTATTACCGCTTCTGCCATCTTTTAATTCCTCCTATCAGGGAACTATCAGCCTTTATTGTTTCTTTGCTTTTTCGGCGGCCTTTTTTTCCTTCTCATCGCCAACTTTCTTGGCTTTGGCTGTTTCTTTCAGCATGAACTTGCTTTTCCAGGTTTTGATGATTTTGCTTCGGTTCTTTACAGCCCACCCGTGGTCAAGCTTGATGAAGTTTGGTTTGGCCGCCCCATAAAGCGCACTGGGAATGCCCGGGCGGGGCGGAATATAGCCCATAGAAGCTAAAAACTCACTGGCATCTTTGGTGCCTAAATAATCCATCACTTTCTTAGACAGGTCGAGCTTCTTGGTACCCTTCAAGATTACGCAGTAGTTGCCCTCGTATCCGATGCCCTCTGCCGGGATTACCCACTGGAGCGGATAGCCGTCGTTAATTCTTTTCAGTACGTTTTCATCCGCCGTAATTCCGAGCAGGTATTCGCCTCTACCGACAAGATCGGTGGGAGCGTTGCCGCTCTTGGTGTACTGGGCCATGTTCTCGTCCAGCGCTGCGAGGAACTTCCAGCCCTCCTTTTCTCCGTAAAGTTGGAGAAAAGAGTAATTGATCATGAAGGCCGTGCCGGATGTCCGGGGCGAGGGAGCCACAATCTGGCCTTTCCATTTGGGTTTCAGAAGCTCCTTCCAGCTCATCGGCATCCCATAACCTTTTTCGGCCAGTTTTACCTTGTTGCCGATCAACAGAAATGAGAAAGTACCCAAGGCGTAATAGCTGCCATCAGGCGACTTAAAGGCCGCATCTATATCAGCCCAGGCCGGTGATTTATAGGGGACGTAATACCCTTTCTTAGTGCCGTCAATCGCCTGCGCCGCGCCAAAAGACAACACCATATCCGCGTTGAACCTGGGTGCCTCCGACAGGAGTCTGGCCCAGATTTCCCCCCAGGATAAAGTGATGTTTTTAACTTCAATCCCCGTTTTCTCCTGAATTCTCTTTGCCAGGGCTTCATTTACCTCCCGGGAGAATCCCAGGTAAGCGCTAATCGAATCAGCAGCGTGAAGACCACTGGAAGCAAAGCCAAAAGTCATGATAAGGGCCAAAGTTACGATTGTTATCAGTCTAAATTTCATCGTGCACCTCCTTTAATTCAACAGTGTTAAATGGATAATGCGCCATGACCTGAAAAATAATTTCAAGTCTCTATATTAAAACGGATCGCTACCTTCGGTCAATTTCACCCCCTTTCTTCCATAAACAAAAGTTTAAGCGTATGGTAAGGTTAAATTCCTGATCACAAATTACATAACAATTAATGCCTATTAAAAAATCATACAGAATAGATAAAATAAATAAAATTCATTGAAAAGGACATTTTCCGCTATTGCAGAATTTTGGGTGCCGGGTTTTCAGAAAGACAGATGAAATCGAAAAATTGTTAGATGTGAATAGCTGTGTATACTATAATTCAGGAAGTATAAGTCAAAGCAATAAATATCATAATTTAAATAACCAATGGTTATGGCTCTTATTGTAGTGGCCGGAAGTCATTAGTACCTTAGTAAGTATTTTTGTGCAATTTGTGGCAAAATAATTTTATTGGACTATTTTCCCTATCTTCAAATGATTGAATATTGTCGATTGAATATTAAATATTTAAGGTCCGCCGGCGGATCAATTGTAAAAAGACCTATCAAAAAAATGACGGAGCGATCCGCCTCTGGCGGACCACAAATATTCAATTCCGGCTTGTCCGGGTTGGGTGCCCTGCCAACAGTTAACAAATTCTTTAACAAATGAAAACATTTTCTTTCCCAAAATTTATAAAGCAATCATGTTATGGTTATAAAGTTGGGTTATGTATAGGCGCATCCAATAGCGACCCTCAGCCCGACGACGGCGATTGATTTTTGCTTATTTTCTAAACAAGTTAGCCCGTTAAAGTTCAGGAGAATATCCCGAATCATGGGAATTTCCCCTAAAAAAATAAGCCGATCCACCTATGGACAAACCGGATTATCTAAAATAGAAAGATGAGGTAACAAAATTAATTCTTAAACGCAGGGGAGGCTACATTTTACTGCGTAACAAAAGGGTGGTTCTGAGGTAAGAGAACTACCCTTTGCTTTTAGTTGTCACATCACAGAGACCCAAATTAGGGGCTTCGCCCCAATTGGAATGATGGAATGCTGGAATATTGGAAAAATGGGTTTTGGCCTCCGGCTCGTGGGACTTACCCTCCGGCCTGTAAGCCCTACGGGCTGGAAGCGGGCTCGGTGAGGGTACTGCAATATTGGGTAAATAGTCCGCCGAAGTCGGAACGAACATAAAGTTTATTTTAAGCTGAATTGACAAGTCCTGTACGATTAGCCTATAGTGACTGTGAGTTTTCATGTTTTATCCCAATTTCATCGCAAGACGGGAGAAAACCTTCATGGGATCCATCACGGCTCTTACATTGTATCGGTGATACAAAATCGTAAGGGCTTTTTTAATTTATGAAACCAAGGACCAAAGCGATGCCCGGCAAATCCACCTATGACCCTTTGGACAGTCTCGATTCTGACCCCAAAACCTACCATTTCAGATCCATCGAAGAGCGTGAACTGGAGAAAGAAGAACGCGAGCTGGCCCTTAAACTGCTTCGTCGCCGTGATAATATCCTAAAGGCTGTATACCTGTTTACGGAACGGTTTTTAAGAATGGGGCTTACTGAAAGCAGTATCGAACCCATACTGGAAGAATTAGGGCATGCCGACGAAGTAAGCCGGGTGTATGTTTTTGAAAACCATACCCGTGATGACGGAACTCCGGTTACCAGCCATTGCTATGAGTGGGTCTCACCGGGAATCGATCGCCAGATAACCAATCCCGATCTTCAGAAAATGCCATGGGTTAAGGCCGGATTCGGACGATGGATGGAGACGCTGGGCAAAGGCGAACTCATTTATGGTAATGTCGAGGACTTGCCGGAAACGGAAATAGCCCTGCTTTCCGCTCAAAACATTATCTCGATCATGGTAGCGCCGATTTTCGTCGGCGATAGCTGGTGGGGTTTTATTGGTTTTGATGACTGTCGTGCCCGGCGCGAATGGTCACCGGTGGAAATCGAAGCCCTCAAGACGGCTGCCAATATCATCGGTGCCGCCATCCAGCACAAACAGGTGGAAGAGGCAGTGCTGGATTCCGAGGAAAAATACCGGCAACTTTTTAAAAACGATTCCGATGCGGTGATGATCCTTGATGCTGAAACCCTGAGATATGAAGACGCCAACCCGTCCACCTTGAACCTTTTCGGCTATTCGAAAAAAGAATTCCTGGCCCTGACGGTTGAGGATACATCGGCCGAGAAGGAAAAAACGCGATCCGCGGTTGAAAAGGTCAGCCATGATGAAACCCGCAGCATGAAAATCCCCCTGCGCAATTTTACGAGAAAAGACGGCAGTCAATTTCCCGGGGAAATTTCCGTCGGCAAATTCTTTTCCGGGGGGCGTCAAAAAATCATCAGCTCGGTGCGGGATATTACCGAACGTATACAGACCGAAGAAAAAATTCGTGCCCTGACCCAGGAACTGATCAAAGTCCAGGAAAATGAGCGTAACCGCATCGCCAGGTACCTGCATGACCACGTGGCTCAGGATCTGTCGACCTTAAAAATCAGTCTCGAAACGCTTTTTGATGAACCCGGCAAACTGACCCCGGAGAAAAAAAAGAAAATATCCGAAATATCCAGAGTTTTACAGGAATCCATTTCATCGGTCAGAGATCTGTCCTATGATTTGCGACCGCCGGGGATGGAGCAGTTGGGATTCGGTCGAACGGTTTATCAATATTGTGAAGACTTCTCTGAGAAAAACAATATAAGCGTTGATTTTTACTCGGCCGGCATCAAAGATCTGAAACTGGAATTCGATACCGCCATCAACCTGTATCGCCTGATTCAGGAAGCACTCAATAATATTAGAATGCATGCCGAGGCCGACCATGTGATCGTCAGGCTGGTCGCATCATCGCCCAATATCATTTTGCGTATCGAAGACAACGGCAAGGGTTTTGACGTCGAAAGGCGCCTGGCCAAGGCGCTGAAAGAAAAACGGATGGGACTGTCCAACATGGAGGAACGCGTCAGTTTGCTCAAAGGTACCATGAATATCAAATCCCAGCCCTCAAAGGGTACCCGTATTTTTATCGAAGTTCCCTGCCGGGAGAGAAAAAATGGCCGCTGAGACATCCATTATGATTATTGACGATCATCCCCTTTTCAGGGAAGGTCTGAAGACAATCATCGGACGCGACCGGCGTTACGAAATCGTCGGCGAAGCCGGCACCGGTCAAAAAGGTTTTGACAAGGCCAAAAAATTAAAACCGGATTTGATGATGATCGACCTGTCATTGCCGGATATGAGTGGTATCCAGTTGACCCGCAAAATCCGTGAGCTGCTTCCGGAGATAAAAATTATGATCGTCACCATGCACGCCAAAGTTGATTATATGGCCGAAGCATTTCAGGCCGGTGCCAGCGGATTCGTGGTTAAAGAATCTGCCGCCGAAGGGCTGCTGAAAGGAATCAAGACGGTTTTAAAGGGAGACTATTTTCTGGACAGTGCGGTCTCAACCCAGGTCGTTGAAACCCTGATGAAACTGCCGGGAAAAGAAACGAAGATTACCGATGCCCGATACGGCACACTTACCGCCCGGGAACAGGAAGTTCTGCGCCCGCTGGCGGAAGGTTTATCATCAAAAGAGATTGCCCAAAAGCTTTTCATCAGCCCCAAAACCGTGGAAAATCATCGCGCCAATATCATGAATAAGCTGGATCTTCACAGCACCATTGAACTGGTTCGCTATGCCGCCAAACTCGGCCTGATTGATGTGGATCTGTGGACTAATTAATCCGCCCTGAGAACGAACTCATGAGGGAGCGCATATTGCTCACTGCAAACTGAATTAAGGTGGTTCTCGGAAGTCCGGCGGATTAATTAATTTATGCTTCGCATATTTCTTTTGGTTTGAGACATAGCTTCGGCAGATATTTAGCGGCCCGCAGTTATTATCATGATAGAACCAGGCTATTTGTTCAATCCGAAATCGAAGTTCTGTTCTTCAGCTATGCGCTATGCTCTCTGCCCTATGCTCCAAAATTCCGACTTCCGCATTCCCAATTCCCCATTCCAAAATCTGTCTTCTGACATCACAAATCATAGGGGGTCAGGCTTTCGTACCCGTCTTCGGTTACCAGGATGGTTTGCTCAAATTGGGCGGATAAAGATCCGTCCCTGGTGATCGCCGTCCAATTATCGTCCAGTACTCTTAATTCTTTTTGTCCGAGGTTGATCATCGGCTCTATCGTAAAAACCATCCCCGGAATCAGCGTAAGGCCTGCACCTTTATGGCCAAAATGGGGAACCTGGGGCGCTTCATGAAAATCAAACCCCACACCGTGCCCCACAAACTCACGAACCACCGAACATCCCCGGGCCTCGGCATAAGTTTGAATGGCCCAACCGATATCTCCCAGAGAATTGCCCGGCTTTACAGCTGCCATACCTCTCTTGAGGCATTCCCGGGCAATACCGACGATTTTGCGGGCATCAGGTCCGGGCTTGCCGGCAAAAAAAGTCTTGTTCGCGTCGGCGTAGTAACCGTTTAAAATGGAAGTAATGTCGACATTGACAATATCACCGTCTTTGATGACACGGCTGCCGGGAATCCCGTGGCAGATAACTTCATTGATGGAGACACAGACGCTTTTGGGGAAACCGCGATAGTTCAGGGGTGCAGGGGTAGCGCCGTGTTTAACCGTATATTCATTCACCAGGGTGTTGATATCATCGGTGGCCAGCCCGGGTTTAATTTTGGATTCCACAAGGTTAAGGGTATCCAGAACCAGTCGTCCGGCCTGACGAATGCCCTCGATATCGGAGTTTTGCTTTAATCGGATGCCATATTTACGGAGATATAATTCTTCAAGATCCAGGGCGTCTTTTCCGTTCTTGCCAAGGCAGCATTTTTTATGTTTCAACCCGCTGCCGCAAGGGCAGGGATCATTGCGACCAATTTTGTCCGTCTTTGTTTTCAGTTTCATTCTCCTTAAAAAGAGTTGCATTTGCTTTCAGGCTTAAACTAATATATTTTTTTTACGATTTCAACCTGCAATGCTGAATGTCGAATGTTGAAGGTCGAATGACGAATTAAGGTATTCTATCATTTGAAAGCACTAAAAAAGACAGAGCGAAGCTATTCCATAATTCGTTCCGCCACAGGCGGATCATTCGTCATTCGTCGTTTTGATTTATATAAGGTGCACCGCCTCAGGCGGGATATATAAATCGATCGTTTCGCCAACCATAAATCTGATCTCTTGATAGCGCTTTTTAGAAATTAACAGCGCTACCCAGATACCGGCATCGACCACAACCCGAACGTTACCATTCTCCTCAATCATTTGCACAACGCGCCCGCGCAATTCATTCTGAGTGGCTTGATCTCCAGGCAGTTTTACAGGCCTGATCATTTCCGGGTCTATAAAGACGCTGACTGCTTTGCGGTTATCTTTGATCTGATCCCCGCTGAGGGACAGATGTATTTTATCCTGAATTGCACACTGAGGTTGACCGAATGGATCGGTTTGCAGGACACCCCTGAATATATTCTCATACATGGTCGGAACCAACCGGCCGTGATTTAAAACGATTGTATGATGGGCAAGGCGCGCCGCCTGGGACCGGTCATGGGTGGTGAACAGTACTGAAATTTTTTTGACCTCATTAATTCGTCTCAATATCGTGATGATAATATTCTGGTTTTCAACATCCACGCTGGAGGTCGGCTCATCGCACAAAAAAACTTTGGGTGAAAGCGCCAGCGCCCGGGCAATTGCCACCCGCTGGGTTTCACCACCGGAAAGGTGCTGGGCCGGGGCACTTGAAAATTCACGCATTCCCACCAGATCCAGGCTCTCGTCGATAATGCGGTAGCGTTCTTTTTTATTGATTTTTCGGATTTTCAAACCAAATTCAAGGTTTTTAAAAACAGTGGTGGTAAATAAAATGGGGTGCTGATCTACCAGCACAACTTCTTTGCGCAGGGACTGTAAGCCAGATTCCGAATAATTGACCGGCCGGGAGCAGTATTGAATCTGTCCGGCGGTGGGTGCTTCCAGTAAGCCAAGTATATTTAGGAGGGTGGTTTTCCCGGCGCCATTGGCTCCCAGCAAGGCATAAATTTGTTCCTTTTCAACCTCGAGATACGGAATGTCTAAAACCGTTCGCGATCCATACTTCTTAATCAAATCAGATACTGTATAAATCATTGAGAGTGAACTCTGCCTTGAAAGAAATGAAACAATATATTCATGCCGAAACTAAGACCCAGCAAAACAATACCCAGGGCAACGGCCAGGATAAAAGAGCCTTTGTCGTATTCCAGGGCCATGGCAGTGGTCATGGTTCGCGTAAACCCTTTGATATTGCCACCCAGCATCATGCTGATTCCGACCTCGGATATCACCCGCCCAAATGCTGCAACCATTGCGGCCACAATTCCAAAACGCGCCTCTCTGAATACAATCCAGGCTGTTTGGAGACGGTTGGCACCTAATGTCATGGCAGTTTTGCGATAGCGTTCGTCGATCCGGCTGATGGCCGCAATGGTAAAGGCGGCCACCACCGGTATGATCAGAATCGCCTGGCCGATGATAATGGCTCGCTGGGTATAAAGGAGATCAAAAGGTCCAAAAATGCCCCGACGGGAGATGAAGGCGTATACAAACAGACCGATGACCACTGTCGGAAGGGCCAGCAGCGTGTTCAACACCGTGATCGTCATACGCTTGCCGACGAATTCACTGAAGGCGATCGTAAAGCCCAGGGGCACCCCGATCAGGCCGGCCAATACCGTCGACGTGCAGCTGACCTTCAGCGACACGCCGACAATGGCGACCATTTCAGCATCCATGGAGACAATCAGCCGGATGGCTGAGATAAAGCTGTCTATAAGAAGGTTCATATTCGTTTTTATCCGTTCGGATTAAGTATCCAAAACATAAAATTGATAGTATCCTAAATCCAAAAACTGTGGAATGGTTATCCCGTTTGCCCGTTAGCCCGTTTTCATTCGATGACATCCCTTTTTAACCGGCCAACCGGCCTAACCGGCTCAACCTACTTTTGCGCATCCGGATAAAATAATTGTTTCCCCAGCAAGCGGTAATTGGCAATGATGGTCTGCCCTCTTTCTGAAACCAGCCATTCGGCAAACTCTTTGGCCAACTCATATTGGACATGGGGATGCTTTTGGGGATTAATTGGAATCACACCATAGGGGTTCGCCAGCATCGAATCTCCCTCACACAGCACCTCAAGGTCAATCGGCGTTTCCCGACCGAATTTGTATTTTATATAAGTTCCTCGATCAGCTAACACGTGAGCCTGTTTCTCATCGGCAAAGGTCAGGGCCTTTCCCATACCCTGGCCGATGGAAAGGTACCATTGCCCCAGCCCTTGCGGGTGCAGAAAACTGATTTCTCTTTCTTTTCCCTTTTTCACGATTGTTTGGGTCTCTTTTTCCAGAGGAAGTCCGGTCGCTTTCCAGAGTGCCTGCTCTTTGGTATGCGTGCCGCTGTCATCGCCGCGGGAAACAAATGTTGCCCGGGCGACGGCAATTTTTTTCATCGCTTTTCCAGTCGAGTTAAATCCTTTGATACCCGCTGGATCCGATGAGGGCCCCAGGATAACAAAGTCGTTATGCATTACGGCATAGCGCTTGGTGCCGTAACCTTCGGCAATGAATTTTTCTTCTCGGGCTTTGGCATGCACAAAAATGACATCCACATTGCCGTCCCGGATGGCGGATCCCGTACCCTTGGCTATGACCTTGACTTTAATCCCGGTATCCTTTTCCAGCTCCGGGAGGAGCACATCTAGTAACCCACTAGCCTGGGTGCTAGTGGTGGTGGACATTTTGATAATTTTTTCCCCGGCCCAGGCATCAAATGTCCCCAGGCAAAATACCAATAACACCCCAACAGCAACCTTTCCGATTCGACTCATCATAAATCTCCTGTGTCTCGTCTGATCGTTTTGTTAGTTAAGATGGTTATGATCGTTGAGATCGTTAAGATGGTTATGATCGTTGAGATCGTTGAGATCGTTGAGATCGTTTAGTTCGTTAGGATCGTTGGGATCGTTTGGATTATTGGGTTGATTGAGTTGACTATGTTGACTAAGTTTATTGGGTTTGCTGAGATATTTCTATCAACCATTCAACCAATCAACTTAATCAACTGCTAATCTTGCCCTCTGCTCTCTGCCTTCTGCCATCGGCCTTCTGTCCTCTGCCTGCCGCGACGAAGCCGTCAGGCGAAGACGGGTCATCTGACTCTGTTGGAAAAACCATCTTACCGCTTGAATCGACATCATAGCCGACATACTCATTGGCTGCCATTTTTTGAAAAGTCCCGTCTTGAAGAATACCCAAAAACTTTTGAATGCCTTCATCGAAAAAGCGTTCCTTGGAAATCATCAAATCGAATCTTTCCCACCGCAGGGGGATGAAATCCAAATCCAGCAATCCGGCCACCGCACGAATAGCGGGGCCTGCATCCGCCCGGCCGGATAAGATCTCCAAACCCACATCCAGATGGCGGGAAACTTCAGTGGCGTAACCCTCTATTTTATCACCGTTTATCCCGGCTTTTTTAAGTTCTTTGTCCAGCAACAGACGGGTCCCGGTACTTAGCGACCGATTGACAATTTTCATCCCCGGCTGGGCCAAATCTGCCACTGTTGCGATATTTTTCGGATTGCCCTTTTGCACCAGGATTCCCTGCTCCCGTCGGCAAAAATTGACCACCGCCGGCATTTCATCCAGTTCTTTGAAGGCAAAATCAAAATTGTATTCCGATTCATCATCCTGAAGCAGATGACTGGATGCGATGTGACAAAGATTTTGCCGCAGGGCTCTCAGTCCGCCCATGCTTCCCAGATTTCCGAAAACAGCCAGTTGATCGGGTTGATGGCTGTTAAAGAGGGAAATGGCCCTATCCAGCAACGGGTCGTTACTGCCGGTAATTATGAGTAGGCCGTTGTATGGTGGAAGGGGAACACCGTTTTGCGGATAGTTTATGGTATTGGCTTCAACCCATTGTTCCACCAGATGCCCGGGAAAGAGCCATTTGCCCGTAATTTTAGAGGCCGGCAGTCCTTTTTCAGAAACCAGCGTATAGACCATTTTTTCATTTACATTCAGAAAGTTGGCGACTTCCTTAGTCGTCAGCAAATTTTTCATGGTATGTCCCCGTTGCAGCACTTTTGCCCATTCAATTATTAGAGCGTTTGGATCAGGCCATATTGGAGATCTACAAATCGGAGAAGACCCAACAGACCACCGCTATCGGAACGTTATTCTGACAAACGTTCTAGACTAAATCATTTTCTCAACCCAGTCAGCAATCGCATATACAGCTCCATTAATATTATTTGTAAGATACTGTCAATATGTTTCTATATTTAGTTTTGTAGTTACTCTAAATTACAAATACTAACAAATATTGATATAATCATTTTTGTGAGCGTGGTTTCATCAGGAAGTATTTTCTCGCCAACCAGGATTTTTTCCAATCTGCAAAAATCTTTGGCAATGTAGTTTCATATTAGGTACTTAGAAGCTAAAATGGATTGACAAACCGCCTCGCTTAAGGCATTAAAAAGTGTTCTTTCTTATAGAATTATGAAACACCTTAAAAGAGGATAGATTATGGAGTTTACAATACTTAAACGAAGACTGGATATCGGCAAGCAAATCGACGATTTTTTGGACCAGGTCAGTGAATCGGGGCTGCTGTTTAAGCATGGCGTCTCTGATTACCTAAAAGGGAATCAATCGGCGTTTAGTGAAAAAATTGTGCATATGGTCGACGTCGAGCACCAGGGAGATGCCCTGCGCCGGTCTCTGGAGGAACAGCTCTACATCAAGACCCTGATTCCGGAGTCCAGAGGCGACGTGCTGGAACTTTTAGAAGCTATGGATGCGCTTCTGGATCGATTTAAAGGAGCGCTTTATCGGTTTGACATCGAACAGCCCGAAATCCACCCTGAGTTCCATGAGGAATTCAAAGAACTGATAAATTACGTCGTTGAGGCCGTTGAAGCCATGGTGCGGTCATCGCGGGCGTTTTTTAAAGAAATTTCCGGAGTGGCCGATCACATGCACAAGGTCTCTTACTGGGAAACCGAATCGGACAAGGTCTCCACGCGCCTGCAACGTGCGATCTTCAATAAGGACGATCTGCACCTGAGTCAGAAAATCCAGTTGCGCGACTTCGTCATGCATGTCGACAAAATCGCCGACCGGGCTGAAGATGTTTCTGACAAGCTGAGCATTTACGTCATCAAGCGCTCGTTGTAGGAGGACAGAATGTTCGCTTTTTTTCTATCAAGCGGTCTTTTTCTCGGCTGGTCGCTGGGAGCCAACGATGCATCGAATGTATTTGGAACCGCGGTCGGCAGTCGGATGATTCGGTTTAAAACCGCCGCCATATGTTGCAGCATTTTCATCATACTGGGAGCCGTCCTGAGCGGGGCCGGCGCCTCCCACACCTTAAGCAAGCTGGGGTCGGTGAATGCACTTGGCGGGGCGTTTATCGTTGCATTTGCAGCCGCGCTGAGCGTTTATTTGATGACGCGGTTGCGTTTTCCGGTATCTACTTCCCAGGCAATCGTCGGTGCAATCATTGGCTGGAATATTTTTTCCGGATCAGTAACCGATACCAACTCCTTGACAAAGATTGTTCTGACATGGGTTGCCTGTCCCGCCCTGGCCGCTGTATTTGCCATAATTTTATATAAAATCGTGGTGTTTATTATTCACCATTTTAATATCCACATGTTCCGTCTGGACTCGATGACACGATGGGGTCTGTTTTTAGTCGGCGCCTTTGGTTCCTATTCCCTGGGCGCAAATAATATCGCCAATGTCATGGGAGTCTTTATTCCAGTTTCACCCTTTACGGATATTTCCATTTTCGGAGTTTTCGATCTTTCCTCGGCTCAACAGTTGTTTTTTCTGGGTGGCGTGGCGATTGCCGTCGGTGTGTTAACGTATTCCCGGCGAGTGATGGAAACGGTCGGCGAAGGCATCATGAAGCTTTCTCCGGTTGCTGCCTTCGCGGTGGTCAGTGCCCACTCCCTGGTGCTGTTTTTGTTTGCATCCCAGGGTCTTGAAAGATTCCTAACCAGTCATGGATTGCCTGCCATTCCCCTGGTTCCTGTTTCCAGTTCCCAGGCCATCGTGGGAGCCGTGATCGGTATAGGTTTGCTTAAGGGCGGCAGGGGTATCCGCTGGCGTACACTGGGGGGAATTACCAGCGGATGGGTGATTACACCGATTATTGCGGGAATTTTTAGCCTGTTCTTACTTTTTTTCCTGCAAAATATTTTTCAACAATAGGGGAGCATAAAGCAGTCGCGCACCCCAAATAATACAATGCTGACGGGCACTGAATTTTTCAACTGGAGGAAGACGATGAAAACGATCGGAATGATCGGCGGCATGAGCTGGGAGTCATCCATTGAATACTATCGCATCATCAACCAAACTGTCAGAAAGAAACTGGGCGGGTTGCACTCGGCTAAATCCATCATGTATTCGGTTGAATTTGCCGACATTGAAGCGCTCCAACATCAAAACCGCTGGGATGAGCTGGCTTCTATCATGATCGAAGCCGCCCGGAGCTTAGAGAGAGGTGGGGCCGATTTTGTAATTATTTGTACAAACACTATGCACAAATTGTACGATCAAGTACAAAATAATATCAAGATACCCATGCTCAATATTGCGGATGCGACCGCTGAAAAAATAAAAATGGAAGGCATTAAAAAAATTGCCCTTCTGGGAACCCGCTTTACCATGGAAGAGGATTTCTATAAAGGCCGGCTGGTGGACAGGTATGGACTGGATGTCATCATCCCTGCGGAAGACGAAAGGAAAATTGTCCACCGTGTCATTTATGACGAATTGTGCGCCGGAATGATCAATTCGGATTCCAAACAAAAATACGCGGATATCATCCAGCGTCTGGTCGCCAAAGGTGCCGAAGGTGTCATATTGGGCTGTACCGAAATCGGTTTGCTGGTAAAACAAAAAGACAGCCCGACGCCACTGTTCGACACCACAGAAATTCATGCCAGGGCCACGGTTGAATACGCGCTGGCCGGCAAATAATCCAAAGATGGGATAATTTCGGCACTCTCGAATTGAAATACTCAACAATAGGCTATTTACGAATTGGCTGTCTACTTCAGTCAGTCTTATCCGGCCAGGGACATAATTTCACAATAGGACACGTCGGACACGTCGGTTTTCGGGCCGAGCAGGTTTCGCGGCCGAAAAAAATGAGCTGCAGCGAGAAATCATTCCAGGCTCTTTTCGGAATTATTTTCATTAAATCAAACTCGATCTTGACCGCATCTTTGTTCGTCGTCAATCCCAATCTCCGGGAAATCCTGGCAACATGGGTATCCACCACCATGCCCGGTGTATTGAAAGCTGCCCCCAGTACTACATTCGCCGTCTTGCGACCCACACCGGGAAGTTTCACCAGTTCTTCCAGCGTCTGCGGTACCCGGCCGTTGTGAGTATCCAGAATTGCCTGGCTGCAATTATTAATGTTTTTGGCCTTGTTGTGGAAAAATCCGGTCGATCGAATGTGTTTTTCGATGGTCCTTAGCGGTGCATGTGCAAAATCCGCCGGCGTCTTCAGGTGCTTGAACAACACCTCGGTTACCCGGTTGACCTGTTTGTCGGTACACTGGGCTGAGAGAATCGTGGCAATCAGCAGTTGAAAAGCGGTTTGATGAATTAACGGGGTCTTGACGTCCGTATAGATGGTTCTTAGTATTTTACGTATCTTGTCGGTCCGCGTTTTAATTTCCATTTAGATATCCGTTTCTGTTGAAAAAATTTGGTTATGCCAAATAAAAGCCATATAGTCCACAATAGTATATCGCGGCTTGAAGCCGCTCCCACCCTCTGCCGAGAGCCTGTAGGAGCGGCTTCCAGCCGCGATGGAAATTGCGTGTTTACCGAGCACCAGGATTTTCCGGGCTCCTCACTAAATGTTACCGCAACGGATATACGCTTCTTTAAAAAAAACAGTCAACAAATAAAGGCAATTAATTTAACATGGTAACACCCTAATATGGAAAGCAACCCATGAACGCCATTAAAAAAATAGTACGCGCCCTGGGCCTGTGCTCCGGCGGGCTCGACAGCATGATGTCGGGGCTCGTGCTGCGCCAGCAGGGCATCGAGGTTGAATGGGTCACTTTTGAAACGCCGTTTTTCAATGCCGCCAAGGCCCGCAAAGCCTCCGAAATGACCGGAATTCCCTTGACCGTCAAACCCATCTACAGCGTTTATATAAAAATGTTGAAGAATCCACCGGCCGGATATGGGAAATACATGAACCCCTGCATGGACTGTCATACCCTGATGTTTAAACTGGCGGGGGAAATGATGCCGGAAGGCAATTTCGATTTTCTTTTCAGCGGGGAAGTGCTCGGCCAGCGGCCGATGTCCCAGAACAAACAGGCGTTGGGCTATGTGGCTAAGCATTCCGGTTATAAAGGCTTCATCTTGCGTCCGCTGAGTGCAAAAAACCTGCCGGAAACCATTCCCGAAAAAGAGGGTCTGGTGGACAGGGAACAATTATTGGATATTGCAGGCAGGGGTCGTAAACGCCAGATGGAACTGGCCAAAAAATTCGGGATAACAGACTACCCTGCCCCGGCCGGCGGCTGCCTGTTGACCGACAAAAATTATTCCTGTCGGCTGCGTGAGATCTTCGAGCACCAGGAAACCTGCAGCGAAGAAGAGCTCCACCTTCTGAAATACGGCCGCCATTTCCGCCTGAACCCGGAGAACAAGTTGATTGTCGGTCGGACCGAGCAAGACAATGAACATATCCTTAAGTATCACAATCCGGCAAACGATACGGTCATCGATGTCAAAGATTATCCCAGTCCCATCGGGCTGATATCTCAAGGGGCCCCGGATAATGCCGTACTGCTGGCGGCCTCCATCTGCACCGGATACAGCAAAGCCCCCAAATTGTCTCCGGTGGATGTGGTAATCAAAACCGCCAAAAAGGAAAAGATCATCCAGGTCATCGCCATCCAACCGGGCGATGTGCGTAAGCTGATGATAACGTAAAAACAGAAGACAGATGTCAGAGGTTATTGAATTCGGAAGTGGGAATGCGGAAGGCGGAATTTAGTTGCATAGGGCATAGAGTACAGCGCATAGAGGATAAAGGACAGAAAACTGATGACCGCAAGCAAATTCACCACGGAATATCACGGAAAATGCAATTAAAGAATAAGCTCATAAGCGGATAAGTTGTTGAGCTGTTAAGCGACGCGGAAAATTCAGGTATGAACTCATCGGCTATTTCATATCGTGGTAATTCTGTGTAAATCCGTGAAAATCCGTGGTGAAAAATTCTGTTGACCATGGTCATTGACTATGGTATGAACTATATAAAAAATTTAAATGAATTGAGAATCAGACATGCAGGGAC
>Ga0255054_10000811_pt1 | contig 18434 bp, 14 predicted proteins | sample JV7_2_23_MG_FD_188634 | JGI IMG/M metagenome (GOLD analysis project Ga0255054, IMG submission 188634) | Seawater microbial communities from Jervis Inlet, British Columbia, Canada - JV7_2_23 | ecosystem: Environmental > Aquatic > Marine > Inlet | place: Canada: British Columbia | collected...
CTTAAAAGAGGGTAAAGCATCATGGCTCATTGACTATGAATTTGATAAGAAGCGTGGGTCTTCACCGGAAATTCTCAGATTGCAGTATTTGGAAAAAACTTTACAAAGTAAATTAATCAATCCTCCAGGGCAGGTCATACACTATTCCAACAGCGGTTATTTGATAGTTGGTTCTATTCTGGAGAAAATTTCAGGTCAAACTTATGAAAGTCTTAGAGCTGAAAAAATATTTCAACCGTTGGATATAAAAACCGCTGGATACGGGATCCCAGCTGACTTAGGGGCATTATCACAACCTTGGGGGCATGTTTGGGATCTATCCAGTTCTTTTATCGTATACAGATCGGATTACCCTAATTTTTTTGCACCTACTGGCTATTTGCACTTATCGATAAAGGACTGGGCGAAATTCATTATTGTGCACCTAAATTCCGATCCATCGGATAAAACCAAATTGCTTAAATCAAGTTCTTTACAGTTTCTACATACACCGCCTGATTCAGCAGAATGGGATTTTAGTTTTAAAGAAAGAATGGGTTCCAAATTTTTTGGATACGGTTATTTGAATTCCAACTATGCATTAGGATGGTTTACCAAAGAAAAAGATAAAGGTTACGATTTGATCTATCATGGTGGGAGAGGTTTTGCTTTTAATGCCATGGTGTTGGCCGATCTCAAGACTAAAAACGCAATTTTGTTAGTTACAAACACAGAGGTTTCACATGTACATCCAACTGTTCAAAATTTATTAATGATAAAAAAGATAAAAGAACACTATTCAAAACAAGTAGAGTTACCCTTCACAAATTGAAACGCTTTATTAACAAAACGCTTTTTTGTATAATAAGACCCGCACGACCTGTTTATTATCGCTTTTTTCTGAATTTTTTTGAATAGAAATAAAGGGATATCTCCTACATATCGGTACTTTTAAATCTCTGAAAAAGTTGTGATATATTCGCATATCTGTACTTTCGGTATTTTTTAGGTATTCTCAATATATCACCACCTGCAGAAATTCTTATATTATTGACTAAATCCCATCAAAATGGGTATACATTTTAAAATAGTCCTGATTTTCCAATTCCATCTGACCTGAAGTTGGCTCTCATATCAATTTTACCATTATCATTATTCACCGAATTCACCGACTGAATCGTTCCTAAACTTCTAATTTTCTTTTCCCGCTGAAATAGACACCGGTTTTCTTTAAACTTTAACCTAAAAATCAGGTAAAGATTAGATGGAAAAACCACTCAAAACGTGCCAACCCATCTCCTTGCAGGATATGGTATAGCCTGTTGGGACTATCAAGCATTATTGTTGGCCGGATAAGTAAAATTTATCTTTGATCTTTAAAAAAGGAGGTAGACCAATGAGAAAAGCAAACGTAATTTGGCTTATAATTTTAATCGTATTTTTAGCAGGGTGTGCTTTTGGAAATAAACACGCTTACCATAATGTCGATGCAAATATTGTCGCAGCGGGCACCACCAAAGTTGCAGTTGCAACCTACGACCAGCGTAATTATGTGAAAAACGGGGATAAGCAACCTGATTTTGTAGGTCTTCAGCGAGGCGGATTTGGAAATCCATTTGATATTACGACCATGAGCGGGAACGCCTTAGCTCAAGATTTTACTGAAGCGGTTTGCAGGTCCTTGGCGTCAAAAGGGTTTCATACAACACCTGTTATCGTTAATTATTCAGAAACAAGTTATACTGTCCAAGCAGATTTAAAAAAGGCAGGTGCGAACCGTTTAATACTACTTACGCTTAATGAATGGAAAAGTGACACCTATACTAACACGGCTCTGATATACAATGTAAACCTGGAAGTATTTGATGAAAATGGTAATACAATTGCTCAAAATAGTATTACCGGAAGGGATGACCTGGGAGGCAGTTTTATGAATCCACCCGCACATGCCAAAAAAGTAATCCCTGTTGCTTTCAAAGAAAAAATCGAAAACTTGCTGAATTACAAAGATATCTCTGAAGCGCTTGAGTGAAAATAAGGGCGATACTTTAGTTGTTATGATTGAATGAGATACGCATATGTATAGTAAGCCACTATCCATAAATTTTGAGGTCACAGATTCGTGTAATAATACTTGTACGCACTGTTATGCGACTGACTGGATGAATGCGAGGGGAGAGGTAAACACGATATAATGAATGAGGATTGACAGTTAAAGTTCTCATCTTTAGTTTAGATTTTATGACATTGGACTGTGGCAAGAAGTGTTAACCCGAAGTTTGAAATTGCCAGTTGCGCTTCATTTGCGATTGTTCTGATAGAGCAATCTTTAATTTTCAGCTTTTGTGGTGTACCATAAATAGGTTCATATAGAATCATATATACCTTAAGATTCGAGTTTCCGGTGGAGTATAGTTGATCGACGATGGGTAAAATTCCGCTAAAAATCCATATCGTTTCCTTAACCCGCATAGACCGGCTAAGAAATGTTGAAAATGTCCTTTTGATATTAATCTGTGCCATTACCCTGCTATTGATTTCAGGATGTTTAAACAATAGGTTTTATCAACCCAATCAAACCCTTTATAAAACGCCTGATCAATATAATCTTCACTATGAAGAAGTGTTCTTCAAAAGCAAGGATGGCACTAAATTACATGGTTGGTTTATTCCTGCTGTGGGGGATGCTGTCGGAACAATAATCCATTTTCACGGTAATTTTGGAAATTTGACATATTACTTTAATCAAATCTGCTGGCTCCCATTGAATAATTTCAATGTCTTTACTTTTGATTATCGAGGGTATGGTCAGTCTGAAGGAGCACCATCTCGACACGGAATTTATGAAGATTCTGTCTCTGCAATTGAGTACATAATGTCAAAACCCACAATTACTCTTAGCAACGTGTATATTTTCGGTCAAAGTCTCGGCGGAGTCAACGCCATTGTAGCTATAGCGAAAAACGATTTTCCAGAAATACGTGCAATTGCAATTGAAGGAGCTTTCTATTCTTACAGAGCAGAGGCGCGAGATATGATGGGCTCGACTGTTCAAAAAAAGATCGGTAATATACCAGGCCTTTCTCTGCAAATATGGCTTATTTCTTTTTTTTTAGTGACAAATTCCTACAGCCCCGATGAATTTATAGATCAAGTTTCACCGATTCCTATTCTCTTAATCCATTGCACTCAAGATTCTTTAGTATCATACCATCATAGTGAATGGCTCCATGAGAAGGCCAGGGAACCCAAATACTTGTGGATAATCAGTGGTGGTAGCCATTTGCAGGTATTTACAGACAAAAAAACTGAATACAGATACCGACAGAGATTGGTGCAGTTTTTTAATGATCACCGGCAGAATATGAAATGAAAAATACGAGACATGCTAGTTGCTTTGTTTCAGTTGAATTGAATTAAAAAAATAGCAAAAAAGAAGACCCCGGGACAGCGGCTATCATTGTTCACTCAGACCTATGACTTTAAAAGCGTGGATTGATAATGAAATTCCACGCTATTGTTGTTTCGATGGCTATACGAGATATTGTGGTGATGGCCTCTGGTATGAAACGTGTGATACCTCCAACTTATCAATGGTTTTTGAAGCCATAAAAATGTTGTGATATCGTTAAAAACCGCATGATATCACAGGTTATGGTGTTTCTTTGATTATCTCAATGTATCGGTACCTGACTGATATTAGGTTTTCTGGCAATGTGTTCTCAATAATTGTTTTTATTTTTCATTTTTTGATTCGATATAAATCTGACGGTTTGACAACATGACTAAAGCATCTGTTTGGGGAGACAATATGCAATGTGTCTTAAAAAATATGGCCAAGTTGCCTTTAATGGTGACTTGGCCTTTTTGTTTGGTGGAAAGTTGTCAAGAGATAAAATCAAGACCCCATTTTTCAATTGAGAGGTTGGGTTTTGTGTAGCACGTCGGCAGAATTTATTTATGGTCATGTGTTTGTTGATGGTGGATTGTCTCTTTTTAAACCATGATAGAATGCCATTATCGATAGAAAGAGAGGATAAAATGAGCAAAAAATGCATTTCAATTATGGTTTTATTTGCCTTTCTTCATTATTTGGTTGCAGGGTGTGTCAAAACAACTTCGGTGCAACAGAAGAAATTAAGTGTCGAGTCCACGGAATGCTGTGTCTACGAGGTGATTCTAACGACAGGAGAAAAATATGAATTTGAAAAGCCTGGCGGTCGCTATCATGTTGTACCGCATCTCCTAACCGGCACGCTAAATGACGGCAGAAAGTTTTCTTTTGATCTCAATGACGAAAACATAAAAGAAATACGAATTTCAACGGGGGAGGCAATTTCAAGAGTCGATCTTGCTAAAAATCCTTATCAAACGATTTCTGAAATAATGGTCGGTGAATATATCTACACCTTTGATCAAAATGGTGGAAGACTTAAAGCCGAAGCGAAGACGATACGTGGAATAATTAAATCCGGCGATGAGATCATTATACCGATAGAGGATGTCCTCCACGCAAAAGTTAAGCGCGTGGCCGCAGATCGGACAGCTGCTTTAATAGTGGGTGTAATTGTGATCGTCGTGGCGGCTGTTGCAATCGTCATAGCAGCAGCTTCAAAGCCATCGATAAAATTTGGCAACTAAAATGTCCCAGGAAAAAATACATGCGAATTGCGATGGCCGCCTTTTTGCTTAGAACATATCTGTCCTTTTTAAATCCATGTATCCCTCCAACTTATCAAAGATTTTTGAAGCCACTAAAAAGTTGCGATATATTCACATATCTGTACTTTCGGTGTTTTTCAGGTTATCTCAATATATCACCAGTTTCCAGAATCCTGAATTTTAATTGAAAAGACCAATCAATTTGGATATAGATGCGTATAACTGATTTCTGATTTACAGATCCAATTGACCCTAAGCGGTTCTCCATTTTCAGGATCGAATCCGGTTCTCATCTGATTTTCGCGCTCCTTCAAATAACCCAGTTACTGAGCTCCTGTGTTTGAAACCTTAAAAAGAGTAAGTGTTATAATGGCCATAGAATCCCCTTGCTTAACACACGATTTACCTCTTTCTCGATCAAATAGGGGGTTAATCATGAGATCTCAAATGACCATCGGTGCTCTATTATGTTTTCTTATTTCTCTTTTAACTGTCGGAGCTTGTATGCATAAACCCGATACGTTTTCGATGGACATAGTCCATAATGAAGAAAACGTTTATTTTGAACAGAGCTCGTTCACCAAGGATTCCACACCAGTTAAGATGGGCCACCCTCATTGGAAAGAAAACAAGCAAACATTCAAATTCGCTTTTGAATTAAATGATATTTCTTCATTATATTATGCATACCTGTCTATTGAGACTTGGGATGTGGAAGATGCTTTTCATCCAATATTACTTAATGATGAACGAATTGGAGTTCTAAATGAAAGCATCAACATTGAATTGGCTAACAAAGGGAATACGTATATTCCTGTTAATCTGGAAGCAACTCAGATATATCTTCCGAAAAGATTCTTTAGACAAGGTCAAAATACACTTGAAATAAAGGCGCATATAGGACCCCATAAATGGGCTTCGGACAGCTTTGCAATCAGAAGACTGGATATTATCGTTATATCGGTTAAACAGAACTCGAAGCTCGATAAAGTTGGATCGAACGACGACGCAGTCAAAAGATATTTTCCCAAACAGTTACGTTTTTTTTCAAAGCTAACCGATGAAGAGCTGTATATATCAATGGTTCAACTCCCAGCGCTCTTTACTGAACTCAATTTTGAACTCGGTATTTACCGGAAAAAATTGAGCTACATCTATTCTAAAATCGGTGATTATTACCGCTGGAATGGAGATTACACCAAAAATCTTTTATATCAGAAAAAGGCGATCGAATACGAAACGGAAGAAACCCTTACTCCGCTTTGGCCATATCTTAAAACAAAACTCGGACTTGCCTATTATTATGTCGGTGATTACAACCTGGCATTAGAAGAGTGCTTCAAAGCAATAAAAAGCCTAGAACAAATTAATATAAAAAAATTAAGAGTGCTCTCTTGGGGGGAAACCGAAGGCTTGGACTTTCTCAAATTGCATGTTTATGCTTACATGGCGCTTAATTATTATCACCTGGAAAAATATGATCTGGCGGAGGACTATGCCCAAAAGGCACTTATAGGATATGGAGCGCCCATAGCTCGATCGCTCGGAAACCGGATATTAGGCCACATATACATGCACAGAAAGAATTATCGGGAGGCGGCAACCTATTACCAAAAGGCATTCCTTGATTTAAATAAACACCCTGCAATTTATAAAGACCTCATTGCCATGACGAAACTGTATCTGTCGAATGTCCAATTTTTAGAAGGAAAATACAAGGAGGCCATTGCCGGGATTAATGAAGTGATTGAGCCTACCCATGAATTTAAATGGAGATCCCACCTGCTGATAGGAAATATCGAACTTGCAGAAAGCAAACTTGAAGAGGCGATTTATCAATTTGCGAAATCCATAGAAGAAATCGAATTCGCACGTACAAAGCTGAACTATCATGGCTTCAAAGTTACTTTTATGAATGATAAACAGGTACCTTACCAAAAAATTATCGCCTCCTTTGAGAAAATGGGTGATAGTACAAAAGCATTCAATTATGCTGAAAAAGCCAAAGCAAGAGCTTTTGTTGATCTGATTTCAAAATCCAAGTATTTGTTTTATCTTAAAAACGCTCAACTCCAGGAACTATCGGCAGAGGAAAAACATCTTAGGGGAAGGCTTATCGATCTTCAGAACATACTGGATAATGAACAAAAAATGTTTAAAGAAAGGGGTGCCAACGAAGAAACAAAGATAAAAATGGAAGGTGCCAGAAGTGCGCTCAACCACTTTTACCAGACCAAAGCCACACAAGATGAACATTTTGCTTCACTCAGTACTGTTGGTACATTAACGATGCAAGAAATCATTGAGCTTATCCCCGATGACCTAACCCTTATTGAGTATTATTATAACCCGAATCATCTTTATATCTGGGTTCTCGATAACAAGCGGCATTATTTTATTAAAAAAGATATTCAAAGCTCAGATCTTGAAGATCTAACAAAAGCATATCGCAATTTTATTTTTGAGGGTAAAGATATACGCAGTATTAAAATTGTCAAAAAAAATGAACAGAGTTTATCCGGCAGGAAAATCCGATTTGGAGAAGTTAATGAAGCACTGCAATCCGTTTTGCTGGACGGGGTTTTTGATCACATAAAAACACATAAAGTCTATATTGTCCCCCATGGAATTTTGCACTATTTGCCGTTTCAAACTCTTACGTATAACTCCAATTATCTGATAGAAAACTTCCAGATTGGATACATCCCCAGCGCTACGGCGCTAAAGTATGTACTGGCCAAAAGAAAGGAAAAATCCGTAAGTCTACTGGCTCTTGGCAATCCGGAATTAAACACAGCTCAAATGCAACTTCCCTTTGCAGAAAAAGAGGTGCAGGCCATAAAGGCCATTTATCCAGCTACCAAGGTTCTGATCGGAAAGGATGCTTCAGAAGCTAATTTTAAACAACAAGCCGGCGCATATGACATTTTGCATGTGGCATCACATGGAGAGTTTAATTCCAATACACCCCTACTTTCCTGCCTTCGTCTTTCTGGTGGTAATGGAGATGATGGGCGGTTAGAGACGAGAGAAATCTTTGGCCTAAACCTAGATGCCTATCTTGTTACTCTAAGTGCCTGCCAAACGGCCATAGGCAAGCTCACAAAAGGGGATGATGTGGTAGGCTTGGCGCGCGCTTTTATCTTCGCTGGAACCCCTTCCATCCTCGGAACGATATGGAATGTAAACGATGAATCCACAAGTATTTTCATGAACCATTTCTATAAAAACCTCAAAGAAATGGATAAGCTAAAATCCTTGCAGCAAGCACAGATAGCCATGATTCAAAGCAGAAAGTATCGCCATCCTTATCATTGGGCCGGGTTCCAATTGATAGGTGACTACTATTAAATATTCTTTTTGATACTTGCGGCGAATCAGCCCACAAACTTTGGATACCTGTTAAAAGGAATAGATCTTGTTTTAACCAAGGAGACAATGCTGGTTATCAAAAAAATTTGAAGATCCTTATTTCATTCCAACAAAATGATTTCGAAGAAGAGGTCTCTATGTTTCGATGTTTCGTCGTTATTTGTAACGTTTTGATCTTGACTATTGTATGTGCTGCAACTCAAAAAAATGAGGCACAAGACTTAGATAAAACAGAAATACAACAATTTCTTCAACATTATCAGGACGCCTGGAACGAACATGATGTAGACCAATTTCTGGAGCTGTGGCATGATGACGCAAAGATAATGACTGGAATGAGAAGAATCGTATCCAAAATGGAATATAAATATGTTTTGCCAAAAAGATTTAGAAAATATCCATCAATGAAAATAGTTGGCTATCCAGACATAATTGTTTCTGCCAATAAGGCCACGGTTCAATTTTATTCAACCTATCCACCTATCATTACTGGAAAAACTCAAGAAGTATTAATAATGCAGAAGGAAAACGGTCGTTGGCTAATAATAGAAAATAAGTATTAATAACAGCTAAGTATCTGCAAGAAATTGCGGTTCTTTAAATTGCAGACGCCATAAGCAAATTACAAAGCATGATCGTGCGAATACCTGCTATGTGGCAAATGGTTCTTAGCAATTCCAATACCTGATTTCTCCAACAACTCCGTATATATCAATTCTGAAAAAACTTGTGATATTCGATTGTAATCACAACTTGCAATAGATAATCTAAAGAAGATAATAACGATGTTAAAGATATCCAAACTAACAGGGTTAGCTCCTGAAAAAGTTTTAGATCGGGCATCGAAGTTTTTCGGTAAAGGCGGTGAGGGATTAGAAGAAAAAAAACGGAATCCATGCTGTATATCATTCGAAGGTGGGGGAGGCTATGTGTCCATCTCCATTTATGATGAAGAAAAACACAAACTGGTAGATGTTGAGACCAGGGAATTTGAGTATCAGGCTAAACAGTTTCTGGGAACACTTTGATCTTTCAGGGTGCTGACACCTCCAACAAATCACTGCTAAAAACCGATCTTTTTGCCTTACGACACCCGTTTCATATCCCAAACGCTGGTTATAAATTCTCGGCAGCACGTTTGACCTCGACGTAATAAGCCGCAGCCAATGCCGCGGTGCAGCCGTCTGCAGCCGAAAGCACAATTTGCCGTCCGTATTTCTCCCTTAGATCTCCGATCGCGAACAGGCCGGAAAGATTGGTTTCACACTTCTCATCGGTGCACACATACCCGTCGGAATTAACTTTGGTGCCCGCGGGAACCAGTTGATTGTTTGGGTCGAAGCCAATACCGATAAAGATCCCGTCAGTGGCCAGTTCCCGGGTTTCTTCGGTCTGGGTGTTCTGCAAATCAACGGCGCCGACCTCTCCCAAGTGCGACTTGATGGCGGTAACGATGGTGTCCCAAAGGGTTTCAATTTTTTTGTCGGCCCTTAGGCGTTGCTGCAGAATCATGCTGGCTCGCAGGGCATCCCGGCGATGAACCAGATATACTTTTTGAGCTAGTTTGGAAAGATACAGGGCTTCCTCTACCGCTGTATCACCACCGCCAACGACTACGACGATTTTATTTCTAAAAAAGAAGCCATCACAAACCGCGCAATAGGAGACGCCTTTGCCATAGAATTCATCCTCGCCCGGGATATTAAGCTTGCGGGGCAGCCCCCCGGAGGCCAGGATGACGGCATGGGATTTCAGCCGTTCGTCGCCATCGAGCTGCACGGTGTGCCAATCAAGGCCCGGTTCCAGAACTGTGGCTTCCCGGGAAAGGACTTCCAGGTTGTAAGATTTCGCATGGTCAAGAAATTTTTCGGACAGATCATAACCGTTTATGTTTTTGAAGCCGGGGTAATTTTCAACTTCATCGGTCAGCGTTATCTGGCCTCCTGCAGACGCCTTTTCAATCAGAACCGTACGCATCGAGGCTCTTAACGCATAGATGGCGGCTGAAAGGCCGGCAGGACCGCCTCCGATAATGATGACATCATAGTATTCACGATTCGCCATTTCTGCCTCCTTTGTTTGGTATGCAAAAAATGTCTGCCCATGGCCTAGCGGGTGATCACATAAAAATATTTATATTTCATTATGGGTTAAAAACAACTAATTTCTTCGAGAGGTTGACCTTATATCCAATTTTAGTGTAATTTATAATGTTTTGGCGAATTTCAGAAATATCGCCTGTTACTGATTTCCTCCAGAGTTCATTCATCAATACCTAAGTTGAGCGATTTGAAACACTCGATTTAGGTAATAATAACCGCAGAAGGTGCGGCATGGATAAGTTTCTCGAAAAATTGCCCGACATGGTCGATGAGATAAAATCTTTCAAGGAGATCATTATAACCAACATCGTATTGATCGGTCAGACAACTGCGCCGACATTTAAAGAAAAAAAGCGCAGCAAGCTGTTCATGGAACGACTGGCCGAATTCCAGGTCGACGAAGTCACCACCGATGGGTATCGGAACCCGATGGGTATCGTCCGGGGTACCGACCCCAACAAGCCGCCTATTTTTGTCCATGCCCATCTGGATACATTTTATGAAAAAAATCAGCCGACAAATTATACCATCAAAGAAAATACCATCACCGGTGCCGGAATTCTGGACAATTCTCTCGGCGTGGGCGTAATCACGTCCCTGCCGGCAATATTTAAAAAATTGGATCTCCAATTTGAATCGGACATCGTACTGGCCGGCACCATTCAATCCATCGGCAAGGGAAATCTGAGGGGCGTCCGGCACCTTTTAAAAACCTGGCCTACCCCCATTAGAGGCGGCATTTGTGTCGAAGGCGTGGAACTCGGCCGGCTTAATTATTTCTCAGACGGCATGATCCGGGGTGAAATTCAGTGCAACATTCCCGGCGACAGGGGCAGCTTGCATGATTACCTGCCAAATGCGATCATCGTCCTGAATGAAGTGATTAACGAGATAATGAATCTTAAGACTTCCCAGAGGCCCCGCTCCCGAATTGTTATTGGAAAAATCAGAGGGGGCGCCAATCACGGCAAAATTGCCAACGAGGCCGCGTTGGGATTTGAAATACGAAGTGATTCATATAAAATGGTCAAAAAAAATTATGGGGATATCAGCGACATCGTCGAGGGAATCAGCCATGAAAATGAAGTTGATTTGAACCTGAAAACAATCAGTAATTTGAGAGCTTCCCGTTTGAAATATAACCACCCATTGGTGAAAAATGCGGCTGCGGTCCTGGAAACTCTGGGAATCAAACCCTTCAGCAAATCGACTGAGTCGGCTCTATCAATCTTCCTTTCCCAAAAGATACCGGCGGTTACCCTGGGCATTACCCATGGAAAAGATGTTTATAAAGAACAGGCCACCATGGAAATTGAACCCATGTTTAAGGGAATTGCACAGGTCATCGGTGTTTTAAAGGCGATCGACAGCGGGGCGTGTGATGAGCAATAACTGGCTTGAAAAAAACACATTTCACTATTCAGATTTTAAGGATCTTAACCGGCTCGTTGAAGAGAAGGTAAAAAAGAACCTTAAAATCTCTTTGTGTCTGCCGACGCTGAATGAAGAAAAAACCATTGCCAAAGAGATTATCATCCTCAAATCAGAACTGATGACCCGCTATCCGCTGCTGGATGAAATCGTGGTGGTGGATTCAGGTTCAACAGATAAAACCCGGCAAATTGCCCGGGCCTACGGTGCTGATGTCTATAAAGCCACAGAAATTTTCCCCCATCTGGAACAATATAAAGGCAAAGGCGAAAATCTGTGGAAGGCGCTCTATATCACAAAAGGGGATATCATCATTTATCTGGATGCGGATATTAAAAATATCCATCACCGTTTCGCCTATGGTTTGCTGGGCCCGCTGCTGCTGTTCGACCACATTAAATTCGTAAAAGCATTTTACGACCGCCCGATTTCGATCGGCAAAAACAAGATTCGTCCGACCGGCGGCGGCCGGGTCACCGAACTGGTCATCCGGCCTCTGTTTTCTCTGTTTTTCCCGGAACTGACCCAGTTAATTCAGCCCCTTTCCGGAGAATACGCCGGCTTCAGAGAAGTATTTGAGCGCATACCGTTTCCCATCGGCTACGGTGTTGAAACCAGTATGAATATGGATATTTATGAAAAATGGGGCCTGGATATCATGGCCCAGGTCGATCTCGATCGGCGCATACATCGCAATCAGGATACAAAAGCACTGGGCCGAATGGCTTTTGTCATTTTAAAGACGTTTATCAATCGTAAAATTCGGCTGGGATTAATCGATTTAAAAGAAGAACTTTTCGACGAAATGATTCAGTACAATCTCGTTAATGATGAATATCAAGCGGTCATATCAAAGATTGAAGGACATGAAAGGCCTCCGATAATCGAGATCCCTGAATATCGTGAAAAGTTTAAGATTGACCAGACGCAGATCCAAAAACGTCAAGGGGCCTAAAAACAACCCTTGTCTGAATTCGGCTGGAAATGGAAATTCAAACCTTGAACGCTTCAAAGCTTGTCGATAATTTCAACCGCCAGCTGAACTATTTGCGCATATCCATTACCGACCGCTGCAACTTGCAATGCCGCTACTGTGTGCCTCATGATTTAATTCCAAAGCTTTCTAAAGATGAAATATTAACCTACGAAGAAATTTTACGGGTTGTGCGGATTGCGACCCGCCTCGGCATATCAAAGGTTCGTGTTACCGGTGGCGAACCGCTCGTCCGCCAAGGCGTTTATGAATTTTTGCACGAACTGACCGCCACTGAGGGCCTTAAAGACGTGTCTTTGACGACGAACGGGGTTATGTTGAAAGACAACCTTGAAAAAATTCAGGCGGCCGGCATATCCAGAATCAATATCAGTCTGGACACTTTGAATCCGGCAAAATACCGCGAAATAACCGGTTACGATGAATTTGATCGCGTCTGGCAGGGAATTGAACAAGCTCACCAGATGGGATTTTATCCGATTAAACTGAATATTGTGGCCCTGAAAGGCATCAATGACGAAGAGCTTGTCGAGATGGCGCGGCTATCATTTCGATATCCGTTTCACGTCCGCTTTATCGAGTACATGCCCATCGGCCAGTCCGATTTCAATCCGGATTCCCTTTTGCTAGCCCCGGAAATAAAAAACCGTATCAGCGCCATGGAAAACCTGGTGACCGTTCAGAAAACCGAACACGACGGACCCGCCCAGCGCTATAAATACGAAGATGCCATCGGAGAAATCGGGTTTATCCCGGCCCTCAGCCAGCATTTCTGCAATAACTGCAACCGGCTCAGGCTGACCGCAAGCGGCCAGCTAAGGCCTTGTCTGTTGTCCGATCATCAGGAAGATTTAAAAGAAGCCCTCAGACAAGACTGTTCGGACCGGCAACTCGCGGATATCTTTATCAAGGCCGTAAGGCATAAACCCTCAAATCACAACCTGGTTGCCAAAAATCCAGCCCGTGTCTACGGACAGATGCGCGCCATCGGCGGCTAATGAAGCTCCCCGCAGTCCGCCTGGCGGACAGAGTTTTGGGGTGAAGGCAAAAAAAAGCCCGGACCGCAAGAGTGGGAGGCTACATTTACTCGCACACATAAATTGGATGCAATCCGGGCTTAAATAAGTAAAGCCTCAATAAATTTGCGGCTTGATCAAATGCTGCCACAACGTATTACAGGCTTATAAAAAAGGGGAATTATCAAACTCAATTAAAGCAGTCAAGGTTTTTTTTTACCTTTGAAGATTTTTTTTCACTATAACCTATCTCAAAAATATGGATCAGGGTTCATGGCAAGGCGCGGTTCGGCGAAAAAGCGGAGCATACACGTTAGTATGTGAGCATTTTGAGCCGAAGCGCAACACAGCCATGGGCACTTAGACGCATTTTTGAGACAGGTTATAGGCGCATTGCCGGCAAATTTATCGATAGGAGGGTCTTATGGAAATCACAACAATTAAAATCGAAAACCCGGAGGGACTCAACTTTATCTTAGGCCAATCCCACTTCATCAAAACCGTTGAAGATGTTTACGAGATTATGGTGACAACGGTCCCCATGGCAAAATTCGCACTGGCCTTCTGTGAAGCCTCTGATCAATGCCTGATCCGGCATGCCGGTACGGATGATGAGCTGCTGGAACTGGCGAAAAAAAACGCCCTCAACCTTTCTGCCGGCCACAGTTTTATTATGTTTATGAAGGATTTATTTCCCATCAATGTCTTAAACGCAATTAAAGCTGTGCCTGAGGTATGTCGAATTTTTTGCGCCACGGCAAATCCGGTGGAAGTGATTGTGGCCGAAACCGATCTGGGGCGGGGAATCCTGGGTGTTATTGACGGATTTAAACCTAAAGGCATCGAAAATGAAGCGGATATCAACGTCCGCAAAGAATTTCTAAGAAAAATCGGCTACAAACAGTAGCACGGATATAGGTATAAATAATTCGATTTAACGACTGCTCGATTTTTTTCTTTGACATAGGAATTGGATTGGTCTATCTATCCGTCTGAAATCATCGGTGCCGCCGGCACCATTTTCCTTATACGACGAGGGTCTTTTGCATTGTGTGCATCCATTGGGAAGGGGGTATTTATGGCTGGCTCTGAACAGCGAGACGCGACGCGTTTGAAACATAAGGCCAGTATCCTGCTCGAAAATTTTCCTGCCGGAGATCACTACGAGGCCAAGATGTATAATTACAGTCGTGGCGGGATGTATTTTGAGTCCGATTATGCGCCGCTGCCGGGTACTGAAATTTATATCGGAATTGAAAAATCACCTTATGATTTCAGTCCGGATATGTATCGCGCTCAGGTTAGATGGCGGCGGGAATTGTCGACACATGATTCAAAATATGGTTTTGGCGTAGGCGTCAAGTACTATTATCCCATTGAGTTTTAGCAGCAAAAACGCTTAAACAACTTCTCGGTCCAACAAGCATCAATTCTGCTCCAAGCTTACTGTCTTTTATTCTCCTTTGCCTGTTTTTCAATATCCATATTTATATAGTGGTTGTCAAAAAAACGTGCGGTATTCAAACGTTTTTTTCTACAACCACTTATGCCCCTATTCCGTATTTCGGTACATTATTATGGAAAGCGGTATAAATCCCAAGTCCCAAGCATCAAACCTTAGGGTTTTTTGTAACACCTGACACCAAACATGTCAAAATTAAAATCCTGGGCAGCCCTTCATGGCCCTTCGTTATGAAATGGTAGCGGGCATCATTGCCGGTAGATCTCGTCGACCCAATCTTTGAACCACGTTGGTTTCTGTAACAAGACCATAATCAAAACCATCGCTGTGATCGGGATGGGGATGACCGCATCGAGGATGGCAAACATGGAAAGGTAAATCAGGATCTGCGTTCGTGTTGACAAATTGAGCCTCTCTTTGTTGAATAATGATTTTGTATAGCCAGTGTCATTTGGAAAGGAAGCCCTATAACAAATGGACAATCGTATCATTTCAAATAGTATTCACGCTGATGCTCAACAACACCCTATTTTGTATTGAATGGTACACCAAAATGCGTAAAAAGCAAGTTTCTGTTATTTGACTGTAAGGTCTAATCCCAACTTTTTTGCACACCTTCAATGATTCGGTTCCGGCACGTAAGTTACACTCTTAGGCAAGCCAAAAATTGCTGGATTAGCTTATGTAATGTGCCATCAGGGTCCGCGAATGCAATTTATTGACCTTTGCATCTTTATTTCGTATTTAATACTGAAATATAGAGCGATATACATGTATATCGGTATAAATCATTAAAAAGGAGATTGGAAAATGACGACAAGCGACACAACAGAAAAAAAGCCTCTCTGGTTGTTAATCGAGGAGAATATCCTTGAGTTCGATTCGCAGGACCTCTCAGAGGAAAACCTGGAAGCATCGATTCAACGGATTGCGGGTGAACTTGACAATACGGGTTACAATGTTTCGCATCATGGGGGCAATATGCTTGAATTGAGATGGGCAATGAATGAAACGCACAAAGTCGGAAGGCCCCTTATGAAGGATTTCAACACTGCGATCGCAGCACTTACACTGGAGGACGTGGCTGACCCTTATTTTGTAACGAATAAGCTCATCCGCGACATCGGAAAGACGTGGCCAAAACTCAAAAGATCCGAGCGCAGACCGGATGTGATACGGATTGTCGAGAAGACGAAACTCGATCTGTTCATTACCAAGGCAAAAGGCCTGCCCGACGATGAAGGTATCCGATTACTCATTGAGGAACAAGTGGCTCCCGAAGTGATCACCAACGCGTTGGACATTACCGGGGAGAAGTTGGAGCAGGTGAACACCGAGATGGAAAAGGAACGCGCAGAGAGTGCAAGAGTAGCAACGCTGCTCGAGGCGGTAGAGGGCAAGTCCAACGAAGAAAAGGTGAAGCACCTTTTTGTGAATAACGTCTCCGAAAAATTGATAATCGAGATGGCGAAAGTTGACCAGGACACGATCAATGGTGTCAAACAGGCAATGGAAGCAGAGCTAAAGGAAAAACAAAGGCTGGAAGAAGAGGCGGCCGCACGGAAAAAGGAAGAGGCTGCAGGACCTCAGCTGGAAGAAATTCCACCGGATGAGATGCTCGAACACATCGAGGCCATTCGCGAAATCATGGAATTCAGCGATCAGGAGAAAGAAATCAGAGTTATGTGCGAGCAGAGTTCCATCCCCAAGTGCCTTGTGGATATTGCTGTTTCGGAGCCTGATAGACTGGATGAGCTCGAAAAAAAGGCGGAGGGATAAACAGGTATATTATCGCAAATTATTCCATATATCTTCTGGCAATCTTAAATATATTCAAGTCTCAAAACTACAGATATTTCCAACAAATCAGTACTTTTAAATCACTGAAAAAGTTGTGATATCCAGTTCATATCTGTAAAATTGCCAAAGTTGTGTTTCTCTCAATATATCTGTATTGCGACACGAAGTCGCGTATTTTGACTGGCCAGTGAAGGTATTAAGCCTTTGTCTGAACCCAGCGTCCCGTCGCTGCGATCCTATGGAAGCATGCGCTCAAGGTGCATCCTTGACGGGTATGAAGCCTTTCTGACAATGCGCCGAAGTCTGCTTGTGCGAACGGTGTGGAAGCCGTGAGGCCGAAGCGCTCATAGAAGCTCCATCACTTTTTTCAACCGTTACCGGCTATGCTGGTACGCAAAATATTATTTACAGTCAGTGGACAGTGGTCTTATTTTTTTTGGTTTTAAATATTCGTGTTTATTATTCTTCTTGTACAATCAAAGCCAAGAGCACGATTTTATAGGGTTGACATTGCTGACATTAATAAATATTCCCTAAATTAAGTCGGATGAATTAAAAAATAAGTTCGATTATTTGCCCAATATTTTTATTATCCTGAGAGAAAGGGTATTGTCGTTCCGGTTGTTTAAGTCTGATGTAGAAGGTGCGCTCCGCCAAATTAAGAGAGTTCGTTATGAGTTAATTCCAAACAAAAGTAAAAAAAATGAATGAATCAAGAATTCTACTGGTTGATGACCAGACAGTCAATTTGAAACTGCTAAAAGAAATGCTTGCTAACCAGGAATATACCTTTTCTTTCGCGAAAAATGGTAAAAAAGCACTGGAAGTTGTTTCCGCTGCTCGTCCCGATCTGATTCTTCTCGATATAATGATGCCGGAAATGGATGGCTGGGAGGTGTTAAAAAGACTAAAAAAAGATGAACTTTATAGAGACATCCCGGTGATCGTGCAAACAGTGTTGGAATCGCCTGAAGATTTTGAACGTGGGCTTTCACTAGGGGCTTATTATTATATTACCAAACCGATAGACCGTAGCATTCTCCTGCCATTAGTGAAATCGGCATTGGAAGAATATCGAAATATTCGGTTTCTGAAGGAAGAGCTGGAAAAAGCAGATGAAGTTTTAGCATTGACCGAAGAATGGAAACTGCGTTTTCGTACCCTGCAACAGGCTACATCTTTATCCAAATTGGCATCGAAAGTATGCCCCGATCCGGCGAAAGCCCTAGTAGGCATCATGGAACTTTTGATAAATGCGGTTGAACACGGGATAGCTAAAATCGATTATGATGAGAAGAGCGAGTTGAACCTAAAGGGCTGTTGGGAAGATGAAGTTTTAAAACGACTGGATTTACCGGAAAACAGAAAAAAATTCGCGAAATTTTTAATTCGGCGTGATGACCGGCGGATTTCAATTCGGATTGAGGACCCCGGACCGGGATTCGAATGGAAAAACTATTTGGATTTTTCCATTGAGCGCGCGACCGACAGCCATGGCCGTGGGATAGCCATGGCAAATACTCTAAGTTTCGATTCACTGGAATACTCGGAGCAGGGAAATGTAGTTACTGTTACTATTGATTTTTAGTTCCTCATACAATACGCCTTGTACCCTA
>Ga0255054_10000812_pt1 | contig 18425 bp, 16 predicted proteins | sample JV7_2_23_MG_FD_188634 | JGI IMG/M metagenome (GOLD analysis project Ga0255054, IMG submission 188634) | Seawater microbial communities from Jervis Inlet, British Columbia, Canada - JV7_2_23 | ecosystem: Environmental > Aquatic > Marine > Inlet | place: Canada: British Columbia | collected...
TTTTTTGTGCGTGGTGTGTGGTGAGGCTCGATTTCCCAATCTCCTGATATTAAAAGCACAGAGTTTCATCACATCTCCATCAGGACTCCGGACCAGCCGTGAGAGACTATTGGTCCTGAGGGAAACGACATGATGACTATCACCACCGCGCTCGAGAACGAAGTTTTCCTGACCTACGTGGTCATGATCGGTGGCCTGCTCGGCATCGCCGGGGCGGCGCTCGCCATACTGACCGTGATGGGCAGGAACATAGCCCCGGTCTGGAATACCTACCGCGGTTGGCTTGTTATGATTCCCTTGGTACTTGGTACTGTATTTCTGGGCCGGACTGCAGTCATCATCGGTGTTGCACTGTTGGCTGTTTTTGGATTCAAGGAATTCGCGAGAGCAACCGGCTTGTACGATGACTGGTGGCTTACCGGGTTGGTCTACCTCGGGATAATTGCTCTCGCCACCGCCTCATTCGTTACAGATCCGCGGCTCGGGCACCCGGGTTGGTACGGGCTGTTCATGGCGTTGCCCGCGTATGTGGCCGGAGCGATACTGCTCGTGCCGATCCTGCGAAACCGGGCCAAAGGTCAGTTGCAACAGGTCGCACTGGCAATTGTCGGTTTCGTGTATTTCGGCTGGATGTTCAGCCATCTCGGATTCCTGGCCAATTCGGAACATGCATACGGCTATATTCTGTATTTGCTTTTCGCAGTCGAGATTGACGACATTGCTGCTTTCACTTGCGGCAAGATTTTCGGCAAACACAAGCTCAGAGAGAACATCAGCCCCAACAAAACAGTCGAGGGGGCCATTGGCGCTATTTGCGTGTCGCTACTAATCCCGTGGCTGCTGTGGTTTTCATTTCCCCATTTCGAACCATGGCATCTCGTCATAATTGGACTGGTTGTCGGTGTCGGCGGCCAATTGGGCGACCTGGTCATCAGTTACATCAAGCGCGATATCGGCATCAAAGACATGGGCGTTGTCATCAAGGGTCATGGCGGAATACTGGACCGGGTCGATAGCATGATATTTGTCGCACCGATCTTCTTTCACGTCATACGTTGGACACACGGTTTACACTAGGCGAGCAAAATGAACGACTGGGAATATCACCCGCCGTCAGATATCGATGAAACGATTGCGGAGCATCTGCGGAATTTCCCACGGCAGCCCTACATGCTGACGCATGCATTGCGGTCGATGGTCGCGTTGCTGCTGCGGGGATGGATGCGGATCTATCACAGAATGCGCATCGACGGTCGGGAGAACCTTCCAAAGTCGGGGTCTTACGTGCTCGTTTGTAACCACACGAGCCACCTGGACACACTTTGCATGCTGTGTTCTGTGCCTCTCAGACAGATTCACCGGACGTTTCCGGCGGCCGCGGCCGACTACTTTTTCTCGAGCCTGCCGAGAAGCGCGATCTCAGCCATCCTGATCAACGCATTGCCGTTCGATCGGCAACTCAAGGGTGCCGAGAGCCTCGCCGTCTGTGGGGAGTTGTTGAAAAACGAGGGCAACGTACTGATTATCTTTCCGGAAGGTACGCGAACCACAAATGGCGATATGGGGAGATTTCGATCGGGCATCGGTCGCCTGGTCGTGGGCACCGATCTGCCAGTTCTGCCCTGTTATCTGGAGGGCGGCCTCAAAGCCTGGCCAAAAGGCAAGGTCTTTCCTCGACCATATGCACTGACATTACGAATTGCTGCGCCCAGGAGCTATGCACATCTGGATAAGTCGTCTGAGTCGGTTAGAAAGATCTGTCACGACCTGAAAGACAGTGTGGCCGAATTGGGGAGCAACGACGTATGACGATTTATGATCTAAAGCCGGCTTTTCAGAAACTGTTGCGGCCAATTTGCGCGGCCCTTGCCAAGGCCGGCGTCACCGCAAATCAGGTGACAGTTGTTGCGCTGATCTTGTCTGTTGTTGTCGGCGCATTATTTGCCCTGAATCCGAGTGCACGATGGGCTGCGTTGTCGATTCCTGTTTGGCTGTTTCTGCGTATGGCTCTTAACGCAATCGATGGCATGCTTGCGAGAGAGCACCATATGAAGAGCGAACTCGGAGGCATCCTCAACGAGTTGAGTGATGTGATCGCAGACGCTGCACTTTACCTTCCATTCGCGCTTGTTCCAGGCATTTCACCAATGCTGATCGTTGCAGTTGTGTTTCTGTCTGTTCTCACGGAAATGGCGGGCGTCGTTGCCGTTCAGGTCGGTGCCAGTCGGCGATACGACGGACCAATGGGCAAGAGCGACCGGGCGTTCGTTTTCGGGCTGCTCGCACTCTTGCTCGGACTTGGGTTGGATCTGCACTGGTGGGCGAATGCCGGTCTTGCAGTTGTTGCGCTACTTTCGGCAATGACTGTTTTCAATCGCTCGTCAAAAGCGTTACGTGAGGTATCCCAGGAGTGAAGAACAGGAAAGCGTCGCTAATCAGTCACTCGCCGCAATATCAATAATGACTGTCCACACAAACTTGACGAAATCGACCAAGGCTTCCTCAGACACGCGTTCATTGTCACTGTGTGCCCCATTGCCGCTGTTGAGCTCCTCAATGCTCCGGATCGGCCCGATTCCGTATGCCGGGACGCCTTTAGCTCTCACCTGAGACATATCGGTCGCACCAGTCGACATCGTCGGTAATACGATCGCATCCGGATACATGCTGTTGCCCGCACGTTCGAGGCTTGCAAACATCGCGTTATCTATGCCAGATGGTGGTGCTGCCGGGCGATAAATTCTTTCGGGAACAATTTCAACGTTTGGCTCGTCCATGACTTCCGCCAATTGTGCGTAAAAAGCATCGACGTCCTCATCAGGCAACATTCGAATATCGAGCACTGCCGTTGCTTCCGACGGGATCACATTCTTGCGAAAGCCCGCCTCCATGATTGTGGGGACGACCGACGTCCTCAGAACTGAATAGTGATACGGAAAGTTCTCCTTGAAATATTCTTGAATCGCTTGTGTTTCTTCCGGGTTAGCCACGTTTTCATAACGGAAGGCATCTTCAGGCGACGAAACAGTAGCCAACCTTTCAAAATACGCTTTGGTCGTCTCGTTCAGACGCATCTCTGTTTGCCACGCATCGGCTTTGGCTACAGCACGGGCAAGCGTTGCGACGGCATTGTCGAGTCGAGGAACGGATCCATGCCCGGCGGTGCCACGGGCGAGCAAAGTTACGCGGCGTGGCATTTTTTCGGTCGTCTGGACACCGACGACACTGACACCACGATCTTCGAGAATGCCGCTACCCCCTTCGGCCAGGCAGTATTCCGCCGCAATCACATCCCAGTGCTTTTCAACCATGAAATTGATACCGACTTCTGGTGTACCTTCCTCACCGGACTCGGCCAGAAAGATGATGTCACGATCCAACTCAATGTCATGACGCTTGAGCAAAATCATCGTCATCAATCCGGCTGTCACGTTGTCCTTGTCATCCAGCGAGCCACGGCCGTAGACCCAACCGTCTTTTCGACTCCCGCTAAAGGGATTCTCGGTCCACCGATCCGCCTGCACGCCGACGACGTCCGTATGCCCCATGACCAGAATTGGACGCTTCGATCCGTTGCCTTTGATGCGAGCGACGAGGTTGGCGCGATCGGAATCCAGCGAATACAGCTGTGAATCGATACCTTCAGCAGCAAGTACGGCCTTCAGATAATTCGCCGCACGCGTTTCATTGCCCGGTGGATTGGTTGTATTGATCTTGATGAGTTCGGCAAGGTGCTGCAGTGACTCCTCGCCAGCGGCATCCCAGTCGATCAGGTATCGATCCTGTGCGTTTGTCGCAAGGGACAACAACACCGTTAAGGTCACGAATAGTGAACGCATGGGGCTGTTCCAATCTATGTGTCGATTAGCCCGCGCAAGTGGGCACGCAGTGCCTCGCCGATGTCGGGGTGGCTGAGCCCATAGGCAACAGTGGCCTTGAGGTAACCCAGCTTGCTGCCGCAATCGAATCGTTCGCCACCAAATGAATAGGCGTAAACAGGAGATTCCTCCAGCAGGTCCGCAATGGCGTCGGTGAGTTGAATCTCACCACCGGCGCCCCGGCTTGTCGTTTCGAGTTTTTCAAACACCTCCGGCACCAGCAGGTAGCGGCCAACAACGGCCGAGTCTGACGGCGCATTCTCGGGCGCAGGCTTTTCGACAATCTCGGTGATACGAGTGGTGTCATCTATCGCGACGATGCCGTAGCTCGACGTGTCTTCATGTGGCACGGTCTCGACTGCCACCACGCTGCTACCGTGACGATCAAATTCCGCTGCCATTTGCGTCAAACAGGGCGGCTCTCCGGCAATAAGATCGTCCGCCAAATGCACGAAGAATGGCTCATCGCCGACCGCGGCCCGGGCACAGAGCACTGCGTGACCCAGTCCCAACGGTTCTCCCTGACGGATATATATGCAGGAGACGCCCTTAGGTACGATTCCTTTTATCGACCTGAGCAACTCATCCTTGCCACCGTCGGCCAGTGCTTGCTCAAGTTCGGGGTCCGTATCGAAATGGTCTTCGATAGCCCGCTTAGAGCTACCAGTGACGAAAATCAACTTTGTCGCACCAGCGTCGACCGCCTCCTCCACTGCATATTGAATCAGCGGTTTGTCGACGATTGGCAACATCTCCTTCGGGCTCGCCTTGGTCGCCGGCAGGAACCGGGTACCACGACCTGCCACCGGAAAAACAGCTGACCTGACTTTGTTGCCCAAATGAATTCTCCCACGCGAAGTTGTATTGCGCATGATAGCCAATTCAAATCACCGGCGTCATGACCGTCGTCACGAACGCCGGTGTAACGCAGGTCTGGATCTGCGCCGTTCTACTTCTTCTGCGCTGCCGCTACCCGAATATTGGCGCGATTCAACTCCACGGTCCTGTCACCGATGCCCTTGACCAGCGACAGATCCTCGGGACTCTTGAATGGCCCATGCTTCATTCGATACTCGACGATCGCCTTGGCTTTGGCCAACCCGACACCATTTAGCTCGGCCGAAATCGTCTCGGCATCAGCCGTATTGATGTCGACAGGTCCCGCAAATGCCCAGATCGGCATGCAGGCAATCAGTATCGTTAACAGACGGACAGGTATTTTCATCGCAAGCTCCTTTTGACGTGAATCAGGTGCCGCAGGAATGCGACACACTTCGGGAGCTTATGGAATTGCTGCTTCCGCAACCGCGGTCGAAATTCGTTGGTTTATGAGAATTTGAAATTGCTAGCGGTTGGTGATTGAGTGCTGCAGGACGGTATCGAACTGGACCCGGGAGGCTGGCCGCTGTGTTTCCCAGTTACGGCAGCTCGGGCATTGCCACAACAGTCGTTGGCTGGAGAAGCCACATTCCTGGCACTGATAACGCGGTGTCGCACCTGCCAGTTTCGAAAGCGCACTGCGAACTTTCTCCATTGCAGCGTCGTGAGTCGACTCAGTCGCTCCCGACAATTGATGCAGATCGACGAACTCGGCCAGTGTCGGTTCCTCGAGCAGGTACTGCTCGACACACTCGTCGATTACCGATATCCCGCCGATGTCGTTGACTATTGCTGTATAAGCGACGAGTGAACGCATGTCCGGATTCTTGCTTAACATCGACTTTAGTGCCCGATTCAATCCCTCCGTCGAGCCTTCGCTCTCATAGGCCGCGACGATCTCCGGCAATGCCTCTGAGATCAGATAGGTATGTTCGTCAATGATGCGGTGATACAGACGAATGGCTGTCTTGAAATCATCTGACTCACGCGCAATGTGTGCGCGAGTCAACGCCCCGCGCATTGTGCGTGGCCTGCCCGATTGCGCTTTCTTCACGTGCTGACGCGCTGCCGAATAGTCATTTGCCGCCGCGGAGGCCTCCGCGAGTTCGCAATAGTAATGCGCAATCTGCAACGCGAGCGATCGACCGCCCAGCGTTTCAAGCCGCTGCCCCACATCAATCGCTTTCTCCCATTCCTTTTCCTGCTCGTAGATGCCACACAGGTTCTCAAGCGCTTGTACTTCGTATCGAGATCCCTGAGCAAGCCGCGCAAACAGCTTCTCGGCCCTGTCGAGCAGGCCCGCATGCAAATAGTCCTTAGCGAGTGAGAACAGGGCCTGATCTCGCTGCTCCGCGGCCAGGTCTGGTCGAGCGATAATGTTCTGATGAATGCGTATTGCCCGGTCAACCTCACCGCGGCGACGAAACAGACTGCCGAGGGCAAAGTGGGTCTCTATTGTCTTGTCGTCAACGCGCACCATGGCAAGAAAATGCTCGAGCGCCTGATCGGTTTGTTCATTCAGAAGGAAATTGAGGCCCTTCAGGTAATCAATATTCAGGGGTGGCGCTGCATCTTCTTCGTCGCGCTCCCCAAAACGTCCCAGTGTCCATCCGGCGGCCGCAAGCAGCAGGAATAATCCAGCCAGTAAGAATGTTGACTCAGTCGGCATCGGATAACGGCAGGTTTCGAAGGCTGCTGACTTCCGATTCGGAAACTTGTAGCAACCGGCGCAGCGAGCGTCGCTCATTAATCAGGCGAAACACGAAGGCAGTCATGCATAACATTCCGAAAAGAATGCCGAATACGAAGGTTGCGGCAAACGCCATCGAGACTGGATAGGCGCGCTTGAAGAAACCGAGATCAAGTTCGACTTGACCGGTATTCAGGGCCGTGAAAGAGAACATCACGACAAACAAGACCAGAATTAGAAGTATCAGGCCCACACGTTTCAACATGTGCTCACTCCGGACGCCATTAAAGCAGTTGCAGGCGGGTTTTCAGGCCCGCAGGGCCGGCCACTTCGCAATGGCTCAAGCTCTGACAACAAGTCTATTGCAGTTACCGCGGATTTGGTAACTGTGCGTGCATACCGATCGCAGGTGACTAGCTCTTGATCGGAAAATGGCGGCTTGCGTTGACGCGTTCGCGAAGATCCTTGCCGGGCTTGAAATGCGGCACGTACTTGCCTGACAACGCAACGGCCTCGCCTGTCTTCGGATTGCGCCCGATACGCGGCGGCCGAAAATGCAGTGAAAAGCTGCCGAACCCACGAATTTCAATGCGCTGTCCTTTCGCAAGGGAGTCGCTCATCAAATCCAGAAGGTGCTTAACCGCTAGTTCCACATCCTTTGCAGGGAGGTGTTTCTGCTTGCGTGCGATAACTTCTATGAGTTCTGATTTGGTCATCTTTCGCTTCGCTTCTTCGTCTGTGGCCCGTAACCCACGGATAATATTAGCAATATAGCCCAGACCGGACGGTCTGGGCTACTGTTTTTACGTATTATTTGCTTCTGCCTGACATTTTTTCCTTCAGAAGCTCTCCCAGAGTGGTTCCCACGGGGGCGGCACCGGTATCAGATTTGTAGCTACTCATCGCTTCGGCCTCGTCGTGAGCCTCCTTGGCTTTGATCGACAATGCGATCGAACGGTTCTTGCGATCGACATTGGTGAACTTGGCCTCAACCTCATCACCCACTTTTATCATCATGCGCGCATCCTCAACTCTTCCACGCGCCATTTCCGAAGCACGTAGTGAGCCAAGCACGCCATCGCCGAGATCAACAGTCGCCGCTCGAGCGTCAATTTCGGTCACAATTCCTTTCACAATCGTGTTCTTCGGATGCGCAGCAAGCCATGCGGAAAACGGATCCTTCTCGAGTTGCTTGATGCCAAGTGAAATCCTTTCGCGTTCAGCATCAATGGCAAGCACTGCGGCCTCAATTTCCTGGCCCTTCTGGTAATTACGAACAGCTTCCTCGCCCGCAACCTCCCAGGAGATGTCAGACAGATGAACGAGGCCATCGATGCCCCCGTCCAAACCAATGAAAATACCGAAATCCGTGATCGATTTGATCTGACCCGATACCTTGTCGTTACGGTTGAAGTCAGTAGCAAATTCGGCCCATGGGTTTGACTTGCACTGTTTGATACCAAGAGAAATCCGCCGACGTTCTTCATCGATCTCGATCACCATGACTTCAACTTCTTCGCCAACAGACACTACCCGAGCCGGGTTTACGTTCTTGTTGGTCCAGTCCATTTCAGATACGTGGACAAGTCCCTCGACGCCATCTTCGATCTCAACAAAGCAGCCGTAATCTGCGATATTTGTGATCTTGCCAAAGATACGGGTCTGCGCAGGATAACGACGCGCAAGATCCTTCCACGGATCGTCACCGAGCTGTTTCATGCCCAGCGACACACGTTGACGTTCGCGATCGAACTTGAGGATCTTAACGTCTATCTCCTGTCCGACCTCAACGATTTCAGATGGGTGTTTGACGCGTTTCCACGCCATGTCAGTGATGTGCAGCAAGCCGTCTATGCCACCCAGATCTACGAAAGCACCGTAATCGGTCAGGTTCTTGATGATGCCCTTGACGGTATGGCCCTCTTGCAGATCTTCCAGCAGCGCTTCGCGCTCTTCGGAGTACTCCTGCTCGACAACCGCACGACGCGATACAACGACATTGTTGCGACGCTTATCCAGCTTGATGACTTTGAACTCGAGGCTCTTGCCTTCAAGATAAGCAGGATCACGAACCGGGCGCACGTCAACGAGCGAACCTGGCAAGAACGCGCGAACATTGTCAATTTCGACTGTGAAGCCACCTTTGACACGTCCATTGATCGTGCCTTCGACGACCTGTGACTCTTCGAACGCTTTTTCGAGGTCAATCCAGGTGCGAGCACGAATAGCCTTCTCGCGCGACAGCTTGGTCTCGCCAAAACCGTCTTCGACGGCATCCAGCGCAACCTCGATTTCGTCGCCGACGGAAACGCCGCCTTCGGTCTTGTCGTTCTTAAACTGTTCGATGGGGATGACGGCCTCTGATTTGAGACCTGCACTGACGAGTACTACATCGTCATTTACAGCGACAACGATGCCGGTAATGATCGAACCCGGTTTTATTTGTCGGCTGGCAAAACTTTCTTCAAATAATTCAGCAAAACTCTCAGACATTGTGATTAACCAAGAGAACCTTGCGGCCCTCACCCAAACGCCAAACCGCATCCTGCAGCAGACGGCAATAGTGAATGAAGAACCGGACTCCTTGTCCGATCCATACTTAAGTCCTTTCAGAGAATTTTAGAGTTCTGACACCCAATCCAGGACCGTACGAGTGACGTCCTCAATCGATTTGCCCGAGGAATCCAGTATCCTGGCGTCCGCTGCAGGCCTTAGCGGGGCTACCGATCTTTCGGAATCCCGCCTGTCGCGCTCCTCTATGTCCCGCGAAAGCGCCGCGAGACTAACATCAATACCCTTGTCATTCAACTGCTTATGGCGCCTTATCGCGCGTTCCTGAGGCGTCGCTGTAAGGAACACTTTCAGCCGGGCATCCGCGAAAACGTGGGTACCCATATCGCGGCCGTCGGCGACGAGCCCCGGAGCCTTACGAAAGCCTCTTTGCAGTCCCAGTAACGCATTCCGAACCGCTGGCAATGCGGCTACTGACGAGGCCCCTGTCCCGCAGTCTTCCGTGCGAACCTGTTTTGTCACGTCCCGGCCCTGCAGCAGTATTTGCTCCTCACCTCCGGTGTCGCTGCCAAATACGACCTCGAGGCCAGCCGCAAGTTCAGCCAGAGCTGCGATGTTGTCGAGCGCAATCCCGTTTTCGCCTGCTGCCACCGCCACAACCCGGTACAGCGCTCCACTATCGAGCAGATGCCAGCCAAGCTGGTCAGCGACCCGGCGGGCGATAGTTCCCTTTCCAGACCCGCTCGGCCCATCAATGGTGACAACCGGTATGAATGATGAGTTCGTCATTCAGTCCTGACCCACATGAATATCTGCGCCGAGCATTGCCAGGCAATCACAAAATCCGGGGAACGACGTATCAACAGTTGCTACGTCATGAACAGTAACGACATCGCTCGCAATAGTGGCCGCAACTGCAAATGACATGGCTATGCGATGGTCGCCGCAACTCTCGACGCTACCGCTACTCAAGCTGCCGCCATGCACAATAGCACCATCTTCCGACTCATCGACCTCGATGCCCAAGGCGCGCAAGCCTGCCGCCATCGCAGCTATTCGATCGCTTTCCTTGACCCGGAGTTCGCCAATCCCGGTAAACGTCGTTTTGCCATGGGCAGCTGCGGCGGCGACAAACAAAGCTGGAAACTCATCGATGGCCAGGGAGACGAGCGCCGGATCGACCGGCCCACCGTGCAATCGCGATGCGCGAACACGAACATCGGCCACGGGCTCCTGACCAAGTAGACGAGGACTCTCGAGTTGAATATCTGCGCCCATCGACTGCAGGATATCGATGACACCTGTGCGAGTCGGATTAACACCAACATTCTCGATCAGGACATTTGCTTGCTCGCTAATCAACGCGGCAAGAATGACGAACGCGGCGGAGGACAAATCTCCGGGTACTGCTACATGGCAAGCATGCGGCGTTTGCCCACCTTCGATTGAGATACTATTTCCGCTAGACCTGACGGTCACGCCCATGGACTCGAGCATGCGTTCGGTGTGATCGCGTGTGACGGCAGGTTCGACCACTTTCGTCGTCCCATTTGCGTACAGCCCTGCGAGCAGGATTGCAGACTTGACCTGCGCACTCGCGACAGGCAACACGTAATCAATCGGCTGCAAAGACGTTTGACCTCGGACGGTCAAGGGCGGCCGACCATTGTCGCTTTCAATTCTGGCTCCCATTTCGGCGAGTGGTGTTATCACCCGTTGCATGGGTCGGCTCGTCAGCGACGAGTCGCCGGTCAGCGTTGATGAAAATTTCTGACCGGATAGCAGCCCCACCATCAAGCGCATGGCGGTTCCAGAGTTGCCCAGGTCCAGTGGTCCATCAGGTTTCCTGCAGCCATGCAAACCAGCACCGTGGATGACAACATCGGTTGTGCTCGGTTGTTCAATTCGGATACCCATTGCAGATATTGCGGCCAGTGTTGCGAGACAGTCGTCTCCCGCCAGGAATCCGCTGATATCTGTCCTCCCATCGGCGATGCTGCCAAGCATCAGAGCCCTATGCGACACCGATTTGTCACCTGGCACAGAAACTGACGCGTCGGTAACGGCGGAAGGGTTGACGGTGAAGTGCATAAGCTGCGTTACGCGGCGAGAAGTCAGCCGACTGCTTTGGGGTAAGCGCCTAATACACGGAACAGCGAGCTTTCTTTCTCAAGTACGGCCAGCGCGTCCGATACCGGCTGCTCGTCAGCGTGTCCGTCAATGTCGATAAAGAACACGTAGTCCCAGTTCTTGCGCCGCGATGGGCGCGATTCAATGAAGGTCATGACAACGTTGTGATCGGCCAACGGCAGCAGCAATTTGTGTAGCACACCGGCACCGCCAGCAGTATCGCCCGTCGATACAAGCAGCGTTGTCTTGTCGCTGCCGCTAGGCGCCAGCAAATCGCGGCCAACAACCAGGAATCGAGTGGAGTTATCCGCCCGATCTTCGATGCTATTGACCAGAATCTTGAGATTGTAAACATCTGCAGCAACGTCCGGGCCAATCGCGGCCGTGCCTTCTTCATCGCGTGCCCGCCGTGCGCCCGCCGCATTGCTCGACATGCCTATCAATTCCACGTGCGGCAAATATTCACGCAGCCATCCACGGCATTGTGCCAATGATTGTTCGTGTGCACAGATACGCTGGATATTTTCCAGCCCGGTCATGCGACCTAACAAGTGCTGCTCGATGCGCAATTCGATTTCGCCCGAGATTTTGAGCGGCGACGTCAGGAACATATCGAGCGTGTTATTTACGGAGCCTTCCGTCGAGTTTTCAATCGGTACTACGCCGAAATCGGAAGCTCCGCTTTCCACTTCCTGGAAGACTTCGTCGATGGTGTGGAATGGCAGTGCCCGCACCGAGTGACCGAAGTGTTTGAACACAGCAGTTTGCGTAAAAGTCCCTTCTGGCCCGAGAAAGCCTATCTTGAGAGGTTCTTGCTGGGCGAGGCACGCCGACATGATCTCGCGAAACAGGCGCAGCATTTCCTCGTCGCGCAAAGGACCGTCGTTGCGCTCTATGACCCGGCGCAGAATCTCAGCCTCGCGTTCGGGCCGGTAGTAATCAACAGCGGATGCCAGGTTTCCCTTTGCAACTCCGATCTGTTGGGCGAATCGGGCACGCTCGTTGATCAACTCTTGAATTTGCTCATCAACTTTGTTTATTCGGTCACGAATTTCGGCGAGGTCGGGCGTGTCGCCGTTTTTGTTTCCATCGGCCATCGATGCTTGGTCCTGTTGCGTATACTAAAATCCGGCCACGCACGGTGCGTAACCACATGAAGTCGTTCAGGTTACAGGCTTGCCGAGATTTCGCAACGTCAGCACGCCATCGATGTCAGTCAGCTTGGCCATCGTCTCGTCCGTCACTGGACCGTTAACATCCACGATCGTGTACGCGAGCTCGCCGATCGACTTGTTCAAGAGGTCTTCGATATTGAGTCCCGCGTCCGCCAGGCAGGTGGAGATCTGACCAACCATATTCGGCACATTCGCGTTCGCCACGGTGATCCGCCAGGCGTCGAGTCGCGGCAGACGAGCTTGAGGGAAGTTCACTGAAAACCGGACGTTCCCATTTTCGAGGTAATCCTTGACGTTCTCGGCCACCATAATTGCGCAGTTTTCTTCGGCATCTGCCGTAGACGCACCGAGGTGAGGTAACGCCACCACCTTCGGGTGTGCAATCAGTTCAGGAGTCGGAAAATCGGACACGTAGGCATGCAGCTTGCCGCTGTCCAGCGCTGCTATCGCCGCCTCATCGTCGACGACACCGCCACGGGCGAAGTTGATAACCACACCGCCATCGTTCATCAACGCCAGTCGATCACGGTTGACAAGATGCTGCGTCTCTTCGATAAGAGGTACGTGTAGAGTTACTGCATCGGATTTCTGGAATAATTGATCCAGCGTTTCCGCGTGCTCAACGCCGGATGACAACTGCCATGCGCTACGAACGGTAATCTTCGGGTCAAATCCAACAACATTCATTCCCATCGCCAGCGCAGCGTTTGCAACCTCTACGCCGACCGCCCCGAGGCCAATAACGCCGAGTGTCTTACCAGGCAACTCGAAACCGACAAACTGTTTCTTGCCCGCCTCGACCGCATCATTTAGTGCCTCACCGGCCTTCTTCAACCCTTTAACATGTTCACGTGCATCGCAGAGGTTTCGCGCTGCGATCAACAGGCCCGCAATGGCCAGTTCCTTAACCGCATTGGCGTTAGCACCCGGCGCATTGAATACGGGAATTCCGCGAGCATTCATTACATCGATCGGAATATTGTTCGTACCTGCACCCGCTCTGCCGACCGCGACCAGCGTTTCAGGTAATTCCATGTCGTGCATATTGTATGAGCGCAAGATGATGGCATCCGGATGTGAAATCTCTGAGGCAACCTCATAGCGCTCGCGCGGGAAATGGCGCAGACCCTCGACCGCGATGTTATTTAGTGTGAGTACCTTGAACATTCCCTTACCCGTCTTTCCGTTCGAATTCAGCCATGAACTCAATCAGAGCGTCGATGGCCTCCTCCGGCACAGCATTGTAAATCGAGGCGCGCATGCCACCTACGGATCGGTGTCCCTTGAGGTTTGTCAGGCCGGCTGCCAGCGTTTCCTCGAGGAACTTCGCATCAAGTGATGAATCGGCAAGAACGAAGGGCACGTTCATCCACGAGCGGCAGTCCACTTGCACTGGATTACTGTAGAAATCCGACTGGTCGATTGCCGCATAGAGTTTTTCCGCCTTACGCTGATTAGTCTCAGCCATGACCTCCAGGCCGCCTTTGGCGAGCACGTGCTGAAAAACCAGGTCTGCGACATACCAGGCAAACGTGGGCGGCGTGTTTGTCATGGATTCCGATTCCGCATATGACTTCCACATCATCAGATGTGGCAGGTCTTCACGCACCGGTTCCAACAGGTCATTTCTGACAATCACCAGCGTGATGCCGGCAGGTGCGATGTTTTTCTGGGCACCAGCATAGATTACGCCGTAGTCACTGATGTTGATCGGACGAGACAAGATCGTGCTCGACATGTCCGCAACAATGGGCACATCGCCGCCTGGCACAAAATGAAACTCCACACCGGCTATCGTCTCGTTCGAGGTGATATGCAGGTAGGCCGCGTCATCGCTGCGCTGCCAACTCGACTCGTCCGGAATGTACGTGAAATTCCTGTCAGAACCGTCCGCAGCCAGGTTCGCATTGCACATTTTGCGAGCTTCGCCGAAAGCTTTCTTACCCCAGCTACCGGTCTGGACATAGTCGGCCGTATCGTTGGGGCCAGCAAGATTCAGTGGCGCCATCGCCATTTGCATGGTTGCGCCACCCTGAGTCCACAGCACACTGTAGTTGGCCGGAATTGCTAACAGCTTTCTCAGATTCGCCTCGCAGCGCCTTGCCAGGTCAATGAACTCCTTGCTGCGATGACTGATTTCCATTACCGACATCCCCGTCCGCTGCCAATCAGGAATGTCCTTACGAATAGTCTCGAGAACCTCGAGCGGTAGAGCGGCCGGGCCGGCACTGAAATTGTAGACACGAGACATGTCGCTTGAATCCTTACATACAGTATCTTGCAGGGCGATCGGTTGAAGGACCTACTCTTCGTCCTCTTCAATCGATTCTATACGGGCGAGACCAACGAGTCTCTGTTCGGACCCGACACGAATCAGGCGAACGCCTTGCGTGTTACGGCCCTGGACGGAAATGTCATCAACAGCTGTTCTGACGAGAGTACCGTTCGAACTAATCAGCATGATCTCGTCTTCCTCACGAACCTGCGCCGCTCCGACTGTACGGCCATTTCGCTCGCTGGTCTGGATCGCGATCACACCCTGACCGCCACGACCCTGGACAGGGAAATCCTCGACGGCCGTGCGCTTTCCGTAGCCATTTTCGGTTGCCGTCAGAATCAGACCATCTCGAATGATTGTCAGTCCAATAACCTCGTGATCCGACGGCAATTTGATGCCACGAACGCCCGCAGCCCCACGGCCCATTGGGCGCACATCCGCTTCACGGAATCGAATGCTCTTGCCGGAACTGGCAACGAGCAGAATCTCAGCCGCACCATCTGTAATAGCTACATCAACCAGTTTGTCGTCCCGCAAATCGATCGCAATGATGCCGTTCGTTCTCGGCCTCGAGAACTGGCTGAGAGGCGTCTTCTTGACGGTTCCGCCGGACGTGGCCATGAAGACAAAACTGTCTTCACCGTATTCCTGAATCGGCAGTACTGCGTTGATGCGTTCACCCGCTTCCAGCGGCAGCAAGTTGACAATCGGCTTGCCACGAGAACCGCGACTTGCCTGCGGCACCTGGTAGACCTTCAACCAATACATCTTGCCTCGACTCGAGAAACACAGAATCGTGTCGTGCGTATTGGCTATAAATAGATTATCGATGAAGTCCTCGTCCTTCACCTTCGTCGCCGAACGGCCTCGGCCACCCCGCTTTTGCGCCTGATAGACATCGATCGGTTGCGCTTTGGCGTAGCCGCCATGCGACAAGGTCACGACAACCTCTTCGCTTGGTATCAGGTCTTCAATGCTCAGATCGCTATGATCCTGCACGATCTCCGTGCGGCGCTCGTCGCCAAACGCATCACGGACTTCGGCGAGTTCATCACGGATGACCTGCAAAAGCGTATCCGGATTGGCCAAAACATCAGAAAATACTTTAATTTTATCTAATATCTCTTTGTATTCATTAATTATTTTATCTTGTTCGAGACCCGTCAATCGATGCAGGCGCAGATCAAGGATCGCTTGTGCCTGAACGGCCGAGAGCCGGTACACACCATCAACCAGCCCGAATCCATCCTCAAGCCCGTCGGGACGCGTATCTGTGTCACCAGCCCGCGCCAACATCTCGTTTACCGAGCCTGGCTCCAAGGGCTTGTCCATTAACGCTAGCTTCGCCTCGGCCGGCGTTGGGGACGCTTTGATAAGGGCAATTACGTCGTCGATATTGGCTAACGCAACAGCCTGCCCTTCGAGAACGTGGGCCCTGTCCCTGGCCTTACGCAAATCAAAGATGGTGCGTCGTGTGACGACTTCTCGCCGATGCGCAAGGAATGCCTCTAGCACCTGCTTGAGATTCATCAGCTTCGGCTGACCCTCGTGCAGCGCCACCATGTTGATGCCGAAAACGCTTTGCATCGGCGTCTGCTTATAGAGGTTATTCAGGACGACATCGCACACCTCGCCCTTGCGCAACTCGATGACGATGCGCATGCCGTCTTTATCAGACTCATCACGCAGTTCGCTAATGCCCTCAATGCGCTTGTCGCGCACCAGTTCAGCGATTTTTTCAATCAGGCGCGCCTTGTTTACCTGGTAGGGCAACTCCGTGACGATAATTGCTTCGCGACCACGAGTGCCGAATTCTTCGACTTCGGTACGTGCACGAATGTGCACGCGCCCTCGCCCTGTGCGGTATGCCGAATAGACTCCTGCCGCGCCGTTGATGATCCCCGCGGTCGGAAAATCAGGTCCGGGCAAATGCTCCATAAGCGCAGGGATCTTTATTTTCGGGTCTTCGATCAGCGCGAGGCAGGCGTCAACAACTTCGTTCAGGTTGTGCGGCGGGATGTTTGTCGCCATTCCCACCGCGATACCCGAGGATCCGTTAACAAGCAGGTTCGGCAACCGGGTCGGCATGACTGACGGCTCCGACTCGGAACCGTCGTAATTCTCGACAAAATCGACCGTTTCCCTCTCGATGTCCGCCAACAGCTCATGTGCGATCCGCGACATGCGTACTTCGGTGTAACGCATAGCGGCTGGCGCATCGCCATCGACAGAGCCAAAGTTGCCCTGCCCGTCGACGAGGAGAGCTCGCATCGAAAACGGTTGTGCCATGCGGACGATCGTGTCGTACACCGCAGAATCACCGTGCGGGTGGTACTTACCGATGACATCACCGACAACGCGAGCGGATTTCTTGTACGCCTTGTTGTAGTCATTGCCGAGTTCGCGCATGGCATATAGCACACGACGGTGTACGGGTTTGAGCCCGTCCCGGACGTCGGGCAACGCCCGCCCGACGATGACGCTCATCGCATAGTCGAGGTAGGACTGCTGCATCTCCTCTTCGAGGCTTACAGACAACAGTTCCTGCGCAACTTCAGCCATAAAAACTCACAATCTCAGCGTGACTCCGGTCATCGAGCGGAATCTCCAAACACGAAAAACTTAGGATACGGATCAGAAATATCTGTTGATTTTGCCAGGCTCGAATCGGGCGTATTCTGGCTCCGAATCAAGGTCCGAATCATACCATACGGGGCCTCATAACAGCAGTGTTTTCGGTAGATTCAGAGCACCTGAGAACCGCACTGGCACTGGGGTTTGCGGGCGGTATACTGCGCACTGTTTCCAGGCCTTGGACCGCGAGCAAAGCTGACACGATGCAACACTGCGACACTCTGATTTACCCTGGTTGGTGCGTTCCGGTTGAGCCAAGTGCTACGGTGCTGACCCATGTCGCCGTAGCCATCACTGATGGGCGGATCGCCGGCATCACCGATGTGGCTGATGCGCGCGAAAAGTATCAGCCCAGCATCACCATTAAGCGACCCGATCACGTCCTCCTGCCAGGGCTGATCAACACCCATACGCATGCGGCGATGACTCTTTTTCGCGGTCTCGCCGACGACCTTCCGCTTGAGGAATGGCTTAGAGCTGCCATCTGGCCGGCGGAGAAACGCTGGGTCAGCGCAGAGATGGTGAGGGATGGGACGGAACTGGCGATCGCCGAAATGCTGCGCGCCGGCGTTACCTGTTTCAGCGATCAGTATTTTTTCCCGGAGATAGTTGCGGAAACGTCGGTCGACCTGCAAATACGGGCCGTGGTCGGTACCCCGGTCATAGACACACCGACCGCCTGGGCAAAAGATGCCTCACAGTGCCTGAGTAAGGGCTCAGACCTTGTGCACGATCCGTATGCGGATCATCCCCTCGTATCGACCTGTTTCGCGCCTCATTCGACACACGCGCTATCTGACGAGTCATTTGTCGAACTCAGAGTCCTTGCCGATCAGCTCGACACGCCTGTGCAGATTCACTTGCATGAGACAGCGGCCGAAGTGGCAGAGTCCCTTTCGCGAACTGGCAAACGGCCTCTGCATAGACTTGCCGATCTCGGCCTCGTCAATTCATCACTGCTTGCCGTTCACGCTGTCCACATGAATGAAGCGGAAATCGAGTTGATGTCAGCTGCCGGTGTCAAAGTCGCGCATTGTCCAAAATCGAACATGAAACTGGGCAGCGGATTTGCCCCGCTGGCGGCGTATCGAGCCGCCGGCGTTCGAATTGGGATCGGCACCGATGGTGCTGCGAGCAACAACAACCTGGACGTACTGGATGAACTCAGAATGGCTGCTCTGGTTGCAAAGGCAGTGTCGGGTGACGCTTCCGAATTGTCGGCCACTGCGGCCTTGCGAATGGCAACGATG
>Ga0255054_10000813_pt1 | contig 18411 bp, 12 predicted proteins | sample JV7_2_23_MG_FD_188634 | JGI IMG/M metagenome (GOLD analysis project Ga0255054, IMG submission 188634) | Seawater microbial communities from Jervis Inlet, British Columbia, Canada - JV7_2_23 | ecosystem: Environmental > Aquatic > Marine > Inlet | place: Canada: British Columbia | collected...
CTGGTGAACGGGTGCGTCACGCGACGTGCGAAGTCCTATGTAGGGGAGGGGTTTACCCCCTCCCTCCTCGCTCCTCAGGGACTCACCACCTGAGCGAAGGGGATACCCATGTTGTTGCATTGTGAGGAGGGCCCAGCTTGGCGGTTTCGAACCGTCTCGTAAACCCTCCCCTTTCCGACTCAATGATCTCTTCGGTGATCGCAAACTTACCTCACAGATGCGAGGTTTTCCCTGATCCTTTTGCCTCAGGCCTTCCGATGACGCAGGAAATGGTTGGGCACGGACGGTGCTGGATGTCGAATCATCATCGTCGGATGGGTGCCACACTTCGCAATAACGCATTACCACATGGGTGCCACCATAGCGGTTTTGCGTAAACGGCACCTTTTTGCCTTTTTGATCGATGGCTCTCCGGAGCCCTCGAAAAGGCCCCTCTCAACGGTTCCGCTTCGGACGAATTCCGCTCTGCTCGGGCGACTCGTTCCTGAGGCCGAGCCAGTTGTATCCCCAGTACTTGTCACCAATCTTTGATTCCTGCTCCGGAGTCAGGCGGCAGATCATGGCGCAGTCCTGGGCGTCGCGGGCGCTCCAGTCGTCGTTGCCGGCGATCGTCTCCTCGAATACATCCCCGAGGAGGTCGGCCCTCATTTCCCGTAGCTTCTCCGGGGTCCAGAACTCGGGTTCGTCATTGAAATCCTGATCCGCGTCGTGATTGCGTCGATGGTTGACGTACTCGGCCCCCATCTCGGACATTCGGCCCTGCGTTTCGTAATGTGCCGCTTTCCACTCCCAGTTCTTGAGGCCTCCGGCGGTGGCCCGGGCCCAGTGCATGAAGTCGCCGGCTATGTCCTGATCACAGAGCTCGATCATGGCACCCCACTGGATGTAGTTCACGACCTGCGAGTGGATACACTGACCCAGGAACGTGACGGTTGCCCCGCAGGGGTACCTTGGATGTGCGCATATGTCGGAGACGTCTTCGTACCAGTAGGTCTCGCCCTTCTTGGGGCCATCCTTGTCCGGGGCGATCCCGGGAGAAAGCGCATAGATATCCCAGGCATACTCGGCGATCATGACACCATCGGGGTTTCGCTCCAATGTGGTGATGTTGTCGCACGCCTCGGCCCTCTTGGTCGCCGTCGCTTGGTCGTAGTCGTCGATCATCCGGTCAAGGACACCCAAGACGTAATCGGTGATGTCCGGTCCGCAGATCCTCGCCTCCGGGTCGGTCGGGTCGACGTCGCGCGGATCGTCTCCCCCCTCAGTGACCGTGACCGGGCCGTCGTAGAGGATGGTGCCGGTTTCGGTGGAAGGGCAATCAGTACGGAGCTGTCCGAGACACGCAGCGTATGCGGCACGGGCCTTTGCCGCCTCGACCTCCGCCGCCGCGGCAGCCTCCTCTGCGTCGGAGATCGCCCTCTCGAGCTCGTCGGCCCGGTCACCCTGCTGCTCGGCGTCGCGCCCGAGTCCGGCGATTTCCGCCTCGAGGCGCTCTGCATTGACATCGCGGCGGGCGGCATCCCGCTCGGCCTGCTCCGCCCAATAGTCCCATCCAGTTCCAGGGTAGGTCTCGTCGCGTTCGCGGTTCTTCCGCGCCATCTCCCTGGCGTTTTCGGCCAGCTCACGCCACTCGCCAGCCTGCCGGCGAAGGACCTCGACGTAGTCGTTTGTTCGCTGGCCCGACTCGCGAATCCAGTCCGCCTCCGATTCGGTCCATCTGCGGTTTGCCTCCAGACGGTCCGCCTCGGCACGCACCGAACGCGCGATGCGCCCCGCGGCCTCGGCCAGCAGCCTCAGTCTCTCGCAGTCGGCTGCCGACCGGGAGCAGGGGTCCGTTGTGGAGGAGAGATCGCTCGAGACCGTGGTGACCGTCGATCCATCGCCAAGGGTCGAAAGCGCCTCCTCGGCAATCGTCTCGGCACACGAGCACCAGTGGCCTGAAAGCTCGTAGCTGAGGGTGAAATCGCCGACCGAAACCGCGTGGACGGTACGCTCGAGCTGGTTGGGCGAACCACCGCTCGTGGTGACCATTTGATCGTTGCCGCCATCGAGGGTCACGATGGCGGGGGTCGCGTTCCACAGGTGGAGAGTCATCGGCTCTTCGGTGCCCTCGAGCCAGAGCTTGAGCGGGGTCGAGTCGCCGCGCATCAACTTGTCGCGATCGATCTCACCACCCACCGCGATGTGGATGCCGCTGGCCGTGCTATCGGCCGGATAGCCCGCGGATTCCGGGCCGACGACGGTGAACTCTCCGGGAGGGATTTCCGGCAGCTGAAAGGTCAGGATCCACTCCGATGAGCTCTTCGGATATCCGAGCGGGCGACCGTTCAGGGTCAGCGACTCCTGACTCGCAAAGGTCGGAAAATACCCGCACACACACAACGTTCCACCGCTCAGTATCTTGGGGCTGCAATCAGTGATACGAGGCGGGTCCTCGGGGTCGCCGGCGGGAACGAGCTCCACCTCGTCCAACGTGCCGTCCACCAGTGTCTCGCCCCACAGATCGGTGTAGGAGACGTCGAGCTTGAGCTCCGTCTCCCACGTGTAGCCGAGGTTCACGGTGAACCCACCGGTGTCGAGCTCCACGGCCTCATCTTCGCCGACCTCCCAGGTGCCCGGAGGGAGATCGGGTTGGTTGACGTCAAAGCCGACCGGGCCGGCGACCGGCACGACCGGGGGAAAGTTGGTTACCTCGTCCGGGTCGAGCGGCGGACCGATCTCGGGCCACTTGGTCAGAGGTACATCACCCTTGGCAAGCGTCCCACCACCTCCCCTGATGTTGACACCGATCTCGTCCGTGATCAGTGGGTTTCCAAGCACCGCCCCAAGTGCGAGGTCGTCGCCCACGGTCAACGGAGGACCGCTGAAGACCAGCCATCCCTTGTCGATCGTCATCGTCCATCCGTCGGGGAGGGTGTGGACGAGGGCATCCCTCGCGATCTTGCGAGGCACCTCGATACGAACCATGGTGACCTGCTCACCTCCGATCGAGAGCGGTGTTCTGACGAGGACTGAGTGGCCGTCATCAGTCTCCCGCTGAGCAACGACTGTGCCGCTGAGGGATCCAGTCTGGGCCCAGACCGAAGCCCCGCCGAGAAAAAACAGCACGCTCACCAGCAGGCGTGAATGGTTCCGACTCATGACCACCTCTTGAAAATAATTCTTGGTCTCAAGCTCCACAATTCTATCAGCATGGGATTGGTGCCACATGGGTGCCACAACAATGCGGAACGGGGCACCCTAGTCACCCTTCGCAATCATGCATTTTTCATTTTCACGAATGCCACCCTGTGGCACAGGGCGTCCTGCTACACTCGCCGCGGATTGTTCACATAAATGTCTCTGGTTCCTGGTGCCACGTTTGGAGTCTATAAAGACCTCGCGCCGTTAGGTGCCGGCGGCATGGGTGAGGTGTGGCAGGCGCATGACCCGCGGCTCGAACGCGAGGTGGCGCTCAAGGTGCTGCCCTCCGAACAGGAGGCGGACGACGCTGCTAGAAATCACCTCTTGCGGGAGGCGCGCATGGCCTCCAAGCTCAACCACCCCAACGTCTGCACGATTTACGAGGTCGGCGAGGCCGAAGGACGGGCCTTCATCGCCATGGAGCTTGTGGAGGGTCAATCGCTGGCGGAAAAGCTCGCCGCCGGGCCACTGCCACCCGAGCAGGTGCTGCGCTACGGGGAGCAGGTCTCCGAGGCGTTGGAGCACGCCCACTCGCGCGGCGTGGTCCACCGCGACCTCAAGTGCGCCAATGTGGTCATCACGCCGGAGGGCCGAGCCAAGGTTCTAGACTTCGGCCTGGCGGGTCGGCTCAGGGACATCGACTTCGTAGTGATTGGTGCCAGGGCCGACGATTCTGACGATTTCGCTCTCGGTGCTCTGACGACGACAAAGATCGTCAAGATCGTCGGCCCTGGCACTCAAAATGCGGTGCTCTGACGACGACAAAGATCGTCAAGATCGTCGGCCCTGGCACTCAAAATGGAGCTGACAGAAGAACAAGTGTGGAAGTGTGTACGTGGCACCCTTCGGCATGGCACCCTTCGGCACCCTTCCGTGGCACCCTTCCTTCTGCAGTATGATGTGACCTTCTCATGGCTGACTCCAGGCCCCCGGCGACCGACGAAACCGCCCCGGCGGTGCCGCGCCTTCCGATACTCCTGATAGTTTCCTGCTCGGCTGCGTGGGTGGTTGCCCAGCAGAGCTTCTACGCTCTGCCTCAGCTTCTGGATCCCATCAAAGTGGCTTTCGATCGCAGCGACGAAGTAGTCACCCGAATGTACGGCTACGAGCTGTTTGTCTTCGCGATCGTGGCCTTGGCGGCTGCTGGGCCGCTGGCCCGGTTTTCGCGGGTGTTCGTCGCTTTGCTGGGCGGATCGGTCGCAGTGGCAGCCGGTATTGCCTCGGCGTTGACGGACAGTTACTCGGTGCTCGTCGTCTGCCGCATCATGGTGGGGGCGGGCGGAGCGCTCGCCGGCGCCGCGGGAACCGCGGCTGCGGCTTCAGCTCGTGATCCCGAACGCGTTTACGCCGTTGTCATAGTCGTCTCACAGGTTGCGTTGGCTCTCGAGCCTGCTTGGTTGGAGAGGCTCGCGCTCGGCCCCTTCGGGTTGGATGGCGGCTTTTACGGACTCGCCATTGCGACCGCGCTCTTGATGCCGCTCTTCATATGGTTGCTGCCACCGCGCCCGAGCGAAAGCGCGGCGACCACGAGCGCCTGGGCGGCAATTCTGCAAGCGCCCAATCGCGCCATCGCCGTGTTCGCGATGCTCGCTCTGTTCATCTACGAGACCGGTCAGGGCGGTATCTGGACGTACTTGGTGGAGTTCGGCCGGCACTCGGGCGTGGACGACCGGTCCTACGGCGATTCCATGGCCGTCATACAACTCGTGGCATTGAGCGGTTCGTTTCTCGCGATTTGGATCGGTGATCGCTTCGGGAGCAAGTGGCCGATCGTGCTCGGGATCGGGATCAACGTCGCTGCAGCGGTCGGGCTCAGCTACAGCACACGTCCGATCCAATTCGTGATCTTGAACGTCATGTGGTTTGGGGCCTATTTCTTCGTTGTTCCCTATTTGCTGGGCCTGATGGCCAGACTTGACGATCTTGGGCGTTGGGCGGTGGCCGTCGACGCCATGTGGTGGTTGGGTGACGCGGCCGGACCCCCGGTAGCGGGCATGATCGTCGAGCGCAGCGGCTTCGAGATATTGGCCGCGTTTCCGCTGTCCACCGGAGTCATCAGCATTGTGATCTTCATGAGACTGCTGCGTCGTTTCGGCAGCAATCGGAAAGCGTCGGCGGCCTGAGATCCGCGGATACCCTCCCGGTCGAAACCGGTGATTCCTGGCGACGCCCAATGGGTGCCGCGCACACATTATATATATGTGTCTGAGGTGTCGGGTTTGGGGGTTAGGATGTTGCGGCCAAAAACCTCGTCTCCAGCCCACACCTGTCCTGGCGAAACATCACAAAGTCATACCCACCGTACTGGGCACGTTGATGGCACCTTGATAGCCCCTTTTCACCCCGGCAGCCAAAAGGGCCTCAGACGAGGCCCTTTCTATTCAATGACGCGGCGACAGTTCGGTCACGCCGGATTCGGTGCTGACCTTTGTCAACAGGAGGGTGCCAAGTCCAATGATGAACAGCGGCAGGAAGGGCTCGAATGGCCAGAACGGCAGCCACAATTCCAGGTCTGCGGACCATCCTGGCGCCAGCAGGAAACCCGACACCGGCTCCTGCCACTGAAGCCCCGTCGCCGCGGCCACCAGCCCGAATGCGATCAGTGCACCGCCCGGCGCCCTGAACGCTGCCGGCACGGTGGCGTCCGGCGTGTTCCGGGCCGCCACCTTGAGCCGCTTACTCCCCCGGGCCGCTATCCTGAGTGTGAAGGCCACGAAGCCCATGCAGTAGAACACGTAGTCGATGGGTGTCGGATTTTCGTAGTAGTACAGGTTCCACCAGTACACGCTGAAGGGATAGGCGAACAGGAAGTAGAGCCCGCTCAGGTGCAGCAGCCGCCACTGTTTCGGGGCCAGGAGCCTGCGACCGAATTTGAAAGAAGTCACCACCATAGCTGCCAGGAACAGGTACCCGGTGCTGCCTTCCAGTTCATCGCGCAGGAAGAATATCTCCTCGTGGTAGTAACCACGGTGGAAGTTCGTCATCATGAAAATGAACAGCCCCTGCCAGCCCATGGCCACGGCGAAGCACAGCCCGGTGTACTTGCGGTTGCGCAGCAGCCACATCGGCACCAGCCCGGGAAACAGCGCCTGCAGCGAGGAGGTGGACACCACCAGGAAAATGAAAGGCACGGCCCAGCGCACGGAGAACCCGATCATGTGCGACACATCTTCAGGGTTTGTCATGTCACGTCCCATCATGGTCGTTACCATGACGAGCGACATGGGCGCCGAGATTAGCCAGAACAGTGGCCAGCCATTCAACGCTTTGTTTTTGAGGAGTTCCTTCAGTTCGATATGCCCCTCCCAATTCCTTCATAGTCTCTCATGCTCGGCCCGATCTCTTCGCACAACTCGATAGGGCAGGAAGACCCACACCGGCTCATGCTAGGATTCGGGCATGCAAAGCGCCCTCGGACAAGGACCTGTAAAGGGCTCGAAGCTGCTGATCGCCTTCACGCCCTGGGTACTCGCCTGTTATGCCTTCTACTGGCTGCACGCCAGCGGCACCTGGACCAGCGAGACGCCACACCGCGGCAAACTGTCGGTCATTCTGCTGGCCACTGGCATGGTGCTGTCATTCCTGATCCAGTCCCGCTTCATCAGGAACAAGCGCCAATAGGCAATCGGAAAGCACACAATCACAATGGGTGCCACGTACACATTTTGATGGCTGCTTTTCGCCGTCCTCGTCACGAAACCCGGTGAGAAGGTCGGGCTAGTAATCGGGATCCGGAGTGCCGGGATCTTCTTCGAGCGATGCCTGGAAGTCCTCCAGAACCTGATACAGAGGATAGTCGACCCAGGTATCCGCGACATAGTTTCGTTCGGGATGCTCTTCCTTCGGATCCACTATCAGATTGTAGAACGTTGGGTAAGCAAGGGTTTTGACCGAATAATCCTCCTCATCGAGATCCTTGAGAAGCATCTTCCAGTTACGCCACTTCACACCGAAGAGCTCGTTGTCGACATAGATGACCATGGAATCTCGAGCGGATTCCTCCGACTGCCCCATCAGGAATTCAGACTGGTCAACACCATCCAAGGTTCGGTCCTTTGGGATCTTGCCACCTGCCCAGGTTGCCAGGGTGACGAACAGATCCACCGCGTGGACAAGTTCGTTTGATTCTCGCTCTGGAGGAATCTTTCCGGGCCAGCGGATCAAGAAAGGCACGCGCAAGGACCCTTCATAAGGAGAGAACATGCCGCCTCGCCAGGGGCCGGTGAATCCACCCGATCCCGGCCTGCCTTCGCGCCCATTGTCCGACGTGAAAATGAAAATGGTGTTTTCTCTGAGTCCCAGCTCTTCGATGGTATCCAGGAGTTCGCCCACGTAGGCATCCGTTTGCGCCAACACGTCGGCGAAGGGGCCGTTCCTGGTCTTGCCCTTGTAGTCGGGATGGGGGTCGGCCGGATTATGGGTCTGCGTATAGGGAAGATAGGCGAAGAAAGGTTGCCTGGCTGCGGCCTTGCGCTTGATGAAATCGATGGCGTGGTCGGTGATCTCGCGATCGATCGTCGCGCGCTTGGCGCGGCCGTACACTTCCCCTTGTTCTGGCTTCTGACCCCGCTTTCCCGTCATGACGTAGGTGAACACGGCACTCGGGTGGACGCCCTCCTCAAAGATGGTGCTATCCGGCCAGTAGGCTCGGTCCGATGACCTGGGGATTCCATACCACTCATCAAAGCCCTGGTCCGTGGGCAAACGACCCTCGGTGTCCCCCAGATGCCATTTTCCAAAGATTCCCGTCGCGTAACCCGAATCCGACAGCATCTCCGCCAGCGTGTATTCGTACTTGGTGATGCCGTACCAGATGTCCCGGGGAGGCAGCCCGTCTTCTTGCAGCCGGGTGCGAATCCCGTAACGACCGGTCATCAGGGCCGCGCGCGAGGGTGTGCATTCCGGTTCGACGTTGTAGTTCGTGAATCGAGCACCTTCGTCGGCGAGGCTGTCGATTCTGGGCGTCGCCGCTCCGCGCAGCACGCCTCCGCCGTAAACGCCGACTTCTCCATAACCGAAATTGTCCATCAAAACGAGGACGATGTTCGGCTTGCTCGGATTCCCGGTCTCAGCCTGGAGGGGGGAAGCGCACATCACGAGCGCAAGGTAGATGAGGATCATTATCGTGGATCGAAAGCTTTTCGACATGGTCAATTCCTTTCGTCTTTCCTCAGAGGCCGGATCTCGAGCTCCCAGTCGGCGTGATCCTCAGGGCCGGCCGGGCCGATCTTCCCTTCTGCAGACTGCAGGAGCTCTGCCGGGTCGTAGACGACGCCATCTCTGAATACAAACTTGATGTCTCGCGCTTTTTTGATGTCGTCGAGAGGGTTGCCACGCACCACGCAAAGATCTGCGACCTTTCCGGCCTCTATCGAGCCAAGGCGGGCATCGACGCCCAGCGCTCTTGCGCCGTTGATGGTGGCTGCCTTGAGTACGGCAGACGGCGGTATCCCCGCATAGGTCATTGCGAGCAGTTCGCGGTGATAGGCGAAGCCGGGTAACAGATTTGTGTAGACGGGTTCGTCCGTGCCGACAACCAGCAGATGCGTACCACCGGCATCGAACAATGACTTGATTTCGAGCACCCGCTGCGCGTATTCCTCGGCATCAGACTCGGGTGGTGGCGGACCACGTTTCTCGAGCAAGGCCCGCGTGTACGGTGTGAAGTATTTCGCTTCGTCAGTCCACAGCATTTCTGATGGATGTGCCAGCCGCTCGTTGATACCGCCGTACATTTGCAGGGTGGCAACGTAGTAGACATCGTGCGCCAGCATCAGATCGATCATTTGCTGCATTTCGGCGCTGCGCGGGCCACCACTTCCGAGGGTCAGCTGGTGCTCAACACGATCCAGGCCCATGAGAATGGCGTCCCGCAAATCCACATCGTATTCGACGTTGTAATTTGCGAGGTGAGCTGCGGTCGTCATGCCGCGCATATGCGCTTGCTCGATGAGTATCTTCACCTCACCCGGCGTCGCCTGCTTGATCTTGATACTCACGACGCCTTGCTCGGCCCACGCATCCACTTCCTGACGAATTTCGTCTTCGGTGATGTCGTTGGGCCAACCAATGCAATCGTCCGCTGCTGTCTTGACGTTGTATTCACAACGGAACCCGCCGAAGTATGGGCCCGATGCAAACAGCCGTGGCCCGATGGATTCACCGGCATCGATACGATCGCGTTGAGCGATGACCCGCTCGGGATAATACTCACCGGCCGACCAGGTCGATGTCACACCGTTCGCCAGAAAGACGACACCGTTGTAAATAACTTCTTCCGCGCGGCCTTCATCGATCAGGTCCAGGTTGTAGTGTGCGTGCAGGTCGATTAGCCCCGGCAATATCGTGTCGGATTCGGCCAGGTCGATAACCTTGGCTGTGCTCAAAACCTGTTGATGGACGTCGGCATCGACTTGCACAATCTTGCCGTCCTGAATGACAATTCCCGTGTTCGGTCGGCGCTCGTCACTGACGCCGTCAAACAACCAACCGCCACGAATTACCAGCTGCCCTTCCTGCCCCTCGGTCCACTGTGCCTGCGCCACAAGCGGAGCGAGCAGGAGCAGTACCATGCCGCCAACCAGCTTCAGGTCTCTTTTCATATCGTCACCGCGTGCGTCTGGAACATCACAGGGATGCCGGTGAGAATCAGGCTCCGCAGATACTTGGTCACACGCCGTTTCCGTCCGGTGATCAAACACCACTTGCCCGCCGCCTCCTTTGGCGCCAACACCATACCCCAATGATCCTAAACAAGACATTGTAATCATCAGGGCACTGCGGCTTTGGAAAGCCCCGCTAATTCTAATTCCCTACAGGCTCCTAGTTCGGCGCCGACCCGCTGACCGCGTAAAACAGCTTCACGCCGAGCTCCGTGTTGTCAAAGGCGCCGTCGAAGGCCGCCGCCCCCGGCCCATACCCGAAAACTTTCACGTCCACCCCAGTGTGTTCGTACTCCTCGCTGGAACCGAATTCCGCCCACACGACGTTCTGGTGGCGGCTCAGGACATCGCCGACGCCGACGTATTCGTTTTCACGGATCAGCCTCTCTTCTTCTTCTGTGAGTCCGCTGACGTTTCCGTGGGCGGCCATGGTTTCAGCGGGGTGCGCACCGGCAATGATTTGATCCGAGATCCACTCGCCAGTCGCTGACTGTCTCATGATCGCCGCCTTGTCCTCGTTCCCGGTGAATTCCAACCCACAGCACTCATGGTCCGCGGTGACGATCAAAAGTGTGTCGGGATGGTTGTCAACATAGGTCTTGGCGATCTCAACCGCAGCATCGAACTCGACGAGCTCGCTGACCAGGAAGGCTGCATCGTGACTGTGTCCCCCCCAGTCGATCATCGCTCCCTCCACCATGAGAAAGAAGCCCTTGTCATTGCTGCTCAGCATCCCAAGGGCCGCGTTCGTCATGTCCGAAAGGGACGGTTCGATGCCCGTTGCCTTCTCTTCCTCCATATCGAGCGCGTATGTCATCCACGCGGAAGAGAACAGGCCGATGGCCTTGTCCGTGCCGTTGGGCAGCGCCAGCAAATCGTCGCGATTATCGACAAAGGCCCAACCCGCGTCGCGCTTTTCTTGGATGAGGTCACGCGCGTCGTCCCGCCCGGAGCCCTCAACGGCCATGGGAATCCACATGCCGTAACCGCCGCCGAAAAGGACCTCGATTTCGTGCGCAGCGATTTGGTCGGTGAGCTCCTGCTCGGAATACCGGTATGGTCCGTGGGCGGCGAAAGCCGCCGGTGTGGCATCGTACACCGAGACATCGGTGACGAGGCCCGTAGACTTTCCGATGGCTTCCGCACGCTCGAGAATCGTCTCAGGTGTCGAGCCGTCCGGTAGCATGCCCACCCACCCGTTTTTCGTCCTGTATCCAGTCGCAATGGCCGTCGCTGCGGCCGCAGAGTCGGTTACGCCATCGAGGGAAAAGGTGGCCATCATCGCCGGGCTCGGATCGAGGGTCTCCATGGCCAGCACCTTCGTATCGGTGACGTATATCGTCAGTTCGATCTGATCGGGCCCCATGCCGTCGCCGATCATCAAGATGACGTTCTTGACAGCGCTTGGCACAGGGAGGCCCTCGTCCGTCTGATCCGCCTTGCCGCCTTCCGGTCGGTCAGCAGGTCCGTTGGGGGTGCCCGTAGGGCACGCGAGCGAGAGGGCACCAACGAGTGGAACGATGCACAGCGAATTCCGCGCTCGGCTCATGTCCCCTCTTTGTTGTGTGCGATCGAGATCGAAGTCGCGACCAAGTTCACCGGGGCCGGAGTAGAATCTCTCAATGTTACCTTGGGGGTCCACAATACCATGAGCCCGATGTCCCGCTCCTCCGACACCCCGGCGGCGGGTGCCCTGGATGCGAAGGCGCCGGCGTTTTCGACCGCGGAGGCGGAGGAGATCGCCCAGCGTGTCTTCGGCGTCGCCGCGTCGGCGCATCCCCTCGATAGCGAGCGAGACCAGAACTTTCGATTGTGCTCGGGCGACGGGCCCGATTGGGTACTCAAGATCGCGAATCCCGCCGAGGACCCATCGGTACTCGACCTTCAAACCGAGGCGCTGCTGCACATCGCTCGTGTGGATCCCGATCTCGCCGTACCCCACGTCAAGACGACGCTCGACGGCAGACACTCCCATACGATCGAGGGACCCGACGGGCGGCGATTCATTACTCGCCTGCTGAGCTTCCTACCCGGCACGCTGCTCGATGAAGCCGCTCCGAGCCCCGCTCTGCGGCGCGAGGTCGGGGCCACGGCCGCGCGGCTGGCCCGAGCGTTGCGCGGTTTCTTTCATCCCGCGGCGCGCCACGCGCTGCTGTGGGACATCATGCAGGCATCGGGGCTGCGAGAGCACCTCCACCACGTCGATGATCCGGCTCGGCGTCGCGAGATCGATCGCTTCCTCGATCGCTTCGACGGCGATGTGCTGCCACGGCTCCGCTGCCTGCGCGCGCAGACCATCCACAACGACGTCAGCGCGAAGAACATGCTCGTCGACGGCGATCGCGTGACGGGCAGTATCGACTTCGGCGACCTGATCCACGCGCCGCTGGTCTGCGACCTTGCGGTTCCGATCTCGGAGCTCACTCTCGGCACGGCTGATCCCATTGCCTCGACGGCGGAGATCACCGTTGGCTATCACGCCGTGACGGCGCTCTCGGACGAGGAACTGCGCCTCGTCTTCGACATCGTGTGCGCACGCTGTGCGATGGGGATCACGATCGCGAGCTGGCGGGCGAGCAATCACCCCGAGAACACCGACTACATTCTGAGCGGCGTGAACGAGTTCTGGGAGCTGCTGCAGCTCTTTCTGGAGGCGGGGCCGGAGCGCGTGTACGCTACGGTGCGCGACGCCTGCGCGGCGGAGAACTTGGGGCACGACCGAGGTGCGCTGAGGACCTCGCGTCATGGGGACGAGGAACTCCAGACGCTTGTGGACCGTCGTCGCGAGCGGCTCGGACCCGGCCTCGAGCTCTCGTACGATCGTCCCCTCCACCTCGTCCGCGGCGAGGGCGTCTGGCTGACCGACGCTGCGGGCCGTACGTATCTCGACGCCTACAACAACGTCCCCCACGTCGGCCACTGCCATCCGGCCGTTGTGAAGGCGCTCGCCCGACAGGCGGCGACGCTCACCACCAACACACGTTATCTCTACGATTCGCTGCTCGAGTACTCGGATCGTCTCACCGCGACGATGCCCGGCGACCTGTCGGTCTGCATGTTCGTTTGTTCGGGCAGTGAAGCCAACGATCTCGCCTGGCGCCTCGCCAAGGCCCACACGGGAAACACCGGCGGCATCACGATCGAGAGCGCCTATCACGGAACGACCGACGCGGTCTTCGAGCTGTCCCCCGCCGAGCACGGCAAGGACCGGCCCCTCGCAGAGCACGTTGCCACCGTACCGACGCCGGATGGCTACCGAGGGCGATACAGGCGCGACGACCCTCGGTACGCGAGCCGCTACGCATCGTGTCTCGACGACGCCATTGCGTCCCTGGGCGAGCGGGGCATCGCCCCCGCCGCCTTCTACCTCGACCTGATCCTCTCGAGCAGCGGCATTCTCGTGCCGCCACCCGGCTACCTCCCTGCCGCCTTGGCGAAGGTCCGGGTCGCCGGCGGGCTGTTTGTGGCCGACGAGGTGCAGTCGGGGTTCGGGCGAACCGGCGACCACTTCTGGGGATTCGAGGCCCACGGCGTGATTCCCGACATCGTCACCCTCGGCAAGCCCATCGGAAACGGCTACTCGATGGCGGCGGTCGTGACCACGCCGGCCATCGTGCGATCCCTCAGCGACCAGAGCGAGTTCTTCAGCACCACCGGTGGCAACCCCGTTGCGTGCGAGGTCGGGCTGGCGGTGCTCGACGTGCTGGAGCGGGAAGCGCTCCAGGCGAACGCGTCGCGCATGGGTGTATTGCTCCGGGCGCGGCTCCGCAGCCTCGCCCATACACACGTGCTGATCGGCGACGTCCGGGGCGCCGGTCTGTTCATCGGGGTGGATCTCGTGCGCGACCGCGCGACGCGCGAGCCCGCCACCGCCGAGGCCGATGCCGTCGCCAACCGGATGAGAGACGCCGGCGTGCTCATCGGGCTCGATGGGCCCGACGCCAACGTCCTCAAGATCCGTCCTCCGCTGGTCTTCGACGAGACCCACGTCGAGCTGCTCGCCGACACCCTCGACGGCGCGCTGCGGGCAATCTAGCGAAACCTGCTGGCCCGCAAATCTCACCGGGTGTCTACTGCGGACGGCGAATCGCGGCGTCCCGCCGGAATGAATGGGTGCCACGTACACACTTCCACACTTATCCATGGGTGCCACGTATCATATAGTCGCAATGGTCAATGCTAGATCATAACGTGATACGCGGCACCCATGTTTTTCTTTGTACCGAGGGGGAGGATCATGAATCGTCTGCCACATCTGCTCGTCATCATCGGCGTCTTCTTCATAGTCAGCGCACCATCAGCGGGCGCAACCGACACGCCTCCACGACCGATGAAGGTCGACGACTACTTCCGGTTCCGCGACGTGGGCGATCCGCAGATCAGTCCAGATGGCAAGTGGGTGGCCTACACGATCTCCACCACCGATCTGAAGAACGACACCTCTGAGACCCGGATCTGGATGTCGCCCATCGACGGCGGCGATGCGGTTCCCATGACCGCCAGGGGCAAGAGTGCATGGCGGCCGCGTTGGAGCCCGGACGGCCGTTATCTGGCGTTTTTGTCAGCGGCCGAGGACGGCAGGACCCAGGTCCGGACCTTGTTCCGCAAAGGCGGTGACTCGCAGCAGCTAACCGACATCTTGCAGGGCGTCCGTTCCTACGAGTGGTCGCCCGACGGTGCGCGGATGGTGCTGGTGCTGAAGGATCCGCGGCCCGAGGACGTGGAGGCAAAAAAGAGCGGCACGAAGAAAAAAATGACCCGGCCGCCGTGGGTGATCGACCGCCTCCAGTTCAAGTCCGACTATGTCGGCTATCTCGACCGCCGGCGAACGCATCTTTACGTGTTCGACGTGAAGTCGAAAACAACCACGCAGATCACATCGGGAGACTACGACGATGCCGATCCGGTGTGGTCGCCCGACGGCAAGATGATCGCATTCACCAGCAACCGCACCGCCGAGCCGGACGGAAACTACAACACCGACATCTGGGTGGTGGCGGCTGACAACCCCGACGAGGGCCGGACCCTGATTCAGGTCACTTCCGACCCGGGCCCCGATTCGTCGCCCGCCTGGTCTCCGGACGGCAAGATGATTGTGCACAGGTCAGCCCCCGATACTGAGGCCATGCTTTATGCGACCCGCCACCTGACGGTGACTCCGGCGAGAGGCGGCAACTCGCGGATTCTGACTCGCGAGCTCGACCGCAATGTCTACTCCCCTCGCTTTTCGGCCGACGGCCGGTCGATATTCTTCGTGCTCGAGGACAGCGCCGAATCCCGTCTGGTCCGGATTCCGGCGAACGGCGGTGACTACGAGGTCCTGATCGGCGGAGAGAGCTCGGTGGACAGGTACGTGAATGGCCCCGAAGGCCTGATCGCAGCACTCGTCTCACGGCCGCAGCTGCCAGCCCAGGTCTTCGTACTGGAGAGAGACGATCTGCGGCAGCTGACCCACACCAACGCCGAGCTGCTCGCCGGTCTTCGACTGGGGGAGGTGGAGGAGGTCCAGTTCCCCAGCCGGGACGGCACCGAGATCGAGGGCTTCATCGTCAAGCCGCCGGGCTTCGACCCGAGCCTCCGGTACCCGGTGGTGCTCAGGATCCACGGCGGGCCCCAATCCCAGTACGACCACAGCTTCAGCTTCGAAGGCCAGCTCTTCGCGGCCGCGGGTTACGTGGTGGTGATGCCCAACCCGCGCGGCTCCACCGGCTACGGCCAGGACTTCTGCAGGGCCATCTGGCGGGACTCGGGAGGGGTCGCCTACGAGGACGTGATGGCGGCGGTCGACGACGTGATCGCAAGGGGATACGGTGACCCCGACCGGCTCGGAGTCTTTGGCTGGTCGTACGGCGGCGAGCTGACCAACCACGTGATCACCAGGACCGACCGGTTCAAGGCGGCCTGCACCGGCGCCAGCACCTTCATCTACGTGTCCAACTACGGCCACGACCAGTATCAGCGCTGGTGGGAGATCGAGCTCGGCCTCCCGTGGGAGAACCTGGAGCTGTGGGAGAAACTGGAGCCCTTCAGCCGGGTGGAGAACATCACAACGCCGACGTTGATCCTGTGCGGAGAAAAGGATTGGAACGTCCCGGTCATCAACTCTGAGCAGCTCTACATGGCGCTCAAGAGGCTCGGCAGGACCACCGAGCTGGTGGTCTACCCCGGCGAGTTCCACGGCATCGATACACCGTCATACATCAAGGATTTGTATACAAGGTATCTGGATTGGTTCGCCAAGTATGTGAAGGGAGAGCGGACTGAGGTAGAAGAGTGATGCGGTGAGCTTAGTCAAGTGAAATAGCATGCATGCATCATGGGTGCCGTGGCGCGTAGGCGATCTGCTCGTCCGTGTACATCTTTCGCTTCATCGATCCTCCCTTTCCGGAGGTCAAATCCAGCCTGATCTCTCAACGTGGAGGTGGTAAAGGTTTTGGGGAATGGGTCACAGGCTTTTTGACAGATACATTATTCCAACCGTACTATGCGCGAAGCTGTTCAATGCTTACCTGAATGAAACAGGGAATTTCATCGTATGGAACCTTATCTCAACGCCCTGACAGAAACCCGATACTGTCCACTCTGGCACGATCGGAACATACGGCCAGAGCCGTGCCCTCCCCTGTCTGAAGATGACACATGCGAACTGCTCATCGTGGGCGGTGGATTTACCGGGCTGTGGGCGGCATTACAGGCCAGGGAGCGCATGCCCGACCTGGATATTGTTCTGCTCGAATCCACCTTCGTCGGCGACGGCGCTTCGGGGCGTAATGGGGGCATGATAGCGAGAACACTGACCCACGGTGAACACAACGCGGACTATCATTTCCCCAGTGAAGCGGAGCGCATTGAAGAGCTGGGGCAGGTCAATTATCGGGAACTTGTAGAGAGCCTGCAGCGCTATTCTATCGACGCCCGATTCGAAGAAACAGGCTTCATGGACGTTGCGACCAGGGCCTGCCAGGTCGAGTCGTTTCGAAAGTCCTATGAGACAAAGAAGAAAAACGGCCTCAACGTAACGTGGTACGACCGTGATGAAATCCAGAAACAAATTCATTCGCCGACCTATTACGCCGGGGTTTATTTTCCTGATCGCGGCGGCATACTCGATCCGGCCCGTTTATGTTGGGAACTCAAAAGAGTTCTGCTGGACTTAGGGGTGAGGATCTTCGAAACCACCCCCATGCTGGGTATCAGAACGGATGGACCCGGCATGAAAACGGCCTGCCCAAAGGGTTCAATACGGAGCAACAAGATTTTAATGGCCACCAATGCGTTTCCCAATCCCCTGGGCGCCATCCGAAGATCCGTTATCCCCGTTTGGGATTATCAACTGGCTACGGAGCCCCTGAGTTCCACTCAGCGGGAAGCAATCGGCTGGAAAGAGCCCTACGGCGTGAGCGACATCGATCGCATGTTTCATTACTACAGAATGACGCACGATGATCGCATCACCTGGGGGGGCGGTGGCTCCGTGTGTTACTACTACGGCAGCCGCACCGATCCGGGCGTAGCCGACCCCAGAGACCGCTTTGAACGCCTGTCACAATCCTTCTTTCACACCTTCCCCCAACTCGAAGGAATCAAGTTCACCCATCGCTGGGGCGGCATCATCGCCTCGTCCACCCGGTTTTGCGTGGTGCCTGGCGTCGCCTATGACGGACGAGTCTCCTGGGCCGTCGGCTATACAGGATTAGGGGTCGGCGCATCCCGCTTTGGGGCCCGAGTCGGATTGGAATTACTCGGTTATCAGCCCAGCGATATCTTGGATATGCAGTTCGTTAGAAAAAAAGCAATGAACTGGCCGCCCGAACCCCTCCGCTGGTTTGGTGTCACCATGACCCGCCATGGCATGATGAAGGCGGATAGAAATGACGGCAAATCAGGGCTCTGGATGAAGCTCATGGATCGACTTAATCTGGGATTTGCCTGCTAGATCACGGTCAGAATCTCACCGTCCATTCGACGATGCCATTTTCACCTCGCGTGAGTGCCATGAGTGCCACCATGAGTGCCACGTTCACATTTACACATTTGTAGGTACGCCTAGACCTTCGTGACAAGTCAACAAATGTGAACGTGGTGCCCTGCGGTGAATGGTGCCTTGCGGTGAATCGTTGCCGTTGCTGCGATCGGTTGAGCTGAGGGAGTTGCTCGCTGCGGGGGCATCCTTGCCGACGCCACTCATCCGATTGACTGGCAGTGGTGTCGTGAACGGATCAGTTGCGGGAGGACCTGTCGCCCGCCATACTGTTGCGCGGTGTTACTGAGTCGATTCACTCGAAGGTCGGGGGGCGATTCGATCCGAAGGATCAGCTCGAAAGCCCAGTCAACCCGATATCGGTACCGGCCAGTCCACGACCAAGATACGCGCCTCGACGTTGCCCCAGAAACGGAGGAGTAGATGCCACGAGATCCTCGGTTCGACATCCTCTTCGAGCCTGTGCCCATCGGCCCGGTGACGGCGCCAAACCGCTTCTATCAGGTTCCCCACTGCACGGGTATGGGATACCGCCGTCCGCAATCTCTCGCTGCGTTGCGTGGCGTCAAAGCAGAAGGGGGCTGG
>Ga0255054_10000814_pt1 | contig 18408 bp, 20 predicted proteins | sample JV7_2_23_MG_FD_188634 | JGI IMG/M metagenome (GOLD analysis project Ga0255054, IMG submission 188634) | Seawater microbial communities from Jervis Inlet, British Columbia, Canada - JV7_2_23 | ecosystem: Environmental > Aquatic > Marine > Inlet | place: Canada: British Columbia | collected...
CGCTCCACGGCGTCCAGGTACTCGGGGAACGACTCCCACTCCCAGCGGATGCCTTCGGCCAGGGCGGTGCCCGGGATGTCCTCCACCCCCTCCATCAGGCCGATCAGCCATTCGTGCCGGTCGGGCCGGGCGGGGGCGAAGCCCACTCCGCAGTTGCCCATCACCACGCTGGTCACCCCGTGCCACGAGGACGGCGTGAGGTAGGGATCCCAGGTCACCTGCCCGTCGTAGTGGGTGTGGATGTCGACCCAGCCCGGCGTGACCAGCAACCCGTCGGCGTCGATCTCGCGGCGTGCGGCGCCGGCCTTGCCCTCGGCCTGGGTCACGCGGTCGCCGTCGATGGCCACGTCCCCGCTACGGGCCGGACCGCCGCTGCCGTCCACGATCGTTCCGCCTCGGATCACCAGGTCGTGCATCGCCGCGCCTCCTCTGCGTCGAGCCATCCTAGACGGGGCGGTCTGCCACGGCCAGCTTTGGCGCGGCGCGTTGTTGCGACCGCGTGAGGACGCGTTTGATTTTATAACTATATGATATTTCAGGACTTTACTGTCCTAGGGGGCGGCCCTTGACGTATGACGCACCGCGTCTACATTTCCGCCGTTCGCGCCCATCCAACCCGGCCGCGACACCCCTCAGAAGGAGCCAGCGAGATGGAGACCCCCGACTTCGTCCAGGAAGGACTCGACAGCGCCGACCGAACCGTGCGCCGCCTGCGCCGCGACGGCCGCAAGGCCCTGAAGCGGGCCGAGCGCGAGCGCCGTCGGCTCGAAAAAGAGCTCGATCGCCGCGTACGCCGCCTGAGCCAGGACGCCACTCGCCTGCGGGACCGCGTCGTCGACCAGATCGGCAAGACGTTCGACGCCGTGCTGAGCCCGTTGCCGCTGGCGACCAAGGCCGACGTGGACAAGGTGGACCGCAAGGTGAAGACCCTGAGCCGCAAGCTCGCCAAGGTCGAGCAGGGCCGGGTCCGTCGCCGCGTCGCCTGACCCGGATCCATGCTCAAGTCCACTCTGGCAACCCTGCTGCTGCTGGGTTTGCTCAACCCGGCAGCGGGGAAGGCCCCGCAGAACGAGGTCGCGTCGCCCGAAGAGGTGCGCGCGCTGGCCTTGGTCGACCACCACCTGGCCCGCGAACGCACCCGTCGGCTCCAGCCCGAGCTGCGGGCCGAGCTGGCGCGCACGTTGGTTCGCGAGTGCGTCGCGTACGGCCTGGAGCCCGCGCTCGTGCTGGCGGTGATCCAGGTGGAGAGCCGCTTCGACACGCGGGCGGTCTCCAACGCGAACGCCTACGGGCTGATGCAGATCCAGCCGCGCACCGGGCTCGCCTGGGCGCGCCGTCTGGGCATTCCCTGGCGCGGCGTGGACACGCTCTACGACCCGATCGACAACGTGCGCATCGGGATCGCCTACCTGGCGCGGCTGCGCGAGCGCTTCGACAGCCTGCCCACCGCACTCTCCGCCTACAACCAGGGCCCCACCCGGGTGAGCCGCCGCTTGGGGTCGGGGCAGAACGTGCCGGCCGGCTACGCGCGCCGGGTCATGCAGGCCTGGGCGGGCCACCAGTCCGTCACCGGCTCCTGACCCGCGCTCCCGCGGTCTGCTCTACGCTTGTGCCCGTGAGGATCGCCCCCTTCTCCGCGGCGGCGTTGGCCCTGGCCCTGGCTCTGGTCCTGGCCGGGGCTTCGTGCCGCGCCGAGCCCGCAGACCCCGCGCAGGGCGCGGCCGTCGCGCCCGGCAGCGAGGTCGACCGCAGCGCCGAGCGCGAGCGCATGGTGACCCAGCAGATCGAGGCCCGCGGTGTCGAGGATCCTCGCGTGCTCGAAGCCATGCGCCGCGTTCCGCGGCACGCCTTCGTCCCGCGCGCCCAGGCGCCCCAGGCCTACGCCGACCATCCGCTTCCCATCGGCCACGATCAGACCATCAGCCAGCCCTTCATCGTGGCCATCATGGCCGAGCTGGCCGAGGTGGATCCGGGCGACCGCGTCCTCGAGGTGGGCACCGGCTCCGGCTATGGAGCGGCGGTCCTGGGCGAGCTGGCGGCCGAGGTCTACAGCATCGAGATCCTCGAGCCTCTGGCCCTGCGCGCCGCCGCCACCCTGAAGCGGCTGGGCTACGCGAGGATCCACGTCCGCGCGGGTGACGGCTACGCCGGCTGGCCGGACGCCGCGCCCTTCGACGCGATCGTGGTTACCGCCGCCGCGCCACGCGTGCCCCCGCTGCTGCTGGAGCAGCTGGCCGAGGGAGGGCGCCTGGTGATCCCGGTGGGCGACGCCCTCCAGCAGCTCGAGGTGCACACGCGCACTGCGGATGGTGTGCTGCGCCGCAGGGTCTTTCCGGTGCGCTTCGTGCCCATGACCGGCGAGATCCGGCGCCGGGACTCGGACTAGAGGGCTTCGGCCTATCCGATTCGCTCCGCAACCAGGCCGGGGAACTCGGTGGCTCCGCGCTGCCCGGCGCGAGGGCGCTGCTCCCTCCGGCGATGTCCTCGGCACTTCCCGGAAGGCCTCGGATCACCCCTCTCCCAAGCCGCCATGTCGCTCCCACAGTGGACGCGGTGCGTAGCTGCGGAGTACGCCTGCGGGAGCAGCGCCCTCGCGTCGGGGGGCTGGCCGTGTCCCCGCAGGCGTACTCCGCAGCACCGGAACGCGGGACTGTTGGGGTTGGCCACGTCTGGAGCATCCGTGGCACTCGTCGGGAACGGGACGTGCCGAGGACATCGCCGGAGGGGACACGGCCAGACTCCCGGCAACCCACCTGCTGAGTCACTCGGGTAGGCGGAAGAGAGCTAGGGCAGCAGCAGCACCTTGCCCACGTTCTGACGGCTCTCGATCAGTCGGTGGGCGTCGGCGGCGCTCTCCAGCGGGAAGGTTCCGCCGATCACCGGGCGCAGCGCGCCCTCGTGGTACGACTCGAGCAGGCTGGTCAGCCAGCTGCGCAGGCGCTCCGGGTCGATGCCCAGGTTGCCCAGGTTGACGCCGAACACGCCCACGCTCTGCGACATCAGGCCGGGCGGCGTGAAGCGCAGGCGCGTACCCCAGGCGGCCTTGAGCGAGCCGAGCCAGTTGCGTGCCTTGCCGGTGGCGACCGAGGACATGCCGAAGATGCCCAGCCGTCCGGTCGGCGCCAGGCAGCGACAGCTCTTGCGGAACGACCGGCCTCCGATCGGGTCGAGGATCAGCTCCACGCCGCGCCCGCCGGTGATGTCCCGGACGCGGGTCTCGAAGTCTTCTTGCGTGTAATCGATGCAGTGGTCCACGCCCACGCTCTTGAGGAAGTCGTGCTTGTGGCCCGATGCGCAGCCGATGATCTGGGCGCCGATGCGGTGCGCGATCTGCACGGCCGCGGTGCCCACGCCGCCACCGGCGGAGTGGATCAGCACGGTCTCGTCGGGGGTCAGTGCGCCCATGCGCTCTACCAGCAGGTGGGCCGTCAGGTAGTTGACCGGGAAGGCCGCGCCCTCCTGGGCGCTCATCTCGGCGGGGCGCTCCAGCACGGCGCTGGCCGCGGCGCACACGGCATCGGCGTAGCCGCCGCGAGGCAGCATCGAGAGCACGCTGCGGCCGAGCCACGCCTCGTCCGCGCCTTCGCCCACGGCGTCGACACGGCCGCCGACCTCGAAGCCCGGCACGCAGGGGATCGGCAGGGCCGGATACGTCCCGAGGCGACCCATGATGTCGCCGAAGTTGACGCCGGCCGCCTCTACGCGTATGCGCACTTCACCGGCAGCAGGCGTGGGCTCCTCGACCTCGCGGACGGTGAGCACATCGGGCGGTCCGGCACGCTCGATCCAGACCTGACGCATGCGGTGAGCGACCTCCGTCGGAGATTGTACACGGGGTCTCGCGCCCGGCGCCGGAGAAACCTACCCGCGCCTTCAGCCGGCCTGGATGTCCCGATCGGGCCGGCGCACGCAGAGCAGGCGCCCGCGCCCCGGCGCCAGATCCGGCCAGCCGCCCGTCGCGAAGGCCACCACCGCCAGGGCGGCGGGCGGGAACGTGACGAGGAGCGCCCGCTCGGCGTCGCCGGCTTCACCCGGAAGGCTGCGCGCCAGGGCGGCCAGGCCCGGGTTGTGACCCACGACCAGCGCAGCGTCCAGGGTTTCGGGCAGCGCCTGCACCCGGTCCAGGATCTCTCCCGCGCTGGCCAGGTAGAGCTCCGGATCCCGGGTCACGTCCAGGTCGGGAAGCCGCGCGAGCATCGCGTCCAGGGTTTCCAGCGCGCGCTGCGCGGGCGAACACAAGGCGAGGGCGGGCTGGGGCTCCAGCGCTGCAAGGGAGGTTGCGGCGTGCGCCGCCTCGTCGCGGCCCCGGGGCGTCAGAATCCGCGCGTGGTCGTCGCCCTCGGAGGGCTCGGCGGAGGCGTGGCGCAGCAGGAAGAGCGTCTTCATGGGGCGGGCATGGTACCGTTCCGGCGATGGGCACCATCGACTACACCGCCGCGCCCGTCCCGGTGCGCGACGACCTTCCGGCCGCCCACCGCCGTGCCTGGGAGCACCTGGCCCGGCCCGGCCGCTACCTGAGCGGCGCCCAGCGCGTCGCCGCGGCGGCTGAGGTGCGCGCTGCCTGGAGCTGCTCCCTGTGCCGCGAGCGCAAGCAGGCGCTCTCGCCGGCTGCGGTGAGTGGCGCCCACGACGGGCCCGGCGAGCTGCCGGAGGCCATGGTGGACGCGATCCACCGCATCACCACGGATTCCGGGCGGCTCTCCCGGCGCTGGTTCGACGGGACCCGCGAGGCCGGCGTCTCCGACGGGCAGTACGTGGAGCTGGTGGGCGTGATCGTAACGATCGTGAGCGTGGACCAGTTCTGCCGTGGCCTCGGCGTGGCGCCGCATCCGCTGCCCGCGCCCCAGGTCGGCGAGCCCTCGGGCGAGCGGCCGCAGGGCCTGCGCGACGACGGCGCCTGGGTGCCCATGCTGGACCCGCGCCGCAGCGGACCGCACGAGTCGGATCTCTATCCGGGCGGCCGCACGGGCAACGTGCTGCGCGCGCTGTCGCTCTCGCCCGACGAGGTGCGCAACCTCAAGCAGCTCTCGGCGGCTCATTACCTGAAGCCCGAGCAGATGGCGGACCTGCAGCGGGGCACGGCGGCGCTGGATCGCGCCCAGGTGGAGCTGGTGGCCGCGCGGGTTTCTGCGCTGCGCGAGTGCTTCTACTGAACCACGTCGCATGCACTGCTGCTCCGTGCGAGCGGCGAGACCACCGGTACGGACTACCAGCTCGAGTTCGTCAACGACGGCAAGGCGGCGTCGGCCAGCGGTGTGGCCCACGCCGACGCGCTGGTCGCCCTGGCCGAGGCGCTGGTGGGCGAGGACGACGCCGTGCTGGCCGAGGCGCGCCGCCGCGCCCTGGACGAGGTGGGGGCCGAGGCCTTCGTGGACGCCGTGGCCGTGGCCTCGAACTTCGAGCGCATGGTGCGCATTGCCGACGGAACGGGGATTCCCCTGGACACCCCCGTAAACCTGATCAGCGAGGATGTCCAGGAGGAGCTGAACCTGGGACGCTTTGCCGCCGCCGCCCACACGCCGGCGGTGTCCGCCTGGCAGCGGCCCCTCGGACGGGTGCTGCGCCGGCTCATGCCGCGCATCCTCAAGCTCGTGGGTGCACGAATGGCCAAGGGCGAGGCTCAGTCGGGGCCGCGCGCGTAGTCCACGAAGATCGGTGACGACCAGGCGCGCTCGCTCACGGGCGCCAGGCAGGCGTCGTCGGCGGGGGTCTGCCAGCCGCCGTAGCAGGGCGTGACACGCAACGGCTTGCCGTCGGCGTCGAACTCGGTGCGCAGGTTGGCGCCGTTGATGGCGGGCGTGGGCTCCTGGAGCGCGCGCACGTAGTAGACGCTGTCGCGGCCGGTCTCTGCGAACTGCTCGTCCCGAAATCGCACCGTGCAGCCGGCCGGGTCCGGCGCGCAGTAGAAGCGTCGCCAGGGGTCCTCGATCAGCGCCGCCACGGGCTCGCCCGCGTACTGCTGCGGCCGGATGCGCACCACCTCGATGGCGTCGATGACCTGGCGCTGGTCGCTGGGGTGATAGCAGGCGCCGCGGCACAGGCGCTCCCGCCGCTGCGGTGCCAGCGGCGCCACGGCGTCGTCGGGGCAACCGCGCTGCTGCGCGAAGTCGCCGACGGCGCGCACCTCGAAGGTGGGGTTCTTCCGGCGCCGCGCCTCGCCGCCCATGGCGATGCGCTCCTCCCCGTCCACGAGGTCGAACCAGAGCAGGATGCGCGGGCCGCTGGTTCCGTAGGCCCGGCGCTGCTCGAGCGCGTCCCAGATCGCGTGGCGGTCGCGCGCGTCCGCGTGCACGGCGACGATCCCGCCCGGGTACATGAAGCTGGCCGTGCGCTCCACGTCGAAGAGGGTGCGCAGGCTGCGCGGCTCCTCGGGCACGGGCTGGGCGCGTTGCGGGTCCCGCTGGCGTCCTACCACCCACGGGCGCAGCAGGCGATCGTCCCGTTCGCGCGCGTAGCCGCGGCCGTCGGTCATCCGCCGGCGCTGCTCCTGCTTGTAGCCGGTGCCGGGGTGGGCCTCGTGGCTATCGGTGGATGCAATCAGGCCCCAACGCAGGCGTTGCGGCGCGGCGTCGGGCCCCGGCTCGTCGAAGTTCCCGACCGCGTAGCCGTACTGGGCGGTGAGCTGGGGGCGCAGCAGGTAGGCGGGCTTGAAGCAGTCGCGGCACTGGCCGCAGTCCAGCCAGTCCTCCAGCGCTGCGTCCGGAATCGTGCGGTGGAACTCCTTGCCGGCCTCGGCGGCCAGCCGTCGGGCTTCGCGCACGCGCTGCTCGCACTCCGAGGCGGGCAGGTCGCCGCAGCGCTCGCGGATGATCTGGCCGGCGCGCCAGCAGCAGGGCAGGAAGTCCTCGCTGGGCTCCGGGCAGATGGCTTCGCCCAGCGCGCTGCGCGTCACCTGGGGCTGGGTGCGGAACTCCTCGCCGTTGCCGTGACCCGACTGCACCTCCAGCAGCCGCTCCCGGGACGGGTCGTGGTTGCCGCCGGCCAGCGCGCGGTCCAGGCCGGCGCCCGGCGGCGCGTGCTCGCCCCAGGCGAGCCCGTGGGGGATGACCAGGCTGGGCAGCTCCCACTGGGCCAGCTTCTCGTGCAGCTCGCGCGGGGTCGCCGCGTTCTCGCGGCAGTCGGCAGGAAGCTCCGGGCTGGGCACGCCGCGCGGGCAGTCGGGCACGTCCACCATCTGCGCCGTCAGCCACAGGAAGTCGCCCCAGCCGCCCAGCAGGTTGCGCCCCAGACGTTCGAAGACGCGCGCGGCTCCCATGCCTCGCGCTCGTTTCATGGTGCCGTCGGGCAACGCCGTGATGGGGCGGGCGGGGATCTCGTCGTCGCCCAGACCGGAGACGATCACGTTGCGGTGGCCGTAGTGGGCGTCGGGATCGGAGCTGGTCTGGGTCCACTCCCAGCCGACGAAGGCCACCAGGTCCGGGTCCTCCGGATCACCGGACTGGGCGTTGCACTGGCGCACGCTGTCGATGGTCTCGCGCCAGCGCGCAGGCGTGAGGCCCTCGGCGTGATCGTTCAGCGAGAAGAAGTCCAGGTCCGAGCAGAAGCGCGCGAAGTCGCAGGCGTCGGCGGGCGGATGGGCGCCCTCGCCCCCGAACATGGACAGCGAGTACACCAGGGCGTCGATGGAGAACGTGGTGTGGACGTGGAGGTCGCCGAACAGGATGCGCCGCTCGCCCGGCGCTCCCAGGGATTGGGCCGCCCGGGCGCGGTCGGCCTCGGCGCGGGCCATCCGCTTTGCGTCGCGCGTCGCGGCGGTCACGCGGCCGGCCGAGCGGTCCGGGCCCGGCAGCAGGAGCAGCAGCGCCGCTGCCAGCGCCAGCAGCAGCACGAGGCCGATCAGGGCGCGCTTCATCGCGCCCCAACACTAGCCCGCATCAGAATGATGCGGGCCAGGCCAGAGTCAGACCCGGGGCGCTCCCTGGGGCAGCGTCTCAGCCGGCGTCGCGGACAGCCTGGCGCTGGAGCATCTCGGTGAACTCCTTGGGCGGCACCGCGGCGCTCACCAGGAAGCCCTGAAACTCGGGGCAGCCGTTGGCGCTCAGGAAGGCGCGCTGCTCCTCGGTCTCGACACCCTCGGCGATCACTCCCAGCTGCAGGTTCTGGGCGATGGAGATGATGGTGGTGACCATCAGTGCGTCGTCCGGGTCCAGGGCGATGTCGCGCACGAACGACTGGTCGATCTTGAGTACGTCCACCGGGAACCGCTTCAAGTAGGACAGCGAGGAGAAGCCCGTCCCGAAGTCGTCCAGGGAGATGGAGACGCCGACCCGCTTCAGCTCCTCCAGCACGCGGAGCGCGGACTCGCCGTTTTCCACCAGGCAGCTCTCGGTGATCTCCAGCTCCAGCAGGCTCGGGTGCAGCCCCGTGTCCCACAGTGCGCGGACCACCGTCTCGTGCAGCTCGCTCTCGGCGATCTGTCGCGGCGACAGGTTGACCGAGACGCGCAGCGGGCCGAAGCCCTGCTCCTGCCACTGGGCGTTCTGGGCGCACGCGGTACGCAGGGACCAGTGGCCGATGTCCGAGATCAGGCCCGTCTCCTCGGCCACGGGAATCACGGTCTTGGGCTCCACCACGCCCAGCTCCGGGTCCGTCCAGCGCAGGAGCCCCTCGGCGCCCACGATGCGGCCCGTGTCCGTCTCCACCTTCGGCTGGTAGTGGAGCTCCAGCTCGTCGGCGTCCAGGGCCTTGCGCAGCCGGGTCTCCAGGTGCATGCGTCGCCGCGCCGTCTCGTTCATGATGCTGCTGAAGAAACCGTGCGTGCCGCCGCCCTGCCGCTTCACCTCGCGCATGGCCGAGTAGGAGCTGCGCACCAGCGGCGCGGGCTCGGTGCCGTCGCGCGGGAAGATCGAGATCCCGATGCTGGGCGTCACCCAGCACTCGCGCCCCTCCACGTGGAAGGCTGGCTTCAGCAGGTCGTGGAGCTTACGCGCCACGGCCGACGCATCCTGGGCGCGGGGCAGCGTGTCCAGGAGCACCATGAACTCGTCGCCCCCCACCCGGGCCACCAGGTCGTCGCGGCGCAGGCCGCGGCCCAGGCGCTCGGCCACCTGCACCAGCAGCTCGTCGCCGGCCGAGTAGCCGATGGTGTCGTTGACGTGCCGGAAGCGGTCCAGGCCCAGGAACAGCACGCCCAGGTTGGATTGGCGGCGCGCCGCCCGCGTCGCCGCCCGGCGCAGCCGGTCCTCGAAGAAGAAGCGGTTGGGAAGTCCGGTGAGCGGGTCATGGCTGGCCAGGAAGCGCTCGCGCCGGCGCAGGCCCTCCAGCTCGCTCACCAGCCGGTCGTGCTCCACGGCGTGGCCCAGGCTGCGCACCAGCAGAGGGGTGGTGCACTCGGAGCGCAGCAGGCAGTCGTGGGCCCCGCGGCGCAGCGCGTCCAGGGCGGGTGCCGGACTCGGCTGGTCGGCCAGGCAGACCACCGGGATCGGGGCCAGCATGCGGATGCGCTCCACCGCCGAGCCGCCGCCGGCGTCGGCCGTCAGTGCCACCAGCGCCACGTCGTAGGCGTCGTCTTCCTCGTCCACCAGGCCCAGGGCGGTCTCGATCTCCGCTGCGTGCTGAACCGCAAAGCGCCGGCCGGCTTCGAGCTCCTCCATCAGGCGTGCGGCCTCCGCCGGGTCGGGCTCCAGCAGAAGCACCCGGAGGGGCGCCTCTCCTTCACGAGGGTGGCTGCTGAGGGTCATCGTGCTTGGGAGCTCCTGGGCTGCTTCGGCCCTTTTCCTATCGGTCCGCGCGCCCGCGCCGTTGAGTCCCCGTCTTGGCGGAGAAGCTGCGCACCCGTTGCCGGCTGCCGGGGCCTGTGGAACCGTGGATCGAGCCTCATGCCCAGCTCCCCTCGTCGCATTGCGATCGTTCTCTCCGGTGGAGGCGCCCGGGGCGCCTACGAAGCGGGCGTGCTCTCCTACCTCTTCGAGCACATCTACCCGCGTCTGGGCCGGCCCTTCGAGTTCGATCTGGTGAGCGGCACGTCGGTGGGCGCGATCCACGCCGCCTACCTGGCGGCCAGCGCGGACCTGGCCCCGGAGCAGCGCTCGCGGATGATTCGCGATGTCTGGTGCGGGATGGAGCTGCGCCACGTGGTTCGGCTCACGCTGCGCGATCTCCTGGGGTTTCCGCTGCGCGCCCTGGGCCTGACGCGCATTGCGCGGGCCGACGATGGCGACACCCGGGCCACCGTGGGCGGCCTGCTGGACCTCTCGCCGCTGGAGAAGATCGTCACGGACCGCATCCCGTGGGCCGGCCTGCGCGGCAACCTGGAGGCGGCCCGCCCCGGTCTGCTGTGCGTGTCGTGCACCGAGGTGCGCAGCGGCCGGGTGGCGGTCTTCATGGACGGCCCGCTGGCCGACCCTGCGCCCTGGGCCTACGACCCCAACGCCACGGCGATCTCGGAGGAGATCGGGCCACGTCACGTGCGCGCCTCGGCGGCCATCCCGTTTCTCTTCCCGTCGGTGCGAATCGGCGAGCACTACTACGTGGACGGCGGCTTGCGCATGAACACGCCGCTGTCGCCGGCCCTGCGCCTGGGCGCGGATCGCGTGCTGGTGATCGCGCTGAAGCACGAGCCCGGGCTGCTGGGGCACGCCGACGCCTACCCCGAGGACGTGGTGACCCAGCCCGCGTTCGTGCTGGGCAAGGTGCTCAACGCGCTGCTCCTGGATCAGCTGGAGTACGAGCTACAGCGCATCGACCTGGTGAACGCCTGGATCGAGCACGGCCGCAAGGTCTACGGCGCCGACTTCCTGGAGCACATGAACCCGGCGGTGCGCCAGCAGCGCGGCGCCGACTACCGCCACGTCCGCGTCGCTACGATCCGGCCGGGCCGCGACATCGGAGAGATGGCGGACGACTGCTACCACCAGCGCGTCCGCGAGAAGTCATTGGGCTCCATGCGCTTCATGGCGCGGCTGGCCCTGCGCGGCGTTCCGCGCGGCGAGGCGGACCTGCTCTCCTACCTGCTCTTCGACGGCTGCTACACCAGCCAGCTCGTCGAGCTGGGTCGCGCCGATGCCCGCGCCAACGAGGACGAGATCGTCGCGCTGCTGACCGACTGAGCGCCGCCCCTCAGCCCGTGGGCGGCGCGCTGGCGTCGATCAGCTTCTCCAGCGCTTCCAGCTTCTCGCGCACGTCGTCGGGAAGGTGTACACCCGACGAGCCCGTGTAGCCCTGGAGGGTCATCTTCTCCAGGTGGTCGTATGCCTGGCGCGCAAAGGGCGCATCCGGCGCCATGCGAATGGCCGTCTCCAGGTAGAACTCGGACTGACTGATCCAGTAGGAGCGGTCGATGCGCGACTCGGCGACGCCCAACAGGTAGTAGGCTTCGGCCACGTGGTGGCCGCCCCAGGGTCGCGACTCCGTGTAGCGGTACAGCAGGCTCGACGCGACCAGGTCGTAGACCAGGCCGGTCTTGTCGGCCGGCCTCTCGCGCACGCGGTCGCCCTCGTTCAGAAGCTCACGGGCGGTCTCGAGGCCGGATCCGTCGCCGGTTTCCAGGCCCCGCGTCTGAAGCTCCTCCAGGGTGTCGATCCAGGCCGCCAGGTCCTTGGCCACCCAGTCGCTGGTGTCGGGGCGCGTGGCCAGGCGGCGCAAGGTGGCCAGCGCCCGCTGCGGATCGCCGGTGACGCGGATGCAGAGGGTCAGGTAGTCGCCGAGATAGCCCATGCGATCCAGCTGGGCGGGCGTGGTGTTCGGCGACGCGAAGATCTTCTCCCAGGTATCCAGGGACGCCGAGAACTGGCGCGTCGCCATCTGCAGGCGCGCGCGCTCGGGGAGCGTGAGCCCCTCCAGGTCCATCTCCTCCACCAGCCGTTGGCCCATGGTGGTGTCCGACGTGCTGGGGAGGCGTGCGTGGCAGGCCAGGCAGTTCTCCGTCAGCTGCTGGACCAGGAAGGCGGACTCCTCGATCCGCCCGTCGCGGAAGCGTCGATCGGCCTCGCGCACGTCGCGCGCCAGGACCTCGGCCAGGTGCCGGAAGCCGCTGCCGCGCTCGACGCCGTGGGTCTCCAGGTCGTCGGCGCGCTCGGCCATGCTGTGCAGCGCGCTCCCGATGGCCTGGCTGTCTTCCGGGTCGGCGAAGCGGCTCGGATCCATGCTGCGGGGCAGGACGTAGGCCAGGATCGCCATGATCGCGCGCATCCGCTCGGCGGCGTAGGCGTCGCCGCCATCGGCGCTGCCGGCGGCGTTCGCCTCCGACGTGCCGGCCGGTGCCGCCGTCGCCGGCAGCGCAGGGCTCAGCCCAAATGCCAGCGCCACCACCGCAGCGCTCCAAAACGGTCGTCGTCCGGCCAAAACCTGCATTCAGGGACGTTCCTGCAAAACTGCACCGGGTGCCAGACCTCAGCACCGTCCCCTTGCTCAGTCCCAGGGCTGGAGGGTGCAGCCGCGGCCGGGGATGTGTTGGGCGCGGCGCTCGAGGAAGAGCGCGTCTGCGCGCACGCCCTCGACGCCGTCGAGGACCTCGGCGCGGATCCGGTCCATGCTGGCGGGAAGGTCGCTGCGGCAGGCGTCGAACGAGCGCCCGGCCAGGTACATGCACGAGCAGGTCTGCTTGGCCACGTAGCCGGCGCCCACTCCGGCCATGCGACGCAGGCGCGGGCCGTACACCGCCGCCGCCACCAGCGCGGCCAGCAGCACCAGGGCAGCGGTCCACAGAGCGATCCGGCGCACGGCTAGGGCGCCTCGGGCAGCGGCGGGAAGGCCGCGATCAGCTCGACGATGGGCGAGCGCAGCTCCGGCCAGTCGATGCCCTGCATCTCGCCCAGGCGCACCACCAGCAGGTCGTGGGTCGGCACCATGCACACGTACTGCCCGTAGGCGCCCGACGCGCAGAAGGCGGAGGGCGGGGCGCCGGGCAGGATCTCGAGCTGGCCGGGCCGGGCCTGCGCATTGAGCCAGAAATGGGCCGTGTGCACCGAGTTGTTGGGCGCCGGCGCGGCCGTGGTGGTGTAGTCCAGCCAGCCCTCGGGGAGGATGCGGCTCCCCTCCCAGACGCCGTCGCGCAGGTACAGGTAGCCAAAGCGCGCCCAGTCGTGGGCCGACGCCCAGACGAAGCCGCCACCCAGGTAGTGGCCGGCGGCGTCGAACTCCGGGATCGTGCGCCGCATGCCCAGGGGGTCCAGAAGCTCGCGGTGCAGGAACCCGAGCAGGGCCTCCGGCGTGCCGCCCACCTCCTGTTGCACGATCCAGGCGACGATGTTGCTGGTGGCGGTCGAGTACGCCCAGTGCGTGTCGGGCTCGCGGGTCAGCGCGACGTCGCTGGCGAAGGCCACCTGGTCGGCCGCTCCGTCGCCGAAGAGCATCTGCACCCCGAAGCCCTCGCCGCCCTGGCCATCGGCGTTCTCCAGACCGGACGTCATGTGCAGCAGATGGTTGAGGGTGACTACGCGGCGCGGATCGTCGGCGCCGTGCCACTCGGGAACCGGCGCCGGCGCGCCCACTTCGAGGCGCCCCTGCCGCACCAGGATCCCCACCAGGGCCTGGGTCACGCTCTTGGCCATGGACCAGGAGTGGAAGCGCGTCTGTGCATCGAAGCCGTCCGCGTAGCGCTCGGCAACGATGCGGCCTCGGTGCACCGCCAGCAGCGCCCGGGTGTTGGGAACGCCCGCCCGGCCGAGGGTGCGGAAGGCGTGCTCGTAGGCCTGCTCCAGCGCCGCGCGGTCCACGTCGGGGCCGGGCTCGGCGGCAGGCCACGCCTGGCTGGGCCAAGGCACGCCGGACGGCTGGCGAGAAGCGGGTACGGCGGCCGGCTCGCTCGACGCAACCGCAGCGGCGCACAGCAGAGCCAGAACCAGAGCCAACGCGAGTCGCCGCACGGTCCTAGCTCAGCGCGGCTTCCAGCGCTTCTTTCAGGTCCGCGGCCTGGGGCTCCGTTCCCGGCTCGAAGCGCGCCAGCAGCGCGCCGTCCTTGCCCACCAGGAACTTGCCGAAGTTCCACTTCACGTCTCCCGGTCCCTCGGGCTTGGTGTCCTCGCCGGTGAGCCAGGCGTAGAGCGGATGGCGGGCGTCGCCGTTGACGTCGAGCTTCGAGAACATCGGAAAGCTCACGTCGAAGTTCGTGGTGCAGAAGTCCTTGATCTCGGCCTCGGTCCCCGGCTCCTGCTCCATGAACTGGTTGCAGGGGATGCCCAGCACCTCGAAGCCGCGCTGCTGGTAGGTGTCGTAGAGGCGCTGCAGCCCCTCGTACTGCGGAGTGAGCCCGCACTTGGAGGCGACGTTCACCACCAGCACCACCTTGCCGCGGTAAGCGGAAAGTGACTGCTCCGCGCCGTCGATCGTCGTCATCGTGAAGTCGTGGAGGTTCGGCATGCGGCGAGTCTAGCCGAACGCAGTAGAATGCCGGGCGTGCGCTCGCTCGCCCTGACCCTCGTCGCGGCCCTCGGGGTCTGCGGCCCGGCCGCCGCCCAGCCGGCGGGCGGCCCAGCGAGCCTGGGTCCCGTGACCCTGGCCGACCAGCACGGCGTGGAGCACAGCATCGACGCCGCGGTGCGTCTGGTGCTCTTCAGCCGCGACATGGACGGCGGCGCCGTGATGCGGAAGATGCTCGACAGCGAGGTGCTGGGCGAGGCGCCGGCCGCCTTCCTGGGCCGCAACCGTGCGGTCTGCGTGGCGGACATCTCGCGCATGCCCGGCCTCATCGCGCGGGCCATCGCCAAGCCGCGCATGCGCCGGCGACCCTATCCGGTGCTGCTGGACGAGGAGGGTGAGGTCAGCGCCGCCTGGCCCAGCGAGAAGGGGCGCACCACGCTGATCCGCCTGGAGGCCAACCGCCTTGTCGAGGCACTCCACTTCAAGGATCCCGCTGCCCTGCGCAGCGCCATCGAGGGCGCCGCGGACTGAGCACGCGGCCGGCCGGCTGGGATCGCCCCCGCGGGGACAGCCAAAGGGTCCTTTTCTCGGATAAATCCCACTTTCCCCGAAAGTTGGAGCCGGCGTTGCCGATCAATGAGGTGCTCGGAGGAAGCACCTGGATGCGAATGCTCTGCACAGACTGCTGGCGCACGGCCCGCCCGGACACCCGGATCGCCGGCTCGGATCGGGTCGAGTTGGCTGCCTGGCTCTGCCTGGCGGTGCCCGGCCTGCTCTACTGCTACTGGCGTTGGGTGAGCCGCGCCCGGGTCTGCTGCGCCTGCGGTGGCCCCAACCTGGTGCGCGAGGCGCGGGCCGCCTGGCGCCGCGACCCGGCCGCGCCGTTCTGGGGCGGCGGCCGCCTGCGGGCGTCCGGCCGACCCGGCTGGCCTCGTGTGCTGGGGACGCCCGAAGCGCGGCTGGTCCACGGCAGCTTCGGCGCGCTGCTCTTCGGCGTATTCGGACTGGAGCGCCTGTTGGCGGGCCTGGCACCCGCAGCCTGGAGCGTGCCGCCCCTGCTTCCCGCCGCCGCCTGCGCCGCCTGGCTCCTGTGGCAGGGCCTGCGCGCCACGCGCCTGCAAGCCCGAACGCCCCGCTGCGAGGCCTTCGACCAGCACGGCCGCCCGCTCCCGGTCGAGGCGCTGCTCTAGGGCGCGGCCGGGACTCCGACCGAGCGCTTGCCCAGCAGGTTGAGCTTGAAGCGGCGGATCGTCTCGGGCTCGATGCGGCGGCCCGCGCCGTCCTCGAAGAAGAGCGCGTCCTGGGGACACTGCACGACGCAGGCGCCGCAGCGCACGCAGCGCTGGTCGTGGGCCAGCTCGACGACGCGTTCCTCTTCCCGCTTCTCGAAGCAGGCCTCCGGGCAGACCTCCCAGCAGCGGAACACGCCGTCGCAGCGCTCCACGTCCAGGGTGATCTTCCAGTCCTGACCGTCGAAGTGGCCGCTGCCCTCGGTGGGCGTGCTGCCGGCGTAGTCCATGGTCAGGATCGCGAGCAGCGCCGCAGGCGCCAGCAGCGCCGCGCCGTGCGCGGCCGCGCCGCCGCCGCACAGGAAGACCGCCGCCAGCGCGGTGACTGTGGCTGCGGCGCCCAGGGCCGGCTTGCCGTAACGGGGGATCCGGTCGTAGACGAGGAAGACCGCGCCGGCCAGGCCGAAGCACAAGCCCACCAGCGGCAGCGCCCAGGTGGGGCGCAGGAGCAGGGCGCCCAGCGCGAGCACAATCGAGATGGGCGCCGCCCACGCCGCGGCCATTTCGATCCGGTCGCGCAGCGAGAACGCGACGTGGCGCATGGACTCGCTCTTCTCCCCGCCTCCCGCCAGGTAGGCGGGGACGTCTTCGGCGCGGACCGGGCCGAAGCGCACGCGCCAGCGGCTGCGCCGGAAGACCGCCAGCCCCTCGACGCCGGTGGCGGCCAGCTGCGGCACGATCAGCTCGCGATGGTCCACCTGCTCGGCGATGCCCGACGTCTTGAGCGCGGTGACCACCTGGTGTGTGGTGAGGTGGCCGCCGGCCGCGGCGCACCAGACGTTGATGCCGCGCGCCGGCGCCACCAGCAGCCACGCATCGACGCCGTGCAGGGCGCGCACCAGGCGTCGCACGGTCAGGTCGTAGTTGGCGGTCAGCAGCACCGGGCTCTGACGCCCGGGGGAGCCGATGCGGCGCAGACCCGGCTCTGTGGGCCAAGGCACCATGCGGAACGCGGCCTGTAGCAGGTCCTTCAGGAGCTCGAGCATGTCTCCGCCTCCGCGGCGCCGGCCACGAACAGGGCCAGGGTTCCCAGCAGCCAGCGCTGCTCGTGCTGCACGACGAGTCCGGCCGCCTCCAGCTCGGTGCGCAGGTCGGTCACTACGTGCGACACGGTTCCGGCCAGTAGCCAGCCGGCCAGCCACTGGGGCGCGCGCATCAGCACCTGCACCGTGCGCTGCACGGCCCCGTCGCTGCGCACCTCGTCGGCCGCCACCACGCACCCACCGGGGCGCAGCCGCTCGCGCGCCTGGGCCAGCACGAAGCGCCGCTCGTCGCGCGACATCTCCGACAAGCTCAGCGACAGCACCACCGCGTCGAAGGCGCCGCCGGGAAGCGTGTCGATCTCCGAGGCCGTGCGCTCGAGCCAGCTGACATCGGAGTCCTCCGTTCCAGCCAGCCGCTTGCGCGCCTGCTCCAGCATGTCCGGACTCTGGTCCAGGGCCGTCACGCGGGCGCCGCGCTTCACCAGCCGTTCGGTTACCGCGCCGGTGCCGCAGCCAATCTCCAGCACCTCGACGCCGGGCGCCGGTGCGGCCGCCGTGGCCACGGCGTCGTGCAGGGCCGTGACCCGGCCCAGGGTCACCAGGCGCATGCCCGCGTCGTAGCGCTCGGGCGTCGCCTCCAGCCAGCGCATCAGGGCCAGCGAGCTCATGACGCCAGCACCGCGCGCGCGATGCGTCGCAGCTCCACGCGCAGGGCATCGGGGTCGAGCGCCTTGCTGTCCAGGAAGTGCTGGATCAGCAGCCCGTCGATGGCCCCGATCAGTGTCGCGCCGGCCAGCACGGGGTCGAGCTCGGCCGTGACCTCGCCGCGCCGCTGGCCGTCGCGCAGCACGTCGGCGAACTCGCCGCGGATCTCGCGGAAGAAGCGCCGGAAGCGCGCGGCGTCGCGCAGGCGCAGGTCGATGAAGAGCCGACCCAGCGAGGCCCAGTCCTCGAAGAGCGCCACGCAGCCGTCGGTGAGCAGCTGCACGCGGTCGAGCACGCTGCCCTCGCCGCGCAGGCAGGCGTGAAACAGCTCGCGCTCACCCTCCAGGGTTTCGGCCACCAGGTCGTGGAGCAGGGCGTCCTTGTCGGCGTAGTAGTGGTAGAGGCTCGTTCGCCCCATGCCCGCCGCGCGCGCCACGTGGCCCAGGCCCGTGCCCGGCACGCCCCGGCGCGCGAAGACCCGCCGCGCTGCGTTCCGGATCTCCCGGCGCTGGGCGGCGGCATCGACCTGTTTGGGCATGGGCAATCCGTTCTCGTCAGGAGGTTTTCGTCAAGTATGTCGATATCGACAGTAGCGTCGAAAAAGATGCCCGCAAGGCCCTGGGTTCACGCAGGGCGTCGCGTAGAATGCGCCCATGCCGGGACGTGGGGGGAGGGCGAGCGCCGCGGCGCTGATCGCCGGGCTGCTGGCGCTGGCGCCTTCGGGTCCGGCCGGAGCGCGTCCGGAACGCATCCGCCCGGGCCACTCCTACTACTCCGACGAAACCGTGACCCAGGGCCTCGTCCGCGACATCGGCGCCGAGCGCAACTACGAAGAGGTCTACCAGCGCTACCGCTACTACGAGGCCGTCTACGACGAGAGCGAGCGGGTCGTGACCTTCAAGGAGTACAAGCAGGGCGACGTGGTGCAGGTGGAGCGCTACCGCTACGCGCCCGACGGAACGCTCGAGAAGCGGGTCGTCGAGCGACCGGGCGAGCCGTAGGCCTCGGTTCCGGGGAGGTTCCGAGCGCGTGACCCGAGCCGTAGGCCGATTCGCACCGTCCACCACGGGGCCGGCGCATCCCGGAACCCTGCTCGCCGGCCTGCTGTGCTGGTTGGACGCGCGCTCCCGTGC
>Ga0255054_10000816_pt1 | contig 18400 bp, 12 predicted proteins | sample JV7_2_23_MG_FD_188634 | JGI IMG/M metagenome (GOLD analysis project Ga0255054, IMG submission 188634) | Seawater microbial communities from Jervis Inlet, British Columbia, Canada - JV7_2_23 | ecosystem: Environmental > Aquatic > Marine > Inlet | place: Canada: British Columbia | collected...
TCGATTGAAATTATCCGGCCGGTGACAACCTCCCCCTCGGCAAAACGCTTGAAGCTTTCTTCATACAGATTCATCACATTTTCCATGCTGTCGCCGGATTCCTGACTGGTTTCAGCAGGCCGCTCCATCGAAGATGCTGCAGTTTCGGCATTTAATTCATCATCTTCAAGTTTCTCCCCGCCTGTTTCGGCATTTAATTCATCACCTTCAGGTTTCTCCCCGCCCGTTTCGGCATTTAATTCATCATCTTCAGGTTTCTTCCCGCCTGTTTCGGCATTTAATTCATCATCTTCAGGTTTCTTCCCGCCTTCTGATGGATTCAACGCACCTTCGTCTGAAAAATCAGTCTGATCTGTGTTTTCGTTTTCGTCTTTGTTGTACGCGTCAACCATAAAAAAAAATACCCCCTTAGCCATTTTTATCGTGTACCCTGAGCCTGTAGTACAATCTGCTATTTTTAGCAGACTTGCTGAAAAAAGCAATGATTAATTTGAAATATTGTCCAGACTTCTTAATTAATTTTAAAAATGATTATTCCTCCAGATGAGATACCATCAAATCGACCACCGCTTCGGCGGTCAACTCTGTGGAATCAATAATAATTGCATCCGGAGCCGGCTTCAACGGCGCCACCTCCCGGGTGCTGTCATTTCGATCACGTCGCTGTATATTCCGTTCCACCTCATCCAAAGTCTGGGAGCTTTGCAGCTTTTGTTCCTCAAAACGTCTCAAGGCTCTGGTATGGGTAGATGCATCCAGAAAGAATTTCACATCGGCATCCGGAAAAACCACGGTGCCCATATCTCTGCCTTCAAACACGGCGGCTTTTTGCCGACCCAGATTTTTTTGAACCTCCAGAAGAAATTCCCTCACCACCGGCCTGGCCGAAACAGCCGAGGCCAGCATGGTAATCTCCGGTGTGCGAATACGATCGGAGATATTTTCCCCGTTTAAATACAGACTCAAATCCTCATTATTTCTGACAAAGGTCAGATTAAGGTCACTGCAAAGGCGTTTCAAATCATCATCATTTTCCGGATCGATACCCCGGCTTTGAACGGCCAGGGCCACCCCTCTGTAGAGTGCCCCGGTATCAATATATCGATACCCCAGCCGGTCCGCCAGAGCGCGACTGACGGTTGTTTTACCGGCCCCCGCCGGCCCATCGATGGTGATAAGTAGTTTCTCCATAACCTTGATGGTTCAGTTCGTTTGGATCGTTATGTTCGTTTAGATGGTTACTAATCTCTTGTGACTGGTAACTGGTCGCTGGATACTCGATGCTGGATGCTATAGCGCATAGCCTACAGGTTGATAATTCTGAAATTTCAGAGACCTCTAACGCTATGCCCTCTGCCCCATGCGCTTTGCCATTAAGTCCGAAATCCGCAATCCCAAATCCCAAATCGAAAGCCTCTGTCATCTGTTCTCTGGCGGCTGGTACATAATTCATAGTTCCTGATGTCTGCTTCCTTACCCTGAGCCCTGAGCCTTACGCCATTCTTTACATTCCGCATTCCGCACTCCCCATTCCGCATTCCGCATTCCCCATTCCGACTTCCGACTTCAAACAACTTTCCCCAGCGCTTCCAGAAAGCGAACATTCTCATCATGCAGGCCAACGTTTACCCGGATGCAGTCCGGATATCCGTAAGATGTCATGGAGCGCACAATGACCCCCTGTTTCAAAAGATCCTCGAAAACTTCATTGGCATCTTTGACCACCTTAATCAGCAAGAAATTGGCCTGGGATTTAAAGTATTCCATACCGAGATCATCCAGAGCGGCGTATATAAAGTCCAGCTCATCAGAGACCAGTTTTACGGTCTCTTCAAGAAAGCTCTCGTCTTCGAGGGCCGCGATGGCCGCATCCTGGGCAAGAGAATTCACATTGAATGGCTGTCTGACACGGTTGAGAATATCAGCTATGGATGATGGCATGAGTCCAAAGCCGATACGAAGTCCGGCGAGTCCGTAAGCCTTGGAAAATGTGCGCAAGCCCACAACAATCTTACCTGAATCCAGATAGTCAATACTGTTGGGGCAGTCTTGATCCCTTACGAATTCAATGTAGGCTTCATCGAGCACTAAAACGACGTCTGCCGGCAGCGCCGTGACAAAGTTATCCAGTGCTTTCTTTGAAATCAGTGACCCGGTGGGGTTATGGGGATTGGTAATAAATACCAGGCGTGTCTTGGGACTGATGCATTCGAGCATACCATCCAGGTTGATGGAGGTACCTTTTAACGGCACCTCAACCGGCACGGCACCCGAGCAGCGGATCATAATCTCGTAAAACAAAAATGACGGCCGGGGCAAAACGGCCTCGTCTCCGGGTTGCAGAAGTACTCTGGCCAGCATGGCAATAATATCGTCTGATCCGTTGCCGAGAACGATGTTTTCGCTTTTTACATCAAAGCGCTTCGAGATGCTTTCATGCAGATGATAGCTTCCGCCATTGGGATATCGATGCAGGTCTTCGACCGCCTGTCTAATGGCTTTCATAGCCTTGGGAGAGGGTCCCAGCGGGTTTTCATTGGAGGCCAGTTTTATGGCATTGGTGATGCCGTATTCACGTTCAAGCTCCTCCAGCGGCTTACCCGCAACATAAGGTTTGAGTGACAGGATATAATCGGGCACGCAAAGTTTCACTGTGTGAGGGCCGCCTTTCTACCTTCCTCAAGCGCTTTCATATTGAGCGGGATGAGTTTTTCCTTCTGGGCAAATTTAGCTTTTACGGCTTGTTGCAACAATTCAAAATCAACAACCTTGCTGCGGGCAACGAAGGCCGCCAGAGCGACGATATTAGCGGCTTTGATATTTCCCAAATCTTTGGCGATCTCGATAATCGGCACCCTGATAACATCCACATCATCGCGGCCGGCGTCAATGGGTATCATGGAGCTGTTGATAAATACCACGCCGCCGGCTTTCACACTTGCGATAAATTTTTCCAAAGACGGACGGTTCATGGCAACCAGATGCTTGGGGTTCCGAATGATTGGGGAACCGATGAGTTGATCGCTGATAACCACGGTACAATAGGCAGTTCCGCCCCTCATCTCCGGACCATAGGAGGGGATCCAGACAACTTCAAATCCCCCATCCATGGCGGCCTGGGCCAGAATTTGTCCCATTACCATAATCCCCTGACCGCCGAAACCGGCGAATTGAATTTCACTCTGCATGACTCCTCCTCTGACCATGGTTGATTGAGTTGATTAAGTTGATTGAGTTGATTAGGAATATTTAGCCATTTGGATCTACCAGTCAACCATTCAACATAATCAACTGAATCAACCTTCAACTTTACACTGTACACCTACCCCCGGCTTCTGGTTCCTCGATACTCGATACTCGATGCTGGATACTCGATACTCGATGCTCGATGCTATAGCGCTAAGAGCATAGCGCATGGCGCATAGCGTACAGGTTGATAATTCTGGAATTTCAGAGGCCTCTAACGCTATGCCCTCTGCGCCACGCGCTTTGCCATTAAGTCCGAAATCCGCAATCCCAAATCGAAACATTCCGCCTTCCAACTTCAGTATTCCGCATTCCCACTTCCGAATTCAACTATCCTCCGGGGTTTTAAAAACACCCAGCGGGAAATAAGGCAGCATTTTCTCTTCCGCCCATGTTAGGGCATCAAGGGGCGTCATTCCCCAGTTTGTAGGGCAGGTGCTGATCAGCTCCACCAGACTAAAACAACGATCCTCCATTTGATACGTAAAGGCTTGCTTGATAGCTTTTTTGGCTTTTTTGACGTATTTGGGCCTGGTCAGGGTTTGCCGGGTAATATAGGCGGGCGTCTCTAAAGTTGCCAGCATTTCGGATACCTTGATCGGCATACCGGTGTTGACGGTTTTCCGTCCGAAGGGAGATGTTGTCGTCCGCTGGCCGGGCATTGTCGTAGGGGCCATCTGGCCGCCGGTCATCCCATATACGGCATTGTTGATAAAAATGGTCGTAAACTTTTCACCCCGATTGGCGGCGTGCACGATTTCGCCCATTCCGATACTGGCCAGATCGCCGTCGCCTTGATAGGTGAAAACCATCAGATCCGGTCGAACCCGCTTAATCCCGGTAGCCATGGCGGGTGCCCGGCCATGGGCGGCCTCCTGAAAGTCAAAGGTGAAATAGTTGTACATCAAGACGGCACAGCCGACCGGCGCGATGCCTACGGTGCGCCCCCGGATACCGAGTTCGTCGATCACCTCTGCTACCAGCCGGTGCGCTATTCCATGGGTACAACCCGGACAGTAATGCGAAATCGTGTCTGCCAGGGCTTCCGGTTTCTGAAATGTTTTTCCCATTTTCGGTACTCCTATTTGACTATTTTCTGAACTTCATCCATCACTTCTTCGGGTGTCGGAACTTCACCGCCGCATTTGCCGTACCAGTAGACGGGAGTCTTTCCAGCAACACTGCGCTCCACGTCCTCCATCATTTGCCCCATACTCATCTCGATGCTGAACACGGCCTGGCAGCCTTCTTTTCGGGCGGCTTCATAGATAGCCTTGCGTGGAAACGGGTAAAGAAACTGGGGCCGCAGCATGGCAACCTCTAACCCGTTTGCCTTCAGTCGATCAATAGCCGTGCGGCAAACCCGGCTCATCGTCCCGTAACTTACGACTAAGGCCTTATAATCCCCATCGAAGTTATATTTCTCAAAACGCGTCTCCTCCTGCTCCATTTGATCGTATTTGGCCTTCAGCTTCAGATTATGAGCGTTAAGTTCCGCGGGATCCAAATAGAGGGTTTTCACCAGATTGCGTTGGTTACTTTTGCGGGTATCCATTCCGCTGGTGGCCCAATCATCTTTATTGGACGGTTCTGTTTTAAGGTGTTCCGGAAATTCAACCGGCTCCATCATCTGGCCGATTAAACCGTCGCCCAGAATCATCACCGGGTTACGATATTTCTCTGCCAGGGGAAAGGCTTCCATAACCATTTCAACCGTTTCCTGGACACTGGCCGGTGCCATAACCAGCAATCGATAATCGCCGTGGCCGCCGCCTTTGGTGGCCTGAAAATAATCCGCCTGGGAGGGAAGAATTCCGCCCAATCCGGGTCCGCCCCGCATAATATTGACAAATACGGCCGGGCACTCGGCAGCCGTAATATAGCTGATGCCTTCACTCATCAGACTGACGCCCGGACTGGAAGAGGTGGTAAACACTCTTTCTCCGCATGCCGACGCACCAAAGATCATATACGATACCGCCACCTCACTTTCACCCTGCAAAAATAAGCCGTCAACCTCAGACATGCGTTTGGAAAGATACTCAGCCACTTCAGTTTGCGGTGTAATGGGATAGGCAAAGTAATTCAGGCATCCGGCCCGAATGGCAGCCTCGGCTATGGCCTCATTGCCTTTCATCAAAACTTTACTCATCTTCATCCTCCGTTTATTTTTGTGCCGCCTTTTTTTCTTCGATTTCGCTGATCGCTATGGCCACATCCGGGCACATCGTACAACAAATGGCGCAGAATATGCAATCTTCCGGGCGTGCCTGGTAGGCCGGAAAATAGCCTTTGGTATTTAACTCGTCTGAAATCTCCAGAACATTTTTGGGACATGCGTCAACGCATATCCCGCATCCTTTGCAGCGGTCTCTGTCAATTATATGTTGGTATGCCATTTAGATAAACTCCCCTTGGAATTGAAGATTGAAGATTGAAGATTGAAGATTAGCTAGAATCGATCGTTCAACCCCCAGGCTCCCGACGGGTAGGGTTCCTTCAATAGTCATTATTCAATAATAAATAATCAATCGTTAGAAGTAATTAAATTTCCGTTTAATATATTAATTTGTCACAAAATACACAAAAATATTTTTAACTAAATGAGTCCCCAAATTCTCCGGCCTCTTTCCAGGGTGGAACCAGTTGCCTGGCGATGGTCAAAACCGGACAGGTAAATCGTTGAATTTCGATATCCGGCCGCAATTCCTGGGCGATGGTGATAAATTCCAGTGGCAGGCCGCTTGCGGTTGATATTTTTTGAAGAAAATCATAACCGTCATAGATTTCCTGGGTGCCGGTCTCGTCAATCAGGTTCGCATTGCCGATCAACCCCGAAATGGTCAAATGAGCCGCTTTTTCAATTTCATTCCTTATTTTCAAGCAACCGTCAACGGTGGTCGTCTGGGGGCGCAATGGATTAACCACCTGCAGCATGTGAACATCTAAACCCGAAAATGCATCACCAAGGGCGGCCAGAACCATTGCTCCGGCATCATCGCCCCCGACATCCAATATCACCAGGCCATCGGGCTGTCGAATCATACCGGCAATGGTCGGGCTGAGGATCGGAAGATCGGCCTGCAGATACTCCTGGGGGGGTAATACCACCTCGATACCGAATGCTTCTAGCGCTTTGCGGGCCTCCCGGGTTCTAAAATAAGGATTTACCAAATCCAGATCGGCAATGCGAACGTCCAACCCCTTGCGTTTACGGTGGACCGCCAGATTTATGGCAACTTCCGTCTTGCCGCTGCCGTAGTTTCCAACAATAGCAACGATTCCGTTTAAACTGATTTCCAAACTATATCCTTTGTGGCACCCGAACTTACAAGCTAGGGGCTTCGCCCCAATTGGAATAATGAGACCCATGACGCAGGGGTGCAAGCGAATCTGGTAATTTAAGGGGAATTTTATTTTATGTCAAGCGTTTTCGGGACTCTATAAACCTGGATTTTATAGGCACCATCCTTTTTCTCCTTTCGATTCGGCCGGCAGTATGCTAATAAAAATTAGGTAGAGGTTCACGGGTTCAAAGGTTCAGGGGTTCAAGGTTGCATTCTCATCCCTGGACTGCATTTGGGATGCGTATTTGCGAGAAAAGCGTCAGCTTCGTCAGGGCTAATCCAAAATTTGGAGCCAAACTGGCAATTACTTGAGAACTAAGCATTTTTAACGAGAACTTCAGGTCTTTAATGCCTTCTTTGTCCTTAACCCTGAACCTGTGAACGGTTACAAAATTAGATGCTTTTTAGTAAGTCATAAAATCTTAAATGTATTCAATTAATCGCATGACAAAAGTACTAACCGGGATCGAAAACCTGATTCGCAAACCCCGTCAATGGATTTCCAATGAGCGAATCGGTCTTTTGTGTAATCCGGCTTCGGTGGATCGTCATCTAACCCCTAGCCGCCAGTTAGTAAATCAGGTATTTCCGGAACAATTAAAAGCGCTGTATTCCCCCCAGCATGGTTTTTTTGCCGAAAAACAGGACAATATGATTGAGTCGGAGGATATAATTGATCCGGTTTTGCAAATCCCGGTCTTCAGCCTTTATGGTAAGACCCGCATTCCGGAAGCCAGAATGTTCGAGCCCATTGATTTATTGCTGGTTGATCTGCAGGATGTCGGCACCCGGGTGTATACGTTCATCTATACGCTCTCTTATTGTCTGGAGGCCGCTCGAGAATATGGTATCAGGGTGGTTCTTCTGGATCGGCCAAATCCGCTTGACGGAATAGCGGTCGAGGGCAATTGCCTGGCTGCTGACTGTGCATCATTTGTGGGCCGGTACCCGATCCCCATGCGGCACGGATTGACAATCGGCGAGCTTGGTGTTTTGTTCAACGATTACTTTGAGATCGGCTGCGATCTGGCGGTAATCCCCATGAGCGGTTGGAAGCGAAGCATGCTGTTTGGGGACACCGGCCTGCCCTGGGTTGCGCCCTCACCCAATCTCCCCACACCCGTGTCGACCCTGGTTTACCCGGGGCAGGTCTTATGGGAAGGTACCAATGTGTCGGAAGGACGCGGCACCGCCCAGCCGTTTGAGCTGTTCGGTGCACCGTATATCGATGTCTCCAAGATCCTTGGCACATTGGAAAATACCAAGATTCCGGGGGCTGTGCTCAGACCCACGGTTTTTGAGCCAACATCGAATAAATGGCAGCAAACCGCCTGCAATGGCTTTCAAATCCACGTCACCGACCCGCAAAGATATCAGCCATACGCAACCACCCTGCACCTGCTCCAGGCGATGATTTTGCACCATCGTGAACAGTTTGAATGGAAAGCCCCTCCCTATGAATATGAATTTGAGAGGATGCCCATCGACCTGATTATCGGAGATCGAAGCATCCGTGAGCGCCTTGAAAAACTGGAGCCGGTTGATGAAATTGAATCTTCCTGGCAGGAGGAACTTGACCAATTTAAGAAGGTCAGCAAAGGCTTTCATCTATATAAATAAAAGATGGCAGATGGTACCGGTAGGTTTCAGGTGTCAGGTGTCAACGCCGCCGCTGGCCTGAAAAGCGGCCAGTCTAATCGAAAAAGAAACTTTGTCCTTGGCTAGTTTCATATGACGGGTTAACTAAAAAATGAACACCCGCCTGCCATGCATAGTGCGTTGAGTTAGCATAATTATTGAGTTATGAATTAAATTATTAAATTTGTCTCGCATCAGTTTCAAGGCATTGCGGGCAGGTCGAACATCGAACATTGAACGTCCAACATCGAATAAGGAATTCTGTCTATTTTATAAAAAAGACCGAGCGTAGCGATCCCACCCTTCGACATTCGATATTCTGCGGTTCTGCGGTTCGCTTTTCTCTGGTTCTGCGGTCTTTAGATCACGTCTTCAGCGTGATTAGCTTGTTTTAAAGCAGATAAAGCGTAGCGTCATCAATATTCGACGTTCGATGTTGGACGTTCGATGTTCGACGTTCAATCTTTTCACTGTTCCGGGCAGGCGGCGTTTCATATAGGGTGTCAGACGACAGAGGTTCTTTGAAGTCGGAAGTTGGAATTGTTTCGATTTGGGATTTGGGATTGCGGATTTCGGATTTTTATAAGGAAAACTCCTTATTTTAGTCCTTTGCCTTGTCTGCCGAGCCATAGTCGCGCCCTGGCGTAACGACGGCTGGTGCCTTACGCCATGCGCCATTTTTTGTCGAGCATCGAGCATCCAGTATCGAGCATCCAGCGACCAGCGACCAGCAACCAGTGACCAGCAACCAGTAACCATCTCAACGATCCTAACGAACCAAACGATCTAAACCATCCAAGCCGGAGACCAGCAGCCAGTGACCAGCGACAAGATACCAGATACCAGCGATTGGACCCGCATGTGGTTTAAGACGAACAAGGTCTGGATGGCGGTAGACGCTCAGGGGCAACCTGTTATCAAAGAGGGCAAGGTATTGATCAAATACCAGCTTAAACAGGATTATGAGTACTGGATTAAAAAAAATAATGTCAGCCCGATTGACTCCCCTCCGCCGAAAACGCAAATGCAAAAAAAAAGAAAAACCCGCAAAAAAAAATCCGCTAACGATAAAACCACCGGCGCTTCGGAACCCTGGGACGAATCGACTTACAAGGATAAAATTTGCGTATTCACAGACGGGGCTTCTTCCGGCAATCCGGGACCGTCCGGCATCGGCGTGGTATTGCGCTATGGGGAGCACGAGAAGGAAATCTCACAATTTATCGGGAACGCCACCAACAATATTGCTGAGCTTAAAGCCATCGAAATCGGGCTGTCCGCTCTAAAAAATAAGGATATTCCTGTCAGACTGTTTACCGACAGCCAATATGCCTGTGGATTGCTGGTGCTGAACTGGAAGCCAAAGAAAAACCTGCAGCTTGTGGAATCCATCAAAAAAACGATGGCCACATTCAAAGATGTAAAAATTATTAAAGTCAAAGGACATTCCGGTCACCCGGAAAATGAGAAAGCAGATTTTCTGGCCACCTCGGCAATCAAAAAGGCTAAACAATAGGGCACTAGGTTCAGGAATCGTAATCGTTATTAGTCCCTGGCAAGGAGGGTTTGGCCGTGAAAGCAAGATTTATTGCATTGCAAGGCTTTGGAGCAACGGTCTAACCTGACCCATTAAATCCGGTTTAGCATGTTAAAAACCAAAGAGCCCGGCACTATATGCTGCCGGGCTCCCATTTAAAGATATATTCAACTGCGTTTTAGTCTTTTTTCAGGGTATCGATCTCTTCTTTAAGTTCGGATATCTCTTGTTTATATTTTTCCACATCTTCATCGTCTGCAGCATCAGTTTCTGCGCTCTCATCTTGTTTCCAGGTATCTTTGAGTTCATCAACGCCAAGGTAGATGGCCAGAGCACCGCCAAGTAAAAGCATTACAGGGATGGTACCGGCAATAACTGTTAAAAATTGAGGAAACCAGGCCACTATCCCGATCAACCCCAATAATGCGGCGACTGCACCGCCAATTAATGTCTTCATATAACATTGACCTCCTTTCATATGCATTCAAATATTCAGGGTGGATATAAGCGCTCGTTCGCAGGCTGATCCTTTGTACCCGCAAACGGTTGCAACACTTTTAGCTCAATTGTTTGAAAAGTACCATAACATAGTCAGTAACACAAGCCAATAATATATTGCAAACCAATACCTATTCTGCTAATTTTAATAAAAATTCTACCGGATAACCATCATGACCAAAAAGGGAAAAGCAGCACCGCAAGGATACAGCGGACCGTCTAACAGATGGATCAACAAAATCCTGCGTGGTTCCTATGATCATTACACCTGCTTGCTGCCGGACAAAAGCGGCAGCTTCTCAAATCTGCTTCTTAAGCTTTTTTACTCAGGGATTAAGGTCGATGACCAGCAGACCGAAATTATTGCGCATCTGGAAGAAAAGGCCATTGTCGTTTATATAACCAAATTCAAAAGCTTTTTCGAATACCTCTTCTACTACAATCGCTACCGTCAGGAAAATCTGCCCTACCCCCAGATAGGCTTTGACTACAAAGTTTATATCTGGCAGCCATTATCGCAGATAGTGAGAATTTTTTTGGCCCAAGCGGATTTTGTTTTGCGGCATCAGGCCTTGCCGGATCCCTATGACCGTGGATATCTCAAAGAGGAATTGATTAACGGACGGTGTGGATTCTTGTCGCTGGTCGGGAAAAAGAATTTTTACCGCCGCTTTGTAAAGGCCGAAACCGACCCGATACATTACCTGATCGAAATTCAAAAAACCATTGACCGGCCGATTTACCTTATTCCGCAGTTGATGTTTTTCAGCAAAACCGCCCGCCGCGAAAACCCGACAATGATTGATATCCTCTTCGGTCCCGAAGACAAACCCGGCAAAATCAGACGCCTGTTCACCCTGTTTAAAAACAGCGGCAGGGTGTTTGCGGAAGTTTCCGAACCCCTGAATTTAAAACGCTACCTGAATTCTGAAGAAATCCGTCACCAATCGACTGAATATCAGTCATTGGTATTGCGTCGCGACCTGCTGGTTCAACTCAATGCCCATCGCCAGAGCATTACAGGGCCTGTCCGCAAAACAAGAATAGAATTGAAAGAAAGTATTTTAACGACCGAACGCTTTCAGCGCTTTATGGAAACCTACGCCGAAAACCGTGATATTCCCATCCACCAGGTCCGCCGCAAAGCCGACGCCTATATCGAAGAGATTGCCGCCAATTATAAACCGGCTTTTATAACGGTGGCATCGGTTATTGTGGGATGGCTTATTCGGGCAATGTTTGACGGATTTACAACCAACCATGAGATTCTCAACAAAGTAAAAAATATGTCACTCAAGGGGCCTCTTGTCCTGGTTCCCAGCCATAAAAGCCATATTGATTATCTGATCCTGGATTATGTTTTGTATCACAACAACCTGTCGGTACCTCATATCGCCGCCGGCAAAAATCTCTCATTCTGGCCCTTGGGTCCTTTATTCCGCGGTGTCGGCGCCTTTTTCCTTCGTCGATCATTCAGGGGTGCCGTGCTCTATTCCAGGGTGTTTACCGAATATATCCACAAATTGCTGGAAGAGGGTTATAACATTGAGCAATTCATCGAAGGTGGTCGAAGTCGCACCGGCAAGTTGCTGATGCCGAAGCTGGGTTTGCTGTCCATCCTCATGAAGGCCTATAAAAATGGCGCCTGCAAGGATATGCTAATCGTTCCGATCTATGTCGGATATGACAGAATCATTGAAGAAAAGTCCTATCTGCACGAACTCGGCGGCGGTCAGAAAGAACCGGAAAACATATTACAGGTATTTCGTGCCCGCAAATTTTTGAAAAAGCGCTACGGCAAAATATATATTCAGTTTCATGAACCCATTTCGGTGAACCAGCTCTTAAGCCAGTATGGCCGGCCGCTGGCGGATATGAAATCAAAAGAGCTAAATGCCATCACGCGAAAATTAGGCTACCAGATAATAAACGCCATCAACCGGGTGACGGTCGTAACACCCCATGGTTTGGTCGCCGGCGCCATTCTCAATTTCACAAAAGAACAATTTTCTGACGGGGAGTTGCTCTCTGTAATTGCAACTTACATGAAATACCTGGCGGCCCAGAATGCTAAACTGGCCGATACCATAATTTCCGATCAGCAACGGGCGTTTGACAAGGTGGTGGAGTCATATACCCAGCGAAAGTTCATCGAAACGATCTCCAAAAACAAAGAGGAGACAGCTACCGAAAAAAAATTCTTAATTAACGAAAATAGACGACCCTATCTTGAATATTATAAAAACACCTGTATTGCCTTTTTTATTCCCGCGGCCTATACCGCCATGGCTATCCTGGAAAAAGACAGTTTCCGTTTTTCCGCCTCCGATTTGCATGCCGGCTACGGGTTTTGGCAGAGTTTTTTTAAATTTGAATTCGCCTATGATGTCGACATCCGATCAGAGTTTCATGTGCGAAAAAGCATCAAGGCCTTCATCGATGACGGCATTGTCATACCCCATCAAACACTGCCGGACACCTATGATGTCACCCCGGCCGGTTTTCGCAAACTGAAGTTATTCTCTTTTTTCCTTAAGACCTATTTCGAGTCTTATTGGATTGTGCTCAACTTCTTCATGCGCAATCCGCAAACCGCGGTAAAACCCAAAGACCGTATAAAAAAAATTACGGCCAGGGGAAATCGCATGTATAAACGCAAAGAAGTCGAGCGTAAAGAAGCGCTGTCGAAAGTCACCTATCAAAATGCCATTGAATTTTTCACCAGTAAGCGAATCAAAGGATCCGACGATACGGAAAAAATTGAAATCTACGCCAGCGCCATACAAAATGCCCTGAAATATTTACAACCATGAAAGCTCTCATTCTTGCAGCCGGTTACGGTACCCGTTTGCAGCCCTATACGAACCACACGCCCAAACCCTTGTTCACCATTGCCGGTCGCCCCCTGCTGGGTGTTATCATTGACAAGCTCCAGCAAGCGGGCTGCAAATCTGTTATAATCAACACGCACCACTTGCATCATGATATCGAAGCATTTGTTGCGGCCCAACGCTACAGCATTCCAGTAACTACTCGTTACGAACCGAAGATTCTTGGCACCGGCGGCGCCATCAAAAACGTGGCTGATTTCTGGGATACTCAGCCCTTTATGGTCATCAATGCCGATATTGTCGCTGATGTTGATCTGTATGACGTTTACCAGGCCCATTGCCGTCATCATCCCCCGGCCACCCTTGTGCTTTGTGATGATCCCGCATTTAACACTGTCGCCGTAAAGCAAAACAGGTGGATTACAGGGTTTCGCAATCAGGGGGATCGTTCCCAAGAGCCGGCTGACCGCCTGCTGACATTTACGGGGATACAGGTTCTCGAGCCTCAGGTGCTGGATTATATCCCGGACAACACGGTCTACAGCAGCATCGATGCCTTTAAAAAAATCCTGGCGCAAGGTAAAAAACTGGATGCCTATATTACTGATAGAGACAGCTGGCAGGATATCGGGACACCTGAGCGTTACCGGCAAATCGCCTTTCAAAAAGCGCTGCCGCAGGCTTTCAAAAAGGCTTTCGGAGATACTCCCGGCCTGCGGTTAGAAAAAGAAAAGCTTAAGGGAGACGGATCGGAAAGGCGATGGTACCGTCTTAAAACAAAACGCCACTCACTAGTCATGGCAGATCACGGCATTCGGGAGAATCAGGCGACCGCTGAGGTTGATGCTTTCGTTCATATCGGACAGCATCTGTATCGCCAGGACGTGTCCGTACCCAAAATTTATTTCTACGACACTTTCTGCGGCCTGGTATTCCTCGATGACCTGGGCGATGTCAACCTGCAGCAAATCGCCCGTTTAACGCCCAATCCGGAATCCCTTATCCGCCTGTATAAATCCGTCATTGATCAACTCATTAAATTATCACTGCGTGGCGCAGACAACTTTGATCCGGCCTGGACCTATCAAACTGCCCAGTATGATCAGGAGCTGATAGTAGAAAAAGAATGTCGCTATTTTCAGGAAGCGTTTTTAAAGGATTATCTGGGAATCAGGACGCGGTTTGAATATCTCGCCGCTGACTTCGCATCACTGGCCCAAAAAGCGCTTCAATATTCAAACACCGGTTTTATGCACCGGGACATGCAGTCCCGTAACATCATGATAAAAAACCATCAGATTTACTTTATCGATTACCAGGGGGGGCGTTTCGGCCCGCTTCAATATGATCTTGCCTCGCTGCTGATCGATCCCTATGTTGAATTGTCGGACACCATTCGATCTCACCTGCTGGATTACACGATTGAGGCGCTGTCGGCGATCACTGAGGTGGAATCGGAAAAATTTCGCTTATGCTATAATTATTGCATGCTCACCCGAAATCTTCAGATTCTTGGCGCATTCTCTTTTCTGAGCAAAGTCAAAGGCAAGCACTATTTCTTAAAATACATACCTGCTGCACTCAGGACCCTGAAATCCAATCTTAGCGCTAACAATCAGGGGGAATTCCCCACTCTGACGGCCGTGGTAGAAAAGGCTTACGGTCAGCTGAAGATAGCGTAGTACACAATTTCATAAATACGATAACATATAAAAAACTCACCGTTGAGCACGCAGCCTCCGGCCTGTAAGCCCAACGGGCTGGAAGCGGAGTTGGAAGCCGGCGGATCAATTTTGAAAAGACCTATCAAAAAAATGACGGAGCGATCCGCCTTCGGCGGACCACAAATATTCAATTTTCAATAGTCAATTCCGGCTTGTCCGGATTCGGAGGTGAAAAATGGATACAATAAAAGTCATGGTTAATGGCATACCTGGAAATGTGGCCCGAATGATTGCCGGGCATATATTAAAGGACGATCGCTTTGAATGGGTACCCTATTCGCTGACCGGACCGGAAATTCAGGAATCTGAATCTACCGTCGATAACATCTCGGTAAAACTGATCCAGGCGGATCAAAGAAAATCACAAATAGAAAAAATAAAGCAAGCCTACGGGGAGTTTCTGAGTGTCGATTACACCCACCCGTCAGCGGTGAATCCCAACGCTGAATTTTACTGTCTTAACGGGTTAGCGTTTGTGATGGGAACCACCGGCGGCGACCGCAAGAAGCTTGAAGAAACGGTGCTATCTTCTTCCATTGCCGCTGTCATCGCACCCAATATGGCCAAACAAATTGTCGGGTTTCAGGCGATGACGGAATATGCCGCCGACAATTTTCCCGATTTATTCAAAGGCTATTCCCTCGAAATTAAAGAAAGCCATCAACAGGGCAAAGCCGATACCAGCGGCACAGCCAAAGCCATGGTAAGCTATTTCAACAAGTTGGGTGTTTCTTTTTCAGCAGACGAAATCGTGCGGATACGGGACCCGGAGGATCAAAAATCGCAATGGGGAATTCCGGAGCAATATCTCTCCGGCCATGGATGGCACACCTACACCCTGGTTTCAGAAGATCAGACGGTTCGATTCGAATTCACCCACAATGTCAACGGTCGCGAGGTCTATGCCCGGGGAACTATTGACGCGATTTTATACCTGTCTGAAAAAGTGCGGGCAGGTGCCAAAGGCCAGATGTTTACCATGATCGACGTCTTGAAAGGAGCTTGAAATTCAGGGCTGTAAAAACCAAAGTTTTATTTAGTCTTTTCAACGACCTCATAAGCCTTGGCCAGCGCCTTATCGAGATTTTTGGGCTGATCTCCCCCGGCCTGGGCCATGTCCGATCTGCCGCCGCCGCGGCCGCCGACTTCAGCAGCCACCTGCTTGACGATATTGCCGGCATGATAGCGGTCGGTGAGATCTTTTGTGACCACTACGATCAACATGGCCTTTGAGCCGGCCGCACTTCCTAAAACGACAATGCCGGATTTGATCTTGTCTTTGAGCTGATCGGCCAGATTTCTGAGAGCGGCCGGTGTATCCACTGTGACTCTTTTGGCCAATACATCAACACCGTCTATCGACCTGACGACATCCGGCGATGCCTCCGTTGCTTCTGACGCCAGTTTGGTTTTTAGCTGAGCAACTTCTTTTTCTAAAGCTTTAAGATCGGCCTGCATCTTTTTGACCCTTAACGGTACGGCCGGGGCTTTTTCTTTCAGCAAATGGGCCGTATCGTTTAATACCTGCGAGGTTTGCTGGACAAATTTTAGCGCCGATCCACCTGCCAGGGCCTCAATTCGTCTGACCCCGGATGATATGCTGGATTCACTGACGATTTTGAAAAGACCGATGTCACCGGTATGTCCGGTGTGAGTCCCGCCGCAAAGTTCCTTGCTGAAATCGGTGAGAGAAACAACGCGAACACGATCTCCGTACTTTTCCTCAAACAAAGCCGTAGCCCCTGATTTAAGTGCGTCTTCAGCATCCATTTCCTCAATAGCGGTGGGTACGTTTTCGCGGATACGCTGGTTGACAAGATTTTCAATGGTTTCCAGGGTAGCGGTATCTATCAAAGAGAAATGGGTGAAATCAAAACGCAGCCTGTCCGGCGCAACCAGAGAGCCGGCCTGCTTGACATGGTCTCCGAGCACCTTGCGCAGTACCGCGTGCAAAATATGGGTGGCGGTGTGGTTTAAAGCTGTGGCCGCACGCTTGTCCCCGTCGACGTTCAGACTGACGGCATCCCCTTTGGAGACGACTCCGGATGTTATCCTGGCTTTATGGATGATGAGTCCGGTGGGGTCTTTGACCGTGTCCAGTACCGCCATCTCAAAATTCTTACCGCTAATGGTTCCGGTGTCGCCGACCTGACCGCCGGATTCGGCGTAAAAGGGGGTGCCTGCGGTAACGATTTCAAGGTGCTGTCCTTCAGCTGCTTCGGTGATTTCTTCACCGTCGGCCACCATTACCAGTATTTTTGAATCGCCGCTCAGAGAATTGTAGCCAATAAACTCCGGTTTGACACCCTGGGCCGAAAGGCTTTTGTAAGCCTCGCTGATACTGTCAAAGGTCGCCACCGACCTGGATCTGGCCCGCTGCGCGTCCATGGCCCGGTCGAAGCCGTCCATATCCAGACTCATATTTTCGTCCCTGATAACATCCTGCACAATATCCACCGGGAATCCAAAGGTATCGTAAAGTTTGAAAATAACATCGCCGGGCACCTGGCTCTGGCCGCGTGCCCTGATTTCGGCCAGGGTATCATTTAAAACCTTCAATCCCGTATCCAGGGTTTCCAGAAACCTGACTTCCTCATTTTTAATTACGCTGGTAATGAATGCGGCGGCTTCGGATAATTCGGGATAGGCCGGTTTCATAATCTTAAATACGACCTCGGCCGTTTGGGAAAGAAAGGGACGGTTCAGCCCGATATTACGACCGTAGCGAATGGCTCGACGCATAATGCGGCGCAGGACATAGCCCCGGCCCTCATTGGAAGGCATAATGCCGTCACCGATAAGAAAAGCCGCTGCCCGGCTGTGATCGGCAATCACCTTCATGGCCACAGCGGTCTCCTGGGATTCGTCCAGACGCTTTTCCGCCAGCTCTTCGGTCTTGTCGATGATGGGTCGGATGAGGTCGGTGTCATAATTGGTGGCAACATTCTGAATGATCGACACTATACGCTCTAAGCCCAGGCCCGTGTCGATGCTCGGCTTGGGCAACGGAGTCATTGCCCCGGAAGCATCACGATTAAATTGCATGAACACCAGGTTCCATATTTCCAGGTAGCGATCACAGTCGCACCCGGCGGTGCATTCGGGCCGTCCGCAGCCGTATTCTTCACCGCGGTCTATCAGGATTTCGGAACAGGGTCCGCAAGGCCCCGTATCTCCCATGGACCAGAAGTTATCTTCTTCACCCAATCGAACAATGCGGTCTTCGGGCAGCCCGATATTTTTATGCCAGAGGTCATAGGCGTCATCATCATCAAGATAAACCGAGGCCCACAACTTGTCCGCCGGCAAGCCATATCCATTGGTCAAAAGGTCCCAGGCAAACTCTACGGCACCCTCTTTGAAATAATCACCAAAGGAAAAATTACCGAGCATCTCAAAAAAGGTATGATGCCTGGCCGTATAGCCGACGTTTTCCAGGTCATTGTGTTTGCCTCCGGCGCGAACACATTTTTGCGAGGTGGTTGCCCGGATGTAGTCTCTTTTATCCTCTCCCAGAAAAACACGTTTGAATTGCACCATTCCGGCGTTAATAAACAGCAGCGTGGGATCTTCCTGGGG
>Ga0255054_10000817_pt1 | contig 18364 bp, 17 predicted proteins | sample JV7_2_23_MG_FD_188634 | JGI IMG/M metagenome (GOLD analysis project Ga0255054, IMG submission 188634) | Seawater microbial communities from Jervis Inlet, British Columbia, Canada - JV7_2_23 | ecosystem: Environmental > Aquatic > Marine > Inlet | place: Canada: British Columbia | collected...
AAGGCGCGCATACCGTTCGGTCGACCGCGCGTCCGCGTGGCCGAAGATCGCCTGGATCACGTCGAGCGGGACTGCCTTTCCGCGCAGCGCTGTTCCGAGGCTGTGCTTCGTCCCCTCGTACACCCCTACACGGGGTACCCCAGCGCGGTGACAACCCTGGTACCACCAGCGCCTCAGGCTCGACTCCGGCCAGGGGCCGCCGGTCGTGGGAAGCACGAACAGGGGGGCGTTCACGAGCCTGCGCTCGCGAGGTACCCAGCGGTCGATCCACTCCGCCAGCTCCTCGGGAATGGGAAGCGTCCGCGCCCGGCGTGTCTTGGTCCGCCCGGCGTCGGAGCCGATCTGCCGGTCCGCGCGTGCGCGGTCAATCGTCAGCGTCCCGTGTACGTCGGCAAAACATTCGGGACAAGAGATGGCTTTCGCTAAGAGACGGTTTCCGTCCTCTGGCTAGGCCGCCTTGCTGGCAAAGTAGTCCTTCTTCCTTCGTTTCATCGTCAACCGCTTGATCTTGTGTCTCTCGGTCAACACCGCATACTGCCGCCCGAAGTAGACATCGGCCGGCGTCACGTTGTCGAGCGACTCGTGGTAGCGCTCGTTGTTGTAGTAGGCGACGAAGTCCCGGAGCGCTGATTCCAGCTCCCACGGGAAGTAGTAATGCTGGAGCTTGACCACGTTCTTCATCGTGCGGTGATAACGTTCGATCTTGCCCTGCGTCTGCGGGTGGTAGGGCGCACCGCGCGTGTGGGCCATGCGCCGATCCCCGAGATACTGGCGAAGCTCGCCCGACACGTACGCCGAGCCGTTGTCGCTCAACAGACGAGGACGGTGCTTGACTCGAACCTGGTCGACCCCCGTGACCGCCAATGCCTGGTCGAGCGTCTCGGTGACATCGGTTGCGCCCATCGTCGGGCTCAGCCTCCAGGCGATGATGTAGCGCGAAAAGTCGTCGAGCACGGTCGACAGGTAGTACCAGCCCCAGTTGACGATGCGAAAGTACGTGAAGTCGGTCTGCCACATCTCGTGGACCCGGGTCGTCGGGTTCTTGAACGCATCCGAGGCCGACAGCAGGATGTAGGCCGGGCTGGTGATGAGGTCCGCCGCCTTCAAAATCCGGTACACGCTCGATTCCGAGACGAAGTAGCGCTTCTCGTCGGTGTACCGGAAGGCCAGCTCCCGGGGCGAGAGATCGGTTCGTTCCAGAGCCAGGTCGAGCACCTGCTGCTGGACGGTCTCAGGAATCGCGTTCCAACGGGGCCGAGCGGCCGGCTTCTTGTCGTGAAGCCCGTCGAAGCCCTGAGCCACGTAGCACTGATACCAGCCGTAGAACGTGCTTCGAGGCACGCCTAGCTGTCGCAGGGTTTCCCTCACCGGCAGATCGGTGCCTTCGACGAGACGGATGATCTCCAGCTTCTCCGAAGCCGTGCGCCTCACGTAGCGTCCTCCTCGCCAAGACCCGTCAGACTTTTTTTGAGCACGCGGTTCTTGAGCGTGACCTCCGCCACCACTTCCTTCAGCTCTCGGTTCTCGGTACGGAGATCTTTGACTTCATCGCTCGTGGCTTCGCGAAGCGTGTCGCCCGCCAACTGCTTCTTGCCGGCCTCAAGGAAATCCTTGCTCCAGCGGTAGTAGAGATTCGCCGCGATGCCTTCTCGGCGGCAGAGTTCCGACACGCTTTGCTCACCGCGCAGACCCTCGAGCACGATGCGGATCTTTTCCTCCGGTGCGAACTTCCTGCGTGTCCGGCGGCGAATCTCTCGCACGGCCGCTTCGCTGGATTGCTTCTTCGTTCGGGGCATCTCGACACACTCCTCGGGGCTCCGGACCCCGTGATGTGTCTCTTAGCTCAGAGCCTCTTCAGGTCCGAATGCTGCTGACGGGCTACAACTGCCATGAGGACTACGGTCGCCGCCGCGATCATGGTCGCCTGTATTGGGTGCGCCACGTTCAGCGAGATCCGGATCGCGGAGGACGGGTACCTGGTACGACGTTCTGCGCATATGCCCCTGCCCGAAGGGCCGGCTGGATGCCGGGACGTCGTTCTTCTGCGGTCTGCAGAGCTAACCCTGGCGAACGGATACCGTTACTTCACCGCATCGACGCCGCCCACGATCGAGGAGAAATCCTGTGAAGTGCACGTTCGCATGTTCCACGATCGTCCGGAGTGTGACTATGCGGTCTTCTACGACGCAGCCGTCACCCAGAAGTCTCTCGAAGCGTTTCTCGCGCCCCAGAAGTAGGCTCGCGTTTGGCCTGCTTGCAGCCCTCGTCGGGGGATGCGTGAGCTACGAGCACGAACAGATCGCGCCGGACGTCTACGAAATCAAGTACGGGGGCGGCTCCTTTGGGGGAAACGTGGGCTCGGTGCGCGCCGAGTGCGCTCTGCTCCTCTCGGCTCAGCTCGCCCATGCGGCGGGCTACCGGTATTTCCTCGCAACCGAGCGCAGCTCCACCACCTACACCTCCCCTTCGACGTCGACGACCACGTGGGTTTCCACTGGGGACGGTGGGGTCAAGGCCGTAACTACCTGGAGCGGTGGAGGGGGCACGGTCACTACCTACCACTACCGAATCAAGCTGCTCGAAGAGCGGCCCTCGTTCGGCGAGCAGCTCGGGCTCGCCCGCCGCTACGGCCTGCGATACGACGCGATCTTCGTCTACGACGCGGGCCAGTTGGAGCGGGCTCTCCTGCAAGGAGCCGACCTCGACTGCCCCTTCGATCCTCCCTCGCCCGACTGACGCACTGGCGCAGGCGTGCCCGCTGGCGGCCGTGAGCGCCGCCGACCCCCACGACCAGGCCCGCGGCCTCTACCGCAAGGTGCTCGCGGTGGGCGCTAGTGCAGCCGCCTCCGCACGCCCATCCCCAGCAGCGCGCAGACGAGGAGGAGGGCGGTGGTGGGTTCGGGGACCACCTCGAACGCGCCGTAGGGGACGATCACTAATTCCCCGCTGCTTCCGAGCGCGAATGTTCCAACGACGACAGAGTCGCCCGGAGTCAGGGTGGCGACCGAGATGAAGAAGGGATCCGTACGTCCCGCTTGAAGGATCCCACCGAATCGAACTGCACCGAACGGAAAAAAGAAGTCGGCGGTCACGTCCTTGTCCGGGCCGGGAATCCACCCCCCGCCAGTTGCCGGAATGCCGCTCACCTCAACGACCAGACCAAGAAGAATCACGGAGTCCACTTGGAGGACGAGCGCCATGTCCGCGGACCCCACGCTACCGAGCTGGGTGACGCCCCCAACAGGAACACCCATCGTCATGCCGACGAAATCAACGACACCCTCTGCCAGAACGAGCGGGTCGGGGCTAAGAGACAACGCTCCGGCGCGGCCCGGCGCAATCAGCCCGAGGGTTGCCACAAGAAGGCTGACCGCGATTAGAGTGCAGCGCCGCATGTACATACCCTTCTTCTCTCTCCGGGTAGGTGGCCCTCGCAACGCGAGTATGTCGCGCTCGGGAACGCGCCCCGCGGGGAAAGGCCCAGATTTCCCAATCACTGACCGCGCACCCTCATGGCCATTGCGAAGGCGTGTGGGGGGGGCCCCGCCCCCCCTCGGTCGCACCTGGGCAGGGGAGCCTGACACACGCTGGTGGAGGGGCCGTCTGGGGCCGTGGGGCCGTGACCTGACCCCCAGAATCTCTTCCGTTTAGAATGACAATTCTCCTCAATCGAGAGAGGAGAACGAGGTGCGGAAGAGCCGATTCAGCGAGGAGCAGATCATCGGGATCCTGAAGGAGGCCGAGGCCGGGCGGGCCGTGAAGGACCTCTGTCGGGATCACGGGGTCAGCCAGGAGACCTTCTACCGCTGGCGCCGGAAGTTTGGCGGGATGGAGGTCTCGGACGCGAGGCGCTTGAAGCAGCTCGAGGACGAGAACCGCCGGCTCAAGAAGCTGGTAGCGGATCTGGCCCTCGACAAGGAAGCGCTGAAGGACGTACTGGGCCGAAAGTGGTGAAGCCCGCGGCGCGGCGGGAGGTGGTGAGCCACCTCCGGGCCCGCTTCGCGTACAGCGAGCGCCGTGCTTGCGGGCTGATCCGGATGGACCGGTCGAGCTGTCGCTACCAGCCTCGCCCGCGAGGTGATGGAGACGTCCGCCAGCGCCTAGTGGAGCTCGCGTCCGAGCGTCCGCGCTTCGGCTACCGGCGGCTCCACGTCTTGCTTCGCAGAGAGGGCTTCGAGGTAAACCACAAGAAGGTCCAGCGCCTGTATCGGGAGGAGTCCCTCTCGATCCGGCGCAAGAAGCGCAAGCGGGTGGCCCAGGTTCCGCGGGAGCCGAAGCCCGAACCGACCCGCGTGGGCGAGCGGTGGTCGATGGACTTCATGCAGGACACACTGGTCACGGGCCGCTGCTTCCGGACGCTCAACGTCGTGGACGATCTCAGCCGGGAGGCTCTGGCGATCGAGGTCGCCCAGTCGATCCCGGGTTCCTACGTGGTCCGGGTTCTGGAGCGCTTGGTCACGGAGCGCGGAGCCCCGGGCTTGATCGTCATGGACAACGGCCCGGAGTTCACGAGCCGAGCTCTCGACACCTGGGCCTACGAGAACGGCGTGCGGTTGCACTTCATCCAGCCTGGGAAGCCGACCCAGAACTGCTTTGTAGAGAGCTTCAACGGGAAGTTCAGGGATGAGTGTCTGAACGAGCACTGGTTCGCGGACATCCCCCACGCTCGGCGCATCATCGAAGCCTGGCGGCGGGACTACAACGAGGTCAGACCCCACAGCGCGCTCGGGAATCTCCCACCGCGGGAGTTCGCGGAACGAGCGGCGTAGACTTTCAACCGGAGGATTGTCACGAAAAACGGTGGGAACGAAGGGGTCAGGTCAGGCGCGCTGTCACCTGGCCGACACCCAGGCATGTTTCCGAAGGGGCTGTCGGCTGGACGACAGGCAGAGTCGGCCAGGGGGCACGCCCTCTTGCGCCGGGCCATGCGGATTCGAGAGCGGCTACACGCGCTCTAGTGCACACGCCACCTCCGCACCCCCAACCCCACCAGCCCGCTGGCGAGGAGGAGGGCGGTGGTCGGTTCGGGGACGAAAGATTCATCGAGAATTACTGAGATAGAGTCAAATTCACTGTTGTCCAGGCTGTCCCTAATCACAGCTGTAATGACGTTGGCGCCGGGAACTAGCGGAACAGAGGATACGAGGAAGTTCCCACCGCCCAAGATGGCGGGGATTCCATTGACTGTTACGCCTATGCCAACTCGTCCCATGGGGTCGAAGCTGCCGCTGACATCGATTAAAGGATCCGCCGTAACGGATAGATCCGCGGGGGATTCAATGCTGATGCTAAGTGCACTGGTAGGTGAGGAGTACACCATAGCCAAAATGCAGAATGCCAAAGGGCGCCAGATAGTTGACTTCCTTACGCTCATCGCTTCCTCGTTCATCGGTCTCCCTCCCATTCCCACACGGCTAGAACGACACAACGGGAGGCTGCGGGTCGAGTTACCTCCCATCGGTAGTAGAGGCGCAGAATCAATGCAGCCGTCGGCTCGCGGCCGGTGAGCCTCGTCATACCGAAGACCCTCGCCGCGCAAACCGGGGTCATCCTTGCTTCTGATGGGAGTGGACCGACTGGGGCTTAGGTGTCAGAAAAACCCAGGTGGGACGCCGTGGGGCGCCAATTGGAGGCTAGTTGCCGGTCATGGCGGCCCGCCTGAGAGCCTCTCGCCCACCAATGAGCGGCGAGCACGTGGGTCGGCAAACGGCATGCGGTTGATCGCCTAGCGCCTCTGAAAATTCTACGCGGGCGAGGGTGGTTTCGAGCGAATCGGGACGCGTGTGGGGAGGTCCCCCGGGTGGGGGGTCGCGCCTGCCGCCTCCGGTGCGGCGGCGTTGCCATGGGAGGGGGCGAGGCCAGGGGAGTCACGCTCGAAGACCCGCTCTGCTCGCGGCGCTCGCGCGGGCCGCGGTGGGGAAGGTGACGTCTTGGGCGCGCGCAAAGTGAGGGGCCGTCTGGGGCCGTGGGGCCGTGCTCGGTGGTGCCTGGTGGTGCCCTATGGGGTTGCTTGGGGGCCACGAGACGCAAGCTCGCGTCACTCCTCGGGGTCGGTACGTTTTCCTAAACCGGGTGTCGCATGTTCGAGTCATGCCGGGGGCGCCAGGATTCCGCGGAGTTACGCCCCGCCTTCCTATGTGTGCCGCGGCCATTGTGCCCATTTCGTGGCCCGGCCGAGGGCGTCCACGGCCTCGTGTTCGTCCGGGTCGGGCGGCAAGCGCGCCTAGTCGCCCCGGTAGGAGAGAGCCGGGAGGGCGGCTGGCCGAGCCGTAGCACCCGCTCCTCATTGGCTTCGAACGAGGGGAGCACCTTGCGGCGGACGCCTGCGGTTTCCTTGGGTTTGATCTCGTCCCGAGGGCAGCGTGACTGAGATTCCTGCCACATCGCGTTCCGCTACGCCACTCACTCAGTGGACAGACGCACCCGTTGAACCCGGAGATCGATCCATGATGCGCCGACGCCTCCCGTCAGCCGTTGCCCGCGCGGCTCTCCTGCCGGCTTCCGCTGCGAGGTCGGCGAGCTCCTGCAGGAGAAGACTGATGACGCGAGCCATTCCGTTTTTCGGCGCATTGGTCTGCGTCATCGCTCTGGCTAGCGGAGCTTCTGCTACCCAGATCTCCCTGAGCCTCAATCTTGAATTCACCAATCCATCTGACTTCACCTCCGGTGGCACCTGGACGGTGGTCGCAAAGGCCGATGAGCGTGGCATCGCCGGCATCGCTATTGAGCTGCAAGATCCGACTCTCAACTTCAATCCCGCCACGGGATTCTTGACGCCGGCCGGCTTTGAAATTGCGACTTCCGCAACGTTTGGTCCGCGTCTTGACATCGTGCTGGGAGACGATCTTTCGGACCCCACTCTCGATGTGGGAGTCATCGGCGGCACTTTCCCATCAACGTACGTCGACGATCCGAACATCGTACCTTTCGGCGCCAATCCTGACTTGGGATCGTTCACAGGTGGCGTGGCGTTGGTCACCGGCACGTTTGACCCAGCGGCCATTCCAGCTTGGTTCGACGATGGCATGGACAAGTCCCAAGGGAATCTATTCACGGATGGTGCCGGAACCGTTGTCGGCGCCTTGGTCGTGACAACGGTCCGCTATGTGGCTGTCCCAGAGCCCACGACGCTTGCCTTGCTGGGCATGGCACTGGCGTGTGTTGCTTCGTGCTCACGGAAACGCGTCTGAATCGCCCATCCGCCGAGGCGCTTCCCACCGACACCGGCGATAGGTCGCTGTAGCTACACCACCCTCCGACGGTGTGCCGCCCCGAGCCCCACCATCCCGAAGGCGAGGAGGAGGGCGGTGCCGGGAGCGGGTCGGAATCCCAGTGGAGCCCAGCCCTGTCGCCGTCCTCTGCTGGGCGACTGCCGCGTTTGCGTAGCCGTCGCAGGCCTGCGCCGAGGCCGCGTGCGCTGCGGGTGCGCTCAGAAGTGCGCTCATCAGCGCAAATGCGAAGCCGCTAGGACGCATCCTTCATCTCTCCTCGACAGGTGACGGGTCGCCTCGGGGGGGGTCGGGCCTGGCGGGTTGAAGAGCCCGCCGCGTGCCGATCGCTGCCAGGCCTCGGGGCCGATGCGAGCAGTCGTGGTCCTCGTGGAGCCGGGTGGCCCCGGCGCTACCATGCGCGCGCGGAGCGGTGGCCTCGGGAACGGGAGAGCGGCAGCCAGGTATGGATCGATCCGAGATCGCGCCGCTTACCGGGCTCCGCGCGTTCGCCGCGCTGGCCGTGGTCCTCTACAACCTCCGCGTGCTGCTCCACTCGGCGCTGCCCGGGCTGCCCGCCGGCGTGGGGTGGTGTTGCACTGGTGGCCCTGGATGCACTGCTGGTGATCGGCGTTGCCGCGGCGTGCTACTACGCCGTGGAGCTCCCCGGCCGCCGCGTGCTGCGCAGCTCCGTACGCCGGCTCGCGGGCTATCCGGCGTAGCCGGGGGCTGGCCCTTTCGGGGCTCTGCCCCACCGCGGCGAGGCTGAGCATCGCCTCCGGCTTCGGGTTTCTCAGAAGCGGTCGATGGATCCCCTTACGCGCAGGAAGATCGCCAGCGTTGCGCTGACGCACACCAGCAGGCCGACCAGCGCACCCCAGCGGATCACGTGGACCGTTGGGGCCAGGATCAAGTGGAGCGTCGCCGTCGAGACGGCGACCAGGCACACGGCGACTACTGCGATCGCCAGGCGCGCCCGGACCTGGGCGCCGCGTCGGCCGGATTCCTCCGCAAGGGCGGCGGCTTCCTGCTCGGCGCTGGTCTGGGCCCGGCGGCTGGCCTCTTCGACCTGGGCGGCGCGGGCCTCCGCCTGCAAGGCGTCCTTCACCCGGGCATCTCGCTCGGCGCGGATGCGCGTGTCGTGGGCGTCCTGTCCCGATCCTTCCAGAGAGGCGGCGCAGTTGCCGCAGCGGCGCAGCCCCGGGGAGTTCTCGGCCTGACAGTTGCGGCAGAACCGGGTCTCGAGCGGCCGGCGCGCGGCGGGGGAGGGCCTTGTGTCTCGTTGCCGCATGGGGTTCTCCAGCCTTGGCGGGCTTTTCGGAGCCGCGGGGTCATGGCCTGAGCGGGGAGGGGCCCCGGAGGCGTACAATCGGCACGAAGAGCTCACGGGAGGAAGTGCCGATGACCCTTTGCCCGGTCGCGCTCGCAGTTGGATGCGAGAAGTGTCCCATCGTCAAGGTCTGCCCCGCCAAGACCGTGATTGGCGACTTCGAGGAGGAAGAGAGCGACGAGAGCTCGTAGCGTCGCGCTCGCCGCCTGGAGCCAGACGCTGCACGCGATCCGGAGCTGCCCGCCTGCGTACGGGCTGATCAGGACCAGGTTCACGGGGACGGGGCCGGGGACGTAGGGAGCCGTCAGTGGAGACAGCTCCAGAAGTGGCTCTGCAGGCGTTCGTCCAGGGCGTCCTTGGCGCGGCGTTGGCCTTCGGCGCAGATGGCGTCGAAGTCATCTGCGATCGCCTGGCGCCGGTCCTGCATGCAGCGCAGCAGCTTGGCCTTGTCCACCTCGTAACTCCGCGCGTCGGGGCTCTCGTAGACGCCCCAGCGGATGCGCTCGTCGAGCCAGCTCCAGCGGGCTTCGGTGCTCATCAGCTTCCAGTTTCGGCAGTCGATGGCGTGGGCGCTGCTTCCCAGCAGGCATGCAGCCAGCAGGACGCCACCCAGTCGAAGCATGTTCCGCATGCCAGTGAAGATACAGGGTCTCCTCGCGACCGCCGCCCGAGGCGACGCTACCCTCCGCGCGTCGTGGAGCATGGATGTCCCTAGTGAAGAACCTGCTGCTTCTCGCGCTGTCGACGCTCATTGCGCTGATCGCGGTCGAGGTGGCGATCCGGCGCGAGCTGGTGCCCATGCCCGCCTACGTCAACACGACCGGTTGGTGGAAGGAGACCTGGTTCCGCACGCGCCAGGGTCCGATTCCCCAGGAGTTCGTGAAGGTGGATACCGATCTCGGCTGGGTGCCGGCGCCCGACCTGCGCGACCACAAGCTGGGCCGGGTCGGTGTGAGCACCAACGCCGCCGGCATGCGCGGGCTGCGCGACTACCCGCAAGCGCGCACGGGCGCTCCACGCGTGGTGGTGCTCGGCGACTCCTACGCCTTCGGACAGTGCGCCGAGGACGAGGAGACGTTTCCGCAGCAGCTCGAAGGGCTGCTGCCCGGCTCCGAGGTTCTCAATCTGGGCGGCATGGGCTACGGCCACGACCAGATGCTGCTGCGCTGGCGGCGCGACGGGGCTCCGTACCAGCCGGACGTGGTGGTCCTGGGCTTCAAGAAGATGGACATCTCGCGCAACCGGCTCGCCTTCCGGGACTACGGCAAGCCCCGCTTCCGGATCGACGGCGACGATCTCGTGGTGACCAACGTCCCGGTCCCGACTCCCGAGCAGTACGACGGAGCGCTGTGGCCGCCGCGGCTGGCCAACTTCGCGGGCATCTTCTGGGACAGCCGGTACTGGGACGATGCCTATGCCGAGGCCACCCGGCTGACCAACTGGATCCTGCGCCAGACGGCACACGAGGTGGCGGAGGCCGGTGCGCGCTTCCTGCTGGTCTACCTGCCGCGCCTCGAAGACCTGCGCAAGAACGAGCCGTTCCCGGCGTATCCGATGAAGCGCACCTGCGAAAAGGTAGACGGGATCCTCTGCGCCAGTGCCGTGGCGCGCTTCCGCGACGCGCTGGACGGCCAGGATCCGCGGCCCCACTTCGGCTGCCACTACTCGCCGCTGCTCTACGGTCTGGTGGCTGAGGAGATTGCGGAGACCCTGCGCCGTGAGCTGCCCGAGGTCTTCGGGGCGCACTAGCCCGTGGCACGGTGGTATCCTCGGCGCGCCGCGCCCCTGCGCGGCTGAGGGGGGACGTGGGAAGCCTTCGCGCATGGCTCCGGCGGCAGCGCGACGCCGACGAGCGCGTGTTCCGGGTCCGCGCCGTGCTGGCGCTGATCCTGCTGGGCCTGCTGGTCTACCTGGCCGCCGGCGACAACCCGTGGCAGGGCGGCATCGCCGAGCGGCTGCGCGACGGCGACCCGGTGCGGCCCATCGACTACGCGTATACCTGGGGCTGGTGGACGGCGGCGGGCAACGCACTGCTGGTCGCCGTGCTGCTGCTGGGCTGTCCGTTCTGGGTTCGCGGCCGCCCGGCGCCCGTCTGCGAGCGACTCGCTTCGCCGCAGACACCTGGACGGCGACTCTTCCTGGTCGTGCTGGGTGCGGCGGTTCTGGCCACAGGCGTTCTCTCGGCGCCGCGGCTCTCGTTCAGCTGGTGGGACGACGAGCAGTACACGGTCACGCGGCACATCGACGGCCGCTACCTGCGCGACGATCGGGGCAATCCCCACTTCCATCGGGTCCGCTGGCGCGACACGTTCTGGAACGACCGCGAGGCGAACAACCACGTGGCCTTCAGCGTGCTCTCGCGGCTGTCGCTGGCGACCTGGCGAGCCGCCGCACGTCCGCCCGGTGAGCTGGCCAGCGAAACCGCCGCGCGGCTCCCGGCCTGGATCGCCGGGCTGGGCGGGGTGGCGGTGACGGGGCTGCTCGCCTGGCGACTGGGTTTCGCCTGGGCTGGAGCTCTGGCGGCGTGGCTGCTGGCCGTTCATCCCTGGTACCTGCGCTACGCCAGCGAGGCGCGCGGCTACGGCCTGGTGCTGCTGCTGCTGCCGCTGACGTGGCTGCTCCTGGTGCGGGTGATGCACCGGGGCACCTGGGGGCGCTGGGCGGCGTATGGAGCCGCTCAGGCGCTGCTTCTGTACGCCCACGTGGGCGTTCTCTACTGCGTGGTCTTGACCAACCTGGCGGCGCTGGCGGGGATCGCGCTGTTCCATCGGGACGACCTGCGCGAGCAGACCACGCGCTTCGTCGCGGCCAGCCTGATCAGCGGCGCGGTCTGGGCCCAGCTCATGGTCCCGAACATGATCCAGATCATGGATTACCTGAGCGGCTGGCAGGAGGCGGCCGGCGTGCCTCCGCTGCGCGAGGTGCTGAGCTACGTGCTGCTCGGGGTCGAGTACAAGACCCGCGATCCGCAGTACGTGACCTGGGTGACCGTGGCGGCCCAGCACGGACCGTTGCTCCCGCTCTGCCTGGGCCTCATGGGCGGTCTCGCCGGAGTGGGGCTCGTGCGCATGTTGGCGCGGGGCGGGATGTCGGCGCTGCTGGTGCCGGCGCTCGCGATCCCCGGCCCGTTCCTGTACGCGATCTCGCTTGCCCGGGGCGACCGCTTCTACCCGTGGTACGTGGTCTTCGTGCTTCCGGGGCTCGCGCTGTTGGTAGCCGTGGGCCTGCGCGCCCTCGTCGAGTGGATTCCCCGGGGCCGCGCGGCGCTGGCTGCCCAGGCGCTGGCCATGGCTGCGCTGCTGGCGGTCTTCTGCGTCACCACGCAGACGCCGCGGCGGGCCATGCGCGCGGGCTCGATCATTCCCGAGCGGGAGTCTGTGCTGGTGACCCGGCCCAGCTTCGACCCGGACGCGCCGGAGAATCAAGCGATCCTCACGGCATCGTTCTTCCAGCCACCCGCCTACTACGATCCGCTCTACCGCTGGATTACCGAGCCCGAAGGCCTGACCGCCGTCATGGCCGAGGCGGATCGGCGGGGGGTGCCGCTCTTCGTCAACATCGGCCGCCCCCACGGCGCCCGCAAGGAAGAGCCGGAGATGTGGGCGCGGGTCGAAGATCCGAGCCTCTTCGAGCGCGTGGCAGTGCTCCACGGGCTGGAGAAGCGCGGCAAGCGCATCGTCTACCGCTACCTCCCGGCCTCCGAGCGCTAGCAGCTCCGCGAAACCTTTCCGGCCCGCGCGGGTTGGACTCCTGCAACGCCACCAAGGCGCACTCAGGAGGTCCGATCATGCGCAGTTCGATTGCAGGTACGCTGGCCGCGGTTCTCGGCCTGGCGCTGGCCGTGGGCGCTGCCCGCGAGGCCGCGGCGACGGAGCACGGGGTCTGTGCCGTGCTGGATTCGCCTTTCACGCTGGCGGAGATCGTGGAGAAGGCCGAGGCCGCCGTGCCCGGCGACGCGCTCAAGGCCGGGTTTACGGTGCAGCCCACGGGCGGGGAGGGGCCCGAGACCCTCTTCAAGGTGAAGCTCCGCAAGGACGAGGGCGGCCGTGCGCTGCTCTTCTACGACACCGAGAGCGGTGAGCGCGTGTTTCCCGTGCGCCCGGTGCTGTCGCTTCTGGAAGCCTACGACCGCGCCGTAGAGGCGGTCGAAGAGCACGCGGGCCAGGAGGGCGCTTTCGTCCTCAAGGGCGCGCTCCATCGCAAGGTCTTCGTGGCGCACTGGGACTTCGCCATTGCCGATCCGGAGGCGGTGCTGGTGATCGCTCGCGTCGACGCGCTCAGCGGCGCAGTCCGCCTGCTCACGCCCAAGGTCGTGGCCAAGAAGATCGTCAAGCAGAAGCTGGACAAGAAGCGGCGGATCTACCACCCGATCTCGGGCCGACCGTTCCGCTGCGACGGAATCGGCGACCCGGATGATCCGGAGGACGAGGCCTTGTTGGACGACAACTAGGCACGCGGCCGGGCAACTCGGAGCGGGTCGGCGCTGCACGGCGTCGGCCCGCTCGACGCTGCCGGCAACGCGAGCCGGCTGGTCGCCGCTCAGTGCCCTGCGACGAGGCCGTGGCGCTCCAGTGCGTCCAGCAGCACCCCGTGGCGCAGCCCCCAGTCGCAAATCGTGAAGGCGTCGATGGACAGCTCCTCGGCCAGCGTCTCCAGGATGATCGCACCCGTGGGCAGGAGATCGGCGCGGCGCCGACGAACACCGCGCATGGCCAGGCGCTCGTCGTGGGAGGAACTCACCAGGCGCTGGGAGAGCTCACGCAACGCGTCCCGCGACAGGCGCACCGCGCCCTCGGGCGCCGGCTTGCGGCTGGCACGCCGCTCGTTCAAGAGCCGGCCCAGCGCGCGCACGGTGCCCCCGGTGGCCACGGTGCGGAACCCGGCTCCGCCTCGCAGCGCGTCGCGGTGGGGCGCCAGCTCGCGCCGCACGCGCTGGCGAATGGCCTCCACGGCGGACCGTTCCATCGGGTCGGACCTCACGAATTCACCGTGCAGGCGCACGGCGCCCAGCGTCAGGGTCGCCTCGGCATCGATGCCCCCGGCCGTGCCCAGCGCCAGCTCCAGGCTGCCGCCGCCCAGGTCCAGGCCCAGCACCGGCCCGTCGCCCAGGTCCAGGCGGCTCTGGAAGGCGCGGAAGATAAGGCGCGCTTCCTCCACGCCCGAGAGGATGCGGACCGGCTGGCCCACGGCCGCGCTGATCGCCGCCGCTAGCGACTGTCCGTTGCGGGCGTCGCGCACGGGGGCGGTGGCCACGGGCAGGAAGACCTGGGCCTTCTCCTGCTGGGCCACTGCGTACAGCTGGGCCGCCACGCTGACCGCGCGCTCGCCGACCTCGGTGGGAATACCGTCCTCGTTTGCGATCACCGCGCCCAGCCGCAGCATGACCTTCTCGCCCACCACCGGCCGGATCGAGCCGTCGGCATCCACGTCGGCGATCAGCAGCGTGAAGGAAGTGCTTCCCATGTCGAGCACCGCCGCCCGTCGAGTGAACGAGCGCTCGAACTCCTCGCCCGCCGAGTAGCGTACGGCACGGCCGCGCTTCGGGCGGCCCACCGGCTCAAAGTAGGTGGCGCGGGTAGGCGTGTAGCCGCCGCCTTCGAGGACCCAGACCGAGCCCTTTTTGCAGGGGATGCGGCCGCTCTTGTCGGGCTCCGCCAGCTCCAGCACGCGCAGCAGCGACTCGATCACGTCGGCGTGAGTGCAGCAGAGCAGCGGACCGTTCGTCGCGGTGGGCAGAAGCTCCAGGACTCGCGCGATCAGCTCGCCCTCCGCGAGGCGCTCCTCCACCTCGACCGCAACGCCCGCCGCGACGGCCGCCGGCTCCACCGTCTGCTGGCAGCGCAACGCGGGAGCCGAGATCACCCGGGTGGGCGGATCCGCCGCCAGGTGAGCGGCGAGCGACTCGGCCTCGAGCAGGCCGCGCTCCGACAACGGCCGCAGCAGGCCGTCGCCTTGCCAGTCCGAGCGCGCTACGGCCCGGGCGTATCGGACCCAGTAGACCTTCAAGTCGCGACCTTCAAGACGCAAGTCCCCCACAGCACACCGGGAAAGCAGAACCGGGCAAACTTGTCTCTCGGGGGGTCGATCGAGAGTACCCGATCCGTGTGGCAAAGGCGTGGCAAACTTCAGTCGATTCGGGCTCGTTCGTGCGTCAGGCGCATGAGCTCTTGCTGGCAACGAAGTCCGGCGCGCACCGGAACCTTGCGCCAGGTGGAGTCGTCCAGCGTCCAGGCCAGGCCGTCGTCTTGCAGCAGCAGGTCCAGCGTTTCGTCCAGGCGCTCGCGCAGATCCGGCGCTTCTACGGGAGCCAGCAGCTCGACGCGCCCGTCCAGGTTGCGCGGCATCAGGTCTGCAGAGCCGATGTAGTAACGCATGCCGCGCTCGGGGGTCCCGAAGCGGTAGATGCGCGAGTGCTCCAGGAAGCGGCCCAGGATGGAGCGGACGCGGATGCGCTCGGAGAGGCCCGGCACACCGGCGCGCAGGCTGCAGACCGAGCGCACGATCAGGTCGATCTCGACCCCGGCCTGGGACGCTTCGTAGAGGGCGTCGACCATCTTGGGGTCCGAGAGGTTGTTGACCTTGATGACGATGCGTCCATCCCCGGACTCGATCTCATGGCGCACCAGATCCAGGAGCTGGTTGCGCAGGCGCACCGGCGCCACCAGCGCCTTGCGGTAGGAGGTCTCGTGGCTGAAGCCGGTCAGGTGGTTGAAGAGCTCCGACAGGTCGGCTCCCAGATCCGGGTCCGCGGTGAAGATCCCCATATCTTCGTACAGCCGCGCGGTCACCGCGTTGTAGTTCCCGGTGCCGATGTGGCAGTAGCGGCGCAGGCCGTCGCGCTCCTGACGCACCACCAGGGCCAGCTTGCAGTGCGTCTTGAGCCCCAGGAACCCGTAGACCACGTGGACGCCGGCCTGCTCCAGCTGGCGCGCCCACTCGATGTTGGCTTGCTCGTCGAAGCGGGCCTTCAGCTCGACCAGGATCACCACCTGCTTGCCCGCCTGGGCGGCGCGGATCAGGGACCGGCCGATCGAGTCGTCCGGGAGCCCCGAGGTCCGATAGATGGTGTGCTTGATGGTGAGCACCGCGGGGTCGGCAACCGCCTGCGAGAGGAACGTCTCCACCGAGCTCTCGAACGACTCGTAGGGGTGGTGCACCAGGATGTCGCTCTCCCGCAGCATCGCGAACATCGAGCCCGGCTCCCCGTCCTCCGGCAGGGCCGCGAAGTGGGGCTCCGGCCGGGGCCGGTAGCGGGACTCCTTGAGCTCCGGTCGGTCCAAGCGGTAGAGGTCCCACAGGCCACCCAGGTCGAGCAGGGTGTCCCGCAAGTAGAGGTCTTCCCCGTCCAGCTCCAGCTCCTCGAGCAGGAGTGCCCGAGAATGCTCCGGCATTCCGACTTCCACTTCCAGGCGCACCGCGTCCGAGAGGCGCCGCTGACGTTGCAGGCCCGACTCGATGGCCGCCAGCAGGTCCGCGGCCTCTTCCTCCTCGATGTCGAGGTCGGCATTGCGGGTCACGCGGAAGGCCGCCTGGGCGTGGATCTCCATGCCGGGAAAGAGTCGGTCCAGGTGGGCGCCGATCAGCTGCTCCACGGGCAGGAAGCGCTCGCGATCCGGGAGGCGCACGAAGCGCTCCTGGAGCTGGGGAACCTTGATGCGCGCGAATCGCATCACCGAGCTGCGCGGGTCGCGCACCAGTACGCCCAGGTTGAACGACAGGTCCGAGACGTAGGGGAACGGGTGAGCGGGGTCGACGGCCAGCGGCGTCAGCACGGGAAAGACCTGGTTCGCGAAGAAGTCGGAGAGCCGCTCCTTCTCGCCCGGATCCAGATCACTCCAGTCGCAGATCACGATGCCGCCATCGGCCAGGGCGGGCCGGAGCTCCTTGCGGAACAGGGCCTGCTCCCGGGCGGTGAGCTCGAGCACCCGGGCGCGGATCGCGTCCAGCTGGGCCTCGGGGGTGAGCCCATCGGGCGTAGCGAGGCCCAGTCCGGCCTCGTACTCCGCGTGGAACAGCGCCACTCGAACCTGGAAGAACTCGTCCAGGTTGGTGTTGAAGATGGCCAGGAACTTGACCCGCTCCAGGAGCGGCAGGTCCGGATCCTCGGCCAGTGCGAGGACCCTGGAGTTGAAGTCGAGCCAGGACACTTCGCGGTTCAGGTACGGACCCAAGGGGATCGAACTCCGCGTTGCCAGCTTCTCGCTGCGGGCATTCATGCCAGCGAGTCTACCGATCGCGGGCCGGTTCTCGAAGCGTGCACGCGGCGGAGCTGGTGAGGAAACGGGGACGGGGCGATCAGGCCTTCCAGAAGGCCTGCGTCCGGGCGAAGCGCTTCCAGCGCTCCAGCAGGCGCGTTTCCACGCGGCTCCCGATATGAGCGCTCCAGCCCTCGACGAAGCCGGCGGCGCGCTGCTGCGCAGCGCCTGCTTCGGCGCCCAGATGGGTCACGATGCGGTCCAGAAGCTCGCGAGCCACCTCCCGGTCGTTCAGGTGTCCGAGCTCGTCCTGGAGGCGCCCCAGGCGCCGGTGGGTGCGCTCCGCGTGCGCGCCGGGGTACAGGCCGCCGAAGAACTCAGTGGCGTAGCGCAGCTTCTTGAGCACGATCCGCAGGGCGTGGCGCTCCTCGGTGGAGCGCTGGGCCAGGTGGCGGCCCAGGCGCATGACCTTGCGTCGCCGCCGCGCCAGCAGCGGGCCGGCAACGTCGCGCGCAGGTCCGAAGAGGCGGGCCGACTCCGGCGAGAGCGGCTGGTCCCGCCAGCGGCGCGAGGCAACGAAGGCGCCCAGCTGAAGCACCAGCGCCGGGTAACGCGGGCTCTCGAGCACGCGACGCACGTCGTCGTAGGCCCGTGCGCGAAGCTCGCGGGCGGATTCGTGAAGGCGCTTCAGTGCCGGCTCCGTCGGGTAGAGGGCCACGATCGGGTCCAGCCGCTCCTCCAGGAAGACATCCATGTCCCGCGCCGGGCCCAGCGCGCGCCCTAGCCAGCGCAGCTCCGCGCGCAGAGGATCCGTGTGCTCCGGCGGCAGGTAGGCCCGCAGCAGTGAGAAGGCCGAGCGCAGGCGGCGCACGCCGACGCGCAGCTGGTGCACGCCCTCGGGATCGACCCCAAGCCAGGCCGGCGTCTCGTTGCCGGCGAGCTGCTCCAGCCCGCTCTGGAAGATGGCGGCCAGCGCCGCGTCCAGGCTGTCGTCGGGATGGAGTTGCGGGCGGCGCGCGCGCAGCGGCGCCGGGGCCTCGCCGGTGAGCAGGGCGAAGCCGCGCTCGGCCTTTCCCACGCTGGCGGGACGCAACGGCACCGCCACCTGCAGCTCCAGGGCCAGCTCGTACAGATGGCGAGGATCCCCCTCCACCAGCTCCAGCTCCAGCTCGCAGATCCGCGCCGTGCTCTTGGGCGTGCGGACTTCGCCCACGTCCAGGTCGCAGCGGATGCGGGCCTGCTCGCGGACCACCAGGCGGTGGGTGCGGCGCACCGTCGTCTCCACCATCGGGCCGAGCTCGCTTCCCTCTACGCAGCGCGCCAGCCGCGCGCGAACCGCCGCGTCCGGAATCGCCTCCAGGTGCGGGTGCGCATCGGGAACCGGGCACTCCCACTCGCCGCGGGAGAACAGGCCCGCGCGTCCGGCGTCGGCGGTCTTGACGGTCTGCACGTACCCGCGGCCTTCGCGGCGCACGCGCAGGGCCACGCCCTCGCGGCGCAGGCTCAGCTCGGGCGTGTCGAAGTACACCGAGTGCAGGGTGGTGGTGCGGGCGCGGCCCACGCCCTCGCGGCGGAAGACACCCATGCGCCGGAGGCGGGGAAGCATCTCCGGATCGATCTCGAGCTTGAGG